>Ga0256405_10004565_pt1 | contig 25742 bp, 12 predicted proteins | sample RumenRJG_02DNA_FD_189096 | JGI IMG/M metagenome (GOLD analysis project Ga0256405, IMG submission 189096) | Bovine rumen microbial communities from Lethbridge, Alberta, Canada - RJG_02 | ecosystem: Host-associated > Mammals > Digestive system > Stomach > Rumen | place: Canada: Alberta... | reverse complement strand
ATACCGTATTTACTTATGGAAGACATACCGCTGTAAACTATTCATAGTTTTTCAAATGTGGACGTTCGCCACCCGTTCCCGGCTTCGCCCCGGACGGCAGGGAGTTGTCAGCCTCCCATACGACGAGGTTCATTCCTTGTCAAGCCCACGAACTTTAGTCGTGGGTTGCTGACACATACATCTAATCTATTTTTATTTTTCTTAAAAAAACGGGTCCTCGTGGCTCGTTTTTTCTTTTCTATTACCACTTTAAATGCTATCTTGTAGTAAGGGAAAAACATAACAAAGCTATTTATATGCAAAGAGTTTTACGATGGCATATAATACTGAAACGTTCATAAAAAAAGCAAAAGAAGTTCATGGAGACAAGTACGATTATTCCAAAGTCGTTTACACTGGTTTCCAGAATAAAATATGCATTATATGTCCAGAACACGGTGAGTTTTGGCAAAAAGCAGAAAACCATCTTGGCGGGTGTGGGTGCCATGAATGTAACAAATGGGAGCTAGAAGAGAATATTAAAAAATTGTTGTATGAGAGTGGTTTTAGGTTTGAAATACACAAGACTTTTCCTTGGTTAAAGCATAAAACAAATCTTCATCTTGACTTTTTTCTCCCGGATAATGATTTGGCAATAGAATGTCAAGGAAGCCAACACTTTAAATCTGTTAAATATTTTGGCGGGGATGAAGATTTTATTAAACGAGTGGAAAGGGATAAAATAAAGAAACGACTATGTAAAGAAAACGGAGTAAAGATTTTGTATTATACTAAATCAAAAGAAGGTAAGATGAGACCGGACCACTTTAGTAGTGAATTAGAAATAATAAACGAAATTAAAAAAATTGTATCATAATGGCTTTAACTCAGCGTTTTGGAATACGTTATCCTTTTACCCTCGAAAACGATGACGAGCTCTACATGGACCTCAATATGACAAGGGAGGAGTCGCTGAAAAGCAGGCTCTTGCATGTTATCTTTACACCTAAGGGACAGAGACTCCGCAATCCGGATTTTGGAACGGATTTAATCAAATACATTCACGAGCCATCTGACGAGACAACTTTTGAAAGGCTCAGAACAGATATAACTCAGCAGGTTTATAAATACGTCCCTGATGTCGTGTTCAAAGATATATCAATTTACAGTGATGAGAAAAGTGATAATGGCAAAATAGTCATCATTCACTATACAATAAAGAAGGGCATACACGAAGAAGAACAAACCGCTGCAGTAAGAGTATAAAAAAAGAAATTTCGCATTATGGAAAAAGGAATATCATACTTAAACAGAACATTTGACGATTACAAGAACGCGCTGAAGGATTTCTCCAGGAAATATTATCCTGACATGGCTACCGATTACAGCGACGCATCAATCGGTTCTTGGCTCATCGACATAAATGCCGATGTTGCTGATAACCTGTCATATCATATTGATAGGGTATACCAGGAAACAAATATTGACAGCGCGCAGGAGCCGAGTTCCGTCATGAATATTGCAAGGAACAACGGTGTCAAAGTTCCTGGACCTAAGGGGGCGATGGCGGAAGTTCGTTTTACTTGCCAGGTTCCGGTTGCCAATGACACATACGCAAAGGAATATCTTCCAATAATCAAGAAGGGTACTATGGTTAATTCAAGTACCCAGATATTTGAAGTTATGTATGATGTCAATTTTGCTGAGCAATATGATGAGTTCATGCGTAGTGACCGTACTATTGAGCCGGTTCTTGATTCAAACGGTAATGTTACAAAATACAACATAACGAAACTCGCTGTCGTAACTGCCGGTGAAACAAGGGTATACAAGAAAGCCATCAAAACTTCTGATATCAAACCTTTCATGGAAATCGTAATTCCTATTGAGGGCGTCATGAATATTGAGAGCATCCTTATGAAAGATGGCGATGCTCTTACCTCATATCCGACTTATGGAGAGTTTTATTCTTATGATGAAGTTGTTAAAGACTCTAATGGTGCACCATGTCCTGGATTGGTCCGATTTTTTGAGGTTGATAGTCTTGCTGAGCAGTTCAGATGGGGTGAAACGGTTAATGAGAATAACTGTCCGGAAATTCATGCTTACGGATATTACAATTCAAGCGCGAAGACTGTTTATCCAACTTGCCAGATTACAAGGGGTGAATGGAAGCCGGTAAAACATAAGTTCATCACTGAATATACCGATAACGGCTATCTTAAAGTTATCTTCGGTGCGGGTCTTAGAAGCTCACAATATCCGGAAATAGATGAAATGTCTCCGCTTAGTAAATATTTGATTACTAAGACGATACGCAATAATTCACTTGGCGAACTCCCGAAGGCTGGCACTACAATCTTCATCCTTTATAGAGCCGGTGGCGGAAGTGCAAGCAATGTGGCACAGGGAGCAATTTCCTCCATCTCAAAGCTCATGACGAACTTCCCGATGGGCGCAAAGGCAAGCGAAGCAACAAAAGCGGCAGTTAGAAATTCAATTACAGTTGTCAATACCACGCCTTCTGTCTCCGGTAAGGACATGCCGACTGTTCAGGAAATGAAGTATCTTGTCAAATATAATAAGGGTGCCCAGAACAGGTGTGTTACAACAAAGGACTATATTGACCGTGTTCTTATGATGCCACCGAAGTATGGAACACCATTTAGGATTGGTGCTGCAGAGGATAATAACAAGATTATGCTCTATCTCCTTGGGATTGACTACCAGAAGAAGCTTGATGCGGCACTCCCATCACTTCTCGCCGAAAACATCCAGAATTACCTGACAGAGTATAGGATGATTAATGACTTTGTAGAAATTAAGCCTGGCCGCATCATAAATTTGTCAGTTGAGGTTGATGTACACGTTGATAAGAACTACAATATGAGCGATGTTGTATCCCTTATAATTGAAAAAGTACGAGATTACTTTGACATTAGCAAGCGCAATATGGGCGATGACCTTTATGTTGGAGACCTTAAAAAGGAAATCTCAAAGATAGATGGCGTTGCGAATCTCATTGACCTTCGTGTTTATAACGAGACTTGTGATGGATATAGCTCAACTCAGACCAGTCAGGAACTTTACATTGGTGGCGATTGTAATGGGACCCAGGAAGAGAAGGTGCCGGGAAGATACAGACTTGACCTTGAGGCATCCGACGGAATCATTTATAGTGATGGGGACACAATGTTAGAGATTAAATATGCCGAAAAAGACATACGTGTTTTTCCAAAAATAGCGAAATAAAATCTGGTTCTGGTTATATTTTTTCTATCATACAACTTGAAGAAATAAAAAGACTAGACGAAAGAAAAAAAGAGTTGTGCGAAGAGAAAAATATTACATTAAGATATGTAAATTATGACGAACACGTGAAAGAAAAAATAGATAATATTTTAAAGGAGACAAAGTAATATGGCATGCGCATGTAAGGTAAATCAGGAGATAAATAGGATAAACAAGTACTATTCTTATCACGGAAAAACATCTGATAATGATAAGCGAAAAATGTCCATTAATAAAAAAGATGCGGCATTAACGATATTCATTTATCTCTTGCTGCTTCCTCTTGTTCCGTTGATGATTGTATTTTTGTTGTTATTTTCAATCTTCTCAAAGGACGGGAAATTGAGCATGGGAAAATTTTTAGGATTCATACATACAGTAAGAAATGGCAGAGAAAAACAAATCATATAGAATAAGAACAACTGTTGGTCGTGAAGCCGACAGTTTTCTTGAAGTTCATCTTGACCAGGATTATGATAGTCTTGAAATCTTGTCACTGAAGATAAGCGATAAGGATACTTACAGGCTTCATAACTCTGATTATGGTGTCGTTGTCGGTCGCGTCCTTGCAAACGGTAACTTTGGCGTGCCAAATGCAAAGATAAGTGTTTTCATTCCGGCAGACGAACAGAATTCCAATATGGAAATGTGGAATCTGTATCCATATTCATCAACATCGGTCAAGAATGTTAAAGACATCCGCTACAATCTTTTGCCTGACGAATCGGTGAAGGATTGCCACAAGGCTGTAGGTACGTTCCCGCATAAGACGTATCTCCTTGAAAATGATGCACTTCTTGAAGTTTTTGACAAGTATTATCTCTATACGACCAGAACGAACGCCGCAGGTGACTATCTCATTTGTGGTGTTCCTACCGGCATGCAGACGCTCCATATGGACCTTGACCTTTCAGACTGTGGTATTCTTTCCCAGAGACCGAGAGACTTCGCATACAAGGGATATACCATTGAACAGTTTGATAACCCTAACCAATTCAAAAAGGACGAGAACATTGATAGTCTCGCCCAGATATTCAGTCAGGACCAGCCGGTTTATGTTCAGCCGTTCTGGGGAAACGAAGAAAATGGTGAGGAAATCGGCATAACCAGGGCCGACATCCAAATTTCGTTCAAGTTTGAGCCTACCTGTGTCTTTATGGGTAGTGCAATCTCCGATAATGCGTCAAACGGTGTCGGAAAGAAGTGCGTTCCTACTAACCAGATGGGTGCTATGGATGAACTCACTGCTGGCGAGGGTACGATTGAAATGATTCGTAAGACCCCGGGAGGACATGTTGAGGAGTTTGCAATCAAGGGCAATCAGCTAATTAACGGAAATGGTGTCTGGTGTTATCAGATACCAATGAATCTTGACTACATGATGACCGATGAATATGGACATATGGTTCCTACCGACGACCCGGAGAAAGGTATTCCGACAAGGGCCAGGGTTCGTTTCCGTGCCTCCCTCACCGACATGGAAGGAAGCTCGCAGAGTTATTACAGGGCTAAGTACCTGATTCCGAATAATCCGAGCCCAACAGACCAAAAAGTTGACTATAATTTTGGTACATATACAGAAGAAGATTCATATCGTGACCTTTTCTGGAATGGTGTATATACTGTAAAATCATACATTCCTCGTTTTCAAAAATCAAAGAGGTGGAAAAGCGAACGTTTTTCCGGCATTAAGAACTGTAACTATTATGGGAACAACAACCCTATGCCATATAACAATATGCGCATCAGGTTGCCATTTATGTTCACCGTTTTGTGTATTTTCGTAAAGCTTTTCATTAAAATAGTAACACTTGTTAACCGAATTATCGCTGGTGTTATTAGAATCGTATTAGGCGTTGTTAATCTTTTCCTGACACCAGTAAGATGGATAGCAAATGCTCCAATTATACGAAAGACCGTAGTTGGTAAGAAATTGAGGGAATGGTGTGACAGCCTAATTGCTAAAATCATTAACAAATTCATTAAGGGATATGGTATTCACTGCACATACATCGGTGACGGACTATGCCCGGATATGGAAGGATGGTATTTTGCACCTGGTTGTGGGGCTGGAATTAAAATAAACGACATTACAGTTGCGCTTTTAAATAATACACTGGCAGCTGCAGTCGGCGGCGGAGAAAATCTTGAGGATTTGGAGGATGACCCGAAGGAAGTCATGAACTCAACAGAGTATATTGACGAGACATCAACGGACACGCAGAATACAGCACAGAGCGAGGAAGACACGGCATGCGTAACGAGGGATATTGATTATTTGATGAACTGTTTTGAGATGAATCTTGCTCAGGAATATAGAGTTATTAAATTTGATTTCTATAATGACTGGGTTAATGGTGTTCTTTTCTTCCCTCGTTGGATGAGAAAAGTTAAAAGAAAGAAAAAGTATAAGTTTTCTTGGAAGAAAGGAGACGGTCCGAAAATTACCACCTATTACAAGGATAAGGTTTTCGGATGTATGAACGCGGAGAACTCAAGAGTTAAGAAGTCAAGGTATTATACCCAGCAATGCTCTCTCGCTTATAGGCAAGACGGAGACAAGCCTTGGACAGGAATTACAACGTCAAAGTCTTGCTATGATACTCCGAAATTGAATACAAGTATTGTACCTTCAAAGTGTCACAAAAAGCAAGGAATGGACAGGTCTCCTATTTTTGGAAAAAAGTCAGGTCTTGTGACAGAAGAAACCACAATGCTTGGACAGTTTGTATATTATCTTAAACCTTGTGAATGGAAAGACACTACAAACGGAAAAGTTAGAACTCTTTTGTTTGCAACCGATATAGTACTGTTAGGTACACTTAATGATTGTGACGAGAACGGCATACCACAAGCATTCAAATATTTGAATAACTCTTCATATATTATGCCAACAAACCTTGCTCTTACGACAATGGATGATGATGCATACATATATACGAGTGATAGAGGTACTGTATGTTCATCAACTAATGCATCATCATCTTCCAATAAAAAGGGGAAAACAAGCCCAGAACAAGCATCAGTCCGCAGAGTAACGCCCGATTTCGAATCAACAAACAAGGCTTATGCCAAGACAGATGGCGACCAGGTTGTTTATGAAGAAAATGATGACCCGATACCAATCACAGAATCCGCAGGAATTACCTGGAACTATTCAGGTCCTGGGCAAGATGATGTCGACCCAGGAAAACTAGAAACACCTAGAGATTTCCTTAGACGTTTGTTTAACGATACGGAACACAGTAGATACCATTTCCTCTACTATCCGGGCGGGCACTTCCTTGGACTGTCATGCGTTAATAGTGATTCAAACATAAAATCATGTGTAAACCTCAAAAGAATTTGTGAGGTTGGCGCAACTATGTCACAAAGAAGGGAAGATATTAGAGGATACAAATCTGATGGAACACCGAAATATGAATATTATGTTCCTACTGGTTTGATTAGTAATGTTGACATTGAGGGGGCCGCATTTCGTTCAATGTTCGCAACACTTAACCACAATAAGCTTGTTGCAACTGAAATAAATGAAACAACCGGTTACAAAAAATATAATTTCAGGTATCTACGTCCAGATGGCTTTGACGGCTCACTTGGAGATTACGTACATATGGTAGACTCACCTTATAACAAAAAGGTTAATGAAACGTTTATTTCTGACTCAAAAAAGTCCGGCTATTTTACAGCTGCTTTTGGCGATTTATGGCAAGTACCTGACGACTATGATGAAGTAGAAACGAAACACACATCAAGAAGAACTATTGAAGATAGTATTGATGACTATTATATGTTTAGATTTGGGCTTGATACGTTTGCTGCTAAAGAGCAAAAGAGACACTACCTTTTAAATAAGGGTGGCAAATACTCTTTACCTCAGTACGAAAACTCATTCTATTTCTATTTCGGTCTCAAAGATGGCTCAACAGCGTTGGATGAGTTTAAGAAACAATTTTTCAGTGAGTGCGAATCTAATAACATTGCCAAGACCCCGTCAATCTCTGTTGTTGAAAAAATAGACAGTGAAACATTTAGAGGTGATGCCAGGGTTATCATTGACAACATGTTACCAACATATACAATCACGATTAAAGATAATACTGGTGATTTTGAAACGATACCTCCGGTGACAAGTAAAGATGATGTGTTTTGGATGGCCACTGAAAAATATGTTAGTACCGCTGTTACTTGCGGTTTGACAATTGGGCATGAATATACAATTACTGTAACTGATTCGCTTGGCCAAACGGTAACTAAAACATTTGTATTTGGTGCCTCAGCTGTTAAAGTTGACGCAGAAACCATTCACTTTAGGTCAGCGGCATTAAATGTATTGAGCAGGCCGGTGCCAACAGAGGCAAAATATGGCGGTTATATTAAAATAAATGATTTGGTAAAAATTCTTCGTAATCTTTTTACGATTTCAGGAATAGACCCAGCAACAGGAGAACCAAACCCAGAAAAAAAGGTAACGTTTAAGTTTAAAAAACAAGGCAGTACTTCTTGGAATGATTTGCCAAATACGTCTTATGTTGATGCCTCTAATGAAAAGTGGTATTTATTCTATGTTGATTCTGTTGGTGTATATGAAGTAGCCATTCTCTATAAGGGAAAAATCGTTTCTATATTTACTACCACAGTTGACGACAATACAAAGATTAACTTGTTCATTTCTTGCGATTATCTAGCGTATAAGCCAGAATACAATACCGCTACGACAGGTTATTTCAATTGCTATAGTCCAAGTGGCCCCGCAATCGGAAGTGTTGCTGGTTTAAGAAATATGACTTTGGGTGATTGGTTAAATGGGGCACCATTTATCAGTAGTGGGCCAAAGTGGCAAATTTGGTTAATGAGGCATACGTTTTACCGCCATACACCAAACGATAGACTAGCATACGATAATTACATTTATACAAAGGGTAATTATGAAATAGCTATTTTTGGTGCACCAGAAACAGGAAACTTATTATCTGCTGCGGGAAGAATGACAGAATCTTTTTATCGTGGTGATTACAGTCAATACCAAGGGTATAATCTTGACGATAGTTATACATTTTATCCTACTTTATATTGGCTTAATTGTGAAAACTATCAGATAAATAATGAAGATAACGGAAGACATATGTTTGATGCGATGGCGTTTAGTGACGACGGACGTTCAGCAGCAGACGCTACAAGTGACACCGTTAATGGATATAGCTATTCCAAAACCACAGGAGAAGTTACGCTTACTGGGACTTTCTCCTCGCTGACTCCAAAACATGGATGTATAGTTGCTTTTGAAAACGGAGCTATGCTTTTTGGCGTGTTCAATGGTTCAAGCATCAAGGGATACAGTTCTTATCCCATTTACAACGATAGCGTCACCGGAAACACGAGTTTAATGCAAACTTTGCTGAGCATGGCAACTGTTTATCCGACACTTCAAGTTCCGACAATGTACAAGCCATTTTATGCATATGTTTCTGCTGCAACATGGAATGTAGATTCGTTCATTCTCGCAACAAATGATGAAGGAAAAACAATTCCGGAAAAACACACACTTCCTTTATCATACAAAGTTGAGGGTGATGTTTTTAATCCATTATCCTATCAAGATAGGTTTTTCTCTGGGAAAACTGCTGGAGATGGGGAAATCCAGAACTACGATACGTATTTAATGTTTCGTAATGAAGACTATTTTTGGACTGGTTTAACAAATACAGGAAAAGGTGGACTTGTTCCAGAAATTCAGACAGACTTAGAGTATAAGCCGCATCATGAAAGAGATGCTATGTTTGAGTTTGGCAACAAGCATAACTATTATGAAAAAAATGACGGATATGGGCAAAGATGGCCAATAACGTATGACAGAAATGACGATTGGGCAACAGGAAACATAGAATTTGCTTTTGGGCGAGAGTTGGTTCATGATGTTTTTGATGAAAAAGGTAATTCAAAATATAAAGACGTTGAAGAGATTGCTTACGCTATCAAGGAAGGTCTGGCGGATGATATACCTAATGGCGAAAACACAAAGGTTTTCACTGAAAGGTATTCTGAAGGTGATTTTGACTTGATAACACTTAAAGAAAGACACTCAATTGCCAATGTTTTTATTGAAGAATTGAAGTTAAAAGTATACGACGCAACAACTGGTATCAATGGTGATTGTGCAATCTATACGGAAGATGCTGTCCCTGAAAATACAGAGTTTTATGCGGTTGCAGATGAGCTGTTTGATATTGGCCCGAAACCATTGGAAATAACGGAAAATGGTTCAACGTTCTGTTTAGGTGTTTATAATCACAAATCTAAACATGACATAAAGGGCTCAACAACGCCGATAGAAAAAACTTTAACACACTACTACTATTCAGAAACGCAAGACAATGGTGCTAAGCTGCAAAAATCAGTAAGAATTGGAGACTTAGATAAATGGACCGGAGACCCGGAAAAGAGGAACAAGAAATCACAGGGCGAACTTGATTTGGATTATTCTGGAATTACACTTGTACGCCAATATCAACTTAAAAAAGATTATAGGCGCGACTTAACCCTTATAGGTCCACTCACATCACCCGGAAATAAGATATCAATTGTGACACCAGGAAACACTTCTCCAGCCGCAGATGCAATTTTTAATGGGCGAAGTAAGAAAACGCTTATTTGCAAATATGAAAAACCAGATGACGGAACAAAGAATAAGCTAGTCGTCTATAAATTGTATCCAATTGAAGCACTTGACAGAATTTATCCAGCCAGTCCTGGTGGTATTGAGCCTTATTTATATGCGAATACCGGAGGTACCTACACAAAAGAGGCTCAAGATGCAACCATTACAATCTCAACAAATGTTAAGTTTAGGGCCCAGGTTACTGGTGGTACAGACTGGCTAGAGATTATCAGCGGTGATATAAAGCCTGGCTACCCGGATAGGGTTCATGAAGCAACAGTTACAAATATTTCAATTAGAATTAAAGCAAATACTGGCAGCAATACAAGTGAAAGAACTGGGTATATTTACCTTGAATGCATTGAAGAGGGCGTTGAAATAACCGATGAAAATCGTGATAAGCTCACAACAACTATTACCATAGTACAATCGCCAGATGAAATCGCACCTATGCAGGAGGAAATTGAAAACTTTGAAAGTGGTGTCACGCAGGCACTTGAAAATATGTAGGGTAAGATTGATAGTCTTACGCCAACAACTGGTGGAACTGGTAATTAATAATCGTTAAAAGTTTGTAAAATGCAGAGAAAGTTTTTACAAGAGAAAAGCTTAAATAGAAGTTTGGATAATGCGGAGAAGTCATTCAATGTTGACCTCTCCGCCAAGTCCAAGCTTATTCCTTACTCAACCGCAGCATCAATGCTTGGTTTAAATGATTTGTATCTAGAAGAAAGGGATGCTTGCGAAAACTACCGAATGATTTTTACGGTTAATCCGGTATGCACGAATGTACTATATAATGCTGTTACAGAGCCGGTATACCGCGAGGGAAGTTATTCGGCAGTTAATTTGGTTGAGACAACGATACAGAGGAGTAGTAAAAATTTTAAGGACATATTTCCAAATCAAATAGTTCCGAATGAATTGGCCGGTACCATAAATCAGAGTGGAGACTCAATAGACCAAATATTTGCAGTTAGGGATACAGAAATTTCGCACGAAAAGCTTGGGGATTTTAAGTATCATTGTGGATACGATATCTTTAACAATCATTTGTTGAGGATAAATGATTTTGAACACGCTAAGATAGAGAATGACAACTTTAACGAAGACGTATTCAATACTATTTTTGATTATGCCATTGATTATGAAGGAAAACCAGTAAAAAGAATACTAACTGAAATAACAGACCCAGTAGAACTTTCCTCTACTAGAGAATATGTGCGAATGTATCAGTTAGACACAATTAAAACAATGAATACAGCTTTTTATGATGAGCTAAGAACGGTTGATGGTTGGTTTGGCTTTTATAATACTGGAAATATTAACATACCAAACGCAAGAATATTGAATACCGAAACCGGTGAAGAGGAAGATATATCAGTCAATAAAATTTTGAACAATGAAACTCCGTGTGGAATGATTGATTTGTACCCGGACCGTTCGTTATTTAGTTTCTTACCAAAGGTTAATCGTTATAAGAAAAGACTTGAAAGAAATTGGGATTGTGCCATAGTTTATCCATACAAGAATGATTATGATATGTTTAATCGCGTAATGATTAATTTTAGTGGAACAGATGAAGACTGGGAGACATGGAAAGTTGATAATCAAAACAAAATCCCAAATGCCGTTAGGGTCTTGAAACCCAGGGTTACATACAATAACGTCGGTGATGAAATCATAGAGATGCATTCGTTATTGAGGCATACATTACAGCCTGGTGATGAAGTTCGAATTTTCTATACCGCTTCTGATTATACAAATGGAAAATACGAAGAAGTACTCCGGTATTCACCCCCTATAAGGGTAATTAGCGTTGGCGATGTACACGGTAATAATACCGATAGGGTTTTCAATGTTAAATTATATGAGTTGAATCCAATATGCGGAATTATTGAAGATGATGAAGAAGAATCACAGGATGATATTGTTGTAAATAAGGAAAAGATGCTTGGATTACGCGATAAGAATGGAAAGGTTGGAGAACAAGTTATTCAGTTTTTTTATCGTAAAATTGAAGATGGGTGCGACGACAAATATTATTTCAGAAAGTTTAAATCACTTGACTATTTTGAATATGTACAACTGTTAAATTGTAACGAGATAGATGCTGACCCAACTATTAAGGAAAAATGTACACTTTCTGAAAGGGAAGAGTTTTTAAAAGCGGTAAGGGATGCTAAGAAAGTAATAAAAAATCCAACAGTTATCAATGATAAAAGTCCTGAATACATACGGCTTGGTAATGACTATTTCAAGAAAGTAACGAGGCACCTGACATATACGCAAAATAAAATAGCGTTTGCTGAAAATATTTTTGGGGACAGAGTTGTTCAGGTTATCTTTAATGATGATATATGCACAACTGGGCTTAAAGATAATCTAGGTCGTCCACTTTCAACCCTGTATTTTACTGTAGCCAAGACCAATAGAGGGTATAAGGAATGGTATTATAGTGGAAATACGTCTGGTGATTCCGTTGAGTATTCACATTGCTTTGGTGATGTTACCTCTGGGTTAGATTTACCGGAGGATAGTGCCGCAACAAATTTCAATGTAAGGAAGCTTTATAATGTTTTTAGCGGTGAGTGTAAAAAAACATATTTAGACGGTCTTATGTTGGCATTAAGTGAGGCCCCTACCGGCAATTTTATTGACGGTACGCCTTTGCCACTTGAAAGCGGAATTACTCTAGAAGATTTTACTGAGTTTTATGGGGATATAATTGAATTTAGCAGAACGTCTTTCTTAGAAAAAGAAATAGAGAAGGTCTATCATAGGTTTAACACCGCCCAGAGAGAGTGCCTTTTAAATGATAAATATTTTGATGTCCGATACGACGAACTCGTTGGTGACCTCTTTGATGTACAACAAGTAGATGAATAATGGAAAAAAGGACAACGTATAGCAACCCGTTGATTATAGCTACACCAGAAACAAGGGTTCCCACACTATTAGGCGCAGCTGATAGTAGCAGACAACTTTTATTTACTGTTTATTCTTATGCTTTGAATAAGAAACCTTCCGATGATGTTCCAGATGAACATAAGGATAAAGGTGGAATTGAAGATGCAGAAGGAAATAAACATACATTTCCGGGAAATATTGCGCCGGAAGGATACTTTTATTCTCCATTTTATGAGGTTACACTGAAAGAACTTGATACGGAGCTTCAAAGTATAAGGCTAAAGAGAATAAATTTTGAACCTAAAAAAGCAAGAGTAACAACCTCAGCTGTAACATTTTATAACCCTGATATGGGGCTTTTTGAAGAACGAAATATTACACAGTTATGGGTAATATCACCAATTGAATATGACTTTCTAATAGGACAGCCATTTGCAATTTATGATGTTATGGATGAAATAACATATCGTGGTCATTTGGACGGATTTAGTTCTCGTACGAATGGATGTGAAATATGTATAACAACTGAAGCCACTATTAATGAAACGGATTTCAAGGGGAATGGAGAAGGTGCGAATGGGCAAAGTCGCTATATAATTTCCCTTTTAGAAGAAAATGCGCCAGAATATGCAGAGTACATACCTTCAACCGGTAAACTCGTATGGAGGGGGCCTAAGAAAATGTCTGACCTTACAAGTGATTCCCCGATTTACAATATGCCATTTACGAATGGTAGGCTTTACATCCACAAAGATATTAACGTGCACGTCAGGAGGCAAGACCCACACAATGATTATAAGTTGTTTAGACCTGCAAAGAACAACCCGTTAAGAAGGTTCCAAGTTGAGGGTGATGCAAAACTTGATTTTGATTACATCCAGCAAATAATTGATTCAATGGTAGACGCTTGCTAATATGAAAACGTTTAAAATTGCGAAGAAAACAAATGAACCAACAACAACAGTGCCACTTACTTATAACAACCTTACTGTAAGTGGTGAAAACCTTTGTTTAAGCATACAAAAAGATAGGGCGATGGAATTATTGCCTGGCGGAAAAATACATTTTGAAAAATTTGCTTCTGGAAATACTGGGCAGATGATTAAAGTGTATGAAGAAGATGCTGAAATAAGGGAGGTTGTTGATGAAGGAAATGCCAGGTATGTTTATTTTGACTATGTTTATATCAAACCGCTCACTCTGGCCTCTTTCAGACGTATAGAAACCAATGAAGGTTACAAATACAAGCTTTTTTTCACATCGGAGCACCACATGCTTCCTTGTGACCTTTCAAATATGCTTGTTTATGTAAGAAGAGGAAGTAATATCATTGAGTTCTCAGATTTGGCTTTATGCTATCCAAATGAGTTGGTTAAGGGAAAAAACATAAGACCAGATAGCGGGTGGTGTTGCGATGATACACTTAAGCTTTTTAATTATGAAACGATGGAAAGAAATAGCATATTGGCAAAAAATATGCGAACAGCTAACGGGAAAACTTTTAATCCAGAGCCCAGCGATACGGTATTGTTTTCCACTAATCCATTTTTTCGAACACAATCTGATGGTGGCGTAAATCCTTCTGTTTCCCTATATGGATGTCCCGGGGAAATTGTAAATGTTTGCAAATATGTTGATTTTATGGGCCTTGATGTTGTTCTTGAACAAGACTACGATGCTAAGAGAATGTTCCAGGAATATCAAGTAAATGAACTTTTTGTAAAGAAGATAAAGAATAGTATTATACCGGATTTTATTGACCTTGAAAAAGTCAGATATTCGCCAGCATTTTTTGAAGTCAAAGAAAATGAGGAAACGCCAGATACCGGTGATACAATTGTAACAATGTATCTTGCCACCGGCTTAACGTTTAATCTTCATTTTAGGACAAGAATTTCTGGTGGTACAATTGAGAGTGCTGAAACTTTAGATGAGGATGTCTTACTGGCAAAATTAGCACATAGTTTTGAAGATACGTGGCATTTTAACGATGAAATGAGCACGTGGAATGGCAACGGACTAGATAAAGATAAACCAAATGGGGGAGAAAAGGTAAGAGAGGAATTATACCTTGATGAAAACTTTGTAAATTCATCAAATTTAATAGGCTATCTTGGTTTCACTGATGATGACATATACAATCAAAAAAATAGGGTAAAACAATCGTTTATCAGACTTTCGTTCTATGACGACAAGAATCCGTTAACGCAGAATCTGTTATGCTATTCAACGATATTTTTTGATAGCGGGGACCTTTTTGGAAAATATGTGAAAAGGAGGGCGTGGCTTGAGGAAAATGTTGAAGATTATAATCAAGAAATAAACCCAGTAGTTTGGAATCCAACGGCTGAAACTGATACTTGTAGCGCAGTTACATGCCAAATGATAGTTAATGATGAATATGATATGACGAGGTCTGGGGAAGGATTTAACCTATACCTTTTTAGGGAGGATGCACCGGTTGAAAATGAGGTGCAGAATATTTATATGAAGGTTGAATTTAACCATGCTGGAATAGGAAGAACAGTACCTTTGATATTTTGGAGAAAAGGAGAAGATGCAGAAACATCCGACAAACCAGTCAGGCTTACCATTTCCAATTATCTTGATAATCTTTATATTCCTATAGCAATATCGCTAAGCGATAGGGGTTATGTTTATAGTTTTCCGGATGCCGTACAGGCTGTTGAAGATGACCCGAAAACAAGGTGTAATGGAATAGTGTGGGAAAACGAAAGGCTTGTTTTGAACCTTTTTGAACCGATGATAGAACCAGAAGAACCAGAAAGTTAATTATGGATTATATTAAGAAAATAATATGCATTGAAGGTGCCAGGACAAGGACCCAGGGGCTCATGCCTTACTATGAGTTTGGCAAAGAGTATAGTCAGCATGAGCCATATTATGTAAGTGTTTGCAATGAGTGTGATTACAAAGGTGATGATGTGTTTGACGAGTGCCCACGTTGTGGAAGTAAAGACGTTGAAATAAAACCGGTCTGTAAAGATATTGATTCCATCGGTCTTGAATCTACCAGAGGAAAGGAAAATGGAAACTGGGGACAATTTGTGGCCAATCCGTGCTTTCTCGGCGAGGACAAGACTTATGAGGGAATGCTTCATGCATACTATTTTCTTCTTAATATGGTTCGTAATGGTGTTAAACTTCGTAAGGTTGAAACAAAGGAGGGGGAAATAATCTTTACGGAGGACATCGGCGCTTTTGAATGGAATAATCAGTGTTTTGAAGGCGGCGAGGAACCGGAAACTCTCTATGTATACGGAGCCTACGATTCAAACGATTTCTATTCAATTGATATAGAGAGCCTTAGAGAAGAGACAAAACATATATGCCGCTACACTGGAAGCGAAAACATACGTGGTGATAAGACAAAATTTATTGTACTCATTGACGATTATGAGAAGTTCAATAGACTTGCATCCTATCTTGATGGGACCGGATATTCAGAAGTCGGAACTGGAATAAATATTGGGAGCGGTGACGCACACCTGAAATGGGCAAGATATTGTCAAGTCGTAGATGCTTGTATTGGCAAGATAAACATTCCGGCAAGTATCTATAACAAGCATGTCAAAGTACCGAAATCAATGCCTTGTTCCGATGTTGAGCCGTACATTGAATGGCTTGAAAATTATGAAAGCCTATCCGCAAATTGTTGTAATGCCAGACTGTATGAAGATATGGGTGGCAAAGAGTTTTTGGATTATTTGAAAAGTAATGCAAGAGGTAAATGCTCGGCGGATTTAGCACGTTTAGAAAGTCTCACATATCGTGTACCATACATCTCAATGCCATTGCTTCTTACGCAGAATACAACAGATGTCGGTGTTCTTACAAATATTGATGGCGTTGATTACGAGGGGAATTTAACGGACAAACAAAGGCCACACGGAATAGGTTCTCCTACTGGTCTCACCATTGACCAGATAATAATGAGAACCGGTTACACAAATACAAGCGGTGAAATAGAGGTTGAATCTCTACTAAACACGCTCAGGTCAAATAAGAAATATACTGACGATAAGGATAATCTTCTTCCTGGCATTTTCATGGAGTATAGTGGCAGTCCTTCCGGAAAAATGTTCAGGTGTATAAAACAATCAGAGGAAAAGTTCTACAATCTTGTAGTAAAAGAGAAGGTTGAGAGTGCAAATGACGGGCGAGTACATACACTGTGTTATGAGTTTGTTGAAAACCCAAGTTTAACGAAAAATGACATACCTCAGGGTAATTTTTATGAAGGAATGCCATCCGAGCCATCTGACAGGTTTAGTATAGACGAATCTCAACCAAATTACCAGAACCAGCTTCAGATTAAAAGAACCGAAATGGAAAATAATATTCCACCGAGACTTAATCCAATATCTGTTGCTATGGCAAAGTGGAGAATGGAGTCAATCAGCAGTGGTGTGACCAAGTTTATAAATGGCGATGGTATAGAAAGCGAGTATTTACATTATCCGGAGAGCCAGATAGGTAGTGTTAGTGACAAAAAATATAGGACAATCACAACAGAAGCTGCTGGTATAAGAATTGCTGAAACGGAAGAAGAAGAGCACTATGGCGACCGTGGAGGACATGGCCAGCCGTTTATGGAACATTACTACTTCAAGGTAAAATACAATAATTCGTCGAGTTCTCCAATGAAAATTCCGTTTTCTAGTGGAAACACAACGAATGTTTACCTTGTATCTTCTGGTCCGGAAGGAAAGGGTCCTTACACATATAGGGGTGATTTTATCACGAGTGTTGATGATTCGGGGGGTAAAATAAAGGTCTATTATGTTGTTGGTGGTTTTTTTAACGGAGAATCTGATGGAAAATTCATTAACCAGGTGCACCCAGAAAGCGGGGATGTTTACTATGAAGAATATGCATTAGACGAGGGACATGTTGATTTAGTTCCGCTTGACGGCGTGGATAACGTTCCCGTCTATTCAAGGTATGTTGATTTTGAAGCCAGCGCAAAAGAGTTTTACAGTCCAAGATATAATCTTACGAGAACAGGAAATACAGCAACAATTAAAAGGTTGACCACGTTTGATATTTGGAACAAGGATTTTGCGTACGATGCATATTTGACAAAAGAAGATTACTTGACAGCCTTTTCATTACCCCCGAAAGTTGATGTCAATGTAACAATAGATAGGGGTGGTGTGTCTGCCTTTGAAAAACATTATAAATTAAGTGAATGCAATACAATGCAGGACCTTGTGAATTATGGAAACCATTACTTTTTTTCAGAATAGTTCTTTTATTGTGAATATTTCCAATAATGGAACTATTTATATATAAAAGGATTATATGGGAAAAACAACAAGACTAACCACGGAAATTTTCATCAATAGAGTAAAGGAGAAATTTGGGGACAAGTTTACTTTTGAAGAAACTGTTTATAAAAATGCAGCAACAAAAGTTAGAATAACTTGTCCTAAACACGGCATTTTTGAAATAAGGCCAGGTGATTTTTTAAGAAGTAAGTTTGGCTGTCCTAAATGTGCCGATTTGTATAATGGGGAGAAAAAAAGTAAAGGTTTGAGTGGTTTTTTAAAAGACGCAAGACGTATACACGGTGATACATACGATTACAGTAAAGTAAAATATGTAAATAATTCAACAAAAGTTACAATTATTTGCCCAGAACACGGTGAGTTTGAACAAACACCAGATGCCCATATAAACGGTAAACAGGGTTGTCCTATATGCTCTGGAAGACATAAAAAAACAAATGAAGAGTTTATAAATAAAGCAAACTTGGTACATAATAACAAGTATGATTACAGTAAAGTTGTTTATGAAAATAATAAGAAAAAAGTTTGCATAATCTGCCCGGAACACGGTGAGTTTTGGCAGAAACCACTATGTCATTTACAGGGTCAAGGTTGCCCAATATGTGGTAGAATCAATTCAAATATTAAAAGAAAACATTCGAATGAAGAATTTTTAAAATTAGCAAAGAAAATACACGGAGATAAATATGACTACTCTAAAACTGTTTATAATGGGTGCCGCAAAAAAGTTTGGATTATATGTCACAAAAAAGACTCATTCGGTAATGAACACGGAGGCTTTTTACAAAGTCCAAATACCCATCTTAATGGATGCGGTTGCCCGAAATGTAGAAACTGGAAATTAGAGGAAGAAATATCAAATTTTTTGCTAAAAAATTCAATATCTTTTGCTTTTCAAAAAAAATTTTCGTGGCTAAAGCAACAAAGTTTAGATTTTTATTTACCAGATTTTAAAATAGCAATTGAGTGCCAGGGAATACAACATTTTACTGGTTGGAATAAGAGTAAAGAAAGTTTTGAAACAATTTCTGCTCTTGACAAAAAAAAGAAAAAATTGTGCGAAAACCACGGAATACGTCTTGTGTATTTTACGCACGAAAAATTGGATAATATTAATAATGATATTTATAACAAAGAAAATGTGTTTACATCATTAGAAGAGATTAAAGATAATTTTTTTAACTTATAATAGAAATGGCTGGATTATACGGAACAGTTAGGTCGGCATATATAGACCCAGTAAAGGATGCTGAACTTTTTTACTTTTACAGACCGAACAGGAGCACCACTGATGAGGACTTTACGAAGTTCAAACCCTTGAGTGCATCCAATTTGGTTCCATCACATGCAGATGGAATACAGGGCGGAATTGAGGATGTCCTTCCCGGTATGTTTAATCTTCGTCTCCCTCTTGACGTGTTCAACGATACAGGAATTTATACGGTTTATATACGTCCTAAAGAGTTTGTCACACATTTAACAGATGTTAGTGTGTTGGCAGATTACCCGGAAATACGCGGTGTTGTGCTTGATAAGGGCAAAGTTGGCGGCATAACCGACCTTACCGGCTACCGTATTGAGTATTTTGACCCTTCTACAAAAGAACGAACAGACAGGGCATTCATTATCACTTCCTGTAATTTCTGCAGACCAATTTGGGTAAGTGTGTCCGATTCATCCAGTATGCCAAAGAGATATCAGTATACGGATAGCTCAGCCAATCTACTGTTCTGTACATTAACTCCTTGCTCCTATGGGGATTATAGTCCAAATGTAGCGCCGAATATCGGTACTGGCGTTGAGGAGAAAGATTTGGTTGCAATTGTTAACACCAAATTCAGTCCGGTTATGATTGAGATTGAAATGGTTGAGCATGATGCTGAAACAATCACAACAATGCTTGAAGGCGATACCATTATGGACCATGATAGAGCAATTATGACGCACTACAACGACAATAAGGAAATTTACCAGCAGTATGATTTCTATGAGCAGAAGAACTCGCTCGGCGAACCGCTTTATAGCGTCAAGCGTAAGAGGGAGAATATAGAGAGTAGCGAAGATTACGATAACATAGTTTAACGATAGGATATGTCAAGGTATATAACAACAAAGGCTGACTTCACACTACGCAGAAAGCATAAGAAGTATTCTGGCGCGACGATTTATGAGAATGATTATACGACCATAAATCCAATGCCGAATGCTTTGAAGGGTGAGTATGTGATAGGCGATTCAAATTTCGTGTTTACTTCAAGGCTGGGTATCAATGGCCAGAAGAAGCACGTCAGGGGTAAGTTTGTCCCGAATCCAAGGTTTGTCCCGAATCCAAGTGGCTCAACAGATGAAAATGGCGCTTGGACTATTGATACAATCATAGATAGTGGAATTACCGAAGAAACAAGAATCAGGTTGAAGCCAAACTATACAAGCATTAGAGATTTCGCTTGTTATGGTTCAGCAGTAAAGCTTATCCAAGGCACAATTAACGGGGTCATAACAGATTTCCCGGCTGAATTGTGGTTTTCTGACGATAAAGTTAAGTTTTATGCGCCGGATGAAAATAAGGCTGGATATAGTACAAATGATGCAAATGCTGACTACTATAAGCTGGATGGTAATGAATATGTTAAGCTTGAGACACAGGAAAAAATTGATGAAATGTACAATGACCTCAGCGATACAGCAATTACCCTTGAAACTGTTACAAAAATACCAGAGACGATTACATCCGATTCACCAAAATACATAAAGAAAGTTACAATCTTCGGAAGTCTTCTTTATAATGAATATGGTATAGACATAACGACCGAAAACTTACAGGAAAACAGTGTATACAATCCGCTCAGATACTTCTGTCTGTGCGGTTCAAGCTATAACCTAGTCGTTATTGAAGACGGTGAAGAGAAGGAATACCCATTTACCAGCTTTGATGTAGAATCTACCGCCATCGGTGATTGTTATCAAGGTAAAGAAGTTGAAATTGACCAGATAGCTATCATTCATTTCAATTTTTCAGGAAAGAAATTTGATGTTACAGCATTTAGGGACAATACCGATGGGAAAATTTATTATACCTATGGGAAAGGAAAAACAGTACCACCAGAACCAGAACCAGTTCAAACAGACCCAATTCCGATTGTTATAACCGGCGACCTTGAACAATTACCAGAAGAGAAGAGATATACAGACGATGAAGATGAGTTGGCCAGTGCAGTAATGCCAGTAGTAACGACTAAAAAAGCCAAGAAAGCTAAAAAAAGCAAATCTGTACTTTTAGGCGCCCCAGCAGAACCAGAAGAATTTTTACTTGATGGTGCCCATATTCGTCCTAAAAAGGAGATGGTTGAAGAATATTTCCGCACTTGTGATGACTTTACGTATGTAATCCTTGACAGAGTTTCAAAGCCGATTTACACTGCCGTGTTTGAAACACCGAAAGAAACGGAAACGGGTTACATATATGATATGGTTTCATATACCTGGCCATCACTTCTTGGCGGATATAATCCAGACCTTAGCGGGCCGTATTATTCATATGTAGAATCGCTCATTGAGTTGTCCGAGTATTACGATGAGTTCCATTGTGACAATATGTGGAGGTCACTTACACATGAGGCAATAAAGACACTTGACTGGACATATATATCCAATAGTGATGGTGATATGCAGGATATGAGTACAATTGATACTTCCCGAATTGAACCTATTACAAAGATTTATGGTCGCCAGTTTGATGACCTTAAACTCTATGCTGACGGCATAAAGTCAATCAACACAATAACGTATAACCAGAAGTCAAATACTCCGGATTACACACTTACCGATGCCCTTAATAATTCTGGCTGGGAGACAAAAACCCTTAAAATAACCAGCGATAATAAGATAAGAACAAATACGTTGTATCTTGGGCTTACATCTGGTTATACTGCAAGTGATGCCAATAACGAGTTCATACGTCGTTTGAAGCTAAATTCGCAATATTTGTTCTCCGTCAAAGGCACAAGAAAGGGCCTTGACGCGATGCTTTCCATGTTCGGTTTTACTCCGGATGAATATAAAATCCGTGAGTATGTTTGCGTATTTACAGGAACTACAGGCCAATGGCCTCATTTCTGTGATAGTACAAAAAATAAACAATTTGCCTATCCTTTAGCGAAAGACATTGAAACCATCAACAAATATAAGATAAACTTCAATGCGCTTGACCCATATGCTGAATATTGTGGAATTCCGGTAGCTGAAGTTGGATATTGGAAAGATGGGGAAGATTATTCTTATGTTGTTCCTTGGTATTCCCAGGGAAAGACATATGACGACGGACTTTATTTCCAAATGCATGGAGGCTGGGGAAAAAGAGACAAGATGGATATTGACCTTGAAATTGCACCGAATGTAAAGTCAATAACCGGGACAGATACTATTCCTCTTTATATGGAAACCCAGGCAAGGCTTAAATTTGCTAAGGATTTTGATGAGCTTTTGCAGGAGGCCTTTGCATCTTCAAATACCCATGATGTATTCTATGTGACGGATATATCTACAATGCAGGATGATTATAAGACAAAGCCAGGTGAAAACATAACCGGCGCTTCGCATTATTTTATCCTTGAAAATAATGAATTGAAGCAATTTTTAGGTTATTCAAGTGATTATTCCGGGAGTCAAAAATATGGCTGGAGAAGTATCAAAAATAGTGAAATCACACAACCAAATTCAGCCGGAACGCTCGTATTGTATCTTGAATCAATTATGGATGACACAACCGGAAACAATCCACATATTGGTAATGGGACTTATGACGATGGTATGTCGTATATAAGTGGAATGAGCGATGTTTTTGGGTATTCATACGTCAATAGAAACTTCATCGGAATCGATGATGACACCTGTAATAAAATCAAGGAAATCAAATTCGGCGTTTTAAAATATGAAGATAACCGCAAATGTTGGTTCTTTTCTGACGACTATAACGAGAAGTACGGTAAAAATGTTAAATACCTTACACCCTCAAGAAAGCCAGAAACAGATTCTGATTGCGGAAGTCCGTGGGTTGAAGCCTCTGAAAAAATTATATTCAGGGAGGTTGATGTAACTGATATGATTTGCAATATCAGAAAATGCTTTGATAGAAGCCCTTTCAAAATAACGCATGGTGATAGTGGCGATGATTCATTTGATAGGGTGGCTTGCGGCAAAGAACCAACCCAGTCAGAAGGATGTACTGGGGGACTCTGGGATGAGCTTGCAACTTTACTTACAGCCAACAACTCTGGCCCGAAAATTGGTTCTTCAGCAAGAAGTGATTTCCAAACAACAAAAGAATTTATAGATGTCAAAACAGATGAGGGTTACGATGTTGAAAAAATCACAGTTAATTACGGTGAAAAGTATAATAGAACGACAAATTTGAAAACATTTGACCCAGAAAATAGAGTTGGTGTAAACGGTGAAGCTGCCGCAAACTCAATTGTCAATATTAAAAATCTTGATATAGAATTTAACATCCCATCGGATTTTGGTGCAGATGATAGAAAGGGATTCAGACAATATATAGAGAATTCCGTTATTCCATACCTTACGCAGATGATACCTTCAACATCTATCCTTCGTTGGAAGTTTAACGGAGAATAAAAGAATACTATTTTATACACATGGCAGAACAAGGCAGATGGATACTTAAAAATATTAAACACAATCGCCCTGGGGTGACTATCCAAGGCGCATCATTGGCGTGTCAAAGGAAAACAGTTAGTATAGGCGATATCACTTCCACAAGAAAAGAGGATATTACCACCGAATGGTTTACCGATTTGGGGGTTAATTTGCCTAACTTTAAAGAAAATAAAGAACCCGGTACCGAGTTTAATCCTGAAGATGGATATAGCCCAGAGAACGGAATTCCGGATGAAGGTCAAGAGATTATCATTGATGGGATAAAATATAAAGTCCATTGGAAATTAAGCCAGGTAACACAGCCCGAGCCGGAACCAGAACCAGAGATAACCTACGGCTTGGAAATTGTTCCAGCTCAAAAGACAATTTCACACCAAGAAGAAGCCAGATTTGACGCTATCCTGTATACAAAAAAAGGTGACGTACGAGTACCATCAATGGATAGGATAGTAACAAGTAATACAACTTGGAAAGTTCCGCAGGGCGAACAGTTTGTTATTGTAAACGAGCCTGGTGCCAGCAAATTTATTGTCACAGGAAATAACACAAGCGACCAAACGCAAGACGTAACAATAAAGGCAGAATTTGAAGCACCTGACGGAAGGCCGTTGTCTGATACGGCATCTGTTAAGGTTAAAAAACAAGGAGAAATTAACCTTAGTCAAGACGAAATTAGCTTTGAGTGTCAGCCAGGTACTACTGTATACACAATAAGAGTAACAGTGCCAGCAGGGGTACAATGGACGGCAGACACAGCGGATGATGTTGACTGGATAACAGTATATGACATCAATACATCTACCGACGAATTTAAGGTTAAGGTTTCGGACAATGATACTGACGATGACAGGACTGGATTGGTTGTTGTAAGACCGGTTACAGAAGGTCAGGCCACTCCGGCTGAGTTATCTGTTGTGCAAACAAAGTGCCCTGAGCCAGAAACCAGACCTACAATAGTTATTGTTCTTGATGATACGAATGTCTTGAAGTTAAGCGGAGGCATAGTTAATGCAACTGTTACAGTAACTGATGGATTTTTTGTTAATCTTGAAATGGACCCAGCAACTGGTATTAAATACCAGGTTATGTCAACGAAACAGAACGGTAATATACAGACAGTAAAACTTAGACTATCCGTAGACTCAACAAATCAGCCAAGGACCTTCGAAATCACTGCAAACGGAAAGGACGAGTATGAGCAAACTTGTGAAGATTCTGTTACCTTGCAACAAGTTAAGAGTGACTGGGTTTTGTCAGACGTTGATTATATTATATTTACATATGAGTGGGATTCCCAAAACGGAAAAGACCTTGATTCACTAACGTTTATGGATGGGGTTCCGGATGCGCCATATATGAATAATGCTGGCGTTGGCTGGTATAATGGTAGAACCCATGAGTCTGGTAGCAGAGAAAATTGGCTAGGACCGACAGCCGATTATGATTCAGCAATATTAAAGTTTGCCGGGGATAACACACAAACAGGTGGTGAATATACGCTGGTTAATTTGAAAAAATTAAACGAACACATCAAGAATAAACAATTATCTGATGATGCAACTGTTATTGTGTATTTAATGGGTAACTGGTATGGCGAAAAAGGCGATGGATATGCCACGATTGCATTTTCCGCATATACAGGTGGTGAAGTAACAAGAAAAGACCTTGGTGACAACAAATTTATGTATGAGGTGTCTGATGATTCTGAATTTAGGGATAGTAAGAAACAGGCAAATATCAATGTATTTGCTTCTTCTCATAGGCATGCTGCGCTTAAAAATGCATCATCTGCAATTACTTGTTATTCAACAATGGCTGCGCTAGTTTACGATTTAAAGAGTGGTGTATTTTATCTTGTAACTGGCGATGACCTTAAAAATGACCCGAAGTTTAGTTCTAGGTATCAATACGGGCTT
>Ga0256405_10004563_pt1 | contig 25750 bp, 21 predicted proteins | sample RumenRJG_02DNA_FD_189096 | JGI IMG/M metagenome (GOLD analysis project Ga0256405, IMG submission 189096) | Bovine rumen microbial communities from Lethbridge, Alberta, Canada - RJG_02 | ecosystem: Host-associated > Mammals > Digestive system > Stomach > Rumen | place: Canada: Alberta... | reverse complement strand
GGCTGCACAGGAAGATCGAGCCGCTGGTCCACGATGGCCTGCTCTACCGGCTGAGCAGCGCTGATGAGAGCTCGCGCTTCGTCATATGGGAGAACGTCAGTCCGGACAGGTCAGAGGCTCTTCTGACCATAGTGGTGACCGATCCGAAGGCGAACGGAGCGCCGGTCCATATAAAACTGAAGGGTCTTGATCCCGGCAGCGTATACTCTGTCGGCGGAGAGATCGAATGTACGGGCATGGCGCTCATGCAGAGCGGATATACCTTCGAGCGGCTGACAGGAGACTATCCGTCGCGGCAGATACTGATCCGCAGGACGGATATGAAAGAGAAAGAATGATAAGCAGCGAACTGAAAAAAGCAAGGGAATTCGAGGAAAGAGAAGGGCGGCTCGTCAGCGCAGAGGAGCGTCCGGTATTTCATTTCAGTCCCCTGACAGGGTGGCTCAATGACCCGAACGGTTTTTCATACCATGACGGAAAGTACCATCTTTTCTACCAGTACCATCCCTATGACTCCCACTGGGGCCCGATGCACTGGGGTCACGCCGTAAGCAGCGACCTCATCAGCTGGGAATATCTCCCGTGCGCCATGGCGCCTGATCAGCCGTATGACGGCGCCGGATGCTTCTCGGGCTCGGCTCTCACGCTCCCGGACGGCAGACATCTTCTGATGTACACGGGCTGCGACGCCGGAAAAACGGACAGCATAGGCAGATGGTGCCAGACGCAGTGCATCGCTGTCAGCAGCGGATCCGAATACATAAAATATGACGGAAACCCTGTCCTCACGGGCGATGACCTTCCCGAGGGAGGGGACACGTACGAGTTCAGGGATCCGTATATCTGGCAGGCGGAGGACGGATCCTTCAGGGCGGTCGTCTCGAGCGCCGGAAAGGGAAGCGCGGCTGAGGCCTCGGACGGGGGAGCGGGAGGCAGCGCGCAGCACCCGAAGGTCCGCCCCGATGATCTGGACATCAGGGGAGGCACCCAGCTCTGTCTTTACAGGAGCGATGACGGCTTCAGCTGGAGCTTCGATAAAGTGCTCTATGAAGACAGACGCCGGCTCGGCATAATGTGGGAATGTCCGAACTTCTTCACGCTGGACGGCAGACATGTGCTCATAGCAAGTCCTATGGACATGGAGCTGGAGGATGCCGAGGGGTCGGTGAGATTCCCGAAGGGCAATAACGTATGCTATATAGTCGGAAGCTATGACGGGAAGACGGAGGAGTTCAGCATCCGCCAGGCGGCTTCGCACGAGGGGGCGGCCCGCGACTCCGTGGCGACCTATCACCCCGTGGACTGCGGACTTGACTTCTACGCTCCGCAGGTGATGAAGGCTCCGGACGGAAGGCGCATAATGATAGCGTGGATGCAGGACCCGAGCACGGCGAATCTGCACGAAAAAGAGGAGTTCAGGATATTCGGGCAGATGACGGTCCCGAGAGAGCTCAGGCTCAGGAACGACAGGCTCATACAGTGGCCGGTCAGAGAGATCGAAGACTGCCGCAGCGGTCAGACGGTCTCATCGAGCATGGACATGGATTCAGAGACCAGGACAGTCGAAGGCATAAGCGGCCGTGTGCTGGACATGGAGATAGAGATCAGCCCGAGATCGGTGTCTGCCGCCGGGACGTGCTCTCTCGATGAATTCACTATAGGCTTCGCCAGGGACTATGAGCACTGCGTAAGCCTTATATACAGGCCGGACAGCTCCGTGCTCACCATAGACAGGAGCGGGTCCGGACAGGCCGGCAGCATGACAAAAAGAAGAAGCATACGCGTAAGGGACAGAAGGGGACATATTAGCCTGAGGATACTTCTGGACAGATGGAGCGCAGAGATCTTTATCAACGGCGGAGAACAGGTGATGTCGGTCACATTCTATACACCGCTGACTGCCCGGGACATAAGTTTCAGTTCTGAGGGAAGCGCCATACTGGATGTGACGGCATACGGAATAAGAGAGGACATATGATCAGTGCAGGATGAGATGCGCACCGGGATCATGAGGAAAGAGGCATAATATGGAAAAAAGCACAGAAATAATCACTCTGGGAGAACTGCTGATCGACCTGACGCAGAAGGGAAGCGATGAGAACGGCAACGGGGAATTCACCGCATATCCGGGAGGAGCTCCGGCAAACGTGGCCGTGGCTGCGGCGAGGCTCGGAGCAGATGCAGCATTCATCGGCAAGGTCGGAGACGACGCCTTCGGAAGGTCGCTCACAGATACGCTCAAAAAGGAAAAGGTCGATACATCGGGCCTGTATGCATGCAGGGAAGTGCCGACGACTCTGGCCATAGTATCGGTCGACGCATCGGGCGAGAGGGACTTTTCTTTCTACAGAGACCCGGGCGCGGACACGCAGCTGACCGAAGAGGAGGCTGTGAGAGCGATCAAGCAGAACGAGTCGGCAAAGATCTTCCACGTCGGATCTCTTTCGATGACCACATCGCCTGCGAGGGAAGCCTGCGAAAAGGCTGTGAAGTACGCTAAGGGAAAGGGCATGCTCATAAGCTACGACCCTAACTACCGTGCGGCCCTCTGGGACAGCGAAGAGAGAGCTGTAAAGATGATGAAGGCTCTTATGCCTTGCACGGATATACTCAAGGTATCGGACGAAGAGATGATGATGCTCACCGGCACGAACGACTTCGAGGAGGGCAGCCGCATCCTCAGAGACATGGGCGAAGGCGAAAAAGGCATCGCCCTTGTGATGGTCACTCTCGGAGCAGACGGAGTCTTTGCCAGAAGAGGAGAAGACATCGCTGCGCTGCCGGGATTCAGCGTGAAGGTCGCAGATACGAACGGAGCGGGCGACACATTCCTCGGAGCGATGCTCATGCAGCTGGCCGGTGAGGAAGGACCGGTGAGCAGCATAGACTGGGAGAAACTCAAAGCTATGATCACATACGCCAACAGGGCAGCTTCCCTGACGTGTTCGAGGCACGGCGCCATCCCTGCCATGCCGACAGCGGACGAAGTGGCAGCATGCATGAAACAGCAGTAATGAATGAGATAAGTTAGAATACGGAGCGGCATGTATACAGCAGAAGAACAGTGAAAAAAGAAAAGACAGCTGAGAAAAAAACAGGAAAAACTAAAAGCGCCCCAAAGAAACGCCGCAGCGTTTTCGGAGAGAGACTTGCGGAGCATTACGATGAGCTCAAATGGCTCTACATGGAACTGTATGACGATGAGGCGGCTTTCGATTACTTCGTGAAGATGCTGAAGCGGAGCTACAGCGAGCGCAAGCAGACCCTGAAAGACGTCGACGCGAGAAGGGCCGGCAACCCGCATATCCATCACTCCAACAGGATGATGGGCATGATGCTGTACACCGAGAACTTCGCGGGCGACCTCAGAGGTGTAAAGGACCGGCTCGAATATTTTAAGGAGTGCGGAGTAAAGTACATCCATCTGATGCCTCTTCTGGATACGCCGGAGCAGGGCAGGAGCGACGGCGGCTATGCCGTTTCCGATTTCAGAAAGGTGAGGCCTGACCTCGGGACAATGGAGGACCTCGAGGCGCTTACCGCCGCCTGCCACAGAAGAGGCGTGCGCGTGTGCCTCGATTTCGTGATGAACCATACCAGCGAGGACCACCCGTGGGCAAAGGCCGCAAGAGACGGGGATCCGTCCGCGCAGGCCAGGTATTTCTTCTACGACAACTGGGACATCCCGGCGCAGTACGAAAAGACTATGCCGGATGTTTTCCCTGAAACGGCGCCAGGCAACTTCACATATCTTACGGACATAAACAGGATCGTCATGACGACCTTCTATCCGTTCCAGTGGGATCTCAATTACGCGAACCCGATGGTGTTCAACGACATGACGGACAATCTGCTCTATCTCGCGAACCGCGGGGTGGACATCATAAGGCTCGATGCCGTGCCGTACATCTGGAAGCAGCTCGGCACCACCTGCCGCAATCTGCCGCAGGTGCACAGTCTGACCCGGATGATGAACATCGCCTGCAGGATAGTCTGCCCGAGTGTCCTGCTGCTGGGAGAGGTCGTCATGGAGCCGAGCAAGGTGGTGCCTTACTTCGGCACACAGGATAAGCCTGAGTGCGACATGCTCTACAATGTCACGACGATGGCGACCATCTGGCATACGCTTGCGACCAGAGACGTCAGGCTCCTGAGGCATCAGCTCGGGCAGATCGCGGATCTGCCGGCCAACTGCATATTCCAGAATTATCTGAGATGCCACGATGACATAGGCTGGGGCCTCGATTACGATTATCTCGGCTGGTTCGGCGTAAAAGAGGCCGAGCACAAGAAATACCTGAACGACTGGTTCACCGGCAGGTGGGGGATCAGTCCCTCGAGAGGAGAACTCTACAACGACTCCGAGAAGTTCCGGGACGCCCGCCTCTGCGGGACGACCGCGTCGCTCTGCGGCGTCGAGTCCGCTCTGTACGAGGGCAATGAGGCGGCGCTCGATCTTGCGGTTGCGGCCGATGTGATGCTGCATGCCTGTATGCTGACCCTGAGAGGCATACCTGTCCTGTACAGCGGAGATGAAGTCGGGATGCTTAACGACTACACCTACCACGATGACCCGGGCCGCTGGTCCGACAGCCGCAACATCCATAGGGGAAAGTTCGACTGGGAGCATGCTGAGGACAGGCACGATCTGTCGACGCCGGCAGGCAGGATATTCCACGAGATCAGGCATCTCGTGATGATAAGGAAAAACAACGACATATTCCATTCCGACGCGAAGCTCTATCCGGTCGACACCGGCGACGACAGGGTGCTCGGCATGGTGAGGGAGTATAACGGAAAACGCATGCTCGGGCTCTTCAACTTCTCCGAGCACTACTGCAGGACCGAGATCGAGACCAGGGACCGCACCGACATGGCTGTGCCTGAAAGGAAATACATCCCGGGCGAAGGCAGGATGAGCGAGTACTGGCTCGAACCTTACGGCTTCCGCTGGTTCCTCGATAAATAGCAGATACAGGGAATATACATGGCAAACATGAATGAAACGCCTTCGGGCGAGAGAGTGCACATAGGATTTTTCGGAAGGCGGAACGCCGGCAAGTCGAGCATCGTCAACGCGGTGACCGGCCAGGAGCTTGCGGTCGTCTCGGATGTGAAAGGGACCACGACGGATCCTGTAAGCAAGGCGATGGAGATACTGCCGCTCGGACCTGTAGTCGTTGTCGACACGCCGGGCTTCGACGATGAGGGCGGACTCGGAGAGAAGAGAGTCGCGCAGGCGAAAAAGATACTCGGAAAGACAGACATCGCCGTCCTCGTGGTGGATGCGGCTGAAGGCCTGAAGAAGACGGACGGCGAGCTCGCGGGACTTTTCAGGGAGAGGAACATACCTTTCCTCGTTGCCCTGAACAAGAGCGACATAGCAGAAGACTCGGAAGATCATGTTCTGGCAGAAGAAGAACCCGGACTGCTTCAGGCGGTGGCGTCGGGCAGCCAGGGGATGATACATGTGAGCGCGCTTTCAGGCGGCGGGATATACGAACTGAGGGAGCGCATCGCGGCCCTTAAGCCTGCCGGTAGCGAAGGCCGCATCGTTGCGGATAAGATAAACGCGGGCGATCTGATCGTGCTGGTGGTTCCTATCGATAAGTCGGCTCCGAAGGGCAGGCTCATACTGCCTCAGCAGCAGACGATAAGAGACATACTCGACGCGGGAGCGGTTTCCGTCGTCGTGCGTGATTCAGAGCTTGAAGATACTCTCGGGAGCATCGGCAGGAAGCCTGATCTTGTCATCACGGATTCGCAGGTCTTCGGAAAGGTCGATAAGATCGTGCCTGAAGGAGTCCCGCTGACCTCATTCTCGATACTGATGGCGAGATACAAGGGCCTGCTCGATGAAGCCGTAAAGGGCGTCGCCGCGGTGAAGGCTCTGAAGGACGGAGACAAGGTGCTCATCGCTGAGGGCTGCACCCATCACAGGCAGTGCGGAGACATAGGCACTGTGAAGATACCGAAGTGGCTCGCAGAGCATACCGGAAAAGAACTCGTCTACGAAACCGCGAGCGGAACAGGCTTCCCTGAAGATCTCTCGGGCTATGCCCTCGTTGTTCACTGCGGAGGCTGCATGCTGAACGAAAAGGAGGTTAAGAGGCGCACGAAGCAGGCCGCGGATCAGGGAGTCCCGATCACCAACTACGGCACGCTGATCGCTTATCTGCACGGCATACTCGGCCGCAGCCTTGAGATCTTTCCGGAGTACGCGGATGTTCTCAGGCCTTGAAGTTTGACCACGCGAGGTGTTTAAATAGTATCAATGGAAACCGGATCTGTGATTCGGGTTTCATTTTTTGTAATCAGTAGAGAAATAGTTCCTGTTTTGTTAGAATTATAAGAACGAAAAATAGTTGGTATTCGTGCCGGACGGCACGTAGAAGGGATCAAGATGAGAAAATATAAGTGCAAGTATGATATCGAATTCCAGGATCTCAAAGAGATAATGGATTTTGTGGCTGACAAGTACGGAGACAACATCGGCTTCATCTATAAGAACGCCGACAGGACATCCAAGACCGAGATCACATACAAAAAGTTCAGAGAGGATCTCGACGCGCTTGGAGCCTACCTCATCAGCAGGGGGCTGAAGGGCAAGCGCATCGTCGTCATCGGACCTAACTCCTATCAGTGGCTGGTGGCCTACTATGCGGTAGTGATCAACGTCGGGACCGTCGTTCCTCTCGACAGGGGCCTTCCTGAAGAAGAGATCGTGAACTCTCTTGTGAAGTGCAAGGCCGATGCCATCATCTACGACGAGAGCCTCGGAATGGATTTCGATAAGATCATAAAGAAGAATGGCGTTGCGGCGAAGACTCTGATCCCTATGAGCGACTTCACACAGGAGAAGATGCCTGAACTCGCGGCGATGATCAAAAAGTACAAGCCTGAGTTCAAGGTGATAGACAAGCACGCGACAGACATCATCGTGTTCACATCGGGCACATCCGCCGATGCAAAGGCGGCCCAGCTGTCGCAGAGAAACATCGCATCCACGATCGCCGCGATGAGAAAGGTGGAGCCTATCTTCGAGGATGATGTCGAGATGATACTCCTGCCCCTGCACCACGTGTTCGGCAACCAGGGAGTCCTGATGTTCATCAGCAACGGCTGCACCAACGTCTTCTGCAGCGGACTCAAATACGTACAGAAAGAGCTTAAGGAATACGGCGTCACAGCATTCTTCTGCGTGCCTCTCATAATCGAATCGATGATCAACAAGGTCCTGAAGACTGCCGAGAAGGAAGGCAAGCTCGAGAAGCTCGAGACGGGACGCAAGATCTCCAAGGCTCTGATGAAAGTCGGCATCGACGTGAGACGGAAGATATTCAAGGACGTCATCGACGGTCTCGGCGGCAAGCTGAGGTTCCTCATAAGCGGAGCTGCCGGTCTCGACCTCAGGATACTCGAGTACGCGACAGACTTCGGCATCCTGACCGTACAGGGCTACGGACTTACCGAGACTTCGCCTACCATCGCGTCCGAGAGCTACTTCTACAGAAGACCGGGCTCTGTGGGACACGCGATGCCGGGCGTAGAAGTAATGATAAACGATCCTGACGAGGACGGCATAGGCGAGCTCTTCGCTCAGGGTCCGAACATCATGAAAGGCTACCTCGATGACGACAAGGCCAATGCAGAGGTGTTCGTGAACGGCTGGTTCAATACCGGCGACCTCGCGAAGATCGACAAGGACGGATATATCTTCCTGACAGGACGCAAGAAGAACGTCATAGTCCTCAAGAACGGCAAGAACATCTATCCTGAAGAGATAGAGGAGCTGATCGACAAGATCCCTTATGTGGTAGAGAACGTAGTGATGGGCGAGCCGGACGGCGATGACTTCAGGCTCGTGGCGCACATCGTATATGACCCTGAAGCCGAAGAGGTGAAGGGCAAGAGCGAGGAGTACATCCAGACCATGGCCGACGCGGATATAGAGATGATCATCAGAGAGATGCCGAGCTTCAAGCGCATCAAGCAGGTATATCTCAGGACCGAGCCGTTCGAAAAGACGACTACACAGAAAATCAAACGCCGCAAGATCAAGACGGGCAAATAGACCGCCCGCCGGGAATACGCATAATAATACCGGGTGCTGTCGTGTCAGGACCCGGTTTTGCTTTGTTTTAGGAGATCATTCAGTCAGTTCGCCTCTCAGATCTGTCTCCATGAGCCGGTGTATCTCTTCCGGAGAAAGGCCCCGGCTGATCAGCCATGTCAGCTTGGTGACCGCGGCCTCGGTAGTCATGTTATGCCCGCTCGCCGCGCCGGCGGCAAGGAGGGCCGAGCCCGCCTCGTAAGCTCCGAGGCTCACGGTGCCCTGAGGGCACTGCGTGCATACCACCACGGTCGTGCCGCGCCGGCTCGCTTCGGAAATCAGCGAGATGAGAGTCTTGTCGTACTCGGGTATGTTGCCCTTGCCGAAGGTCTCGAGGATCAGACCGTCGAGGTCATCCTGCACGACAGGTGCGAAGATGTCGAAGCGTATGCCCGGAAAGACCTTTATGACCCCGAGCCTGCAGTCCTTCATCTTAGTCACCTTAAGCCCGCCGGATGCATCAGCGTCCGGGTGCTTCACCAGAGGATGCATGTACTCTATGTCGATCCCGGCTCTTGCGAGCTCGGGCCAGTTCGGCGATGTGAAAGCCACCATCCCGTCGGAGGAGTACTTCATAGAGCGGTTGCCGCGCAGGAGCGAATTGCCGAAGTAGAGGCATACTTCGCTAACGACGCCTTCGCCGGCTATGATGAGCGAAGTAATGAGATTGTCCTTACCGTCGCTTCTCAGCTCGCAGAGAGGTATCTGCGAACCTGTGAAGATGACCGGCTTCGCCAGTCCCTCGAGCATGAACGAGAGCGCCGAGGCGCTGTAGGCGAGGGTGTCGGTGCCGTGCAGCACGACGAAGCCGTCGAACGCATCGTAGTTGTCTGCTATGGTATCAGCGATGAGATTCCACTGCTCATATCTTATATTGGTCGAATCGAGCAGCGGATCGAACTCGAGTATCTCCCACGCCGGGATATCCGGAGAAGAGAGGTCGCGTATCTGCTCCAGCTCCCTGATGAGAGCTCCCTTCTGAGGGGCGTAGCCGTTCCCGGTGCGCACCATGCCGATGGTGCCGCCTGTATTGATGATCAGGATCTTCTTTCTATTCATGCAGTAAGTATAACATATCTAACGGGGTCAGGCACCGTTAAGGTGTGCTAACGGTGCCTGACCCCGTTAGACAACAGATATAGATATGATCTATCCGGTTAACAATTGAAATAGATTTTATCTATTTTTACGCCATTTTGACGGATAGTAAAATGACTGTGTACGGACAGTCATACATGACTGTACGAAAGGGAAATTTCTTTGTAAGTAAGGGAGTAAATATTATGGCTGATAATCAAAAAATGTGGGCTGACCTCGGTATGAACCTCGAGATGCACGACATGCTCTGCGAGGTGCTTCCGGGAGCTATCGGTGACGTGTTCATGTCGCAGGAGAACAGACCTGCAGCAATGGACTATTTCGACATGGTCCTCGCTGACGTCCACGGACTCAGACCTTCCGAGCTCGTAGAGTTCAGAAAGAAGGGCGGCAAGGTATTCGGCACATTCTGCGCATACGTACCTGACGAAGTCATTTTTGCTGCAGGCGGTATCGCGACAGGCCTCTGCGCAGGCTCGCAGTTCTGGGTACCTGGCGGCGAAAGATATCTTCCGGCCAACACATGCCCTCTTATCAAGGCGATGCTCGGCGCGAGATTCGACAAGACATGCCCGTTCTACAGACTGGCTGACGTCTATATCGGCGAGACGACATGCGACGGCAAGAAGAAGGCTTATGAGATCCTCGCTACTGACGTTCCTCTGCACGTAATGGATCTTCCTCAGATGAAGAGAGAGAAAGACTACGTGAAGTGGGCTGACGAGATCAAGGACCTCATCAAGGTAGTCGAGAAGGTCACAGGCAACAAGGTCACACCGGAAGCTCTGGCTGAGAACATCAAGAAGATCAACGCCAAGAGAGCTGCCCTCGAGAGACTGTACAAACTCAGAAGAAACGAGTGCGTTCCTATCTCCGGAACAGACACACTGCTCATCTCGCAGATCGCATACTACGACGATCCTGAGAGATTCGCAGCCCAGGTCAACAGACTGTGCGACGAGCTCGAGCAGAGAGTCAAAGACGGCGTAAGCGTCGCGAAGGGCAAGAAGAGGATCCTCATCACAGGTACTCCGATGGCTATTCCTAACTGGAAGATGCACAACCTCGTCGAGACGAGCGGCGGCGTAGTGGTCTGCGAAGAGACCTGCACAGGCACAAGATACTTCGAGAACCAGGTAGATGAGAGCGGAAAGACTCTCGACGAGATGGTACAGAACATCGCCAACAGATACATGGGCATCAACTGCGCATGCTTCACACCGAACACTGCAAGAGCTGACGATGTCATCAGACTCGCCAAGGACAGCAAGGCCGACGGAGTCATCGACGTCAACCTCATGTTCTGCCAGACATACGATATCGAGGGTAGAAGCCTCGAAGAGAGATGCAAGGCAGAGGGTATCCCGTTCCTCGGACTCGAGACCGACTACACGGACAACGACGCACAGCAGCTCAAGACAAGGATCGGCGCATTCATCGAAATGCTTGGTTGATTGTCCTGACGACCGGCAAACTAAAAATATGGGGCGGAGCTTTTTCCGCCCCATAATTGTGTATGGATGCGCCCTGCATGAGATGTCATACACAAAACAGCCCCGGAAACAGAAAAAGACAGGCCGGAACGAACTGCTTTTGTGTATAATCATCGTGGATGAGGGTGTTGATACACAATAATTCAGGAAAAGCTGTGTATCAAAAGCGCTGAAGCAGGTAATGATACACAAAACAGTCTGACGGAGGCTGTTAGAATGGGTCCCGGCACTGACTTTTGTGTATGGATCGCTCGCAAAGAGGATCTCATACACAAAGTGCGGCAGACAAATGGCAGAATATCTACACTATTACATCTTATTTCAGAATCATACGGATGCGACCGCTATGTACAGGGCGCTTAAGGGCAGGGGCATGTACGCTCAGATAAGCCCGACCCCGAGGGAGCTCAGCGTGTGCTGCGGCGTGTCGCTTCTGGTGCACGGAGAGGACGTTGACAGGATAAAGGAGATCGCAGAAGAAGATCATCTGGCGTATCTCTCGATCAGCGGACTCAACAATACATTCGATAACACCCGCCACAAATACGGCTAGTGGATCAGAGGAACAGAAAAATGGGCAAGAAATACATAGGGATAGATATAGGTTCGACCGCTTCGAAGGTCTGCATACTCGAAGAGGGCAAAGAGAACGTTTACGAGGTGCTGCCTACAGGGTGGAACAGCAAGATCACGGCCGGCATCATCAGAGAAGATCTCGAAAAAAAATACGGCGATCTTTCGGATGCCGCAATAGTCGCGACCGGCTACGGCAGGATCAGCGTCGAATATGCCGACGAGGTCATCACCGAGATCACATGCCACGGCAGGGGAGGCTACGAGATGATAGGCCGGGACTGCACCATCGTGGATATAGGCGGCCAGGATACCAAGTACATCAACGTAGTGAACGGGAAGCCGGTGGACTTTCTGATGAATGACAAATGCGCCGCCGGGACCGGCAAGTTCATAGAGGTAATGGCCAACAGGCTCGGAGTCACCATAGAGGAGCTTTTCGAGCTCGCCCAGGTAGGCGAGCCTATAGCGATCAGTTCGCTCTGCACGGTGTTCGCTGAGTCGGAGGTCATCAACTACATGGGCGAGGGCAGAAGCCGCGAGGATCTCGCAGCGGGAGTCATAGACTCGGTGGCCCTGAAGGTCACGACGCTCGTCCAGAGAAAGGAACTCCAGGACACTGTGATCATCACGGGAGGATTCAGCGACAACGAATTCTTCGCAAGCCTTCTTTCGAAGAAACTCGGACAGACAGCCCGCGCGATGCCGCTCGGCAGGTTCGCCGGAGCATACGGCGCCGCGCTGCTCGCAAGAGATCACAGCCAGAAGGACTAGATCCCCATCTTCTTCTCGAAATCGTGTCTCAGACTGTATCCGTCAGGATGATGCGCCCTGAAATTGAAGAACGGGTGTGACGGGTATTCGTTTCCTTCGATCATCTCAAGACCGTAGTCGGTGACCGCGATGTCCCATCCGACGTAGCGGACCTGAGGGACGACCGCCGCCGCCTCGAGCACCATACGCTTTATCTCGTCAAAGTGCGGGATCCTGAAGCCTACGATCGGCACGCCCGTCTCCGGGTGGACATCGTAGACATTGTTTTCTCCGTCGACAGCCGGATATTCTATTACGCCGGTATCGATATTGATAGGGCAGACCATGCCCCCTCCGCAGAAATTGTCCACGACGCCGCCTCTTCCTATCCTGAGGTATGCCGCGAGCATGACCGCTCCGTCATCCCTGACGAAGGTCAGAGGTCTGATCGTGTTGACGCTCGTCGGATTGAGCGCCGCTATCTCTTTGCACTGGACTATCGATTCTTCGACTAGACAAGGTATGCGGCTGCGGACCTTTTCGTATGTGCCGTCCTTCACTTCTAACTTTTCGACACCTTCGCCGCCGGAGCCGTCGACCGGCTTCACGATGATGACATCCTTGTCTTTGACGAACTCATCGTACCTCTCGCGCGAGAGGACGCCGTCTATGTACATCCAGTCGCGTTTTATGAAGCGGCTGAATTTTTTGTTGAATTCAGCCTTGCTCTGAAAGAAGCGGCTGTACTCCGGGTCGTTGAACCTGGCTACGAAGCTGTTGCTCACGCCCGAGGTTATGACACTTTCGCGCTGGCTGCGGTCAAGATCATACATCTCGGCCTGAAGGTAGTCGGTATGGCCTGCGGAATATCTGAATCCGCAGTAAACTATGTCTGCAAACAGAAGCGGGGCGGGTTTGCCGCTCCTCTCGCGGGCTGTACGTACAGTCCTGAAGAGGTTGGCGTAATCCATGCCTGCTATTTTTTTTATCAGAAACATCGCTTTGTTCATGGCAGTTCCCTTATCTTTCCAGAAGAGCCTTGAGCGTGACCTCGTAGGCCTTCTCTGCCGAACCATGTCCGGCCTTTTTATACTTTTCGCCGCAAAGCTCCCTCAGATACATGTCCATCATGTGAGGGTTCTTCACAAGCAGCGGTCCGATGAGCTCGGTCCCGCAGAAATTCTTGTATCTGAAGCCTTCAGAGTCCGCGCCTTCGGAGTTTCCCGGCCCGAGAATGAGCTTCGTGAAAAGAGGCGTCTTTACATCCGTCACACTGCCGCACTTGTTGACGAATCCGACGACAGGTCTGTCAAGAAGATCCGTCTCGGCGACGATGTCGTGTGTGATCCTCGTGTCTGTCTCGGATGTGACGTAATCGAATATGCCGAGCCCTGCGGCGTCTTCTCCGTCCACTGTGCGTATGCTCTTTCCGAGCATCTCCCAGGAGTTTCCGGTGAACAGCACGTGCGTGCCGCTTTCGATGGCGTCCTTCAGGGCGTCCTTTTCGGCTGAAAGAAGACCAAGCGCCTTGTCGCGCTTTTTCTCCGTGCCCGCTCCGCAGTATATGAAGTCGTATGAAGTGCCGTCAAAGAGGACATCCGATGCGCTTTTGCGGTCGACCCTGACCTCCATGCCGATTTCTTCGAGTCTCTTCCGGAGAATGACCACGTTGCCGTAATCTCCGTAGAGGTTCATGAGATCATGGAATAAATGAAGTATCTTTACGCTCACCTGATCACTCTCCCGTCTCTTCGACTTCCTTAAGGGCCCTGAACTTGATCTGATCTACGAAGCAGGTCATGACATAGAAGCACTCCGTGTCCGCCTCGCCCATTATGCGTGCCGCCTCCGAGAGGTCCTCGCAGACAACGATCCGGTCTTTCGGTATGCCCGTCACCTCGAACCTGGTATCCAGATCCCAGCAGTACAGGCCGGCCAGTATGATCTGCTTCACCTGCGGAACGTTCAGTTTCTCGAAGTCGATGTCCCAGATCCATGAAGTCTCGCTCGTGAAGTACTTGCGGCTTATCTCGTCGACTATGACCATGACGGAGCTTGACCGCCTGTCTCTGGCCGCCGTCTCGATCGCTCTGTCGTAGGCTACGGAATTCTCGTGCTTGGACACGAGCAGATATCCCGGCTTGCCGTTCACGCGGAAGCTCTCGACACGCTTGCTGTGCGAGATGAAGCCCTCCATGGCTTCGATTATCTTTTCAGGCGCGACTCCCGCCTTTTCGCATGCCGCGAAGGCCGCCAGCGTGTTGTAGCAGTACGCTATGTTGCTGAAAGGAAGATGCACCTTGTATTTGCCGTTTATGGTTATCTGCTGCGCTTCGTAGTCGGCGTCCGTGATCGTCACATCCGTGTCCGGACGGTGGAAGCCGCACTCCGTGCAGCGGTATTTGCCCGCATGATTGTAATGATAGTATTCGTACTCCATCCTGGCGCCGCAGGCAGGACAGAACGCGCCGTCATCGTAGCGCGTGGTGTTCTCTGCGGTATCTTCGGCGAGGTGATCAGCGCCGAACCATGTCACATCATCGCGTCCGAAGCCGTAGTCGGCGATCTGCGGATCATCTGCGTTCAGTATGAGGTGCATATCGTCATATATGCTTTCTCTTATGACGCGGTGCGCCCACTCAGGATGACCGTTTCTCGTCATCTGGTCGCGGTAGAGATTCGTGATCACATAGTACTTCGGGTGGAAGAACTTAAAAGTGTGCCGCGCGAAACGCTCATCGCTTTCGAGCAGCACCACATCGCTTTTGACTTTGCCGTCCGCAGTGCAGTCGCAGAGAAGGCATGTCGCCACGCCCTCGGTCTGGTTGGATCCCGCCTTGTTCCATGCGACGGAAAGTCCGTTCTCTGTCAGTATGTGTGCTATCATCTCGACGGTCGAAGTCTTGCCGTTCGATCCCGTCACGGCAATGACCGTCTCAGGAAGCTCGATGCGCGAGAGTATGTCCGGACACAGCTTTAGCGCCAGACTTCCCGGCATGCTGCTGCCGCGTCCCGCGAGCGAGCCTATCTTATTTGCTGTCTTGCAGAGCGCGATCGCGCTTCTGACTTTTGCTCCTGCCATAAAAACAGTTCTCCAATCTATTATGAATTGAACAGTCCAATTCTACAGCAAATCCCGGGGACTTGCTACAGCAATGACGCAAATAAGCCGTCACGGGACTATGTGCCCGTAACCGGCGATGACAGGACTGCCGAGAGCGTAGCGCTTCTGGCGGACGAGGTCAGAGGAATTGCCTTCAATGGTAAAGACGAGCTCATCATCTGCCGCGCTGACTATCCCGACATGATCGTAGACTCCGTCCCTGTCCCAGTCGAAGAATATGAGGTCGCCGGGCGACGGTGTGCCGTCGCCGCCGATCCATTGCTTCTTGTTTTCGAACCACGAAGCGCCGTCGCCGACCATGGCAAACTTAGGCGCCTTGCCGGCTTCGATCAGGCCGCATTTGTCCTCGCACCACGATACGAAGCACCCGCACCACTCGACGCGGTAGTCGAAATCGTACCATGTCCAGTACGGCTCTCCGCCCTCGTTGCCGAGCTGCGAGACCGCGGTCTTGACCAGAGGGACGCTTTCGTCGGCCGTGCTGACAGGAGTCCTTGTGGTGACGGAATAGATGCCCCTGCCCGTAAGGTAGCCGAGCCCCGCGGCAAGGCCTGTAACGAGCAGGACGGCGATCACAGCCGAGATACAGCGGCGCTTGAAAGCAGCGCGCTTTTTCCTCTCGCGGATCTGCGCCCTTATTTCATCATCCTGTGTATATCTTGTGTCATTTTTTTCCATCACATACACTATACAGCATTAGACAAGCAAGGACAAATGCTATATTATTAATTTGTAGAAAAAACGGGAGCAAAACTTTGAGCACAAAGAAAAAAGGTAAGAACACGGGCGTAAAGATATTCCTGCTGTTTCTGGCAGTACTCTTTGTGTGCGTTTTTGCTTTTACGGAAGTAAAGACATTCAATACACGCCGCGCGAACGAGTCGTTCGACCAGGTGGATTTTCACAGCATGGCAGAGTTTTCGGCGAAGAATTCCGAAAAGGTCATAAAGGCTCTCAGGTCGGGCAATATGAAGAAACTCACAAAACTGGTCGGAGACGAAGCGGGAGCCGAAGAGGTGATGCGCTTCGCTGACTGGAGAAACGCGAACTTCGATACCGCTCTGTCCTACGGAGCGGGGAGCCTCAGCACTGAGGCTGACAAAAAGGGCCGGATAGACGTGGCTGAGAGGATCGTGGTCCAGGCGGGGGAGACGAAATACATGTTCTACATAGAGACCCTTACCTCGAGGTGGGGCCGCAAAAACGAGGGAGTCAGCGCTGTAGGGGTGACGACATACTCTCATTACAACGAGCTCGACTCGTCATGGAACGGCGAAAAGGATGACGAAAGCGCTCTTGCAGGGACACTGTTCCGGGAGAGCGGCAGCGGAGAAGAAGGCAGCAAACAGGCTGAGTAACGGAGGAAGCTGATGTTCAAAAAGTTCAAGGACAGCCCATATACAAAGGCAGGCATAGTGGTGCTTGTAAGCGGCGCGGTCCTTATAGTGTTCAACAACTGGATAAGAAGGAACCAGTTCTCCGTCGGCTTTGAGAAGGTGAACAGCACCCTCGCTCCTGTATATATCGGAATCATACTGGCGTTCATGCTCTGCCCGGTATACAACAAATGCGTGAAATACCTGTACAAGAGGATGGTCATCAGCGCTCAGAAACCGGGCTTCTCGGTGGGGGCCACTCTTCTGCACGATGACGTGCATCCGCTCGAGGTCGATGCCTTGGAAAGGCGCAAGCTGCTGGCCGCGGCAAGAGCGATGGCTTCGCTGGCATGCGTAGTGCTGGTCGTTGGAGTCGCCGGGCTGCTGATATACTTCGTGGTGCCTCAGCTCATCCAGACCATAATCGAGCTGGTGAACACGCTTCCTCAGAGGCTTACGGCACTGGCCCGCTGGCTCGAGGTGCACGTAACGCACATACCTTCGCTTTCGAAGTGGGTCAATAACGTGGCGAACGTCGGAACTACCGACATCATCAACTGGGTCCGCGAGCACATACTCGACGGCAACGCCATGAACATAGCCACGATGATCTCGTCCGGAGTAACGACAGCCGTGAAGTACGTGCTGAACGCGTTCATCGGACTGCTGATCATGGTCTACCTTCTCAACTACAAGGAAAGGCTCTTCGCGATATGCCGCAAGATCGTCGCGGCGACATGCGGCAACAAGAGAAAGGACAGGCTCTACGAATTCGCTGACATCGTCAATGAGACCTTCATCGGCTTCATCGTAGGCAGGATCATCGACTCGTTCATAATCGGAGTGCTGACCTACATAGTGCTCAAGATAACGGACATACCGTTCGCCCTGATGATCAGCGTGATAGTCGGTGTAACGAACGTCATACCGTTCTTCGGACCTTTCATCGGAGCCGTGCCTTCGATAGTGCTGCTCCTGACTGAAGATCCTGTGAAGGCTCTGTATTTCGTGATCATCATACTCATCATACAGCAGATAGACGGCAACGTGATCGGGCCTAAGGTCATGGGCAATGCGATAGGTATCGGCAGCTTCTGGGTGCTGCTCGCAGTGCTCATCGGCGGAGGTCTCTTCGGATTCACGGGCATGCTGCTGGGTGTGCCGGTGTTCGCTGTGATCTACAGATATATCGACAAGCTCACGATCAGGCAGCTGAAGCAGAAAGAAAAGGCCACGGCCACGACGGATTACTACAGCCTCGAACCGTTCGGCATAGATGAAGAGGAGCTCGAGATAGAGTCTGCCGGTAAAAAGAAGGGCTCCTTACTGAAAAGATCGAAGAAGAAAAGAGAAACAAAAGCTGAAAAAGAAGCAAAGACAGAAATAAAGACCGGAAAAGAAACAGAAACAAAAACAGAAACAAAAAAAGAATGATAACAGAAGAAGTAAGAGAAGCTATTGAAAAGATAAGCGGCCTCATCCCTGAAGAGCGTCTTCGCAGGGATGAGCCGATGGAACTGCATACATCGTTCCGCACGGGAGGCCCTGCCGCGGCTTTTGCCGTGACGGTAAACGAAGACGATCTTTCGGCGGTGCTTTCAGCTCTGGCTGAGACCGGAGCTGAGCATATGCTCATAGGAAACGGCTCGAATCTTCTCGTCGCTGACGAGGGATATCCGGGCGTCATAGTAAAGCTCGGAGGAGACTTCGAGATGATAGAGCAGGATGAAGAGGATCCGTGCCTGGTGCGCGTGGGGGCGGCAAGACTCATGTCGTCGGCCAGCGTATTCCTGACCGGCAGGGGCCTGTCCGGCTTCGAGTTCGCGAGCGGCATACCGGGCAGTATAGGCGGAGCAGTCTTCATGAACGCGGGCGCCTACGGAGGCGAGATGAAGGACGTAGTCGAAAGCGTCAGGGTCATGAACGCTGACGGCAGCGGGGCCGGGACCCTGAGCAGCGAAGATATGGATTTCTCCTACAGGCACAGCGCGGCTGAAAAAGGAGATATGATAATACTCTTGGCAGTCCTGAGACTCAGAAAGGACGAGCCTGAGGCCATCGCTGCCAGAGTAGCCGAGCTTGCGGCAAAGCGCAGCGCCAAACAGCCGGTGAACTTCCCGAGCGCGGGAAGCACCTTCAAAAGACCGGTAGGAGGCTACGCCGCGGCTCTGATCGAGGAGTCCGGACTGAAAGGATACAGGGCCGGCGGAGCGGAGGTCTCCGAAAAGCACGCCGGCTTTGTAATAAACAAGGGCGGCGCTACGACAGAAGATGTGCTCGCCGTCATGAGACATGTAAGGAAAAAGGTATTTGAGGACTCGGGCATAATGCTCGAACCGGAGGTCAGGCTGATAAACTGCAGCCTGTGATGCTTATGACACTTGAAGAGATAAAAAAGAAATACAGACTGATAAGCGATAACCACACTCACACGATCTACTCGAGAGTGGGTCCGTACCTGCACGGCAAGGGCCGTATAATCGACAACGCAAGAGCCGCAGCCGAAAAAGGCCTTAAGCTTGTAGCGATAACCGACCACGGACCGACGGACTTCTACGGGCTGAGCCTGAAGAAGATCCCGCAGATGAGAGCGGATATAGCAGCGGCGCTGAAGGAGCTGACAGGACTTGAGATAAAGCTCGGCGTCGAGGCGGATATAGTCGATACTCCTAACGGGCTCGATGTCGCCCCTGAAGATTTCGATAGATTCGACTTCGTGAATGCGGGCTACCACTACGTGCCGAACTGCCATATGATCGCCAACTGGCTGTCGTTCCGCCTTCCGTGCCCGGCGTTCGCGCGCGAGAAGCTCAGAAAGCAGAACACGGAGCGCATCATAAAGGCGCTTAAGAGCAACGACGTATACATACTTACACATCCGGGCGACAAGGCATACATAGATGAGCACGCCGTGGCGAAGGCCTGCGAAGAGACCGGCACACTGGTCGAGATAAACGCGAGGCACCGTCACCCCGACAGGGACGACCTGCAGATATATAAGCAGTACGACGTCAGCTTCGCCATAAGCAGCGACGCGCACAAGCCGGTGCATGTCGGAAGATATGCCGAGACCATGGCGCTGGCGCTCGATGCCGGGATAGATCCGGCGAGGATAGTGAACATAGAAGAGATAAAGTGAGAGAATCGGAGAGGAAACTGAGATGAAGGTCGTGATAATAACAGGCATGTCCGGAGCGGGCAGGAGCAGAGCAGCCGACTGGTTCGAGGACCAGGGCTATTACTGTGTCGACAACATGCCGCCGGCCCTCATAGGCAGCTTTCTCGAGATGGCGTCGGCGGACAGCGGGCGCGTGGACAAGGTCGCCTTCGTGACGGACCTGAGGAGCGGCAGCTTCTTCGACGATCTCTCGCAGACCATAGACCGCCTCAGGGAAAGAGAGGACATAGAGCTCACGGTCATATTCATAGAGGCGTCGCCGGCTGAGATAGTCAGGAGGTTCAACGAGGTCAGAAGGAGCCATCCTCTCACCGGAGGCGAGGCCAGCCTCGATGTCATTGAAAAGGAAGGTCTCCAGCTCAAGCCGATACGAAAGAAAGCGGATTTCATACTCGACACGACCAATCTCAAGGTCGCCGAGATGTATTCCGAGCTCGACCGCATGATATTCGGCGGCAGGGGCTCGTCGAATTTCGCTGTCAATATAAGCTCCTTCGGCTTCAAGTACGGCATACCGAGCGAGGCGGATGTCATGTTCGATGTGAGGTTCCTGCCTAATCCGTACTATGTGCCGAGCCTCAAGAAGCTGACCGGCAACAACCGCAAGGTCAGGGACTACATCTTCAGGAGCGAGCTGGCGGATAAGTTCGTCGCCTCCGTGCACGACCTGCTGATGGAGATGGCCGGCGGCTACATGAACGAAGGCAAGTACCATCTGAACATCGCCTTCGGCTGCACAGGCGGACATCACAGATCGGTCGCAATCGCCAACGCGGTCGCCGAGGAGTTCAAAAAGGACGGATTGAGGGTCAGGATCAAGCACAGAGACCTCGACCTGCAGAACAAGGCCAGGTGATGTATGTCGTTCTCATCTGATGTAAAGAGTGAACTGGCGAGGACAGAAGCTTCCAGAAAGTGCTGCATGCTGGCGGAGATCGCGGGATTCCTGAGAGCATCGGGATCGGTCCGGCTCACCGGAGGCAGTTTTGCTATTGTGGCTTCTACAGAGAGCGCCGCAACGGCCAGGCATTTCAAGGTGCTGATCGAGTCGTATTTCAGAAACAGGATAGACATAGGCATAGGAGCATCGCTCAGGCCGGGGAGCCAGGGCAGAAAGGGCCGCAACACCTACTACCTCAGCATAAGCCCCGACCAGAAATCGATGCAGATCCTGCGCGAGACCGGCATGATACTCATACGCGAGGGAGACGACTACTTCAGCGACGGCATATACCCGCCCGTGGTCAAGTCGAAGTGCTGCAAGAGGTCATACCTCAGAGGAATGTTCCTCAGCTGCGGCACCATGTCCGATCCGAAGAAGAGCTATCACCTCGAATTCGTGCTCGACAAGGAGCAGACCGCGCTCGACCTGAAAAAGCTCATAGGCTCGTTCGTTGACCTTTCGGCAAACGTGACGAAGCGGGGCGAGAACTGGATAGTATACATGAAGAAGGCGTCGTACATCAGCGACATGCTGGGCATCATCGGAGCGGACGATGCCATGCTCGAGCTCGAGAGCATAAGGGTCAGCAAGGAGATGCACGGCGACATAATGCGCAAGATAAACTGCGACTATGCGAACGTTGACAGGACACTGTCAGCGGCAGAGGAGCAGAAGGAGTGGCTGAGGGCCATAGCCTCGGCCGAGACAGGAAGGCAGGCTGAAGCGGATGAGATATCCGACCCGGCTTCGCCGTTCTGGACTCAGGGCCTGAGGACGCTGCCGGCGCCGCTCAAGGAAGTCGCGTACCTGAGGCTGTACAAGCCTGAGGCGAGCCTTACCGAGATCGGTGAGGCGCTGACGCCGCCGCTCGGCAAGGCGGCCGTCAGCAAGCGCTTCGCGAAGCTCCGCGCTCTCGCCGAAGGAGAATGAGCCGCAGGCCGGTAAAAAGGAGATCAATATGGAAAAAGGGCAGATCATCGAACTTAAGATAGAAGACATGCTCGACGACGGCAGAGCTTTCGGCAGATGCGAAGGCTGTGCCGTTTTTGTGGCCATGGGGTCAGACCCCCTGGCCGGATGCCGCAGCGCGGTTCCCGGAGACACTGTAAAAGCGAAGATCACAAAAACGAAGAAGTCTTCCGCGGAGGCTGCCCTCACTGAAGTGACGCAGCCGTCTCCGGACCGCGTCGAAGCTGAGTGTCCGTACTTCGGAAGCTGCGGAGGCTGCACTCTGCAGGAACTGTCATATGACGCCCAGCTCAAGCTAAAGGAAAACCAGGTCAGGACAAAACTGGCAAGACTTGGAGGTCTGGATGATCCGGAGGTGAACGGCATCATCGGAGCGGAGAATACAAAATACTACCGGAACAAGGCGGTGTTCGCTGTCGGAGCTCACGGCGAGGTTGGCTTCATGAAGGGAAAGAGCCACTTCGTGATGGACATCGAAGACTGCATGCTCCAGTCCGATGCGGCCATGGTGTGCGCGGACGCCCTCAGACATTTTTTGAAGTCTGAACCGGGTCTTGCCGGCAAAGTGATAAAGCAGCTGACCGTCAGGACGGCGTTCGGCACGGGCGAAGTGATGGCCGTGCTCGAGTCTGAGAAGAAGGAATTCCCGCGCATGGACGAGCTCATAGGCATGCTCGATGATGCGGTATACAGCCTGGCCCTCGACGGCAGCGGCGGTGAAGATGAAGAGGCCGATCCGTACTTCAGCCTGGAATCCGTCGCGCTGATCCACAAGGGCAAATGCCATGTGCTTGCCGGCAAGCCGACCATAACAGAGGAACTGACGGGAAGCAGCGGCGCCGGCGTTCGCTTCGAGATAAGTCCTCAGTCATTCTTTCAGGTGAACCCCGAGCAGATGGTCAGGCTATACGAAAAGACGGCGGAGTACGCGGCGCTCGAAGGCGGAGAGACCGTGCTCGACTTGTACTGCGGCGCGGGCACCATAGGAATATGGCTGCTTGACGATCTGAGGCGCAGGAACGAAAAGGCCTTCGATAAGACCAAGGTGATCGGCATAGAGTCCGTGAAGCCGGCCGTCATCGATGCCAACCGCAATTCCGTCATCAACGGACTGGTCAACACCAGGTACTTCTGCGGAAAGGCGGAAGAGGAGCTCCCGGGCATGATGGGCCTTTCGAAGCTGTACAAGTGGAACGAGGTGAACGAACGGGTCGAACGCGAGCCTGAGATAAAGATAGAAAAGGCGGATGTGGTCATCCTTGACCCGCCGCGCGCAGGCTGCGATGAGGCTCTTCTGAAAGCTGTCGTGCAGGCGGATCCGGACAGGATAGTCTACGTGTCCTGCGATCCGGGAACACTTGCCCGCGATATAAAATTCCTATGTGCGAACGGCTATGAGTTCATCGAAGCCACACCAGCTGATCAGTTCCCTCTGACATCGCACATTGAGGCATGTTGTCTCCTTATGCATTTTCGATGAATATTTATGAATAAGGTCTTCAAAAGCCTGCAAACAGAGGGCTTCAAGCACGGTGCGATCTGCCGTGCTTTTACTTTGCCTGTACATAACGGCAGCACCGGCAAACATAACTGACATCATTGAGATAGCTTTCAGACTGAAATAAACCGTCTAAACGAAAGAACCCTGAGGAAATACTTTGTTTAATCGATAATCTTTATTGTCTTATGTTATTCTTAAAGAAAGTTAAGGCATTTTGGTGACGCTAATTTACGTTGGAATTTGTCGAGGGTAAAACTCTTACGAGAATGTATATATACCGCAGACAAAACAAAGATTTTGAAATCATTTCCGTCTGCGTGTATATCTAACGGATTTCGTTTTGAGCATGCTAGGCAGGTTGAAGAGATTTGTGAAAAACGTAAAAGTTGTCAGCAGAACCGTCCCACTGACATTAAGGAGAGCGAAAAATGAAAGTAGACAAGATCATTAAAAACGCAAAAATCTTTACTTCGAACAAGGATAATATCCTGGCTAGTGCGCTTGTAGTGAAGGATGGAAAGTTCGTCTATGTCGGCGATGAGAAGGGACTTTCGGAGTACGAGGGTGAGACAACGGATTTAAACGGAAAATTCATCATGCCCGGCATCATCGATAGCCATGTTCATGTAACCATGGGTACCGGATATGAACTGGTAGGCACCATGGGAACGATCATCAAGTGCGACAGTAAACAGTCAGCCCTGGATTTTATTGTGGATGATATGAAGAAAAATCCCGGGCAGGACCGTTACTGCTATATCCTCGATAAAAAGAATCTGAAGGGTATGGATCTCACGAAAGAAGATCTGGATGCGATCTGTCCGGATGGAGAACTGCAGATTCAGGAAGCGCAGATGCACAGCATCTGGGTGAATTCCAATATCTTAAAGAAGCATAATATCACAGACGAGACCAAGGATCCGATACCTGGCTTAAGCTTCTATGTGCGCAAGAACGGACATATCACCGGAGAAATGAGCGAAGGCGCAACCGAACTGCCGGTCATTCTGGACAGGGCAATGAACAAGCCCGATGAGGAGATTGACAAGGCGATTCAGCGCTGGATTGATTTCTCTGTCAGTGTCGGTATGACAGGAGTTTTTGACGCCGGTATTCCGGGATATCCGGAATTCCATGAACATGTCTACAAGCGTCTGAAACATCTGGATGAGCAGGGAAAGCTCCCCATCTATGTCGATGGCTGCTATGTCATCTCTGCAGCCTGGGAGGCGGAAGAAGGCATCCGGGAACTGAAAAGCATGCGGGAGGAATATAATACCGAGCACCTGAAAGTTCATACCCTGAAGCTGTTCATGGACGGCACCCTGAAGCTGCATTCCGGTGCCATGGTTACGCCGTATGCGGATACCGGTGATCTTGGCTGCACTGCCATGAATCTCGAAGAACTTGTGGCGCTTCTGAAAGTGCTGAATGAGGAAGGACTGGATTTCCATACCCATTGCGTCGGAGAAGCTTCCTCCCGCCTGATTCTGGATGCGGTGGAACAGGTCCGGAAAGAACTCGGAGACGATTTCCATGTCCGGGTCGTCGCTGCCCATCTCCAGATTCAGGACACCGCAGATCTCAACCGCTTTGCGCCTCTGGGCGTGATTGCGAACTTTACCCCTTGGTGGCATTGCGATGATATCAATGTGTACAACAGGCTCTTCGGCGAGGAACGCGGAAAACTGCTCTATCGCTGCAAGTCTGTCTGGGACAGCGGAGCTCTGGTCACCTGGTCCAGCGATAATATCGTGTTCGCAGACTTTTCAAGCTGGAGCCCCTTCCTTGGCATGGAGGTCGGAATGACGCGTTTCGTTTCCGAAAAGTCAAAGCTTATGGAAGGTGGTGACCGCTACAAGGATATATTCCCTCCTCTGGAAGAGCGGATGGGAATTGAAGAGATGCTTCTTGGATATACCATCAACGGCGCAATTCAGCTCGGCATCGAAAATAAGAAGGGCTCCATCGAAGCCGGCAAGGATGCGGACTATCTGGTATTCGATACCGATCTTCTTACGGCGGAGCATGATGGCTTCAGCAACAACCTGCCGGCAGAAGTATATTATGCCGGGCAGAAAATGCATTATAACCCCTTCAACTCGGAGGATAAGAGTAAAGAGGATTCGTTCTTCAGGGGCCATCCCGTTCCTTACTTTGCTATGGAAGAAATGTGGATGGAGTTCATGGAGGCAATGTGGAAGGAGTTCTACGGCGAAGAATCCGAGTGGGACGATTCTCACTGACTCCGTTGAAATCAACACCATTGGCTTGTCTTTACCTTCTTTGACGACAGGAGCTGCAGTTTTCGAATCTGCTGAAATCCTGAGTAACTGACAGTGCAGTAATGAAATTCATCGGCAGGAAAGGCTGAAACTTTTCCTGCCGATGGGTGATGATGATATAATAGTATGACCGATACTTTGTGACTGTGTCGGTCATTTTGATAGCAATGAATAATTATTCATCGTATACATAGAGCCATTTTTGGCTTGTATTGGTTCTGGGGACCTATGAAAACAGAATTGTTTTGGTTCTGGGGGCTGTTGCACACATTGAGGCATGTTGTCTCCTTATGCATTTTCGATGAATATTTATGAATAAGGTCTTCAAAAGCCTGCAAACAGAG
>Ga0256405_10004562_pt1 | contig 25750 bp, 26 predicted proteins | sample RumenRJG_02DNA_FD_189096 | JGI IMG/M metagenome (GOLD analysis project Ga0256405, IMG submission 189096) | Bovine rumen microbial communities from Lethbridge, Alberta, Canada - RJG_02 | ecosystem: Host-associated > Mammals > Digestive system > Stomach > Rumen | place: Canada: Alberta... | reverse complement strand
TAATGACTCTACAATGACTCTAATCGCGCAATAATCGCGAATTAGAGAATCGTTAGAGAACGATTAGAGAAAGGTTAGAGAACGGTTAGAGGAATAAGGGAGGAAAAACGGTTCGATAGTAAATTTTATGTGTCAAAAAGCCTTTTACCGAATCAATTTTAGATAGGGTATTGAGAATGGAGCTAATTTTCGATCAATTATTCGAGTTAAAACTCTCATCAACTCGTTACGATAATTAGCGTTTTATAATCAAAATTTTATAGATTGCGAAAAAGCCAAACGAATGCTAAAAGATTGTAGTGCCACGGACTTATGCAACTGAGCCGTAAATTCTTCTGTTTTTTCCAAATTTACGTAATATCACAAAAAAACTAACAGCCTATTAATTGTACAAATATTTTCAATGTTATTTTTCAAATAAATACAAGCCATCCACACGCCAAGTTTCCCCTACTCTTTTAATTCTATTTTTTCGAAAAAGCGATACACTATCTAAAAAAAATTATTACCTTTGCATAGAATATATGAATTAACCCGAAACGGATTAACTGAATATAATTCGCTATCATGAAAAGGAAATAGAATTAACAAACGATAAAGTAATTAGCTAAAAAGAAAAAAATGCGGAAAAACTACGCACGAAGCATTGTAATAGCCTGCTTACTGGGCATTACAATTATGGGAAATGCACAAAGTACACAACCCAATTTAAAATTTGGCAAACCTACTCAAGAGGAATTGCTGATGAAAGATTACTCTGCCGACAAAGACGCCCCTGCCGTGGTGCTTTGCAGTCAGCGTTCTACTTTCTATGAGATTAAGCAAGGATCACTGCAGGTGGTAAACGAAATTAAATACCGTCTGAAGATTCTAAAACCCGAAGGTAAGGAATATGCCACCATCGAAATCCCTTACTACAGTCCTGTTAACTCTAACATGAAAGAAAGGGTGATTAGTGTTAAGGGATACACTTACAATATTGAGAATGGAAAAATAGAGAAGACAAAACTGGAAAGCTCTATGATTTCCGACTCACGCATCAACGATGCCAGAATGTTGAAGAAGCTGGCTATGCCACAGGTGAAAGAAGGAAGTGTGATTGAATTGCAATACCGATTAGAAAGCGACTACTACTATGAGATAGATTCATGGTATGCACAAACCGACATTCCTGTGCTATACACCGATTGCGTAATTTCTGTACCCGATGCTTTCAATTTCTCATTCAGCCAAAGAGGTTTCAATGAGATTGCTTTCAAGAAAACACCTGCATACGCAAGTTTCTCGCTAACAGGAAGAGATGAGCGTGAGCCAGCTACAGAATACAAGTTTGTGGGAATGAACATCCCTGCATTGAAACCAGAGGGATATGTGTTCTGCCCTTCTGCATATAAAAGTTGTGTTGACTTAGAGATCAGAAGCATCAATATTCCTGGATTTATATGCAAGGACTTCACTTCTACTTGGAATAGCATTGGCGAAAAACTAATGGAAGACGAGGACTTCGGTGGAAGAATAAGACGTAGCAACATGCTGAGCAAGGAACAGAAAGACCTTGACCTTAGTAAATGCGCAACAACAAAGGATAAGATTGTAGCACTATACAAACTGCTGAGAAAACACCTTAAATGGGACGAGACCTACAGTCTTTTGGGCGAAAGCAAATCACAACTTCGCAAAGACGGAACAGGTTCAAGTGCCGACATGAACTTTGTGTTACTTAACATGATGAAAGATGCAGGAATAAAAGGCTATCCAGTGCTGTTATGCAGCCGCGACAAAGGATTCCTGCCTATCCATGCCTCATTAGAGAAACTCAACTGCTTCATCATAGCTTTTGAGAACGAGGACGGAACAACATCGTTCATCGATGCTTCATACGAAGACGGATATGTTGATGTGCTGCCAAGCAGAATGCTCGTTAACAATGCCTACCAGCTGATATCAAGCAACATGACAAGCGCTGTTAACCTACAGCAACTGCCTTTATCAAAAACTATTCGCAAGATAAACGCCAAACTCACCGCCGATGGAAAACTTACCGGTAACGTGAGAGATCAACTTACAAACAACAATGCCGCTTCCCTACGCGAAGACTATAAAGCAGCCGAAGACAGCGTGAAGTTTGTAAGCGAGAAGGCAAAGAACAACCACATAGAGATAACAAGATGCGAAATAAAAGGCGTGAACGACTACTCTAATGAGCTGAACATAAACTATGATTTCGAAAAGAACTGCGATGCCACAGCTAACCAGATATACGTAAATCCGTTTATCATGACTATCATCGACGATAACCCTTTCACCGCCGAAGAGAGAACGCTACCTGTGGAATTTCCACACAAATGGCACCTCACACAGAATGTGTGTCTTGAAATACCAGAAGGCTACTCTATTGAGGAAATGCCTAAGAATCTGACTATAAAGACCGAAGACGGTTCCATGATATTAAAGGTGGTGCTCACTGCTGTAGAGAACAAGATCATGGCCCGCGAGATTCTAAATGTAGATCGTATCATCTACAACCAGCAGGAATACCCAACGGTAAAAGAAATGTTTGCACAACTCATGGCTAAGAACAAAGAGTTGCTTGTATTGAAAAAGAACTGATTATGAAGAAAACATTGCTAACAATAGCTCTTGCCCTGATGATCTCAGGTGCAAGAGCCCAAACCTACCACACCATAGTGCTCGACAACCAAACAATATGTACGGTTAAAGACGCCACACATTCCACACAAACATTCAAGTGCACACTAAAGATACTGAATAAAAATGGTAACGACGACGCGCAGGTTGTAATAGCACTCGACAAGACGAACAATCTGAAGAATTTCACATATACCGTAAGCGACGAAAATGGAAAGGAACTGCGCAAATTCAAAAAGAAAGATTTAATGCGCACCGAATATTCAAGCAACTTCAAAACCGATAGCTACCGACTATTCTTTGACTATTCTCCATCCGTTTACCCTTGTATCATCAGCTACGAATATAGTATCGACTCAAGCGATGGTTCATTGGCGTACCCCGTCTTCCAACCTATTGACGACTACGAGCAAAAGGTTGAGAAAGCGAGCTACCAGATTACAGTCCCTCAGGATTTTATACTGAGAACATATCGCGAAAACACCGATTGCACAATAAACAGAAACGTAGATGCACAAGGAAGCCAAACACTGTCGGTGGAGATGAGCAATCTTCCAGTGATAAACAAAGAACCTTTCTGCGATGATTTCATAAACCTTACACCAAGAGTATTTTTTGCCCCAACAGTGTTCAAACACTACGATACAGGAGGAAACATGGAAACCTGGGAAAACTACAGCTGCTTTCAGGCTTCATTATACGATGGCAGACAAACACTACAAGAAAGCATAAAGAACCATCTGCACGAATTATGCGACGAACTGACAAGCCCCAAAGACAAACTTGCAAAGGTGTATGAATACTTCGGGAAAATCACACGTTATGTGAGTATCCAGCTTGGCATCGGCGGAATGCAACCTATTGAAGCTGCCGAAGTATGCCGCACAGGATATGGTGATTGCAAAGGTCTATCAAACCTAATGATGAGCATGCTAAAGGAAGTGGGAATAGAATCAAACGTGGCTATAATCTCTACCGACATAAAACAGCATCCAAAGGCTTTTCCAAGTGCACACGGCTTCAACCATGCTATTCTGATGGTGCCAATGGAAAAAGACACAGTCTGGATAGAATGTACCAACCCAGAGTTGCCATTAGCATACGTTCATGAAGATATTGCCGGACACGATGCCCTGTTGCTAAAACACGAAGGCGGAAAGCTCGTTGAGCTACCGCACCACAAAGACAGCAACAACATTGAATATTCACAAGCAGAGATTGTACTGAAGGAAGAAGGCGAAGCACACATCAACATAACACAGAAATGGCTCGACGGATACTACGACGATATGCATTTCCTTAAGAATGCAGATGAGAAGAAACAAAAAGATTACCTCTTCTCGAGCATTGCCCTCATGGGAGGAACAATAGACTCACTGAATGTGAATGAAAAAGCCACCCCATTTGAGGCGCCAGAGATAAATCTCAAAGCTATCGCCAACTGCCGCGGATACGCAACAATAACAGGACGACGCCTGATTGTAAGGATAAACCCTTTCCATTATGACATGGAGACACTGCGCGAGATAGAGAACAGAAAATACGATATTGTTCGCAATTTTGGATATAAAGACATTGACGATATCACCATCACACTTCCAGAGGGCTACATAATAGAAGCTCTTCCACAGAACGTGAATATCGACACTCCTTTCGGATATCTGAAAATAGATTATAAACTACAGGATGGTAAACTAAAGACTCATGCCGAACACTACGCAAAGCAAGGACACTTTAGCGCAAATCAATATGCCGACTTTAGAAAATTCTACAATCAAGTGGTTAATCTATATCAGCAAAAACTGATAATCGTCAAAAAGTAAATAACTCAAGATACATAATATAATGGGGCTAATCTTTGAGAGGTTTATCTTACACTCAAAGTGAAGCCCCCATTAAACGACACACAAACATCAACAAGGTATGCACTTGGGCTATCAGGAATACAGATAGAGGAAGTAAAATGAATACCTTTTTCATCAGTCATAGCATAGTTGATATCGCTAAGAATTGACTGACCCAGAATATTCTCAGGCACCTTGTTCTTGAAATCCATACGATGAAAATCACGACTAAACAACTGATGTGCACCCTGAAAAACACTTATGTGGACAATATTGTCATAATAAACATTATCAACCTGAAGTCCATCATCATTCAATGATGAATGAACAACCTTATAAGTTGTGGGGTTAACCTGAATGTAATAATGATATTTCGTGTCACCACGCATAATAACCGAATCGCGTTTGATAAGCTGATTCTGATTTAGAGCAACCGGACGATTCATAACAAAAGAGTTGATATCGTCAGCATTTGTACTCAACTCAAGACGCACCTGCTCTCCGTTATGATTCTTGAACACAAAAAGATGAGGAGACTGCTTTACTATAAGATACTTTTCAAGCGTAGCACCACGCATAACCAAAGAGTCGCCATGAATATAGAAGTATACAGGACTCGAAGTTGTGTCAGGATAATAGATAGTATCCCCCTTTACCCTAAAGAAAGGGCTCTCGTCTTCAGAAATCCATATTCCCTGAAGCATTTTCTTGGCAGCAACATCTTCCTTAGGAGCTTCAATTGAAGTCCCTTTTTTACGACATCCGGTCAACGAGAGTACGATCAGAAATGTAAATAATGCAAAAAATAGTTTCTTATAGGTAAGCATATTTATACGTTGCAACACTCAAATGTTGCCTAATTAGAGCTTTTATTCAAAGTAATCAGCATCCTCGAAAGCAAAAGCTTTCTTCAAATCCTTTTCCGATGTAAGAACATCTTTGGAATCAATAGGCCACTCTATACCTATCGTTGGGTCGTCCCAGCGAATACTCGCCTCAGACTGAGGCGCATATACATTATCAACCTTATATGTAAATACAGCCTCTTCGCTAAGAACGAGGAAACCATGGGCAAAGCCACGAGGAATAAAGAACTGGCGCTTATTTTCATCACTCAGTTCAACCATAACATATTTACCAAATGTAGGACTCGATTTTCGTAAGTCAACTGCAACATCAAGAACCTTACCTTTGACAACTCTCACAAGCTTAGCCTGAGAAAATTCGCCCTTTTGATAATGAAGCCCACGAAGAACCCCATAACTTGATTTGGATTCGTTATCCTGAACAAAGTTCACCGAGCCTACATTTTCATTGAACTCCGACTGTTTCCACGCTTCAAAGAAATAACCTCTTTGATCATTAAAAACCTTAGGTTCAATAATATAAACTCCTTTTATTGCAGTTTCAATATAATTCATTTGTTGTAAATATTCCTAATTATATCACGCAAAGATAATACAAATTTGAATTTCTGCAAAACAAAAGCAAAAAATTATTTTTATACGGTATTTTTTATCAAAATCACTTTGCAGTTAGAAGGAAAATTGTTAAATTTGCAAACGTGATTGAACTAGAAAGACATATAGAAATTTTGCTATTGAACAATGACTGTGTTATTGTTCCTGAGTTTGGCGGCTTTATGGCCCAACATACAGATGCACGTTATAGTGAGGTTGACAACACCTTTTTACCACCTATACGTACAATAGGTTTCAATCCGCAATTAAAAATCAATGATTCGCTACTTGCACAATCATACGTGGAAGCGTATGACATAAGCTATCCTGAAGCCCTTCGACGCATAGAACAAGAAGTTGAAGAGATTCGTCAGATTCTAAGTACAAAGGGCGAGTACGAACTAAGAGGCATCGGAATTCTTCGCATGAATGCCGCAGGAAACTACGAATTTGAGCCATGCGAGGCTGGCTTGTTAACTCCATCGCTCTATGGCTTAGGAGCTTTCGAATTTGAAACTCTTGAAAGTATTGATGCAAAGCAGATTACAGAGGAAACGATACCACAGCATACAGCAAAAATCATTGATATCAACGAAAACAAGAATAACCAAAGTGCAATCTTTGCCGATATCAACGACAACAATGACAGCGACAGTTACACCATTAAGAAGAGCGTAATCCGTAACATCGCTGTTGCATGCATCGCAATTATGGTATTTTTACTCGTTCCTTCTCACTTAGGCAACGGCACCAAGTCAGCTTTAACAACATCAAAGATTGACACAGGACTACTTTATCGCATAATGCCAAAAGACATCACCACCGGCAATGCAGAGATTGAGGCAGCCACAAGAAAAGTGCTCCAGAAGAACGAAATAAAGAAGCCTGCCATTATAGAGAAAAAAAATACTGTTGCACAAGATTATTACACGATTGTTCTTGCAAGCAAAGTATCAATAAATAATGCCAAAGCATATACAGAAAAACTTAAAAAAGAAGGCTACACAGCAGCCGAGGTATATAGCGGACACGGCAATACAAAAGTAATTTACGGGAACTATAGCAACAAAAAAGCAGCACAGAATGCTTTAAACAGCCTGAACAGCAACAATATCTTTGCTGACGGATGGGTAACAATGGTTAGAAAATAATTGCTATAGCTACCCCTAACCCCATTTACAGTAATGAAAAGAGTACGCTGCCCAAAGTGTGACAATTACATTTCTTTTGACGAAACAAAATACACAGCAGGTCAAAAGCTAATATTCCAATGCAACGACTGCGGTAAAGAGTTTGCCATACGCATAGGCGTGAGTAAACTAAGAAAACTGCAAAAAGACGAGAATCCTGACGAAGAAGCCGAAAAAGGCGACTACGGTTCTATCGTTGTCATTGAGAACGTATTCCACTACAAGCAAATAATTCCTCTAAAACTTGGTGATAATTTCATAGGCAGATACCACAAAGGCAACGACATCGTAAACTGCCCCATTGAAACCGTTGATCCAAGCGTTGACTATACACATTGCTGCATCAACGTAAGCTACGACAAGCGAGGAAACTTAAAGTATGTTTTACGCGACGGTCCAAGCAACACAGGAACATTTGTAGATAACGAAATCTTAGGCGACAAGGAACGAAGAGTTATAGAAGATGGAAGTCTTTTCACCATTGGCGCAACAAGCATCATTTTGAAAACAACAAAATAGTTTTAGCTTACATATTGCTATTTCTCCCATATTGTAAATATCAAGTTGCAATATGGGAGATTTTCGTATTAATATGTAATGATTTGTTTTAATATGGTGTAAAACTGCAATTTTTCAATCTTGTTTTTTTGCTTTTCAATATAAAATGTTATCTTTGCATAGTGTAAAGGAGATAAACGATTTTAATAACAATTTGAAATAGAAAGAATGAAACCATCTGCAATACTGCTTCTTCATTGTCCTGACAAACAGGGCATCATTTCCGAATTGACTAAATTCATCACTGACAACCACGGAAACATCATGTATCTTGATCAATACGTTGACCGCGAGGACGGAATGTTCTTCATGCGTATAGAATGGGAACTTGAACATTTCCTCATTCCACGCAACAAGATCAAAGATATCATCGACACCCTTTACACAGAACGCTACCAGATGAATTTCAATCTATATTTCAGCGATGTAAAGCCACGCATGGCAATATTCGTAAGTAAGATGAGTCATTGCCTCTACGACTTACTAGCTCGCTGGAAAGCAGGGGAATTCAATGTGGATATCCCATGCATTGTGAGTAACCACGAAAACTTGCGCTATGTGGCAGAACAGTTCGGTATCCCCTACTATGTGTGGAGCATAAAAAAAGACCACAGCAATAAAGCAGAGGTAGAAGCTGCCGAGATGGAACTACTGAAAAAAGAAAAGGTTACTTTCATTGTCCTCGCCCGCTATATGCAGATTATCAGCGACGACATGATAAAGAGTTATCCAAATCATATCATAAACATCCACCACTCATTCCTTCCCGCCTTTGTTGGCGCAAAACCATATCATCAGGCTTGGGAACGTGGAGTTAAGATTATTGGAGCTACAAGCCACTATGTTACAGCAGAGCTTGACGCAGGTCCAATCATCGAACAGGATGTTACCCGCATAAGTCATAAAGACACTCCTGAGAGTCTTGTACTAAAAGGCAAGGACCTCGAAAAGATTGTACTCTCACGTGCTGTCACCAAGCATATACAACGTAAGGTGCTCACATACAATAACAAAACTATCATCTTCCAGTAAGATGTAGTTTTAAAGAAGATAAAAGAAGATAGAAGAAGATATAAGAAGTTAGAAGCCAAATGCTTCACGACTGATAATTGAAAATTGAATAATTCTACATCGCACGTAGTGCGACTAATTCCACATTCCACATTCCAAATTCGTAATTTAAATAGATGAATGTAGCAATAGTAAAATACAACGCAGGAAACATATACTCGGTAGTGAATGCCCTCAGACGACTTGGTATTGAGCCGCTACTAACCGACAATGCTGAAGAGCTGAATAAAGCCAGCAAGGTAATTTTCCCAGGTCAGGGAAACGCACGCGAAGCAATGGAATACCTGCATGCGCATCATCTTGACGAGGTTATAAAAAACTTAAAACAGCCTGTTCTTGGCATCTGCGTAGGTCAGCAACTGTTATGCCGACATAGTGAAGAAGGAAATGTTGACTGTCTCGGGATATTTGATGTTGACGTTAAGCGTTTTACCCCTCAGCGACACGAAGACAAGGTTCCCGCCATGGGATGGAACGAAATAAAGCCTAACAGCAATCCACTCCTAAAGGATTTAGGTCCACATCCCTATGTGTATTTCGTACACAGCTACTATGTTCCAGTATGCAAAGAAACAATAGCAGAGGCAGATTATATACTACCCTATTCCGCTTGTCTGCATAAAGATAATTTCTACACATGCCAATTTCACCCAGAAAAAAGCGGAAAGGTGGGCGAACAGATATTAAGAAACTTTCTTGAACTATGAATATAGAACTCATTCCAGCCATAGACATCATAAACGGTCAGTGTGTACGCTTGACGAAGGGTGACTATGAGCAAAAAAAAATATATAACAACAATCCTGCCGAGGTAGCTCGTGAATTCGAGCGTCTCGGCTTCAAGCGTCTTCATGTCGTGGATCTTGATGGCGCAAAGAGCAAACATATCGTAAACGATGCAGTACTAAAATCCATCACATCATCAACCAATCTAATTGTTGATTTTGGCGGAGGAATAAAGACAGAAGCCGACATTGAAAAGGCATTTTCTGCAGGAGCAGCAATGGTAACAGTGGGAAGTATTGCTGTTACCCAGCCCGAACTATTCATGCAATGGCTCGAGAAATATGGCGCAGAAAGAATGATTCTTGGTGCTGACGTGCGCAATGGCAAGATAAGCATCAATGGCTGGAAAGAAGATTCAGCCGAAGACTTACTGCCATTCCTAAAGCAATATGTTGACAAGGGAGTACACAATGTGCTATGCACCGAAATAAGCAAGGACGGCACCCTCTCAGGACCAGCCACAGACCTGTATAAGCAGATTATGAGCGAATATCCCAACCTGCACCTTATCGCATCTGGCGGAATAAGCAGCAATGAGGATATAGAAGAACTCAACTGCAACAATATACCTGCGGTAGTTTTTGGAAAAGCCTTCTACGAAGGAAGAATAGACATTAACAAACTGTTGAAACGATGAACGGTTTAGCAAAAAGAATTATACCTTGCCTTGATGTAAAGAACGGAGAAACCGTAAAGGGCACAAACTTCGTAAACCTACGTAGCGCAGGCGATCCTGTTGAATTAGGCAAAGCTTATAGCGATGCAGGAGCCGACGAGCTTGTTTTCCTTGATATCACCGCAAGTTATGAAGGAAGAAAAACCTTTACCGACATGGTTACCCGTGTTGCCGAAACAATAAACATCCCATTCACCGTAGGTGGTGGCATCAATGAACTTGATGATGTGAAACGCCTTCTTGATGCTGGAGCCGACAAGGTTAGCATAAACTCTTCGGCTATTCGCAATCCCAAGCTTATCGATGAGATATGCGGACACTATGGTTCGCAAGTATGTGTATGCGCCATTGATGCACGCAACGACGAAGACGGATGGCATTGCTACGTGAAAGGTGGCAGAGAACGCGTGGAACTACACCTTTTCGATTGGGCTCACGAAGTAGCAGACAGAGGTGCAGGTGAGATTCTATTCACCTCTATGGATCACGATGGAGTGAAACAAGGCTTTGCCAATGAAGCCCTTGCTAAACTGGCAGAAGATGTGAGCATTCCTATCATTGCCAGCGGAGGTGCAGGCAAAATGGAACATTTTCGTGACGCCTTCACTTTAGGAAAAGCAGATGCAGCCCTTGCTGCCAGTGTTTTCCATTTTGGAGAGATAAGAATTCCAGAGCTAAAAACCTATCTCAAGGAAGAAGGTATAAACGTTAGAATATAAGAGTACGAGATTAGTAACAAGAAAGGATTAGAAAAATGAAAATAGATTTTGAAAAAATGGGCGGACTTGTTCCTGCTATCATCCAGGATGCCAAAACACGTAAGGTACTGATGCTTGGATTCATGAATGAAGAAGCCTATGATAAAACTATAGAAACTAAGAAGGTTACCTTCTGGAGCCGTTCACGCCAATGTCTATGGACAAAAGGCGAAACCAGCGGAAACTTCCTTAACATGGTGAGTATGCAGATTGATTGTGACAACGACACATTGCTCATTCAGGTTAACCCTATGGGACCAACATGTCATAAAGGAACCGATACCTGTTGGGGAGAAGAAAACGACTATAATCCAGTTCTCTTCCTTACAGAACTACAAGACTTCATCAACAAGCGCAAGGAGGAAATGCCAGAAGGAAGCTACACCACAGCTCTATTCAACAAAGGCACGAAGAGAATTGCGCAAAAAGTTGGAGAAGAGGCACTTGAGACAGTTATTGAGGCTGTATCAGGCACAAACGAAAAACTTGTTTATGAAGCCAGCGACATTCTATACCACCTCATAGTGCTACTTGCCGATAAGGGATTAAGAATCGAAGATGTTGCTGCCGAACTATTGAAGCGTCATAATCCCGACTGGGACAAGGACCGCCGAATGGCGAAATTCAATGGAACATATAAGAAATGAGTAATGAGGAGTTAATAATGAGTGATGAGTTGTGGATAATGCATACATAGGCTTTTCAACTTCTAACTCCAAATTCCTAACTTAAAATTAAAATTATGCTGATTGATTATCAAAATATAGACATTTATCAGGGTGAAGAAAAAGTACTTGAAAGCGTAAACTTTCACGCTGATGAAGGTGAGTTCATCTATATCATAGGTAAGGTGGGCTCAGGAAAGAGTTCTCTCCTGAAAACATTCTACTGCGAACTTGATATTGACGGTGATGAGAACCATACAGCTACAGTTTTAGGTAGAGACATTCCATCTTTACGACGCAAGGATGTACCTGCCCTACGCAAGGAAATGGGAATAATCTTCCAAGACTTCCAGCTGCTTCATGACCGCACGGTAAGAAAGAATCTGCAGTTTGTTCTCAAGGCTACAGGCTGGAAAGACAAAAAAGAGATTGATGAACGTATCGAAGCTGTTCTTACAGAAGTGGGAATGCTTGACAAGATAGACAAGATGCCTCACGAACTCTCAGGTGGCGAACAGCAGCGCATTGCTATATCAAGAGCTATCCTCAACAACCCAAAGGTAATTATTGCCGATGAACCAACGGGAAATCTTGATCCAGAGACAGCAAGCCATATTGTTGAACTTCTGAAAAATATCACCTCAACAGGTACAGCTGTTGTTATGACAACCCATAACATACCTATGCTTGACAAATTTCCAGGCATTGTGTATCGCTGTAAAGACGGAAGTGTCAGTGATGTGACAGCAGAATACAATCATCTTGACCTCACAGAAGACGGAGAGGAATAGTTTCTTTTCTATCCTCAATGTGAGAATTGATTACAAAAAAAATAACTATTATATACTTACAATTATGAAGGTAATGAAATTTGGAGGTACTTCAGTTGGCTCACCAGAGCGCATGAAGAACGTTGCCTCATTGATTACAGAATCAGGCGAACCTACATTCGTTGTACTTTCAGCCATGAGTGGAACAACAAATTCTCTTGTTGAGATTTCAGACTATCTTTACAAGAAGAATCCAGAAGGTGCCAACGAAGTTGTTAACAACCTTGAAAAGAAGTATGAGCAGCATGTAGCTGAGCTCTATGCAACAGATGAGATGAAGAAAAAGACAAGCGAATTCCTACACAGCGAATTCGATTATCTTCGTTCTTTCACAAAGGATCTCTTCACAAGTTTTGAAGAGAAGAGCATCGTTGCACAGGGCGAAATAATGTCAACCAACATGGTTGTAAACTATCTGCAGGAATGTGGTATCAAGGCTGTTCTTGTTAATGCCCTCGACTTTATGCGTACAGACAAAAATGCCGAACCAGATACCCAATACATAAAGGAGAAACTGGCTGAAGTGATGAAAGCCAACGAAGGCTATCAGATTTATATCACTCAAGGCTTCATCTGTCGCAATGCCTATGGCGAGATCGACAATCTACAGCGAGGAGGTTCTGACTACACCGCTTCACTGATAGGTGCAGCTCTACCTGCTGAAGAGATTCAAATATGGACAGATATCGATGGTATGCACAACAACGACCCTCGTATCGTTGAGAAAACAGAAGCTGTGCGTCAGTTAAACTTCGAGGAAGCAGCCGAATTGGCTTATTTCGGAGCAAAAATCCTCCACCCCACATGTGTTCAGCCAGCAAAATACGCAGGTATTCCTGTACGTTTGAAGAACACAATGGATCCAAAAGCCGATGGTACTATCATTGATAATGTTATTGTCAGAGGAAAAATAAAGGCTGTTGCAGCAAAAGACAATATCACAGCTATCAAGATAAAGTCATCACGTATGCTTTTGGCTACAGGGTTCCTAAGAAAAGTATTCGAGATTTTTGAAAGCTATCAAACACCCATAGACATGATAGCAACATCAGAGGTGGGTGTAAGTATGAGCATTGACAACGATAGCCATCTGAATGAAATTGTTGATGAGCTAAAGAAATACGGTACCGTTACCGTTGACAGCGATATGTGTATAGTATGCGTTGTTGGCGATTTAGACTGGAGCAACCTTGGTTTCGAATCAATAGCCCTTGAGGCAATGAAGAATATCCCCGTAAGAATGATCTCTTATGGTGGTAGCAACTACAACATCTCTTTCCTCATTCGCGAAAGCGACAAGAAAGAAGCATTGCAGAGCCTCAGCAACACGCTATTCAACAAATAACAACACACAACAACACAACACACTCTATTAATTTCCAATTTATGAAAGGTAATTTTCCTGTAGAAAAGTTTCAAAACATAGAGACTCCATTCTACTACTACGATACAGATTTGCTTCGCCAGACACTAAAGACAATAAATGCAGAGGCTGGCAAGCACGATAACTTTATCGTTCACTATGCAATCAAGGCAAATGCCAACCCCAAGGTGCTTAATATCATCAATCAGGCAGGATTGGGTGCAGATTGCGTAAGTGGCGGAGAGGTTCAGCGTTCCCTGGAATCAGGTTTCCCAGCAGAACGAATCGTTTTCGCAGGTGTAGGCAAAGCAGATTGGGAAATAAATCTTGCACTTGATGCAGATATCTACTGCTTTAATGTTGAAAGCATCCCAGAGTTGGAGGTTATCAACGAGCTTGCAGGCAAAAAGGGTAAAAAAGCCAATGTGGCATTCCGCATAAACCCAGATGTTGGTGCACACACACATGCCAACATCACAACAGGTTTGGCAGAAAACAAATTTGGCATCTCTTTGCAAGATATAGACAAAGTGATAGAAATAGCTCAAGGAATGGAGAATATCACTTTTGTAGGATTGCATTTTCACATTGGTAGTCAGATACTTGATATGGGTGACTTCGAGGCTCTATGCAACCGCATTAATGACTTACAAGACACCTTTGAGCGCAAGCATATACGTATTGAAAACATCAATGTTGGTGGAGGATTAGGCATAAGCTATGATCATCCTAACCGATTGCCTATCCCCAATTTCAAGGAGTATTTTGAAACCTATGCACATCATTTGAAATTGCGTCCTTGGCAAAAGCTGCATTTTGAGTTAGGACGTGCCGTAGTGGCTCAGATGGGTACACTCGTCACACGCTGTCTCTATGTAAAGCAAGGTAATCACAAACAGTTTGCTATCGTTGATGCGGGTATGAGCGACCTTATTCGTCCTGCTCTTTATCAGGCATTCCACAAGATAGAGAACATTTCAAGCGATGAGCCTGCAGCAACATACGATGTTGTAGGTCCAATCTGCGAGTCGAGCGATGTTTTTGCAAAAGCAATAGATCTTAACACGACGAAGCGTGGAGACCTTATAGCTATTCGTTCTGCAGGAGCCTATGGAGAAATTATGGCAAGCCAATACAACTGTCGCAGGCTGCCCATAGGATACATTAAGGAAGAGTTGCGTTAAGCAGCCCTTCCTTCAACTATTGTAACGAGAAAATGATTATTGATAATTTAAGTATTATAATCGCAACAACACTTGTTGTACTGGCTATTCTATCAGTACTAACAAGTCCATTAATCAAGGCTCACAAAGCTTTGAGTGACAATTCATTTGACGATGATATCAAGAATAAAGAAACCGAATCAAAGACATCATCACCAAACATAAGCATTATCATTCCAGCTCACGACAATAGTTACGAGTTGGAACACAATCTGCCTTCTTTTCTGTCACAGCAATATGATGCCAACTACAAGGTTATTGTTGTTGCAGACAAAGGCGACACCGAAACCGAGGATTTGCTTAAGCGTATGGCTTCTCCTCACTTATACTCCACATATCTTCCATTGTCGTCGCGCTATATGAGCCGTACCAAACTGGCAATAACCATTGGTATCAAAGCAGCAGAATCAGAATGGGTAATCGTGTGCAGTCCATATTGCAAACCCATCAACAACAACTGGCTGAAGAGTGTAGCCTTACAACTTGGAGACGAAAACCTTGCCATGGGATATATGAAAATGGACGAAAGCACTAAGGCTTACCGCCGCTTTGAACATATCTTCATGGGACACATCATGTTCAACAGTGCCTTGAAACAAAAAGCCTGGGGAACCAATATGTCATTTGTTGCCATTCGCAAGAGTATTTTTATAGAGAACAATGGCTTCTTAGGAAACCTTCAGTTAATACGTGGAGAATATGATTTCTTAGTTAACAAATATGGTTCTTCAACAAAAGCCCTACTTTCACCATCTACATGGCTACTTGAGGAAGAACTTAGCGACAGAGAATGGAAAAACCGTCATAGCTATTTCCAAGCATCAAGACAATTATTGCATAACGTAGCAACATCAAGAATAAAACTGTTCTTCTATCATCTACTGCTTCACACCACCCTACTCGCTCCCATTGCAGCAGGATGTATAGCAGGAATGATGCACAATTGGATAGTGTTAGGAGCAGCAGGTGTTGCTCTATTGACAAACATAATAGCACACACCTGTTTGGCAGCACGTGAAATTCATCGTGTTGATGAAGGGTTATCCACACCAATGCTCTACTTATATCAGCTAAGTCTTCTATGGCATAGTATAGGTTATCGCATTCATTATCTCATGGCAGACAAAACCGATTTTACAAGTCATAAACTGTAACAACAATGAAAATTAGATTCTTTATCTCAACTCCCAATGATTTTGTAGAACTGTTACAACAACAGCTCGAAGAAGCTGGGCACACTGTTGTATATGAGGGCAGCGACGTTGACTTGATACATATCCTTGGCGCACCCACCTACAGAGCTAAGAAAATGTTGGGAGGAGCACGCACACGACTCATCCCTGTTGTCTGGTCGCCTATGCGAACAGTCAACAAATGGATGCTTCAGCATGCTACAGCAGTTCATGTGTGGGGGCTACACGAACAGGAGCAATTACAGAAACTTGCCAAGAACGCAACGGTTTTTCTGATAAAGAATCCCATTATCACCAATGATATTACAAATAAAGGACTACTTGCTGGCATAACACAGTTATACAAAAGCATATTGGAGAAACACGATACTCAGATGCGAGCAGACATAGAGAGCCGCATCACCAAAATGGGCGAAACAGAAGAGACTCTTCATAAGGTGCTATTTGAATTTCTGTATATGCGATATCTATTCCAACGTCACGCAATACCTGTAGATGAACTGAGGAATATGCGCAATCTCATGACAGCAAGCAATTATAACGAGGATGAAATGAGCAGTATTCTCAAAAAACTGAAACTGCACGATTTCATTGCATCACTCGAAACAGTTATGGAAGAAGAAGCTTCTCTTACAGAAGGTTTCGAACCAGTTACATCCCTTGACAACCATTTAACAAAGAAAATAAGAAAAATAATAATAAAAGAATACAGCAACAATGAAAATCCTACAACCTAAGTTTGAAATTTGGGCACAGCCCGATGGTCTTGATGCCGTATATAAGCAGATAGAGCGTGCAGGACGCGTATGTTATAAAAGTGAGCAGAACACCACAGAAACATCAGCCCGTCCCTTTGTAGAGAGAATGATTGCTTCAGAACACTTTGCCATGCTTGAACATGGAACTGTTTATCTGCACTCTACAGATTCAGCTTTAACAGATCGCTATGATAGAAACCGTTTCTCTCACGTGAATCGTAAAGGAGCTGAAGCTTTCATTACCACAAACATGCGTGTGCTTGCAGAAAACAAATGGCTTGATGATTTGAAGTTTATAAGTTCTTATACTCCTGATTTTGAACGCAGAATAACTGTTCACTTCACAACACAGGTTGGTGTTACACGTGAATACAATCGTCATCGTGCCAACTCTATGGCAGAACAGTCAACAAGATACTGCAACTACAGTAAGGATAAGTTTGGTGGTGAAATAAGCATCAATATGCCAACATGGATTGCAGACGAAGAAGATGTTAACAAAGTGGACGAGGCATCACGCAACACACTTGTTACATTATGCCAGCAGCTAATCTCAAACACCGATAAAGACTGGACAGCCATTGACAACTGGCTATTTGCCAATCTTGCTGCCGAAGCTGCCTACATGAATATGATAGCTATGGGGCACAAACCACAGGAGGCACGAGTTGTATTGCCACTTGACATCAATACCGAACTTGTTCACACTGGCTTGGTTAAAGACTGGAAACACTTCTTCGACCTTCGCGCTTTGGGTACAACAGGTGCTCCTCATCCCGATGCAAAAGTATTGGCACTTCCTCTCATGGAAGAATTTAAAAAACTCGGGTACGTAAAGAGTTAGAAGTTAGAAGTTAGGAGTTAGGAGTTAGAAGTTAGGAGTTAGGAGTTAGGAGTTAAAAGTTAGCGCAAGCGCTTTGCGCTATGCTAAATGATAAACGATAAAAAAGCCTCTTGCAAAATTTTCTGCAAGAGGCTTTTAAAACTTCTTTAGCGGCGAAGCCTACTAACTCCTAACTTCTAACTACTAACTACTAACTCCTAACTTCTAACTACTAACTACTAACTTCTAACTACTAACTACTAATTCGTAATTCCAAATATCGCTCCCAAACCGCTCTGCAAACCACTAAATCCCATAAAGGCAAGTGCCAGAAGACCAGCCGAAACAAGAACAATACTCATGCCTTGCATCCCTTTAGGAATTTTCACAAGCTCCTGCTGCTCTCTAATACCAGCAAACAACACCAGTGAAAGAGCAAAACCAATAGCTGTAGAAAAGGCATACACTACACTCTGCAACAGATTATAGTCTTTCTGGATAACAAGAATAGCAACACCAAGCACAGCACAGTTGGTGGTTATAAGAGGAAGGAATATTCCTAATGCCTGATAAAGACTTGGCGACACCTTCTTCAACACTATCTCTACCATTTGCACCAATGCCGCTATGACAAGAATAAAAGCCAGCGTCTGCAGATATTGCAATCCGAAAGGTTCAAGAACAAGTTTCTGAACGAGCCATGTTACGATAGTGGCAAGTGTGAGTACAAAGGTTACAGCAGCACCCATACCAAGAGCTGTATCTATCTTCTTTGAAACACCAAGGAAAGGACAAATTCCAAGGAATTGTGACAACACAATGTTGTTCACGAAAATTGCTGTAATAAATATAAGTATATATTCCATAACGTTAGCTTCTAACCTTATTAATAATTGCAACAAGATAACCTAAAGTGATAAATGCTCCAGGAGGCAACACGAAAAGAAGGATATTGCATGTTTCTGGCAAAAGTGTGACCCCAAAGATACTGCCAGCACCTAACAATTCACGAGCCACACCAAGGATGGTGAGTCCCAATGTGAATCCCAATCCTATTCCTATACCATCAAAAACACTTGCCACAGGAGTGTTCTTGCAAGCAAAACTTTCGGCACGTCCAAGGATGATACAGTTTACAACAATAAGAGGAATATATATTCCCAAAGCCTTGTTGATGCTATCAGGAGCATAAGCCGACATCACCATCTGAAGAATGGTAACAAATGCTGCTATAACAACAATAAACACAGGAATACGCACCTTATCAGGAGTGACACTCTTGATACACGAAATAACAAAATTGGTACAGATGAGTACTGCCATGGTAGCAAGCCCCATCGACAAACCATTGACAGCCGATGTTGTTGTTGCCAATGTAGGACACATACCAAGGAAAAGCACAAAAACAGGATTTTCCTTAACCAGTCCGTTTATTAATATCTTGATATTCTTCATCGCTTCAATTTTTCAATACTTCCATATTTCAATCTTTCAATACTACCATATTTCAATCTTTCAATACTTCCATATTTCAATTTTTCAATACTTCCATATTTCAATTTTTCAATACTTCCATATTTCAATTTTTCAATACTTCCATATTTCAATCTTTCAATACTTCCATATTTCAATTTTTCAATACTTCCATATTTCAATTTTTCAATACTTCCATATTTCAATTTTTCAATACTTCCATATTTCAATTTTTCAATACTTCATAAGCCTGATTAATAGCTTTTAGGAATGCACGTGATGTTATTGTACTTGCTGTAATGGCATCTACAGCATTGCCATTCTTGTCATCCTTCGATACATGAAGGTCGCCATCCTTAGGATTCTTTCCTATAACACTACCCTTTCCTTCTGCCTGAAACCAGCTATCAGCCTTAGCACCAAGACCAGGAGTTTCTGCATGTTCCAGAATAGTGTATCCAAGAATTTGTCCCTCAGGATTGAAACCAACCAGCACCTTCAGATTACCTCCGAAACCATTTGTAGTGCTCTCTACAGCTGCCCCCAATGGTTTACCATTCTTATCAGTACAGTTATGAATGGTGAAGATTAACTCCTTACCATTAACAACAGTTTTTTCCTCTATAGGTTCAGCAACCTTTAGTTCACTGCTGTTCATAACCTTCTTTATACCAACAGCTAATGTGTTTTGAGCCTTCTGTGCAATAGGTCCTTCTGTAAGATGGTTAACAAATGCCAGAAGTGCGCCTATAACAACAGCAACCCCCACCAGCACAATAACCATGTTCTTAAATGACGATTCTAATTTCTTCATGTCACTATTTCTTTTTTATGCCGAAGCGTGTTGGTTTAACATAATGATTAATGAGAGGGGTAAACGCATTCATGATGAGAATGGCAAAACTCATTCCTTCAGGATAGCTACCCCAGTTGCGAATAACAACAGTAAGGAATCCAATGGCTACACCATAAATCAACATTCCCTTATGAGTCATTGGACTTGTAACATAATCTGTTGCCATAAAGATAGCACCAAGCATCAAACCACCAGAAAGAATCTCTGTAAAAGGATCGGCATACACAGGATTGACAAGATGCAATAATGCAGTAAAGACAAATACCGTACCTATTATAGAAACAGGAATGTGCCATGTGATGATCTTTTTCCAGAGCATATAGACTAATCCAACAATAAGAGCCAACGCACATATTTCGCCTATTGCACCAACACCTGCCTGAGGATTCAGTCCTATCAAAAGATGGGTAGCATCAGGAAGTTTGTCGAGCAATGAGGCATCACCTGTCTTTATTGCCTCCTTCATTACAGCCAAAGGTGTGGCACCAGTTTGTGCATCAAGATAACTTGACAGCTGACCAGCAAGAGGCCATGATGTCATCTGTGCAGGAAAAGAAACCAATAGGAAACAACGCCCCACAAGAGCAGGATTAAGGAAGTTATTACCTAATCCGCCAAAGGTCATCTTACCAATACCTATGGCAACAAGTGCCCCTATAAGTATTATCCATACAGGAAGATTCGATGGCAGGTTCATTCCCAACAGAATACCAGTTATGATGGCAGAGCCATCATGCAGTGAAGGTTCCTGTTTCAACATATATTTTGTTATTGCCCATTCAAAGAACAGACAAGCAGCCACACTCGACAGCATTACTACAGCAGCCCCCAATCCAAAGAAATACAATGACACGATAATGGCAGGAACAAGAGCCAATATCACACCATACATATTCTTCTCAACAGACTCATTACCATGGGCATGTGGCGAAAGAGAAACAATTAGTTTTCCCATTTTATTTATATTCTTTGTTTACTACTATTTGATTGATGAGTTTTAATCTATAAACTTATAAAGTATAAACCATAAACTACAAACTCATAAACTATTAACCTCATTTACGGGCTTTTATTATTCCCATAACAGCAGCCTTTCCCTGAACAATATTATCAAGGATTGGACGATGTGAAGGACAGGTGAACTGGCAGCTTCCACACGCTATACACGACACAACATCCTCAGCTTCAAGACGGTCATAGTTCTGAAGCGAAGAAAGTGTTGCAAGCAAGTAAGGTTCAAGGCCCATCGGACAAGCCTCTACACATTTTGCACAACGAATACAAGGCTGCACTGGTTTGCGATGAGCATCCTGATCAGTAAGAACAGTAATAGAGTTTGTTCCCTTGCATACAGGAACCTCAAGACTAAGAACAGCCTTTCCCATCATCGGACCACCAGCAAGCACCTTGTTGTCGCCCTCAGGGAGTCCTCCACAGAAATCAATCATCTGCTGGAAAGGAGTACCCATTCTGACAAGGAAATTTCCAGGGTTTTTAACCTGCTTACCTGTCACTGTTGTATAGCGTTCAAAAAGAGGCTTACGCTTCATAACAGCCTGATAAACAGCATAGGCAGTACCCACATTCTGAACTATAGCTCCAACATTTACCGGAATAGCGGGAGGAGCAGGAACCTGACGCTTTATAACAGCATCAACAAGCTGCTTTTCACCTCCTTGAGGATATTTCTGAGCCAATGGAACAACCTCTATACGAGAGTCGTTAGCTGTCTTTTCAGTAAGAAGGCGAATAGCCTCTGGCTTATTCTCCTCAATACCTATATATCCTTTCTCAACTTTAGCAGCCTTCATCAATAGTTCGAGACCCACCAGAATCTCATCGGCATGCTCAATCATCAAACGGTAATCGGCTGTGATATAAGGTTCACATTCCACACCATTTATGATAACACACTCTGCCTTAGCCCCAGGAGGAGGACATAGTTTTATGAATGTAGGGAAGCCAGCACCTCCCATACCGGTAACACCAGCTACCTTTATACGTTCTACAATTTCTTCAGGAGTAAGCTCAGGGTGAGCACTTAGTGTTTCAAGAGATTCCGAACGATCTATGCTCTCTTCCCACTCATCGCCCTCAACATTAATTATTATAGCAGGCTTGCGATAGCCCGTTGCATCAATAACAGTATCTATCTTGGCAACTGTTCCCGATACCGAACTGTAGATAGGCGCACTGACAAAGCCACCAGTTTCAGCAATAAGAGTTCCCACTTTCACTTTGTCGCCTCTCTTAACAACTGGTTTTGCCGGAGCGCCAATGTGCTGACTAAGTGGAAAAACAGCCACTTTTGGTAGTTCTGCCTCGCGAGTAGCAATATCATGAGTGAGTTTATTCTCCTCAGGGTGAACACCACCTATTTTAAATGTTTGTAATTTCATGCTTCAACCTCCTCCTTCTTCTTTACAGGGAAATTAACTTTAACGATAGCACCTGTAGGACATTCATCAACACACTTTGTACACATACGGCACTTGTTGAAATCAATGTAACTGAGATTATTCTCAATGGTTATAGCGTCAAACTTACATACTTTCTGACACTTTCCACATCCAATACAAGCTGCATCGCATGCCTTTTTTGCAACAGGCCCCTTGTCCTTATTCACACACTGCACATAAACACGTCGGCCCTTAGGTCCCTTCTTGCGAAGTTCAATAATGTGGCGAGGGCATGCCTTAACACAAGCTCCACATGATGTGCACTTCTCTTCATCAACCTCAGGAAGACCAGTTTCTGCATTCATATGAATAGCGCCAAACTGGCAAGCATTGGTGCAATCGCCACATCCAAGGCAACCAAAGCCACAACCTGTTTCGCCAGCTCCCGTTGAGTTCATGGCAGCACATGTTTGTAGTCCATCATATACTGCTATACGAGGACGATTCTCACAACTGCCATTACAACGCACAACAGCTACCATTGGTTCGGAATTAGCCATTGCCATTCCAAGCAGATCAGCAACCTGATTCATAACGACATCGCCACCCACCGGACAACGAAGTGCCTCGATAGACCCAGCATCAGCTCCTTTTACAAGAGCATCAGCCATACCCGAACAACCAGGGAAACCACATCCACCACAATTAGCTCCAGGAAGCAATTCCGCAACCTGCGCTATGCGAGGGTCTTCTTTAACAGCAAATTTCTTGGATATAACAAACAAGAGCACCGATGCAACCAGTGCTATTGCTCCAAGAGCTAATACTGCATTTAAAATAAATTCCATAATATTTTTGTTAGTTTTCTTTTTAGCTTAGTTAGAAACACGCTATTAAACAGCATCAATCTGAAAAGCAACTTGCTCGCGTATTCTCGACCTGAATATATAAACCAACATATAATAAGGTATAAGAGCCAATAATGCAAGCAATGCCGACAATGTTTCGCTAACGCAAACAGCAAGCGACACAAACAACACAGCCAACATCAACACCAATGGCATGGCATAAGCCCACACAACAGCCATCATTCCCGTTCTACCCGATGTTGATATATTAACCTGCTGCCCAACAACATATTTCGACGCATCTTGAACAGAAACATCAATAACCTTTTCTTTCGATTCGGCAGCATTGCAATGCGCAGCCACCTTACAACTATTACATGCCGAAGACTGTTGGATGCTTACCTGCACCAAATGCTCATCAATATCTGTAATAATTCCCGAGTGTACAATTCTATTGTTCATGCTTTATAATAAAATGTTTCTGTATTCGAATTTGTATAGTAGTTTTTCACTCATAGCTTGCGTATGCAAATTTACGGCAATATTTCATAAATGCAAAAAAAACATTCATTTTTTTATTGTAATTCAGTATTTTCAATTATATTTGCATAAGTATTTTACAACTAAGAAACATGAAAGCAACCGAACAAACCATTCAGCAAGTGGAGCGTTTTATCAACAAAATTGCTCAGAAATTTCCAGCTCAGGAAGAACCAACATTGTTCACTGATATCCATGTACGTGCAAGTCAGGATTCAGGAGATTTACTCGCTTTTGACGATGACGATAACGAAATAACGCGTTGTGTGGTTGAACAATGGATAAATAATATAGAAGAAAACTTTTACGATAGTGTAACACTTATCTTGCGCAAACAGCTCAAAAACATGTCGAATGTTGTTGACAATTTAGGCATACTGAAGCCTTATAGCTTTGTTCTTGAGAACGATGACAAGGAGAATGTGGCTGAATTATACCTCGCTGACGATAATACAGTTATCATCGGTGGAGATATAATGCAAGGGCTTGATGAGGAGTTAGAAAAGTTTCTTGATGATTTAATAAAGGGATAAGGTGTGCGGGCGCACAGAACTATTTTTCTAAAAATTTGCAATAAAAAGTTTGCAGATTTGAAAAATTACCTTATCTTTGCAACCGTTATCCTGAAAACAATCTTTTTACCTTAAAGAAACTAATACCTATTGAAGATTTGGAGCGGTTGCCTGTGAAGGCGGTCGCTTTTTTTATTATATAGCATAGCGATTTCTGTGTTTGGCTTTGTGAGGCATAGCCCCTATTCCACCCATCACCGATGAAGAACCCGATGACGCAAAACCTCTGTATTGTGCCCAACGTGCTCTGATGCGTTGCACATAATCAACAGTTTCATCTCCACGCATATAACCATATTTCACAACGGGATCGTTGTAATATGCAGGAAGACGAAGTTTCAGCACAAACTCTGAAACATCAGCCCAACGGTAAGGATTTCTACCATATTTTCGTGCCAAAGCCATTGCATCACGAACATGATGATAGCCGCCATTATAGCAAGCCAACACAAAGCTGCATTGTTCCATTCGGTTAGGAACATCCATAAATCTATCCGACAGCTCCCTTATATATTTTGCTGCAGCTGCAACATTCTGCTCAGGATCGTAAAGATTAGCACGCGACAAACCTAAATGATCGGCTGTTGATGGCATTATCTGCATTAGTCCACATGCACCAGCCCAGGAATGTGCCTGAGGGTCAAAGGTTGATTCTTGATAACACTGTGCAGCAATAAGTCGCCAATCCCATCGAGCCAAAGGAGCATATTTCATGAAATAGTGATCCCACTTTGATATCACGCCCCCAGCTCTGTTCAGCATGGGCGAATAAACATGGCGCACAACGCTTCGTGTGGAAAGCAGAAACGACTCTTCTTTCTTCACCTCGGCAATCATAGAAGGCTGAAACCATCGCTTTAGAGAGTCAGCAAGTTCAACGTTTCCTTTCTGAACAGCCCATGATGTTTTCGCAGAATCGTTTGACACACCTACATAATCCACACCTTTATATATTTTAGGCAACTGAAAGGCTATAATATCAGCCTCACCATCCTTTAGTCTTTTCACCATCTCTGCTGTATCCTTGCACACCTCTACCCTAAGTTTCACCCCCAACTTTTCGGCAAATTTATCACATAGAAGATATTGAGTTCCAAGTCCTTTGCCATGATAATCATAATACGTTTCCGGACCCGAAAGCGTGAGCATAATCATTTCTCCATTATTGATGATGTCGGCTAATGAAAACTGATTTGTAGTAGAAACACTATCTCC
>Ga0256405_10004560_pt1 | contig 25766 bp, 20 predicted proteins | sample RumenRJG_02DNA_FD_189096 | JGI IMG/M metagenome (GOLD analysis project Ga0256405, IMG submission 189096) | Bovine rumen microbial communities from Lethbridge, Alberta, Canada - RJG_02 | ecosystem: Host-associated > Mammals > Digestive system > Stomach > Rumen | place: Canada: Alberta... | reverse complement strand
ATTTTGCGCGATAAGGAGAACATCATGACAGACCATAAACAGGCGGCCATCCGCTATATTGAGGCCCACCAGGATATATTTACCGCCCTTTCCGATGAAATCTGGGCGAATCCCGAACTGTCTCTGAAGGAATTTCATTCCGCAGAGGCCTACCGGAAGGTTCTCCGGGAGAACGGTTTTACCGTGGAGTCCGGGATGGCCGGGATTGAGACCGCATTCCTGGGAAGATTCGGGAAGGGGCACCCCGTCATCGGCATTCTGGGAGAGTTTGACGCTCTCTCAGGCCTGAGCCAGGAAAAGTGCGCAGTGGAGCAGAAACCGATTATTCCCGGCGGCCCGGGCCACGGCTGCGGCCACAACATGCTGGGAACCGGAGCGCTGGCGGCGGCATTTGCCCTGAAGAATTACTTCGAAGAGACAGGCCGTGAGGGAACCGTGGTATTCTACGGCTGCCCCGGCGAGGAGGGCGGCGCGGCCAAGGCCTTCTTCGCAAGAGACCGTATCTGGGAGAGCCTGGACTGCGCGCTGACCTGGCACCCGGAGGATGTGAATGAGGTCCTCTCCGGCACCAACAATTCCAGCATTCAGGTGCTCTATAACTTCAAGGGAATCGCGGCCCACGCGGCGGGCGACCCGGAGCACGGCAGAAGCGCCCTGGATGCGGTGGAGCTGATGAATACAGGCGTGCAGTACCTGAGAGAGCACATGAGCAGCGAGTGCAGAGTGCATTACGCCATCACCGACGCCGGCGGCATATCCCCGAATGTGGTGCAGGACCACGCCTCGGTCCTTTACATGGTCCGGGCCAACAAGGTCCGGGATTCCGTAAAGCTTCTTGCGCGGGTGGATAAGATCGCCGAGGGGGCGGCCCTCATGACCGAAACTACCTTTGAGAGGGTCTTCATCGACGGCACGGCGGAGCTTCTGCCCAACTACGCCCTGGAAGAGGTGCTGTATAAAAACTTTAAAGAAGTGGGGCTTCCGTCCTACACGGAGGAGGAACTGGCCTTTGCGGAGGCGCTGCATAAGACCTGCCCGGAGAATCCGGAGCCGGGATTTGCGGCAAACCTTGACGGCGATATGGCAGCTGCGGCGCGGAAACTTTCCGGAAACGGAAGTCTTGCCCTCAATAATTTCCTTCTGCCTCTGTTCCATACCACCGGCTTCCGGGCCGGCTCCACGGACGTGGGGGATGTGAGCTGGCAGACGCCCACGGCGCAGGTTCACTGTGCGGCCTTCGTCTCCGGTGCACCCGGTCACAGCTGGCAGAATGTTTCCTGCGGCGGGTCCTCCATCGGGCACAAGGCCCTTCTGCTGGCAGGAAAGGTTCTGGCCTGCGCGGCCATCGACCTCATCGAGCAGCCGGAGCTGCTGGATAAGGCCAGGGAAGAATTCAGAGAGCGATCAGCGGCGGGATATGTGTGTCCCATCGAGCCGGACGCTGTTCCTGTTGCGATCTGATGGCCCTGAAGTTCATTCCGGAAACAGGCGGCCCCGCGGGACGGGCGCTGCGGAAAAGAGAGGTTTTCTATGCTGAATTTTATGTGTGATTACACGAAAGGAATGCACCCGGCCATCCTGGAGAAACTTCTGGAGCTGAACGATGTTCCCTTTGTCGGCTACGGCTGCGATGAGATCTGCGAGAGCGCAAAGGAGAAGATACGAAAGGCCTGCGGCGTAAAGGATGCGGGCGTGTTCTTCACCGTGGGCGGCACCCAGACCAACGCTATCGTCATCGATTCCATGCTTCGCTCCTATGAGGGCGTGGTGTCGGCGGATACGGGCCATGTGAACGTCCATGAGGCGGGCGCCATCGAGTATACCGGGCACAAGGTCATGCACATTCCGGAGCACCAGGGGAAAATGGATGCGTCCGAGCTTCGGGCATATCTGCAGGCCTTCCGGGAGAACCCGAGCTATGACCATATGGTATTTCCGGGAATGGCCTACATCTCCCATCCCACGGAGGCGGGAACCCTGTACACGAAGGCGGAGCTGACGGCCCTGTCCGAAGTCTGCCGGGAGTACGGCATTCCCCTCTATCTGGACGGCGCACGTCTGGGCTACGGACTTATGAGCCGGCAGACGGACGTTACGCTTCAGGATGTGGCAGAGCTCTGCGATGTGTTCTACATCGGCGGCACCAAGGTGGGGGCCCAGATGGGCGAAGCCATCGTGTTTACGAAAAACAACATGCCGGAGCACTTCCTGACCATCGTAAAGCAGCACGGCGCGCTGATGGCCAAGGGCTGGATGCTGGGCGTGCAGTTTGACACATTATTTACCAATGACCTGTACTTCGACATCGGCCGCTACGCCATCGGCCTTGCGGAGAAGCTGAAGGAAGGATTTGCGGCGAGAGGCTACCGGTTTATGATTGACTCTCCCACCAACCAGCAGTTCATCATCCTGGACAATGGGGAGAAGGACAGGCTGATGAAGCGGGTGCTGTTTGAGGAGTGGGAGAAGATGGATGAGGACCATACGGCGGTGCGGTTTGCCGTCAGCTGGTCCACAAAGGAATCGGACATTGATGAGCTGTTCCGGATTATCGATGAGGAGAAAAAGTTATGAAGATTTCGGGAATCAAAGCGGTTTATTTCAGCGCAGTAGGAAATACCAGAAGAGTTGTGGAAGCAATTGCCATCATGCTCTCCGATGAGTTGGGCGTGTCGGTGGAGACGGTGGATTTCACCCTGCCGGACGCGAGAAAGAGTGAGAGAACCTTCGGACCGGAGGATCTGGTAATCTTCGGAACGCCCACCTATGCGGGAAGAGTTCCCAACAAGGTGCTGCCCTTTGTGCAGACCCTGTTCCACGGAGAGAATACCCCTGCCGTTTCAGTGGTTACCTTCGGCAACCGGAACTTCGACAGCTCCCTTACCGAGCTGACCGAGGAGCTGGGAAAGAATGGATTTAAGGTATTCGGCGCGGGCGCATTTGCCTGTCATCATGTATTCTCCGATGTCATCGCCGACGGCCGCCCGGATGCCCGGGACATGGAAGTGGTCTTTGAGTTTGCAAGACGGATCGCGGATCGGGCAGAGTCTGCGGCCAGTGCGGATGAACTGCAGGTGCCGGTGGTGCGGGACGGCGCTCCGGTGGCTCCCTATTACACGCCCCTCGGGCTGGACGGACAGCCGGCAAAGTTTCTGAAGGCGAAGCCGGTGACCGACAAAACAAAGTGTGACCGCTGCGGTCAGTGCGCGAGAGTCTGTCCCATGGGCTCCATCAGCCATGAGGATGTGCATGAGGTGCCGGGCGTCTGCATCAAGTGCCACGCCTGCGTGCGCAAATGTCCCCACGGGGCAAAGCATTTCGAGGATGAGGCGTTCCTGTCCCACGTGGCATATCTGGAGAAGAATTACACCAGACGGGCGGAGCCGGAGATTTATATCGGATAATCTGCAGAGGGAAATGACGGAGCCCGCAGCGCGCGGGCTTTGAAATGACGGCTGTCCTGGCCGGGGAGTAGACTATGAACGGGGAAAAGAAGTATATCTATCTGGATCGCGCGGCCACGACGGCGGTGCGGCCGGAGGTTCTGGAGGCGATGCTGCCCTACTTTACGGAGTATTACGGCAATCCGTCCTCCATCTATTCCATGTCCTCGGAGCCCAGGCGGGCTATCGCGAAGGCCAGGGCCCGGGTGGCGAAGGTCCTCGGGGTGAGCGAGAAAGAGATTTACTTTACCGGCGGCGGGTCCGAGTCGGACAACTGGGTTCTGCTGGCGGCGGCCGAGGCCGGCGCAAAGCGGCTGGCGGAAGGAAGTCCGGAGCTTCAGAGCGCGGTAAAGAGAGAAAAGGAGATCCCGGCGGGAAAGCATATCATCACCACAAAGATCGAGCATCACGCCATCCTTCATACCTGCGAATACCTGGAGGACCGGGGATTCGAGGTGACATACCTGGATGTAGACTCTTCGGGGCGCATCCGCACAGAAGACCTGGAGGCGGCCATTCGGCCCGACACCGTGCTCATCTGTGTCATGGCGGCCAACAATGAGATCGGCACCGTCCAGCCCCTGGCCGAGATCGGCGCCATCGCGAAGAAATACGGAATTCTGTTCTACACCGACGCGGTGCAGGCATTTGCCCACATGGACCTGCCGGTGCGGGAATGGGGCATTGACCTGCTGGGCGCCAGTGCCCACAAGTTCGGCGGCCCCCGGGGCGTCGGATTCCTGTACATCCGGAGAGGCGTAAAAATCCGGTCCTTTATCCACGGCGGCGCCCAGGAACGGGGAAGACGGGCCGGTACGGAGAATACGCCGGGCATCGTGGGCCTCGGAGCGGCGGCGGAGCTGGCCATGCAGGAGCTTGCGGAAAACACCCGGAAGGAGCGGGAGCTTCGGGATTATCTTGTTTCCCGGGTTCTCTCGGAGATTCCGGATTCCCGGCTGAACGGGCCGGCGGTGCCGGATACAGCGGGATTGCGGCTCGCCAACAATGCGAACTTTTCCTTTGCGGGCGTGGACGGAGAGTCTCTTCTTATCATGCTCGACATGGAGGGGATCTGCGCATCCGGCGGTTCTGCCTGTGCGGCGGGCTCCCTCGAGCCCTCCCATGTGCTTCTGGCCATCGGCGTTCCGGAGGTGCTTGCCCAGGCGGCGGTCCGCATGACCGTGGGACCGGAGAATACGAAGGAAGAGATTGACCGGGCGGTGGAAGTCCTTGCGGAGTCAGTGAAAACACTCCGGGAGCGGAGCGGATACCGGGGGAAGTGAGTTTTTATGGAAACAGGAAATAAAACCGGGAAAAAAGTTGTGGTCGGCATGTCCGGCGGCGTGGATTCTTCTGCGGCAGCCTGGCTGCTGAAGCAGGAGGGGTATGACGTCATCGGCGTCACCATGGAAATCTGGCAGAATGAGGATATGCTCTCCGTGGAGGAAAACGGCGGATGCTGCGGGCTTACTGCCGTGGAGGATGCCCGCCGGGTGGCGGAAACCATCGGCATCCCCCACTATGTCATGAACTTCCGGAAAGACTTTCAGAAGCATGTCATCGACTATTTCATCGATGCCTATACCCACGGGCGGACACCGAATCCCTGCATCGCCTGCAACCGGTATGTTAAGTGGGAAGCCCTTCTTCGCCGGAGTCTGGAGATCGGGGCGGACTATATCGCCACCGGCCATTATGCCAGGATCGTGCAGCTTCCGAACGGCCGCTATGCCGTGAAGAAGTCAGTAACCGAGGAAAAAGATCAGACCTACGCTCTCTACAACCTGACCCAGGAGCAGCTGTCCCGGACGCTTATGCCCGACGGCGCCTATACCAAGGATGAAATCCGGGCCATGGCTGAGCGGGCCGGGCTGCCGGTGGCCCATAAGCCGGACAGCCAGGAAATCTGCTTTGTGCCGGATGATGATTACGCCGGATTTATCACGGCGAACAGCAGCTGGGTCGATACCCCGGGAAACTTCGTGGACCGTTCCGGAAAAGTGCTGGGACAGCACAAAGGCATCATCCACTACACGGTGGGGCAGCGGCGCGGCCTGGATCTTCCCATGGGGCGTCGGGTATTCGTCACCGAGATCCGGCCGGATACCAATGAAGTGGTCATCGGCGAGGGAAGCGATGTCTTCTCCGATCGCCTCGTGTGCACAAAGCTGAACTGGATGGGTAGAGAAGAACTGCCGGTGGGAGAAACCATGCGGGCGGATGTGAAAATCCGCTACGGCCACAGGGGAGCCCCTGCCACCGTGCGGCGGACCGGCCCCGACACGGCTGAGGTCCTCTTCGATGAACCCGTCCGGGCCATCACCCCGGGCCAGGCGGCCGTCTTTTACGACGGCGACATCATCACCGGGGGCGGCACCATAGAGTAGAGCCTGTGTCAGTACCGGGCAGCAGGAGCTGCGGAGTATCCACGCCCTGGAAGGGACGAGAATCTGCAGGTACAAAACACGCAAAAACCGGGTGACAAACCCATGATTCTTTAGTATAATAAATCCTGCCGCGCGAGGAGCGCGGCAAGCTGGAGATGTACCCAAGTGGTTGAAGGGACCGCACTCGAAATGCGGCAGGTCGGGTAACCGGCGCGAGGGTTCAAATCCCTCCATCTCCGTGGAATAAGAGAGGCCATCGCTTGTGCGATGGCCTCTCTTATTTCATGAAATGGCAGAAATTTCTCCGAGCGCCGGAGGCGCGATGCGCAGAGCACTTAGCGAAGACAAGCGAAGCGCTGTCTGAGCTTAGTGCGAGCCATGCCGGCGCTCTTAGCGAGCGAAGCGAGCTCTAGGAGCCGGCTGGTTCAAATCCCGGATAAAAATTGCCTGGAAACCCGAGCGCCGGAGGCGCGATGCGCAGAGCACTTAGCGAAGACAAGCGAAGCGCCGTCTGAGCTTAGTGCGAGCCATGCCGGCGCTCTTAGCGAGCGAAGCGAGCTCTAGGAGCCGGCTGGTTTAAATCCCGGATAAAACATTGCCTGGAAACCCGAGCGCCGCAAGGCCGCGGGCGGAAACATTTCCCAGCTCTGCTTATCATACGAAAAGTATAAACCTTATACTAAAAATCAAATTGCTGACAGACTGGAATTCTTTGACACAGGCTGTTATACTTGATTATAAGAAGAAGACGAAAATAGAGGTACCACAAAACTCAACTTGTGGCTTCACCCGAAAAACCCTGTTGTACCGTGTAGTCGTAAACTGCTATAATATTATGGCAGAGATTTATTTCAGTATTTCAAAGGAGAAGGAAAATGAGTCTTGTACTGTATGAGACAGAAGGTTCAACGGGAATTGTGACCATTAACCGTCCTGAGGTTATGAACGCACTGAATTCCCAGGTACTCGAAGAATTAGACAAGGTTCTTGACAGTGTCGACAAGGATACGATCCGCTGCCTCATCATTACCGGCGCCGGAGACAAATCCTTTGTCGCAGGAGCTGACATCGCAGAGATGGTTAAGATGAACAGCCGCGAAGCGATGGAGTTCAGCGAGAAGGGCAACGATGTATTCCAGAAGATCGGTAAGTTCTTCTGCCCGGTTATCGCTGCAATCAATGGTTATGCACTGGGCGGCGGCAACGAGCTGGCTCTCAGCTGCGATATCCGTATCTGCTCGGACAATGCGATGTTCGGTCAGCCGGAGGTTGGTCTGGGAATCACCCCGGGCTTCGGCGGAACCCAGAGACTGGCAAGATACGTGGGCCAGGGTATGGCAAAGCAGATGATCTACACCGGCCGTCCGATTGATGCAGAGACCGCAAAGAGACTGAATCTGGTCAATGCCGTTTATTCCAAGGAAGAGCTTATGCCGGCAGCCAAGAAGATGGCAAAGCAGATTGCATCCAATGCACCGATTGCAGTCAGCGAGTCCAAGCAGGCCATCAACGCCAGCCGTACACTTCCGATGAACCAGGGTAAGATCGTAGAGGAGAAGGCTTTCGGTAAGTGCTTCGATACCCACGATCAGCACGAAGGTATGACCGCGTTCCTGGAGAAGAGAAAAGAGAAGAACTTCACAAACAATTAATTTTTATTTTTTCAATATGAAAGTGAGGAGATCACCATGAAAGTAGCAGTTATCGGCGCAGGCACCATGGGTTCCGGTATCGGTCAGGCATTTGCTCAGTATGATGGCGTAGAGCAGGTTTATCTCTGCGATATCAAGCAGGAGTTTGCTGACGGCGGCAAGGCCAAGATCCAGAAGAACCTTCAGAGACAGGTAGAGAAGGGCAAGATGGAGCAGGCAGCAGCTGACAAGATCCTTGCAAAGATCACCACCGGACTTAAGGACATCTGCGGCGATTCCGATCTGGTTGTTGAGGCAGCCATTGAGAATCTTCAGATTAAGCAGCAGACCTTCAAAGAGCTTCATGAGATCTGCAAGCCGGAGTGCATTTTCGCAACCAACACATCCTCCCTTTCCATTACCGCTATCAGCCAGGGCGTTGGCAGACCGGTTATCGGCATGCACTTCTTCAACCCGGCTCCGGTAATGAAGCTGATTGAGGTTATCGCAGGCCTGAACACCCCGAAGGAGACCGTAGATAAGATTATCGAGATCTCCGAGGCTATCGGCAAGACCCCGGTACAGGTTGAGGAGGCTGCAGGCTTCGTTGTCAACCGTATCCTGATTCCGATGATCAATGAGGCTATCGGCATCTATGCAGCAGGCGTTGCATCCGTAGAGGGTATCGATGCAGCTATGAAGCTCGGCGCAAATCATCCGATGGGACCGCTGGCTCTGGGCGATCTGGTAGGTCTGGATGTTGTTCTTGCTATCATGGAAGTCCTTCAGGCTGAGACCGGCGATCCGAAGTATCGTCCGGAACCGCTTCTCCGCAAGATGGTTCGCGGCGGCAAGCTCGGAAGAAAGACCGGCGAAGGCTTCTACAAGTATTAATGCCAATAAAAAACAGCACCCGGCATAACGGGAAGAACGGCCCGGAGAGCACTTGTGTTCTCCGGGCCGTTCTTGTCGTTATGCCGGGCGGACAAGGCGGCGTCAGAGAAGGCTCGCATTGCGAGCCTTTGAACCGATCAAAGCCGCGGGGCTCTCGCCCCTTTGGGGCGAGCAGTAGCGCCCCTGTCCGGCCATTGCGAGAATGCGAAGCATTCGAGTGATGGCTGCTGTTTTTATGTGAGATTGTGTGTTTGATTATTCCGTATAGTAGGATGAACGGCCGTCGACATAGAGCTCTACATCGCCTTTACCCTCATTCTTGGAGTAGAAGATCTGGATGTCCGGAACTTGACCGTACACTCTGCCGAAGACTCTGCCGTTGGTACGCGGATGGAAGTAGAGTTCCCAGGTCTGGCCATCAAAGGTAACAATTCTTTCATCGTTCGCGCCTTTTCTGATATAGAGGTCAGTACGGCTTTCCTGGAAGTGATTTCCTGCTGCATCAATGGAATATGCGTAGGTGTAGCGTTTGCCAAGGGCGCTGTAGTCAATAGCCTGTGTGGTCTGTGCGGCCGGCTGTCCGCCCGGGATCCAGGCACCGTCCGCGCCGACATAGTAGCCGTCCGGGGTTGTGGTATTCTCCAGCATGTAGCCTGCCGGATTGAAGTAATACCAGGCGCCGTTGATCTGCTGCCAGCAGGCGGCCGGCCAGGTGCCGTTGTCGTTCTGGTACCACCAGCCGACATTGTTTCTCTGCCAGCTTCCTGCGAAGGAAGTCATTGCCATGGAAAGGGCGAAAACTCCAGCTGCGATAAATGTAATCAGTTTTTTCATGAGGGACTCCTTTCGGCCAAATGTAGTTATAATTACTGTAGCACCGCGGAAAAATTCTGTCAATAAACAGGGAACCGCCAGCCAAAGCTTTTCGAAACTCCGGCCCGGCTGCCGATATCCCCCTTCCCTTGCATGATCCCGGAAAATGCGCTATCTTATTAGGAGGCAAAGAAAACAGAAGACTGCACCTGCAGAATGTGCTGCAGGTGATGATGAGAAATATTTATGAAGCAGAAGCAAATCGCTCTGATCATTCTGTTTATGGCCCTGCTGTTTCTGCCTTATCCATCCTGGAAGGCAGTGCAGGGACATCTGAGTGATGAGAATAATGAAAACCGCGTGCTGGCGGAGTTTCCGGTGCCAAACCGGGCAAACTTCGAGACCTGGCCGTCCGCGTTTTCCCAGTACGTCAATGACCGGATGCCGTACCGGACCCGGCTCATCCGGACCCAGAGCCGGCTGGACTATCACCTGTTTGACCGCTCTTTTGACGATCAGGTGGTGGTGGGAAAAAACAATTTCCTGTTCCATCAGGCGGAAAAGCCTTTTCACCGCGGAAACAGCGGCTTTGATGAAGAACAGCTGGAAAACATTGCCCGCAACCTGACGGAGGCCAAAGAGAACCTGGCCGCGGAGGGCATTGACTTTTATCTGTTCATCGCCCCGAATAAAGAAACCATTTACCCGGAGAACTTCCCGGAAGAGATTCTTACAACCGGCGGCATGAACCGGACGGAACAGCTGATCGCCTACCTGCGGGAGCACACGGACATCCCCGTTATCTTCCCGAAGGAGGAGCTGCTGGAGGCGAAGGAACGCATCCCGGACTTCCCGCTGTATCGGTCCTCGGATACCCACTGGAACCAGCTGGGGGCCTATGTGGCCACCCGGGTTCTCCTCTCGAGGCTGGGTATTGAGATGCCAGATTATGCCGATGAAAACCTTCTGAGGGTCGCCCTGGACGATGAGCCCGGGGACCTGGCGAAGATGATTTACCTGGAGCATGATATCGACCTCGGCAAGGCCTGCATGATTGGCGGTTTCGAGGAAAATAACGTGCAGAACCCGGTCAGCGACTTCTGGGGGACGCTGGAATTTGTCAGCGACTCGCCGGACCGCCGGACCCTGTTCGTCTGCCGCGATTCCTTCGGCGTAGCCATGGGCGATATCCTTGGTACCCAGTTTGCAAAGACAGTCATGCCCCATGTCACCGACAGCTATCAGCCGGAGCAGGTGCGGGAGGTAAAACCGGATATTTTTGTTTATGAGGTAGTGGAGCGATTCTCTTATTATCTCAAAGACTTTCATTATGGACCCTGACGGTGGGGAGAGATCCCTGCCGGCCAGGGTCTTTTTGAGCAATATGGGCGGAGAACGGCCGCCGTGCTTGCACGAGCGGACATTGGACTCTGTCAATAGATATCGATCGGCTACACTGCGAGATGTCATAAAATTATAAATATATTATAAAATAATGAGATTAATAATTGATAATACAGCGCTTTTGTAATATGCTGACAGTATCTTTTGCCAGCTTGACTGGCATCTTGTCTTGGAGAGTCCTTTTGGTCTGAATATCTATTTTTGCACTGAAAGGAGTGGTCTGATGAATCCTATTATTATCGCAATTAACAGCCGCAGAGAGATTCTGCTGAGGCGGGTCGGTGAAAGGAAGAAAGCTCTTGCCGGAGCACCGGAGGGGCGTCTCCGCATCACCGGAAGAGAAAACAAATATCAGTTTTACGCTGCGGAAGAGGGAAAACGAAATACCGGAAAATATCTGTCCCAGGGGTCCGAAGAACGGATAAGAGCCCTCGCACAGAAAGCGTATGACAGAAAAGTGCTCGCGGCATCTCTGGAGGAGCTGAGAATACTGGATGCTTTCCAGAGTAAGCTGACAGGAGTTTCTGCGGAAAACATCTACGGACAGATGACTGCAGTCCGGAGAAAGCTGATATCTCCGATTGAGCTGCCTGACGAGGAGTATTTCGCTGCCTGGGAGAATAAACCGTACAAGAAGAAGCTGCTGACAGGAGATGTCGCAGAGCTGTATACGGCAAAAGGAGACCTGGTCCGGTCGAAATCAGAGATTATCCTGGCTGACTGCTTTTACCGGCACCATGTGCCTTATCGTTATGAATGCGCCCTTCCTCTGGATGACCGGCTGACTGTATATCCTGACTTTACGGCGCTCTGTCTCAGTACGAGAAAAGTACGGTATCATGAACATCTGGGAATGCTTGATGTTCCCGAGTACTGTGAAATGGCTGTTCGGAAACTGTCAACCTACATGCGAAACGGGATTATGCTCGGTGACCAGCTTACGATATCCTGGGAGACGAAAGGACAGCCCCTGACATCCCGGGATGCAGAAAAGATTATAAGCCATTATTATCTTTGATGTGCGGGGTGAAGCTCCGGTAAAGATGAAGCTGCGGGGAGAGGAAGAACCTGGCCGGAGTAAAGAAGCAAGCGGCGCGTTTCGCGCGCCGGAATGCTGGTCGGAGGAAAAGAACAGGGGCTGCAGTATTCCTCTGGCTAGAGTAAAGAAGCAAGCGGCGCGCCTCGCGCGCCGGAATGCCGGCCAGAGGTATAATTCATTCCCCGGAGAGGAAAACAAGGCCGGGGGAATGACGTGCGGGAGGAATGCTCATTCCCCGGAGAAGAAAACATGCCCGGGGGAATGACATGCGGGAGGAATGATCATTCCCCGGAGAGGAAAACAAGGCCGGGGGAATGACGCGCAGGAGGAATGCTCATTCCCCGGAGAGGAAAACAAGGCCGGGGGAATGACGCACGGGAGAATTGTTCATTCCCCGGAGAGGAAAACAAGGCCGGGGGAATGACGTGCGGGAGAATTGCTCATTCCCCGGAGAGGAAAACAAGGCTGGGGGAATGACGCACGGGAGAATTGTTCATTCCCCGGCAAGAAAATCGTGGCCGGGGGAATGACGTGCGGGAGAAAACGCATCCCTCTGGCCAAGCATAAAGAAGCAAGTGGCGCGCTCCGCGCGCCAGAATGCCGGCCGGAGGAAAAGAACAGGGGCTGCAGCATCCCTCTGGCCAGAGTAAAGAAGCAAGCGGCGCGCCCCGCGCGCCGGAATGCCGGCCGGAGATAACATCAGAGGGCCGCGGCGCGGCCCCTGAACAGAAGAAAAAGCCCAGGGGGCCGCGTCGCGGCCCCTGGGCAAAAGAAAAAGAACGGGGGCCGCACTGCGGCCCCCGCGGGGAAAGGAAAGGGTAAATTCTGATTTCAATTCTAATGTGCTGAAGCCTGAAGCACTGAACCCTGAAGCGCTGAAGCCTGAAGCACTGAAGCCTGAAGCGCGGAAGCTATACCGCCATACAGCTTTACAGCTTCACAAACTCCTCTACGATCTCTACCAGATGTCCGCTGTGAATGAGTTCCCGCAGATACTCGATGTAGGGATAGAGGTACTGGTCGGATTCCAGGACAGGAACGTGCTTTGCAATCTCGGAAAGAACTGCCTGGGTTACCGGGGCGCGCTTGATTTCCGGCTTCTGGAACTGCTGTCCCTCGAAGATGGAGAGCAGCTCGATGGCCAGGATGTATTCCAGCTTTTCTGCCACCTGGATGGACTTCTTCGCGGAATTGTATCCCATGGATACATAGTCTTCCTGGTTGCCGCAGGTGGGGGTGTTGTCGATGGTGGCCGGCGTGCAGAGCATCCGCATGTCATTGAGAAGTCCCGCCTGGGCGTACTGGGGGATCATCAGTCCGGAGGAAAGGCCCGGATTCTTGATGAGGAACCAAGGAAGTCCGGAGAGGGAACCGTCGATTAAGCGGTTGTTCCGGCGCTCGGACATCTTGGCAAGACCGGTTGCGCCGATGCAGGCGCTGTCCATGGCCATGCCGACATAGGCGGCATCGGCGTTGCAGGCGGAGATTTCCGCCTCGTTGCCGGGCTCGGGCCAGATGATGGGGTTGTCGCAGCAGGAATTCATCTCAATCTCCAGGGCGACCTTCGCATCATCCAGAAGCTTCTTGGCGGAGCCGTGAAGCTGCGGGATGCAGCGGAAGGAGAGGGCGTCCTGAACGCGGGCGCCGTCAAAGTGGGCGATCAGTCCCGAACCTGCCAGGATATTCCGCACGTTCTCTGCGGTTTTGGACTGCTCCCTGTGGGGACGGATGGCGCAGACGCGCTCGTCAAAGGCATTCATCTGGCCGCCGATAAGCTCCAGACCCATGGAACCGATGACATCTGCAGCCTTGGCGGCATTCAGCATGTCATAGAGGGCGATGGAAGCCAGCGCGGTGGCGGAGGTGGTGCCGGAAACCAGGGCCAGTCCCTCCTTGGAGGCCAGCTCCAGGGGTTCAAGACCTGCCCGGCTGAGGGCCTCGGCGCCGGGGAGAAGCTCTCCCTCATACCAGGCCTTGCCCTTGCCGATAAGCACCAGGCCCATGTGGGCTTCCGGGCTCAGATATCCCACAGAGCCTTCCTTCGGTGCCCAGGGAATGATATTTTTGTTCAGGAACTGACGGTACTGCTCCAGGACCAGAAGGCGTACGCCGCTGTAGCCCTGTCCCAGGTTCTGCAGGATCATCAGCATGACAGCGCGGCACTCTTCTTCGGTGAAGGGCTGGCCGACGGATACGGAGTGGGAGAGGAGAATGTTCTCCTGCAGCTTTGCCGTATCCTCTTTGCTGATGGTCTGGGTGCAGAGTGCGCCGAAGCCGGTGGTGATGCCGTACATGACCTTCTCCTCGGTCACCCACTGGTCCACCAGGGCTCTGGCTGCATTTACGCGATTCTTATATTCTTCGGAGAATTCCACCTGCGCGTGGCCGCGCACGATGGCCATAAACTTCTCCAGATCCATCGGTTCGCCGAGAACGATGGTTTTGTTCATATTATCCATATCTTCTGAATCCCCCTTGTATGCGGCCGGAATGGGATTCCGGCCGGAGCCTGCAGTTACATATCTTCTGTATTCATGAAGGAAGCCCGGACCGTATCCATGGGAAGATCCAGCTCTTCCAGAGTAATAGCGCCTTTCGGACAGTTCTCGCTGCAGATGGTGCATCCCCAGCAGAGGTCCGGATGGAAGGAAACTTTGCGTGACGCATCGATGGTAAATGCGCCGAAGTTGCAGATGCGGGAGCATTTTCCGCAGTTTATGCAGTTCTCCTTGTGCCAGAGAATCCGGTAATTGGACCGGGGGTAAATGCCCCGGGAACCGGCCTTTCTTGCCATCTGCAGAGGATAGCAGGATTCTCCGTCACAGTTGCAGATGGCGAAATCTTCGCCGTTCTGCATAAGACCGCTGCGGTTGAAATACCGTACCAGCTCCTTGGCCCGTTCCATGGTGACGGGCTCGCCGACACCGCGGTCCTGGAAGGAATTGTCCCCGGTTTCAAACTGAAGACAGACATTCCGGGGTTTCTTTGTGACATCCATCATTTCCTTGCAGTTGCAGGGTACCAGACAGATGTGATCCCGGTGCTTCTCGATCAGCTTATCCGCTTCGGGAAGGGTGAGATAGGTGCTGTTGTGCACATAGGTTTCTATGCCGGCCATCTTGGCCTGGACGTCCTTTCCGTAGACGCCGTAGTATACCTCAAAGTCCCAGGCATTCAGCCTCTCCTTCGTTTCCCGGGAAAACTTCCGGTACTCCTCGGGTTCGAACTGGGCATAGTAGGGATAACGGGTGTAAAAGTCCGCGACCTGATAACAGAGGCTTCCGTGCTCATCCCGGACCTTGTTGATCACGGCGCGGCGGTAGGCGGTAAGAAGGAGCTTTTTCGGATCATCGGCGATGCCTGCGCCGGCAATCTGTATAAGAAGCTGTTCTTCGGGAATGATGTTCTTTTCCATCAGAAAGATCAGCTGTATCTCCTGGGAGGAGAGCATCTTCAGGGCTTCCGCGATGAATTCCTCCGGGATGCCGAAAAGAACCTGCAGTTTTGTCTGTTCATCTTTGCTGAGGGCCATGATGTCCTCCTTTACAGTACACGCTCTACCTTATGGCCGTCGGCTTCGATGGGGAGATAGCGGATCCGCTTTCCCATCTCATATTTGCCGTAGAAGGCGACATAGTAGGGACGGTAGATGGAACGCATGGAAGAGAGCTCGGCGGTGGCAACCTTGCCGATCTGCCGGCGGACCATGCGCAGTGCATGGCGCTTGGCGGCAGCGACAATCTTGTCATCGGGAAATTCCGTTTTCTGCAGAATTTCTTCCTTCACGTCGATTTCCTGGGTTTTGATCGGATCTTCGGAATAGCTGGCGGTGCAGCGGGTCCCCTCGACGACCATGCGGATCTTCTGGGAGGGCTCGGTGGGCGCTTCGCCTTTTCCGAATATCTTCATAATGGGTGCAGGCTGATAATACAGGTCCAGAATGACTTCACGGCTTTCCAGGTACATCAGCTTCAGTGTGATTTCGCCGCTCCCGTAAAGTGCCTTGCCGAATACATTTCCCCCCTGACGTGCGGTGCGGAGCGCTTCAGCGTCTGTCATAACCTTGGGTGTTGCTGTGATTTTCATGTCTGGTCCTTTCAAAAACGGATTATAGATGAATCAAAGAGTAAGGGGAAGGGGAAGGGACTGCCCGGCGGGGGATTCAGACAGCGCATATGCGCTGCGGAAAAGGGCCGGACAGCCCCGAGAGTAAGTCTTGAATTCAACTGTTCAGCACCCCATACTCGGGTTGCCTTGCAACCCTCGTTGTCGGTGTCCAGAGGGGCTTCGCCCCTTGGCCACCCGGAAACCATATGCAAAATCTGCCCGATAAGCAAGCTTCTCGTTCAGATTCTGCATATGGTTTCCATGGTGCTGAACAGTTACATATTACTTTGCCTTACCAAAGGAGAATACCTCGAACAGATAACGCAGGAAGATGGCGGTGGTCATGCCGGCTGCAACCAGCGGGCAGAATACGCCGATGATAGCATCGATCCGGTTGAGAATACCGAAGGAGTAGATGCAGGCCAGTACGAAGTACAGAAGGCAGAGGGCGCCGTCGATGCCGAACCACTCGACCTTGGTTTCTTTTGCATACTCTTCTGCGGTCATGCCGTTGATCTCCACATCCTGGCCCTGAACCTCAGCGAAGCCGCGGTTGAGCTCGGTACCGAACTGGTTGCCGATGAAGTAGGCAACGAGGGAAACCGGAAGGGCGATAAGAACTGCATCAATGTCGCCGAGAACCGGAACAGCAACCGGATTCATGGTGAACCAGGTCCATATGATACCGCCGACGAACATGGAGACAAGGCCTGCCATGTTGGTCTTCTTGCCTTCGTACATGATAGCCATCAGCACCGGCCAGAACAGGACGGACATGGAAAGGCTGGTAACGAAGATCATTGCGTCGTAAACGAGCGGGAAACGGAATGCGACGGACAGACCGACGATACCGAAGATCACGCAGGATACGCGGGTGATGAAGATGGACTGCTTATCGGTAAGCGGGGTCGGGCGAAGCTTGTTGATGATATCGTTTGCCACGATCTCGCCGCCGATGAGGTAGTAGGAGTCCATGGTGGAAATGATAGCGCCCATGAGGCCCAGGATGAAGAGTCCGCGGAGTACCGGCGGAAGATTGCCGAGAATCAGCTGGATGTAGGCAACCTCCGGCTGTACGGTCAGACCCGGATCCATGGCGCGGAGCACCAGAGCGGTGAACATGAGGCAGGCATCCATACTCATCCAGATGGAGAAGCAGGTAAGCATGGCTCTCTTACCGGTCTTGGGGCCGTTACTTGCAGTAAATCTCTGATAGAATGCCGGATCCTTATATACGTTGATGCAGATAAGGATGAGCATGACGGCTCGTCCGGGGGCGATGCCTCCGAGCGGCGTCATGAGGGACGGGTCAACACCGTCCAGGATAGCGGATACGCCGGCAAAACCGCCGATGCCTGCCCAAACCTGCGGGAAGACCAGGGATACCGAGAGGATCATCAGGAAGAAGAAGATCATATCGGTGATAGCAACGCCGAACAGACCGCCGATACAGGTCAGGGCGATGGAGATGGCGATAACCACTGCGGCTGCCACGAACTTGTTGGCATTCCATGCTGCGGTTCCGACATAACCGGTAGCAGCAACCTCAGAGATGGAGAGGCAGCTGACGATAAGGACGACAGCACCGATGATGGAAGCGAGACGTCCGTAGAAGCGCTCCAGAAGCTCGGTCATGGTGGAGTTCACCTTGATGGAGATCTTCGGGGCAATCCAGAGAGCCAGCGGGAATCTTACCAGGTGGGCGCCGATGGACCACAGGAAGAATGCCGCGATACCCATGGATGTTGCGTAGCCGACGGTACCGATGGTTCCGTTTCCGCCGTACCAGGATGCTGCGATGGTACCTACTGCCAGGGACCAGGGAAGAGACTTGTTGGCGTGATAGAAGCTTTCCATATCCGCGCTTCTCTTACCCATGGTGCGGCTGATCCAGAAGATGCCGATAACACACAGGACGATGGTAATGTTGTCAATCGTTGTTAACATTGAGAAACCTCCTTAAAATTAGTTCCTACCTAATCAATGGTTTCCGCCAGGTCAAAGACGTCGTAGACGACCGACCGGACGGCCCGTTCCTTGTACAGCCGCTCCGCTTCCGTGATTTTCAGCTTCGGCGGGCGTTTCCGGTTCATCCGTATTCCGCGGATGCGATCCCGGAGCGACTCCGCCAGCCTGTCTTTTGCGGCATCGTCCACGGGACCCTGGCCGATGAGTTCCGGCATCTCTTCAAGATGAACCGGCGTCACATCGACTGCGCCCAGATAACCGTCGGGATTCTGATACCGGGTCCCCTTATCCCAGGAAATCGCGATGGATATCTGCGCAATGGTTACTTCTTTGCGGCTTCCCAGCTTGACAAAGGCCGTGGAACGGTCCTTTCTTACGGGAAGCTCTATGGCAAACAGAACCTCGCCCGGATGGAGGGCAGTTCTGCTGACACCGAGAGTAAAATCCTCCGCCGGAATGCGGCGGAAAGCGCCGTCTGCACCGAGCAGGAGAAGTGTTCCGCCCAGCAGGCAGACACAGGGAATCATGTCGCCGGCGGGGGAAGCGTTCGCGAGGCTTCCGCCGATGGTGCCCCGGTTGCGGATCTGCTGGGATCCGACATGGGAGCAGGCGTGGTGCAGGGCGGTGGCCCAGGTTTTAATCTCCGCATTGCGGGCGATGGAATCATGGGTGGCCATGGCCCCGATGCAGATGGTATCATCCGAGATACGGATTTGCTTCATCTCCTCCATGGCGGAGAGAGAGAGGAAGATATCCACGTCCGGCCGCTTTTTCCGAAGGTCCGGCATCAGGTCCGTCCCGCCGGCGATGATGCGGCTCTTATCGGTGAGCTGGCCCAGGGCAGAGATGAGCTCTTCCCTGGTGGAGGGCTGAAGGTACATACTCATGCTTCCTCCTCCTTTCCGGCGTCCGCGGCATCCTTTATGGCCTGCCGGATTTCCTTATATCCGCTGCAGCGGCAGATGTTGCCGGCGATGGCCCTGCGGATCTCCTCATCGGTGGGATGGGGATTGCGCATGAGAAGGGCCTTTCCGGACATCAGCATGCCGGCGGTGCAGAAGCCGCACTGTACGGCGCTGTCCTTAATAAACATCTTCTGGAGAATATCCAGCTCTCCGTCCTTCTCCAGGCCTTCCACGGTGAGAAGGTCTCCCCCGTCCAGCTGGCCGGTCATGGTGAGGCAGGAGTGGACGGCATTGCCGTTCAGGATGACGGTGCAGGCACCGCATTCACCGATGCCGCAGCCTTCCTTGGTACCGGTGAGGTGAAGGTCCTCCCGGATAAAATCCAGAAGCCGCTTTTCCGGCACCACATCCATGGTCATCTCTTTTCTGTTGACGGTAAAATGAATCAGCATGGAATCAGGCCTCCTTTCCTTCCAGGGCTTCCAGAATCTTTGCAGGACTCAGCGGCAGATTCCGGAGCTCGGTATCCAGCGCATTGTTCACTGCGGCGGTGATGCAGGGCGCCACCGGCGCCACAACCACCTCTCCGATGGACTTTGCTCCGAAGGGGCCGTTGGCATCGCCGTCCTCGATAAAGAGCACATCGTAGTCCGGCATGTCGCAGGCATTGGCCACTTCATAGTCCTTCAGGTTCTGGATGAGGAGCTGTCCTGTCTTCGGGTCAATCTTTGCATCCTCGCAGATGGCGTTGCCGATGCCCTGCTGGATGCCGCTTCCTATCTGGCCGATGCAGAGGTCCGGATTGATGGCTTTGCCGATGTCGTGGACCGCCAGGTAATGCTCGACTTTGACCATGCCGTTCAGGGTATCCACCTTTACTTCGGCGAAGTGGGCGCAGTCGACGCCGGGGTTCTCAAAGGACTGAATCGTGGTTTCCTGGAAGAGGTCCACGCCCTTGGGCTCTAAGCAGAAGCAGGCGACCTCCGCCATGGTGATGCGGTTTGCCGGGTCGGTCTCCTGGAAGAACTCGCCGGCCTCATACCGGATATGAGAATAGTTGGTGCGGAACATCTCGGCCGCATAGACCCGGGCCTTTTCCAGTAGCTCCTCGCAGCACTTCTTCACGGCAGAGCCCAGCACGTATACCGTGCGGCTGGCGTAGCAGCCGTAATCGTACCGGCAGTTGTCCGTGTCGGCTTCGGTCATATCGACCCGGTCAAGATCCATCTCCAGGACCTCGGCGGCAATCTTCTTCATGGCCATCACTGTGCCGCAGCCGTGGTCGTGAACGGCAACCCTGAGAATCAGGGAACCGTCTTCATTGATTCTCGCGGTGCAGCAGCCCATATCCGCCATATAGGGGTAGAAGGAACTGGTGTGGGAGCCGACGGCCATGCCGATGCCGTAGCGGTAGCGGCTCTGGGATGCATTTTTCTCCGCGCATTCCTTCTTCCGGTCTTCCCATCGGAAGGCGTCGCGCCCCTGCATGAGGCATTCTTCAAAATGGGTATCGCCCACGGTGCATTTGTGGATGGGCTCCAGCTCATAGGGCTTATGAACATTTTTCAGGCGGAATTCGATGGGATCCATGCCCAGCTCCTTTGCCACCTGGTTCATATGGTTCTCGCAGCCGATGAGCCACTCGCTGCTGCCCCAGCTGCGGAAGCTTCCGTTGACCGTGGTGTTCGTGTTGACCACGGTGCCCTGCACCCGGAGATTCGGGATGCGGTAGACCTTGCCGCTCTTGCCGCAGGCGGTTCTCGCGTAGGACTCCGAGATGGTGGTGTAGGCGCCGGCATCCATCAGAAGACGGGCGTTCAGCCCCTTGATGATGCCGTCCTTAGTCACCTTGCTCTCCACCTGCCAGTCCAGGTTGTGCTTGAGCATGTTGTTGTTCATCTCTTCCTCACGGGTGTAGGTGAGGATGACATCGGCGCAGAGGTCCTTCGCCGCGTAAGCCGCGAGGGGTTCCACGATGGTCTCCTGCTTGCAGCCGAAGGAGCCGCCCATCAGGGGCTTTATCACCCGGACCTTGGAATAGGGCATGTCCAGGAAGTCCCCCAGGGTGCTGCGGATGCCGAAGGAGGTCTGGCAGCCGGTCCACACGGTGAGCTTCTTATTGCCCCTGTCATAGCGGGCTCTGGCGGTGTGGGTCTCCATGCAGAGACAGGACATCCGGCCGAAGTGGGACGAGGTTTTTGTGATAAGGTCGCCCTCACAGGCGTCATAGTCGCCGATTCCCATCACAGGAGTATGGTAAATGTTTCCTTTTTCAAAGAGCTGCGGTGCGCCCTCTGCCATGGCATCTTCCATGGTCACGGCAGCAGGATAGGTCTCATATTCGACCTTTATGGCGTCGCAGGCCTTCGCCGCGTGGGCCTCGGTGTCGGCCACCACGGCGGCCACCCGCTCGCCCATGTAGCGGATGTGGGTGTCGAAGAGCTTCTCCTGGAAGGGCATGTTCTCGTAGGGAGCGACTCTTCCCCGGTCATAGGTTTTGTCCGGCGTGTTGAAGGCGTGGTAGACGGCCTTTACGCCCGGCATCTTCTCCGCCTCGGAGGTGTCCACCGAGAGAACTCTTCCGTGGGTGATGGTTCCGGCCTTCAGACGAATATGCAGGGTCCGCTCATTGATGGTATCCCCGCAGTACTCGGCGGTGCCGGTGACTTTTCCGAGCGCGTTGTCATTGGAAAGCCGCTTGCCGACATAGGTAAATTCTTTTTTTGCAGGTCCGTGAACTGCCATGGAAGCCTCCTGACTTTTCTATGGTAAAATACTGCATTTGCAAAATTTTAACAGCTGTAAATATATACAGCATTTTTTGTGCCAAATTGAAAATGCATGCAGAGGACATATATATTTATTTATGATCCTTATAAATAACCGGCTGCAGGACCGGGTCCGGAGGGGGAGGTCCTCCGCAGCTTCGAAGGCAGATTTTTTGCTGCAAAATGGGTTTGCATTATGCAAAATGAATTTGCATCCGGAGCAATCCGTGGTATACTGTTTCTGTCAGAGAAGACAGGGAGGATGATATGCATTTTTACGATATTCTGATTCTGCTGGACGGGAAGATGAAGGTGACCGGGTTTGAGTTTCTGAATCCGGGCCTTTCCGAGATGTTCCGGGTGCTTCTGGGGTCTGCCGAGGGGGAATCCTTTGACAGCCTTTTTCCGGATCTCAGGATAAAGTGCGGCACGGCGAAAAGCCGCGGAAAGAATGAGGGAGAGCTGGTCTGGCAGAATGAGCGCTTCTGCTGGCGGTTTATCCCGGTGGGGAAGGACGGCGCGGTCTTTCTGATGAAACAGGCGGGAGACCGGGAATTCCTGATGGAGAGCACCCTGGACCAGATCACCCAGGGAATCCAGATTTACGACAAGAACGGCATGGCGGTCTACTTTAATCCTGCCACCAGGAAGATCTCCGGCATCCCGGAAGATATGAATGTGGAAGGAAGGCACCTCCTGGACCTCTATGATGAGGATGAGGAGATCAGCACCATCCTTACCGCCATCCGGACCGGATCCCCGGTGCTGAACCGGGTGGACCATTTCAAGCTGAGCACCGGCAGGGAGCTGGCCACAGTCAATACCGCCTACCCGCTGTACCGCCGCAAGGAGCTGGTGGGTGCGGTGTCCGTGGATATGGACCAGCAGTATGTGAAAAAAGAGCTGAAACGGCTGCGGGAGGCGGAGGACGCCCTGGCTGCCTTCCGGGAGAAGGGGGAGGAGATCCGCTTTTCCGGGTATACCTTTGACCATATCATCGGCCGGGGCATGGCGGACGCGGTGCGCCTGGCGAGAAAGGCCGCCGAGAGCGAGAGCAATGTGCTCCTGGTGGGCGAGACCGGAACCGGCAAGGAGATATTTGCCCAGAGCATTCACCGCGCCAGCGGGCGGGGAAGAAACAGGATGGTGGCCCTGAACTGTGCGGCAGTCCCCGAAACCCTCATCGAGAGCGTGCTTTTCGGAACGGTGAAGGGAAGCTTCACCGGCAGTGAGAACCGGGTTGGATACCTGGAACAGGCGGACGGCGGCACCCTCTTTCTGGACGAGCTGAACTCCATGAGCATGTCCATGCAGTCGAAGCTTCTGCGGGTACTGCAGGAGGGCGTATTCCGCAGAGTCGGCGGAGAGAAGGATATCCGGACAAACGTGCGGATCATCGCCTCCTGCAACGAGGATCCCTTTGTGGCCATCCGGGAGAACCGCATAAGACGGGACCTGTTCTACCGCATATCCACCATCATGATAGACCTTCCGCCACTCCGGAATCATCTGGAGGACCTGGAGGAGCTGATCCGCCACCATATCCGGGTAAATGACAGGCTGTTTCTGCACACATTTACGGAGATTCAGGATGAGGTGCTGGAGATCTTCAGGAACTACGCCTGGCCCGGCAATGTGCGGGAGCTCTTCCATGTGCTGGATTATGCGAGAAATGTTGCCGATGACGATGTGCTCCGTCCCGAGCACCTGCCGCCCTACATGAAGCGGACGGTGGGCCCGGCGGAGAGTTCTTCCCGGGAGGCGGCAGGACCTGGAGAGCACCATGATTTCTCCAGGGATACCCTGCAGGACATCATGGATGAGTACGAGCACCGGGTGCTGATGGAAGCCCTGGAGCACTTCGGATACAACATCACGAAGACTGCGGAAGCCCTGGGGCTCCGGCGGCAGAGCCTGCAGTACCGGATCAGAAAGTACGGGATACATATCTGACGGGCGGATGTCAGCGGAATAATTCGTATTTCACTGCGATAAAGAAAAATTTATCTGCATTAATCATTATAGAAAGGAAATTCCAGTATGCTGTTTTTGGGATTGCTGTCCGTGCCGGAGGAACCTCCCGCCTATGACGGCATGAGCGATGAAAAACTGCTGATACAGGCCGGGAAAGGCGATAAAGAAGCCTTCCACAGGCTGTATGAGAATACATACCGCACCGTGTACAGCTATATTCTGTCCATTGCGAAGAATCCCGCGGACAGTGAGGAGATCCTGCAGGATACCTACATGCGGGTCTGGACCTCCGCGGCCTCCTACGAGCCGCAGGGAAAGCCGATGGCCTGGATTTTCACCATCGCGAGAAACCGCTGCTACATGGTGTTCCGGTCCCGCCGCCACGAGGCGGACGTGGGGCTGGAGGAGCTGGGGGAAAAGGAACTGACCGACTACTGTCCCCAGCTGGAAAATGCTGCCGACCGCGACGCGCTGAACGCAGCTCTGAATCTGCTTTCCGAGGAAGACAGAAGCATCGTGCTTCTGCACGCCTCCTCGGGCATGAAGCATAGAGAGATCGCCCAGTCCATGGACATGCCGCTGTCGACGGTGCTGTCCCGGTACAACCGGGCGATGAAGAAACTGCAGAAATATCTGTCCGGCTCCGGAGAGGAGACCGGAGGACACAGAGGAGAAATAAACGGGAGAAAGGAGGGATAACATGGCTGAGAATAAATGGAATACTGCTGCGGATGTGGAAGCCCATATCAAATCGGCTGTGGATGCCCTCACCCCGGATATCTACGACCGCCTGGACCTGAGCGTTCCGCAGGAGGCGGCGCAGAAGCCCGCCCCCATTTACCGGATGTACCGGCGGATGCGGACCCTTGCCGTGGCAGCCGCGGCCTGCCTCTGCATCGTTTTAGCCGGAGGCGGCATCGGATACTATCAGAACCGGCAGGTGGATTCCGTCGTCGGAATCGATGTCAATCCCAGTATCCGGCTTTCTGTCAACCGGAAGGAGCGGATTCTCAAGGCCGAGCCCCTGAATCAGGATGCGGAGATTATCCTGGATGACATGGACCTCTCCAGCGTGGACCTGAACATCGGCGTAAATGCGCTGATCGGTTCCATGGTGCGGCACGGCTATCTGGACGACCTGGACAACGCCATCCTGGTGACTGTTTCCAACAGCGACAAGGAAAAAGCCGCCACCGTCCGCCGTGAGGTGGTGACGGAAGTGGCCAGCTCCCTGGAGGAACACAAGGTGGGCGCCGTGGTCTACGACCAGGAGATGGAGGAGACCGACGAGATCCGGGAACTGGCGGATCAATATGGAATCTCCATCGGGAAGGCCTACTTCCTGAAAGAACTGGTGGAAGAGAATGACCTGAGCGAAGAGGATCTGAAGGGCTTCGCCGGGATGAATATGGAAGAGATTGCCCGGGAGATCGCGGATCGGTCCTACCGGCTCCGGAAAGCGGATGAGGGAGACGGCAATGTGCCGGAGATGACCGAGGTCACCGTCCCGGCGACGGCAGCGCCGACCGAGGCTCCTGTTCCCGAGAGCAGTGTGGAGACTTCGGCGGAAGAAAGCACCGAAGAATCTTCGGCAGCAGAAGAGAGTACCGAAGCAGCGCAGGAGAGCAGCACCGGAGCAGAGAGCACCGAGAGCCTGACGGCCCGGGAGATTGAAGAATCCGTGGGCATCGGCCTGACCGAGGCGGTCGAGACCGATGCGCCGGAGTCGAAGCTGCGCGTCCGCATCGACAACGTGGACTTTGACGAGGGAAGACTGAGCGTACACTTCAAGTCCAAGGTGGAATGGAAATCGCCTTCCGTGTCGGTGGAGGACCAGGACGGGGAGACCTACTCTGCGAAGATTATCGATACCGATTCCGAGAGCTGCGAGATCGAGGTCTACGGACTGGACGGCGGACTTGCCTGCGAGTTCATCATCGGCGGCGTCGGCAGCCGGGGCGAGCATAGCTACGGCAGCGTGAAGGGATACTTTGATACGCCGGAGATCGCCGAGGGCGCCTATTCTTCCACCCACAGCGGGAAGAAGAATGAGAACGAGGGCGGCGAAGATGCCGGTGAGGACGAGGACGAGGAAGAGACGCCGGTGAGCACAGCGGCAGAGACGGAAGCGACGTCTATAGCAGCCGAAACGGCGGCACCTCTGCCGGAGACACAGCAGAGTGCAGCTTCTGAGGGCTCTTCTGGAGCGGACCAGGCCGGAGATGGCGGTCAGGCCGCGGGGGAAGGAAGTGCAGAAGAGAGCAGCCAGGCGCCGGCAGCATAACCGAATGCATGGAAATAACAGCAGAAGAGGCTGTCGCATTAGATAATGCGGCAGTCCTTTTCTAAGCGGTAAAAATCCGGCCAAACGGCCGGATTTTTCTTATATTTAGCTCGTTTTTCTGCTTGCTCTTTGTTTTAAGCGTCATTTAA
>Ga0256405_10004558_pt1 | contig 25770 bp, 21 predicted proteins | sample RumenRJG_02DNA_FD_189096 | JGI IMG/M metagenome (GOLD analysis project Ga0256405, IMG submission 189096) | Bovine rumen microbial communities from Lethbridge, Alberta, Canada - RJG_02 | ecosystem: Host-associated > Mammals > Digestive system > Stomach > Rumen | place: Canada: Alberta... | reverse complement strand
CAAGTATGGTGCAGATGAAAAGACAGACGTAGCTATGCGAGTAGTAGCAGACCACCTTCGTGCAATTGCATTCTCCATTGCCGACGGTCAGCTGCCTTCCAACGCCAAGGCAGGTTATGTCATCCGCCGTATTCTCCGCCGTGCAGTACGCTACGGCTACACTTTCCTCGGGCAGAAGCAGTCATTCATACATAAACTCGTTCCTACACTCATCGCAGAGATGGGTGAGGCATTCCCAGAGCTGAGCGCACAGAAAGACCTTATCATGAAGGTCATGAAGGAAGAGGAAGACTCATTCCTCCGCACTCTCGAAAACGGAATCCGTCTGCTCAACGGTGTAATGGAAGAGACTCGTCAGGCCGGCAAGACAGAGATTGCAGGCGACAAGGCTTTCACCCTCTTCGATACATTCGGTTTCCCTCTCGACCTCACCGAACTTATCTGCCGTGAGAACGGAATGACTGTTGACGAAGCAGGATTCAATGCAGAAATGCAGAAGCAGAAAGACCGTGCCCGCAATGCCGCACAGCGTGAACTCGGCGACTGGCAGGTTGTTGGCTCAGCTTCAGAAGACTCTGTAGTAGAAAGCACCTTCGTTGGCTACGACTACACCGAGTACACCTGTCACATCCTCCAATACCGTGAGGTGAAGCAGAAGAAAGGCACCAGCTATGAACTGGTTCTCGACACAACTCCTTTCTATGCAGAGATGGGTGGTGAAGTCGGTGACCAGGGTGTATTGGTAAGCGAAAACGAAACCATCAACGTGCTCGACGTGAAGAAGGAGAATGGTCTCAGCGTACATATTGTTGACCATCTGCCCGAGAATCCAGAAGCAGAATTCATGGCTTGCGTGGATGTTGACAAACGTCGTGCAACTGAGGCAAACCACTCATGTACTCACCTTCTCGATGCAGCACTCCGTGAGGTTCTCGGCACACATGTTGAGCAGAAGGGTTCACTCGTCACTCCAGAAGGACTTCGCTTCGACTTCAGCCACTTTGAAAAAGTCACTCCAGAGCAGTTGCGTGAGGTTGAACATATAGTTAATGACAAGATTCGTCAGAACATACCTCTCACCGAATACCGTGACTGTCCTATAGAGGAAGCCAAGAAACTCGGTGCAATTGCACTCTTCGGCGAGAAATACGGTGACCGTGTACGTGTTGTTCAGTTTGGCGACAGCGTAGAATTCTGCGGTGGATGCCATGTTAAAGCAACAGGTCAGATCGGTATGGTTCGCATCGTGAGCGAAAGCAGCATCGCAGCCGGAGTTCGTCGTATCGAAGCCATCACCGGTAAGAAAGTTGAAGAGCAGCTGGATCGTATGCAAGACATCATTACAGATCTCAGAAACCTCTTTAACAACGCTCCAGACCTCATCGCTACCATCCGCAAGAACATCGAGGAAAACGCAGAGCTGAAAAAGAGCGTTGAGGAATTCGCAGCACAGAAGGCTCAGCAGTTCAAGAAAGTCTTCCTGGAAAAGGCTGAGACCATCAATGGTGTCAAAGTTATTTCAGGTGTTGCACCAATCAATGCACAAAACGCAAAAGACATTGCCTTCCAGTTCAGAGCACAGTTCCCAGAACAGCTCCTCGTTGTTATCGGTGCATTGAACAACGGCAAGCCCAACCTCACTGTGTCATTCTCTGATGACCTTGTTGCTGCAGGCAAGAATGCAGGCAAGATTATCCGCGACGCAGCCAAGCTCATGCAAGGCGGCGGCGGTGGTCAACCTCACTTCGCAACTGCAGGCGGTAAGGATCCTAACGGCGTGCAGGATGCCGTAAACAAAGTAATTGAATTGGCAGAACTTTAACAAAAACTCCTACCCCCATGAAACACTTACTTTCTAAAAAAGGAATCATAGGTGCATTGTTGCTTCTGGCGACAGGCACGGCACCTGTAGCAGCTCAGACCGTTTACGACGGTTCTAACCGCAGTATCGGTACAATCAGCAGTGATGGGACAGTGCGCGACGGCTCTAACCGCAGCATCGGCACCATCAGTAGCGATGGCATAGTACGCGATGGTTCTAACCGCAGTGTGGGTTACATCAGCAGCGACGGCACCATCCGCGACGGTTCTAACCGAAGCATTGGCAAAGTAGAAAGTAACGGCACTGTGCGCGACGGATCCAACCGCCAGATTGGCAGCATCAGCAGTGACGGCACTGTGCGCGACGGATCCAACCGCCAGATTGGACAAGCTAAGGGGGTGAAGCGAGAATGGGCAGCCGTATTCTTTTTCTTCTCGCTATTTAAGTAAAAAAGGCGTCAAAAATTTACAAGATAGACTTTTTCTGTGGCTCTGGTTATTGCCGTGTACAACCAACGGTAATAGTCAGGGCCTATCATTTCTTCGGTCATGTACCCCTGATCAATGAACACATGACCCCACTGCCCACCCTGCGCCTTATGACAAGTCACAGCATAGGCGTACTTCAACTGTAGTGCATTGAAATACGGATCTTCCTTGAGTTTCTTCAGTCGGTCTTGCTTATTTGGAATGTCAGCATAGTCGGCAAGCACCTCTTCTGTAAGTTTCTGCTGATGTTCAGGAGTGAGCGAAGGCGCCTCCTCATGCAGAGTGTCGAGCAGGACAGTCGCTTCAAACTCATAGTCATCATAATCGGGCAACGCCAGCACACAATCGGCAAATCGGAATCCATAGAACTCCCTGACATGACGCACTCTCCTAACCCTGCAAATATCTCCATTGGCAAGAAATGAAACAGAAGCCTCCTCTAACTCCCCTGAAGGGAGCTGTGGCTTCACCCAATAATAATTATTCTTAGCAATCATCACCATGTCACGGGAGGTCAGTTCATCCTCGTAATCCAATATCTGCGCACGAATGCCACGATTGTAAATCACTGCACGCTTGTTGCTTCTGCAAATCACTATAGTATCATCCGTACCATAGCGGGCATAACAGGAATCAAGAGTATCTATCAGTTCGTCACCAGGAACTTTCACTATGTCAGCAAATCCGTCGAGATGAAACTGCGGGAAGGCAGACGTCAGACCTTTGGCTATCAGCTGACGAAGCATAGTGGCATTGAAAAGAATACCAGACTGCTCCGACTGACGCACCACCTGCTCCAGACGAGCAACGAACGGAGTTAGTCCGAACATCTCCAACGTATCAGGTTGCAATGCCGAACTGAGAGTTTCACCCACTGGTGGCAACTGAGCTGTATCACCCACCAGCAGCAGACGGCAATGACGTTCACTGCCGTAAACAAACTGTATCAGGTCGTCCAACACTTTACCCTCATCAATCATCGAAGCCTCATCAACTATAAACAATGTCTGTTTCAGACTGTTAAAGCCAAGAGAGAAGGAATCAAGCTGCAAAATAGACTTCTGACGATAAATCGTCTTGTGAATAGTATATGCCTGATACTCTGAATAAAGTGAAAAGACTTTCGCAGCACGACCAGTAGGAGCCATAAGCACACAGTTATACTCCATCTGCTCCATCGTTCGCACAAAAGCACCGACGAGAGATGTCTTTCCTGTTCCTGCATAACCAAGAAGCACACCTACCGATTTGTCATCCTGCGACAGAACAAAATCAGCCAAAACTGATGCCATTTTCTCCTGGTCAGAAGTCGGAGAAAAGGCAAAATTCTGCAGAATTTGTTCCTTTATATAATCATTAAGCATATTTTTTCAAAAAAAATCTATAGAAAACGCAACACAATTGATTTCTTTTCATTATTTTTGCAACCAAGTTGTGTACTATACCAAAAGTCACAGTGCAAAATTATAGATAAAATTTTAAAATAATAATATCATACCACTAAAAATGAACAAAAAAAGCTTAATCAACATTGTGTTAGTTGTATGTACTCTGGGGCTTATGTATGCCTGCTTCATGAGTATATATAGCGACATCGCATTCGATGAAGAGAAAGAATTTCGTGAAAACGCAGTAAAAGCACGCCTGATGCAAATCCGCGATGCAGAAGAAAGTTTCAAAAAAGCAAACGGACACTTCTGCAGCACACTCGACTCACTGATCGACTTCGTCAAGAACGGCAAGACAGTCGACAAAGTCATCAAGGAAGGCGAACTCTCTGACGACCAGCTTGAAGCTGGTATGACAGAGCGCGAAGCAATCCTCAAGGGAATCATCAAGCGTGATACTATCTGGATTAAGGCAAGCGAAGCTCTCAACATCTCATGCCCAGATTCTCTCAAGTACGTACCTGTAGGTAGAGAAGGTGCTCTCATCCAGCTCAAACTCGCAGACCGCGTAAACGAGAAGACTTACGAAATGGAAACTCTCATCGAGTTCCGTGCATCTCTCGACGACTACATGTACGGTGTAGCTGAAAAGCGCATCCGCAACATGAAGACCGACCTCAAGAAGCGTGGTAAGAACCGTGCAGACCTCTTCGACGAAGCAGGTGACGACTACGACGGAGAATGGTACGGACTCCGTATGGGTGACCTCAAAGATGCCAGCAACAAGATGGCTGGTAACTGGGAATGATTCAAGAAAACAACACACCTAAAAGCTTGTCCATCCGCATCAGTACGGATGGGCTTGCTTTTTGTGTATATACCCCAAACAGCGAACCACACTACACCTATAAGCGTTGGCAAGTCAAACCCATCATGTCAATGGCTGCCAACCTGAAAGAAGCACTGACCAACGAACCCATCCTCCATGGACTGTTCCAGCGCGTCAATGTGCTTATCTCAACACCGCAGTTCACCACATTGCCAGTAATGGCATTCCAGCGCGACAAGATTGAGGACGTATTCCAGTTTGTCTTCCCAAAGACACAAAACTACCACGTCACCTACAACCTACTGCGACGTTCAGGAGTTGCGATTATCTTCGGCATAGACCGACATGTTCGTCAGCTCATCCTTGACGACTATCCACGCGCACGCTTCTACGCTGCCGCTTCCACCCTCTCCGAATTTCTTAGCGAGAAAAGCCTGATAGGTTCTCACCGCAAGATGTATGTCTACCTTCACGAAGGAGAAATGACTCTCTACTGCTTCAACAAAGGACTCATCACCTTCGCCAATACCTACAGCGTCAAAGGAGTAAATGACTGCCAGTATTACATTCTCAATGTATGGCAGCAGCTCCATTACGACCAACTCGACGACACTCTCGCCATCATCTCCGACGAGGCAGATGCCAGCCCACTCGCTGACAAAATACTCTACTTCATCAAAGACACCAAACTCATTCAGGCATCAGAGGACTTCCGCGACACACTCACAGCCAACGAATCCAACAACATGCCTTACGACCTGCAGACACTCCTCGTCTGCGGCTTCTAGAAAAGAAGACCCTCCCCCTTACCCCTCCCATGTAGGGAGTGGAGTAGTAAGAACCATCCAGACGGGATTTTTAGTACTATCGCTTCACGCTTCACATTATTTGCATGCGGATCATCGGTGGTAAATACAAACATAAGAGGATTGACGTACCAGGAACATTCAAGGCACGTCCCACTACCGATTTCGCCAAGGAAAGCCTTTTCAACATCCTTCACAACGTATATGTGGACTTTGATTCCGCACCCACTGTGCTTGACCTCTTTGCGGGAACGGGCAGCATAAGCCTCGAATTTCTTTCAAGAGGTTGCGGACGTGTGGTAAGCGTTGAGAAAGACTACAAGCACTACCAGTTCCTGCAACGCACATGCCGTCAATTAGGTGACAAGGCATGGATGCCCCTCCATGCCGACGTATTTAAATATGTGCAACGGGCCAGCACTCAGTTTGACATTATCTTCGCTGACCCACCCTACGCTCTCGAGAACCTTGCTGACATTCCTTCCGCTGTATTCGGAGCAAACCTCCTTGCTCCCGACGGTATCTTCGTCCTCGAACACGGCAAGGACTATTCATTCGAAAACGACCCACACTTCCTGGAGCACAGGAACTATGGGTCGGTCAACTTCACCTTCTTCCAGAAGAAAAAGGAAGAAAACTAAATCACTACAGCAGTACCGCTGCAGGCAACCATGAGCATGGAGCCGGAATTGCCTACTGTCTCGTAGTCGATATCCACTCCTACTATGGCGTTGGCATTTAGAGCTGCTGCACGTTGGGAGATTTCACGAAGTGCATTTTCCTTTGCTTCTATTAGTACTTTCTCATAACTGTTGCTGCGTCCTCCGAAGATGTCGCGAAGACCAGCCTTGAAATCTTTGAAGAAATTTGCACCGATAATAACTTCACTTGTGACAATACCGCAATACATCTGTATTGGGTGTCCTTCAATTGTAGGTGTTGTTGTTATTAACATAATAGTTTTAGTTGATTGTAAAGGACTAATTAAAGAAATAAACCAACAAGTAATAGAACTGAGCCTAATAAACCTATGGAAGCAAGAACATAGTCCATGACTTTAATTATCGGATAGCCTTGAGGATAAAGAGTAGAAAGGTCTCTACCTGCATACAACATTATCAATGCAGTAATTGAAACGGCTACCCAAATTAAGAATATCCATGAGGTCAGCACTGCGACATTGGCAATAACAAGAAAAATAAAGAACAAGATTGTTAAAAATGCGAAAGTGCGTAATTGGAAAAGGGCATTGGGTTTGCGTTTTTTAATACCTGCGCACCCCATAAAGCCAAGAATACTTGAAGACACAAAAAATAAAACGTAAGGTGAAATCGTCAGTATCAGAATACCAAAGGATAAGCCGTATTGAACATATGATACCAATTCCGTCAAAAGAAAGAATAATGCCGATATTCCTATTGAGGCATAAACACAGTTCTTCGCCGTATTAAGCGAACGATAGTACTCAATGTCTATAAGTCCATTCTTTTCGTCATTCCAATGAATTCCATTGGAAATAGTTCTTTCAAATTTGTCTCTAATCATAATACAATCATTTTAGGGTTAATTATAAATTTTTCTCCTTATACATAGCATTCCACCATGTCGGGTCATCCTTAAGATAGCGGGCAAACCAGGCGAAGATGGTGTTCTGCCATTTTATTCTTTTTGCATAGTCAGTGATGTGATGGTTCTGTCCATCCACAAGCACCATTGCTGTAGGACGGCCAAGGAGCTTCAGAGCAGTATACATCTGAATACTTTCGCCAACAGGAACATTCGTGTCGTCTGTTCCATGAAGGAAAAGCAGCGGAGTATGGATTTTATCTGCATTGAAGAGCGGACTCTGATCCACATAGAGATGACGGTCTGTCCAAGGATAGCTGTTTGCCATAGAAACCTCACTGTAGCTGTAGCCCCAGTAGCCTTCACCCCAATAACTGGTGTGGTCACTTATTCCAGCATGTGAGATGGCAGCTGCAAATATATCTGTTTTCGTCTGAAGATACTGTGTCATGAATCCTCCGTAGCTTGCTCCGATGCAACCAATCTTCTTGTCATTGACAAAGGCATTCTTTGCGCAGAAGTCCTTAACTGCTCCTATAATATCTTCTGCAACACCCTCTCCTGCTGTATTGACGTGGCGGGAAGAGAATTCCTGACCGAAACCTGTAGCTCCGCTGGGGTTGATTACGAGCACCACATAACCTTGTGCGGCATAGAGGTGCTGAGGATAACGGCTCTCAAAATTGCGACTTGTAGGCGAACAACCTCCATAGTAGTTCACAACCATCGGGTATTTCTTAGAAGAGTCGAAATGAGGCGGCAGATAATAGCGGCAGCAGATGGAGTCACCCTTAGTATTGACAAATGTCCACGGGCGGCACTCACCCAGTTCCACGTCGCGTAAGGTGGTTGCACTCAAATCGTCCAGACAGGTTGACTTTAAGCTACGAGTATTCATTGTATAGAGGCGGTCGGAGTTGGAAGCGCTTTGTCCCACAAAAGACAATACTGATGCATTATTGGCAACGGAAAAACGGCTAACCATTTCCTCAGGCACATTTATAAGTTCTATCTTTCCAGTCTTTGGATTGAGGCGGAACAGATGCATACAGTCCTTGTCCTCAGCGACAAAATAGATGTTATTGTCTGCCTCACACCATTCAGTTGACTGAACGTTAGGATTGAAATCACGGGTAAGCGGACGGATATTGCGAGTTGCAATGTCCATCATATAGAGTTGCTGGTCAATCATGCTGGGGATTCGTCCCTCAGGAACTACATTACCGATTCCTCCGAAAGCTTCAGGCGAACCCTTAAGCAAAACCTGCTTACCGTCGGGAGAGAATTGTGCCCCGCCCATGAATCCGTCACGATCAACGAGAGTGTCAACTGCAAGAGTTTCCACATTGATACGATAGAGCGAAGTCAACGTAGTCGGACGCTGGGTAAGCCTGCTTTCACTCTTGCTCACAAGCAAGTATTTGCCATCCTTGCTGATGTCATTAAGCCATGTGCTATGATATCCGAACGTAAGCGGTTGCAGGGTTTTTGTCTTCAGATCATATATCGACAGACGCTGGCGGTTGCGCCAACCAGGTTGACGGTCGTCTGGTTCTACCACTTCAAACACATCCTTACTTTCCTTGAGTCCTTCATCTGTGAAGGTATAAGCGAGGTAGTCCTCTGTTGGTGACATCTCAAAACTTCCCGAAGGCAAATTCTCTGCGAGCACGGTCTGTACGTGAGTTACAGGATCAACGGCATAGAGTGTCTGTGAGCCGTCGGGCATGGACTGAGGTATATAGTATTTATTCGAACGAGGCATCCACTTAGCACCGTTGCGCTGCTCAATCACCTTTCCTGTCTGCATGTCCATTACCTGAGTATAGGTCACCCATGAACCATTCATGTGGTAAGTGTAATAGCTGACAATTCCATATTTGCCATTGGGGGAGAGTGAAAGCCCATTGAAATGCCAACCAGTCAACACATCCCTCATGGTATATGAACGTTTCCCATTCTTTGCAATCAGGCTAATGGCATCATCCACATCCGATTTCACAGTGATGTCAAGACTGTCCTTGCTGTCCGCATCGGCCAGATACTTTACCACCACCTCATGCAAAGCCGGTTCCATAGCAATACTGCCACCACCCTGCTTTACTCCGTCAACAAACAAAGCATATTTAGCCAGGTTCTTCACAGTAAAAGACACATTGCAGTAGTTCTGTGCATTAACAGAGAAACCTATCAGATGCAGAGCCTTACTGTTGCTGTGGGGCAAAGCTACATCGTTACGTATTTCTCCGTTGCGCACTTGATTCACTGGTACATCTATATCAAGCAGCGTACCGGCATCGTAGTTCATACCTTTAAGGTTCACACTATCCATCATTACCGGTTGCTTGACCTCTATAGGTCCTACATAGCGGTATTCCTTGACTTTGAGTTCCTGAGCTGTGGAATGAAGAGTGAAGAGGATGAAGAATAATGTGAATAGTTTTCTAAGCATAATTGACACGTTATTTAGTTATTTCAGTGCAAAAATACAAAAAAATCTACATTATTTATAATTCTATGAATAAATTCTGCAAAAAAATCCCTATCTTCGCAACATGTATCCATTGCTATTCGAACATAATTTCTTTGAAATGGTTTGGGGTGGTCACCGTCTCAAGCCGTTGAAGGGTTTGCCTGCTGATGATGCTCCAGTAGGCGAAAGTTGGGAAGTGAGTGCTGTGGAAGGCAAGGAGTCCATCATCAGCAATGGAGAATGGAAAGGCAAGAAAATCACTGAGATTGTGAATGAATATGGAGAAGAACTCCTTGGACGCAAGGTGATGGAGATGTACGGAACAAAATTTCCTCTTCTCATCAAACTTATCGATGCTTCCAAAGACCTGTCAATACAGGTTCACCCCAACGATGAGCTGGCAGCGAAGCGTCACAATTCCCTTGGCAAGACCGAGATGTGGTTTGTGATGGATGCAGCTCCAGGAGCACATCTGTATTCAGGTTTCAAGAGTCCCATTTCCAAATACGAATACCATAAACGCATAGAAGACGGCACCATCACCGACGTGCTTCAGCGCCACGATGTGAAGAAAGGCGACGTGTTCTTCATCCCATCCGGTCGTGTCCATGCCATCTGCGGCGGAACAATGGTGGCAGAAGTACAGCAGAGCAGCGACATCACCTATCGCATCTTCGACTACAACCGTCCAGGTCTTGACGGCAAGCCGCGTCAGCTCCATACCGAACTGGCTGAAGATGCCATCGACTACAAGGTCTATGATTCCTACCTCACCAACTACGAGAACAAGATCAATAAACCTGTCGCAGTCACTGAGTGCCCCTACTTCACCGTGAAGATACACAATATCACCCGTTCCTTCCACCGTAAACTATATAAATACGACTCCTTCATAGTTTACATCTGTCTGGAGGGAAAATGTAAGATTGAAAGCAATGTGGACCGCAGCACGTCAGTTTCGCTTGCCAAAGGCACAAGTTGCCTTATTCCTGCAAGCGTTGCAGACATAAACCTCGTTCCCGACAACAGTACCGGCACATCCACTATACTCGAAGTCTACATCGACAACAAGCACTTCAATAAATAATTAATGGACAAATTAATCTTGCTTCACACTATTTCACCAGTTGTTTTTTGCCCCCGATGATATTGACTCCTCTCTGTGTAGAGCTGAGGCGTTGGCCTAAGAGGTTGTAGATAGGTTCTGGTTGTTCGAGCGAAGGCTGATTGATTGTTTTTACGGCTGTAGCCTCATCGACTATAGCGTCATATTCACCGATAGTTTCTTCGAAGCGGGCATCGAGATCGCTAAAGCGGTAAAGACCATCGCTATTGACAGAGAGACCGTTCACAGTGACAGGAAGCACCATTGGTGGCACATCAAGAGAGAGCAATGATCTTTCATGCAACTGACTTACAGACTGATAAACCAAGTTTATTGCCACATACTCGTCATGTCAGGCAGCAGACCTTCATCCACAACCCATTTGCGGAAGAACTGCCCCATCTCCGTTTCCAGCACACCGCCGCGCAGTGACAACTGGCTGCTTGGTGAAGACCACTTGGGCCAAGTGTACGGAGTCACACGCTGGTAAGCCGCGCCTCCCGACGACAGCGGAGAGCGAATATTGTGACGACTCATCACCACCACTTCCTGCAGTTTATACTTGGCATGGAAGTCATCTGTACGTTTAGTCTGTGCATGTGAATTCATGCTGCAAAGCCACATTGCTGCCAGCACCAGTAAATTCCCTTTTCTCATATACATTAATAATACTATTGTTATTCGTTATTATGTTCAATTATTCATTTTGTTATAACGCGAAAAAAAACTTCACTGTCATATCCTAAAGACCACCCAATTGGATATACAATTTTTATCCTCCAGTTAACTTTATACCTGCCCATACAGCCAAAACACCAACTACTACGCTTGCGCCAATATACAGGGCTGAGAGCATCACTTCCCCTGTCCTCATCATCGTCATGGATTCATTAGCGAAAGTGCTGAATGTGGTAAAACCGCCACAGAACCCCGTGACAAGAAGCAGTTTCATTTCCGGTGACAGAAGTCCCTTGCCAACTAAACCGACCAAAAGACCAATAATCAAGGAACCAACAATATTTACCGTAAATGTTCCCCATGGAAATGAGGCGTTTATGTTTGCAAGCAAATACCTGCAGACAGAACCGCAAGCACCACCTAATGCCACTAACAGTATATTCAAAGCCATTATCCTGTCTCCTTTCTTCAATCGTTCATAAAGAAACGGCGGAACTCACTCTCGAAGTTTGGAGTTAGTACATCCTTGTCCATAGCGTCCCGAATCTCCTGCATAGTCCAGAAGCGGCCACCATCCAACTCCTGAGCCGAAGGATGAATCTCACCATCGTAGGTAGTACGGTGGACATTCACCAATTCTCGCTCGCGCTTGCTTTCAAACACATACTTTGCCACGAATTCAGGCACAAAATCCGTTATTCCAAGTTCTTCGTTCACCTCTCGTGCAAGGGATTCCTCAGTGGTCTCACCATAGTCTATATGTCCACCCACAGCTGTATCCCACTTACCAGGTTGAATATCCTTCCACTCAGGACGCTTCTGCAGATACACCTCGCCCTGAGAGTTGAACACATGCAGATGAACCACTGGGTGTAGCAACCCCGAACCGTTATGACACTCGCCACGAGACGCTTTACCTATAACGGTTCCTTGTTCATCAACTATCGGAAACAATTCTTGTTGATTATCTTTCATTATCGTTGTGTCTTCAACAACAAGCAAAAAAACTTTCTTTTTGTAAATATGGTTGACAACTAAATTACAAAAAGACACGTTGAACTTATAGTAGGGAGAAGCAATCAAGATCTGCTTCGCTAAGAAGAGGATGATGCTGGTCTTTCTCGCTGAGGATACGCTCTGCTGCAGGGATGCGCCAGTCGATGGCGAGGGAGGGGTCGTCGAGGGATATGCCGCCTTCGGACTGAGGGGCATAGTAGTTGTCGCACTTATAGACAAAGACTGCGATGTCGCTGAGGACAGCAAAGCCATGGGCAAAGCCGCGAGGGACGAAGAGCATGCGGTGGTTGTCCTCGTTTAGTTCCACTGCTACATGCTGACCGAATGTAGGGCTGCCGTGGCGAATGTCCACTGCCACGTCGAGCACACTGCCGCGAACAACACGAACGAGTTTGGCCTGAGTGTGAGGCGGACGCTGGAAATGAAGTCCTCGCACTACTCCTGCCACACTACGGCTCTCGTTCTCCTGAACGAAATGGGTGTTGCAGACTTTCTCCAAAAACTCATCGTCACGGAAAGACTCAAAAAAATATCCTCGAGCATCGTTCCATACTTTTGGCTCGAGTATCTTTACATCTGATATGTTTGTATCTATTATGTTCACCTATTTAATTTATGATTTTACTATTTACAATTTACTATTTCATTGCAAAAATACGGAAAAGAATGGAAATATGTGTAACTTTGCACAAAAATATAGGACGCACAGCATCAATTATTAATTAGAATTATGTCACAAAGAGTTGTTATTTCATCAAATATAGCTGAAACGCTCACCGAAGCTGTGGGCAGAGTAGAGTTTGACAGATTGTTCGTACTGACGGACAATACTACGATTGAACTGTGCTGGTCGGTAATTGAGAACCAGCCTTGTGTGGCTGATGCCAAACATATATGCATAGGCAGTACTGACATATTCAAGAACCTCGACACTCTTGCCAGCGTGTGGACGGCTCTGCAGGAGGGCGGTGCCACACGTCACTCCCTGATGATTTGTCTGGGCGGTGGTATGGTGACCGACCTTGGCGGTTTTGCCGCATCCACTTTCAAGAGGGGTATACATTATATTAACATACCTACGACGCTGCTGTCGATGGTGGATGCAAGCGTAGGTGGAAAGACTGGCATCAATTTCGGTGGTCTGAAGAACGAGATTGGTGTGTTCAACGAAGCGGACACAGTGATTCTAGACACCGTCTTCCTAAAGACTCTTGACGATGCCAACCTGCTCTCAGGTTATGCTGAGATGCTGAAGCACGGACTTATAAGCAACGACGAGCATTTTCACACGATTATCAATACCGAACCGAAAGCAGTAACCAGCAGTCTGATTGCCGAGAATGTAGCGGTAAAGGAGCGTATTGTGACTGAAGACCCTCACGAGAAGGGACTGCGCAAGGCTCTGAACTTCGGACATACCATAGGGCATGCATTTGAGAGTTTTGCAATGCATGAAGAGCGTCCTATCCTTCACGGACATGCTGTGGCTCTGGGTATGGTATGCGAACTCTACCTGTCGTGCATTCGTTGCGGATTCCCGACAACCACCATGCGTCAGGTAGTGGAATTCATTCGCCAGCACTATCCTGTTCTTGCATATACTTGCGACGACTACCCCACCCTCTTCCAACTGATGCAACACGATAAGAAAAACACAGGAAGCACCATCAACTTCACCCTCCTAAGCGGAATTGGTCAGCTTCAACTGAACCAAACCGCCACACAGGAAGAGATATACGAAACTTTGGACTTTTTGAGAGAAGGGATGTAGAAGACCCTCTCCCAACCTCCCCCGTAATGGGGAGGAGCGCCATCCGGATGGTAGTTCTCCCCATTACGGGGGAGTTAGAGGGGGTCTTTTTGTTAAATAATGTTTAAGGATTAAACCTATGGGGAGATGGGAAGTCATATGATTGTGAACAGAATAAAACACTGTAACAATCATAACTTTTACATAATACTATTTTAACCTAAACCTCAAACTTAAACAAAACAATCATTATGAAAAAATCAATCCTGACTTTAGTGGTAGCATTGTCATCGTTGACAATGTCTGCACAAAACCAAGGCGGACGTTTTGAATTCAATCCTGAACAGATGGCAACTCGTCGTGTAGAACAGATTAAAAAGGCTTGCAACACCACAGAAGAACAGGATGCAAAGCTCAAAGAATACTACCTGAAACAGGCAAAAGAGATGAAGGAACGTATGGACTCACTTCGTGCTGCAAATGAAAACAGATTTCCTAACCGTGAGCACATGGCTGAAAGACAAAAAGCTGAACGTATAGCTATTAGTGAAATTCTCACCGAAGACCAGATGGCTGCATACGACAAAATGATTAAGGAACGTCCACAGCATCGCCCAGGAGGAGGTAACAGACCTGGTGGTCATCGTCCAGGAGGATTCGGAGGCGGAAACTTCCAGAACAACGACAATAACGAATAAAACAGACGCTATTCTTGCAACTACACAAATACTACAACATACTAGATTATTAAAAAACTCGCGGAAGCAAAACTTGATTGCTTCCGCGAGTTTTTTTATTTCTCCTTAATCACATAGACGCAGGCGGCTCCGACAAAGAGGAAGATGCCTGCAAGAACAAGCATCACGGACTGCGGTGCCAGTTCGCCTTGAGTGGTAAAGAGGGATAGAACAACGCCGCCAAGTGATGCAGCAACTATCTGCGGCACACAGATGGTACCGTTGAACAACCCTAGATATGTGCCGACATGACCGCCCTTGAGTGCGTTGGTAAGGATGGTAAAAGGAAGTGCAAGCATTGCTGCCCATGCACAACCGATGAGTACGAACGAAACGAAGAGTGCATACTGATTGTGCACGAAATAGGTTGACACGAATCCTACTCCACCGATAACGAGGCTGAGTGAATAGATCAGCCTGCGATTGCGGAAGAGAGGTATTACAACTGCCCAAAGCACAGAACCAATTGCCTGCACTGCGAACAGGATGCCTACCCAGTCTCCAGCAGCCTGGTATTGCGAAGTCTCTGGGTTAAGCACAATGGTAGAAACTCCGTCAACAACTTTCTCCATGGTCGGTGCATCGAAGGCATTGGTGGCTACAGTGCCGTTGGTATAGGTCCACATATACATGAACGCTGCCCAGCAGAAGAACTGTACAAGTCCCACTGTCCAGAACACCTTTGGCGCACGCCGCAGGAGTTGGAACATATTCGGAGACTTGGCGTCACCTGAATTTTCCTCTTCCGAAACGGGGTGATACTCGTTATAGAGTGCAGGCGGATACTCCTTTACCTTGATTGTGGTGTAGATGACACAGAGTATCAATATGGCTGCACCTACATAGAACGACCAAATCACACTGTCGGGAATGACACCTTCGGGAGCGGTGTTGCTGATTCCGATTGCAGCAAAGAGAAACGGGAACACATAGCCTGCAAGACTTCCTGCATTGCAGAGGAAAGACTGAATGCTATATGCCAGGCCTTTCTGTTTCTCGTTGACCATGTCTCCGACCATCATCTTGAACGGCTGCATAGCCACGTTGATGCTGGTGTCGAGGAACATAAGCGAAAGCAGTCCGAACACCATCGCCGTGCTCACCGTCATTCCGAACGAACCGGCATTGGGCAGGAGACACATCACAAGCACAGCCACAAGTGCACCCACGAAGAGATAAGGGATACGTCGTCCAAAGCGTGTCCATGTGCGGTCGGAAAGAGAACCGATAATAGGTTGCACGATGATGCCCATAAGTGGAGGCAGAATCCAGAAATAGCTGAGTTTATGAGGATCTGCACCCAATGTAGAGAAAATGCGGCTAATGTTCGCACTTTGCAGGGCATAGGCTATCTGAACTCCGAAGAATCCGAAACTGATGTTCCAGAGTTTCCAAAACGACTGATCAGGTATTTGTTTCATTTTATCAGAACTTTACGACCATTTACAATATAGAATCCCTTACCTGATTGAGACACACGGCGACCTGTGAGGTCGTAGACCGTAGTATTGCCCTCCCCTTGGGGAGAGATGGAGGGGGCTTCTATTCCTGTAGTCTCCTCATCCACCTCAACAAGGTACTTACCTGCAGCCTGGGAAGATTTGATTACGAAGAATGTATCTTCACTTACATCGGTAATATCGACGGTCTGCGGACTTCCAGTTCCTGTGGAGAAAACAACATTGACAAAATATCCGGCGGTATTGATATCGAATGTCTGATAATACCATGTATAGCCATTGATTTCACGGGTTGCAGTAATCTGCTTGCCTGGCCATCCGCCATTGAGCTGAGTATTGTTGTTGCTGTCCCAGATATAGAAGTTCATGCGGTTCCAGGAGAGTTCATCACGCACATAGATGGTAACTGTGTGAGGAGTGAACTGATTCTCTTTCTCCTTTTCCGCTGCCAGTTCGTCATCAATACGCTTTGCTTCTGTCTGCCATGCATAAATAATATTGTCGGAGAGATAGTAACAGTATCCTGAACCAGAAAGAATCCGAGTGTAACCAGAAGGAGCGGTATAGACGGTTGGAGTCTTACCTACTACACAGATGAGCGAACCGGCAGTACCCGTAGTGCGGACTGCGTAGTAGAACTGCTGACTTGCAAGTACCTCGTAAGTACTCTGGTTGTGGATTCCTGCAACCTTGCGGGCTGAAATCATGCGCTTCAGATCATAGCGTTTAGCCTGCCAGTGCTTGTAGAAAACGCAAGGAGTGCCAGGCATAGCAAGCATGAAAGCGTTGGCTGCAAGTGTGTCAGCCTTAATTGGGTCTTGAGCCGAGTTTGCACGACGTTCTGTATCATGGTTCTCCACAAAGGTCACAGCATATTGCTGATAATCCTTATCATATATGAGGGGTTTACCTGCTGCTGATTCACTTGATGCGGAGAGCAACGTCCAGTTATTCTGGTTGATGGCATCACGAACACGATAGCGGAACTGGAAGTCAAATGCTGCGGAGAGTTTATTTGTTCCATTTATCCAGTTGCGAATGGAAGTTGTTCCATCCCAATACTCACCAACTGAGAATGTAGGATTAACGGCGCTGTTGTAATCAGCAGTGAACGATGCACTATATCCCTTCACCATGTCGTAGCGGAAACCTGCATAACCAAGGTCGTTAAGCAGGAAATCGAGATAGGCTTTCACATAACGGTTGACATTGACAGACTTATGGTCAAGATCACGTGCTCCGCTCCAGTCTTCACCCGTGTCGTTGTTTGAAGAGAGAGAATAGCCGTTATTGTTAGCCCAAGTGAGTGTGGCTCCTCCATCATCGTTGCGGCAGATGTCGGTAGAAAGCATCTGGTATGTCTGTCCCTTGTATGTCTCTGCAGGGAAGTTCACCATTACACCATTATAATAGTCGCGATGGTTAATCACAACATCGGCAATGGTACCAATGCCTTTCTCCTTAAATGTCTTTATAAGGCTGCGTAGTTCACTTTCCGTTCCGAACGTACTGTTATGGCGGAAATAGTAGAGCGGCATGTATCCCATCTGGTTGCCTCCGGAACACTCACCCGACTGAGGAATCCACACGAGATTGAAATAGGGTGCTAGGTCGTCAGCCTGTGATTCAAGCTTAGTCCAGCGTGAATCCGCAAAACTGTCCCAATAGAATCCCTGCAGCATTACTCCGTCATAGTTGGAGGGCCAGCCGGCAGTCTGTGCCTGCAGACGAACGCATCCCAACGAAGCGACCAGCAAAAATGTTAAAAGTAAAAATCTATATTTCATAAGCAAGGAAAAATGAAGGGCGAAGGATAGGACAAGCCTATTCTCCGCCCTTTTATAGATTTGACGTTATTGTTTTACTATAGAGAAACGTCCGGTGATGTCGTTGAAGTAGAAATCGTATGTTCCTGCTTCACCAATGACGATATTTTCGCCACCTGGTTTCACATAGTAAGTATCTGCATTAATCTCAGCACTCTTGTCACTTCCCCAGTTGATGTCCCAACCGTGGTTAGCACGGAACTTGACTTCAGTTGGAGAATCGAAAGATACAGATGCTGTCCAGTTGTGAGGAGCAGACTCAAGCTGAGTCATATCTACATCAGATGACCAGTCGCTGAATCCGCCAATGATACCGATAGTCTCGTAGTCAACAGGATTTTCAACAGCTGTCCATTCGTAGGTCTTAGCTGCCATGTTGATAGTCAGGACGTAGATACCGCCTGCTTCAGCAGGACCGAATGCGCCTGCATCTGAATTAACAAGTGAACCAGAAGCATCAGTTGAACCGTTTTCCACTGCACCGTAAGCAACGTCCCAGCTTCCGAAGTTATCTTCATCCCAGATCTTCAAGCTCCACTGGTTAGCCCAGTTGGTAGCGTAAGAGTAGACGTTGCCTCCATGAGCATAGAAGAGACAAGTGCGGCTGGAGTCACTCCATCCGTTAGGAGTTCCAACTACATAGTACTTCTTCTCAACTGGTTCGAACTTATACATACCCTTGTTCATGTCGAGGGTGATGATATATGTTCCTGCACCTGTGATGACAGGAGTCTGGAAACCGCCATAGATTGGGTCGTTGCCCCAAACGAGAAGATTCACAGGAGAGTTGTCACCATTAACGGCACAACCCATTGCTACAGCGTCCCAAGTGAAGTCTCCTTCACCGAAACCAGAACCTTTGTAGAACTTAAACCAGTTGTCGCCGTCCTTTGTTACAACTACTTCTGCCTGATAAACACCAGCCTCAGTCTGAGTCATCCAAATTGGAGATCCTGGATTCCAGCCCTGGAAGTCACCGAGGAGTGCATAACCAGCCTCATCGATTTCAGGAGTGCCGGCAGGAGTAAGGGAAACCTTAGTAGTAGCCTTTACAGGAGCACCCTCACCAGTAGTAAGGATTGCCGAAAACTCTGTCACTACGTCAACCTCATGAGCAGTAGCAGAACGGTCAAGAGTCTTAGCCTCGATGAGTGAATCCAACTCTGCTGCACAAACCATCACCTTACCGTCTTCCAAAGTAGCAGAAATAGGTGTACCCAGGATTGAAACTGAGTTGAGTTTGCAGTTTGCAATGTCGGCATTTTCTGCGAGTACAGACACAATCGCAACATATTCCGGAGTTTCGTCATTCATAACAATCACAGCATCACTACCGTCAGAGATATTCAAACCATAGGTGTTTGCATCCTCCTCCTGATTGTATGCTTGAGGCGAAGCCCAGTCGTCTAAATCCTCGTTGCAGGCAACCGTTGCGAATGTTGCCAGGAGAATTCCAGCATATAAAAATATCTTTTTCATATCAATATAATTTTAACGTGAAATGTAAAATCACCCTCTCTATCCTCCCCCATTTGGGGGAGTTAGAGGGGACTTTTTATTCAACATGTCCGGTCCCAGCTGTGAAGTTAAGGTAAACTTTCTGTCCGTCAGATACCTGCTTAGAGAAGTCTTCACCTACATTTTCAGCCCAGTTTGATGGAATGTCGATATCGCGGTAGTAGAGAGAACCATCAGACTTGATAGTAAATTCAGTCTTCCACCAGTCAGTGCCGCAATCGACTGCAAGACGAAGCTCACCGCTGCCACCAAGTGCTGGAGAAGCCCATTCTTCATCGGCACCTGCGCTTGGAGTGAATTTCCATGCATCAGACAATGACCATTCACCTCCTGCAGCTGCACCAATCACATAAACCTTAGGTTCGTTGATTTCAACTGTGTAGATTACTGCTCCGTTAGCAACCTTGGTCTTAACCAATACATTGTACCAACCAGCGTTTGTAATCTTCATGTTGGATGTTTCGCTGTCACCACCTGACACGAATCCTGCATTTGCATTGTCGACTGGAGTTACCTGTCCGTAACCCTTATCGTTGCCTTGCCATCCTGCATCAGGATTAACTTTGAACTCGGCACCAGCCTGCATGTAAACGATGCCATAGAACCAACCGTCCTGACTATATGCCGGATGCAGAGGGACAAATGTGCTCCAGCCAGCAGATGCTGGGAAGTCACCAACAACATGCATCTTAGATGGGAGTTCGATAACCACTTCAGGAACGTATGCCTGAACCTGAGGAAGTGTAATCACGTTAGACTCAGACTTGCCGAGTTCCGGATTACCCTTTACTGCAGCAGTGAGTTTGATGTACACAGGTATTGGTGCAGAAAGATCTGCATCTCCAGCAATGTTAAGAATCATCTCGTTGAGTTCAGAAGCAGGAATCTTGAACATAGCACTGGTTGAAGTAGTAGCCAGAGGTGTGAAGTTTTCATTGTCAAGACTCACGTGTGCAGTATACTCTGTAGCTGCAGGGAAGCCATATTCAGGCTGTGTAGTAGTGAGAGTAACGTACTCTGAATTTTTGAGGTCATAGACATTATTAGCTGCATAGGCAGGTGTGTTGAGCACAAATGTCGGTGCCTCGTGGAATGTTGGATTGCTGTCGCGGTCTTCACTGCACGATGTGCCAAACATAAGCACCGCACTGGCTACCAACAATGAATAAAATATCTTTTTCATAATGTAAGTTCTTAAGTATTTAAGTTTTTGAGTTCCTATCCGAATGGCAGGTAACCACTCCCCTCCCCTGGGAGGGGCAAGGGGGGAGGGTCTGTTTAATAGCCAGTATTCTGATGCATGTTTTTATTCGAATTCAGTTCGTTAGAAGGAATTGGGTAGAGATTGTAGATATCGCTCACACCATTTCCTGCATATGAACCGCCCTTCCAATCCCAGAGATAATCACCAGAAGTGAAGAGACCGAAGCGGATGAGGTCACTACGACGACGTCCTTCGAAATAGAACTCACGACACCACTCATCTATGAGGTCGCTCTCAGTTACAGATGTGAGAGGAGTAGCGTTGGCACGGGTACGAATCGTATTGATCGCATTGAGAGTAGTTTCATTGTCACCGCCTGCACGCAGGTTTGCTTCAGCAAGAATGAGGTAAGCCTCAGCCACACGGAAGAATGGAACATCGGTATCTGGGAATGTTACATCGTGAGGAGTAGAACCGTCGGTATAGACATTGCTCCACTTCATGATGCCAAGACCTGCAGAGAATGTAGTCTTCTCTTCGGTAGAGATAGTGCGCTGCTTGCTGCCATCGTCGGCTGCTCCGGAGAAGAAGAGTGCGCGGTCGTCGCCAGCAGCTGCTGCCACAGCGTTTGGGTCGTTAACCATCGGCACAGTAGTCAGGTCAGGGAAGAACTTATTAACCATAGCCTCGCGTGCACGGTTACAAGTCCACTGTGACTTAGGCAGACCTTGTGCTGGTGAGCCATCACCTGTAGTTGACGCAATAGTGTAGGTTGAACCACCGTATGAACGGGATGTTGCTCCGTCGCAACGGATTGGGAAGATAATTTCCTTACGAGCATTATCGTTTTCACCATTATCACCCATGAACAGTTGCTGATAAGCAGTGTAACCGTTCTTTGGATCTGTGCAGAGAGAATAACTGCTGTTGATTACTTTGTTAGCATAAGTCACAGCGTCGTTCCAGCGCTCTACGCCTGTGTAAACCTTTGCATTAAGATAAATTCTTGCGAGAAGGAGGTTTGCAGCCACCTTGTTGGCACGTCCATAGTTGGTGTTGTCGTTGGTGTTGTCAAGGAGCACTTCTTTTGACTCTGCATCGTCACCATTGATAGCCTTGAGTTCGGATTCAACATAAGTAAACACTTCAGCACGAGTCTTCTCCACTGGCAGATCCTCGTTGAAATGTTCCTTGAAAGGAGCACGTCCGTAGAGATCCATGAAGTAGTAGTAGTGGAGAGCACGAATGAAGCGGACTTCCGCACGGTTCTGCAGAACCTGAGCATCAGTTGCACCTTCTGTCTCGTCAAGATAGAAATTGCACAATGTAATGTTGTACATGATGCGATAATAAGTCAACTCGTTATATCCGTGAGATGAGTTCCAGCTCAGGTTAGTAAGTTCTGGGATACCAGCGTCACCCTGCCATGTCCAGATGCACTCGTCGGTACAGAGTTCGTTAGCTTCGAATATACGACGGTAGAAAGAAGAGTTACCTTCGTCAAACTGTGCCATATCGGCATTACCTGCTCCTCCCGTCACACCTGTAAGTGTGAGGTTGCCATAAATTTTGACAAGCAGTCCTGTAGGATCCAATGTTGTATTGGTTTGTGGGTCTGTGATTCTCTGGTCCAGCTCATCAGCACATGAAACTGCTCCCAATCCGAGAACAACGCCAACAGCCACAGGAATTATATTTTTTATTAATCGATTCACCATTGTTATTTACAAATTTACAAATTTACATTTTACATTTTAAAGCCATCCTGCTGGTTTAAGCTTCTCCCCTATATGGATCAATCGCGTAATCGTAGCGATTGGTGACCGAAGGGAAGGTGAAAAAGAGAGGGGGCTATTAAAAATTCAGACTAAGTCCGATAGTGTATGATACTGGGCGTGGGAATACGCTTCCGTCAACACCGCTGCCATGCTTGCGCTCTGGATCGAGACCATCGTACTTGGTGATTACGAACGGATTGGAAACTGTAGCGTAGATGCGTCCGCCAATGCCCTTGTAGCTTTCACCAGAGAAGATGTGGTCGAAAGAATAGCCGAGGTTGATGTTATCGCAACGGATGAACGATGCGTTGCGGATGAAGTAGTCACTCATGTAGTAGTCGGTCTTTCCCTGGAATCCCAGACGTACAGCCTCAGCGGTAGTATTGTTGTAAGCAGAGTTGGAATAGACACCTGCATAAGATACATTAGCCTTACCTGCGAGGAAGTCGTAGTAGAGATAGTTGTTCAGACTTGCACGGAGAGAGAAACTGAAGTCCCAACGCTTCCAGATGAATTTGTTGGTAAGCCCCATAGTAACGTCAGCTGTAGGCTTCTTGTAAACATACTTGTCATCGGCATTGATTACACCGTCGGCATTGCGGTCTACGAATACACCTTCGATAGGATTGCCTGCTTCGTCATAAACCTGCTGGTATACATAGAAGCTGTTGGCTGCATAACCCACCTTGTTCACCTGAACCTTGTTGTCAAGACCTGCACTAATCTTGTCGCCTGTCAGCACGTAGTCAGCATCGTCATAGAGTTTTGTAATCTTGTTGGCGTTCCAAGTGCAGTTGTAGTTGACTGTCCATGAGAAGTCACGTGTGGAAATCGGATGAGCATTGATAGAGAATTCAACACCCTTGTTGGTAAGTTCACCGATATTCTTAATAAGGTAGTTACCGAAGTTGATACCAGAGGCAACAGGCACTGCACTCATAAGGTCGGTAGTCTTGCGGTAGTAGAAGTCCACGCTACCGTCGATACGACCATTGAGGAAACTCCAATCAAGTCCTGCGTTCCATGTAGCTGTCTTTTCCCACTTCAGGTCGCTGTTGAATATCTCAGGACGAATCATGTAGTAGTCAGTAGTACCGAGAGAATACTGAGCATACTGGTCACCTGTAACATAGCGTGGCAGATAGTAGAAGTCCATGATAGTGTTGTTGTATGTACCAAGATCCTGCTGACCTGTGAGACCCCATCCGAGACGCAATTTCAAGTCGTCGAATGCAGTAGCGTTCTTCATAAACGGCTCTTCATTGATCTTCCATGCCAGACCAACTGCTGGGAAGTAGCCCCACTTGTTGCCTGTAGCAAAACGAGAAGAACCGTCGGCACGCATTGTGAATGTAAGCAGGTAGCGGTCCAATGCAGAGTAGTTGAGTCGTCCGAAGTAGCTGACAAGAGAATACTTAGGAGTGATGTGCGCTTTCTCACTGCGTAATGATGGAGAATAAGCTACAGGAGTATCGAGTATATTGCCATTCTCGTCGTACCATTCGTTACCCTGGCCATAGCTGTAGTAGCTACGGTGGAAGTGCTGCTGTTCTGCACCAACCATCACATCGAACTTCTGATTATTTGAGAATTCATGAGCATACTGAGCATAGATATTTGCCAATACATTGTACTTGTATGACTGGTCAACACCCTCCCAACCATAGTAGTTGTTGCTGTAAGAATAAGGAGAAATGCTGTTAAGCTCGCGACCTTCGCTGTAGTCACCGCTGAGACTTGCATGGATGCGCAGGTCTTCAAATCCGTGAATCTTATAGTCTGCATCAATACCACCAATCATAACGTCAGAGTTGGCACGCTTGTTCTGAAAATCAAGCAGGGCAACAGGGTTCTGAGGAGTATTGGTGTTAGTGATGTGTGTCCAAGCAGGGTTGTTCATGTTAGCATTCACAACATTCTGCCAATAGCCTCCGAATTCAGGATAAGTGTCATCGTAGATAGGCTGTGTTGGATCTGCGCGGAGAGCACCACCAATTGCGGCTCCGGCATCCGCATAGCGGTTCTTGGCATGCATATACTTAGCAGAGAGGTTTACTGCCAAGTGGTTATCCAGAAATGTAGGATTGAGGTTCAGTGCGGCTGTGAAACGTTCGAAGTTAGAGGTCTTCACAATACCTTCCTTGTTAGAGTAACCGAGGCTGACACGGTAAGGCAGGTTGCCGAGACTCTTCACCGCGCCGCTAATGCCGATTTGGTGATCGTGACCGATAGCAGTCTGAAGCACTTCGTCCATCCAGTTAGTGTTGGCTGTGCCCAGTCCGTTTCCGCTTTGTCCGAGAGTGTTGATTACATAGTCGCGATATTCATCGCCCGAAAGAACGTCGTAGGTCTTTCTTGCGTGGCTCACGCTCAGAGTTCCAGAATAAGTGACTTTAGGTCTGAATTCATTTGACTGACCCTTCTTTGTAGTGATAATGATGACACCGTTTGATGCACGGCTACCATAGATAGCAGTTGCAGATGCATCCTTCAGCACGGTGAAGGTTTCGATATCCTCAGGATTCACCATTGAGAGAGGGTTCGACAAACCTTGAACGCCACTGTTATCCATTGCAAGTCCGTCAATCACGATAAGAGGGTCGTTGCTTGCATTCAGAGAAGCACCGCCACGGATACGGATTGAAGCACCACCACCAGGAGTACCGTCGTTGGTGATTACGCTCACACCGGCGATTTTACCGACGAGCATATCCTGAGCATTAGTGCTGATGTTCTTGCTGATTGCATCGGGGCGGATAGCGGTGACAGATCCGGTAAGGTCGTCTTTCTTCACCGAACCATAACCGATTACCACTGCCTCACTAAGAACTTTAGTATCTTCCTGCATCACAATCATCAGACTGGGAGCGGCATTCACTTCCTTGGTCTGGAAACCGATGAAGGAGACAACGAGTTTTGCACCACGGGGAGCCTTCAATGTGAAGTTACCGTTCATGTCAGTAGTAGTACCGTTTGAAGTACCCTTCTGCAGCACAGTAGCCAGCATCACCGGTTCACCGTACGTATCTTTCACATGACCCTTGACTGTGATGTCCTGAGCCATTGCGTTGAACGATACGAAGATTCCTACAAGAAAGACAAGCAGAAACCTGAAATTTAATCTTTCGTTCATTTTGTACTTTAAGGTTTTAATAAGTTAATTAATAATATTGGGTTAATAATTGTGTTTAGAATAATATTATATGTGTCGTAAGGCACATATAAACCAAGGGGTACCCCTTGCGGAAATTCGATGATTCCCTGTTCTACTTCATTTTCTTAATCTGTATGGCAAAGCCTCCACCTGGTGCAGAAGTCAGTTTCA
>Ga0256405_10004557_pt1 | contig 25771 bp, 20 predicted proteins | sample RumenRJG_02DNA_FD_189096 | JGI IMG/M metagenome (GOLD analysis project Ga0256405, IMG submission 189096) | Bovine rumen microbial communities from Lethbridge, Alberta, Canada - RJG_02 | ecosystem: Host-associated > Mammals > Digestive system > Stomach > Rumen | place: Canada: Alberta... | reverse complement strand
ACGAAAGGCTGAGGAGGAGGAGAAAAAGCGTCTCGAGGAAGAAGCCAGACGAAAGGCTGAGGAGGAGGAGAAAAAGCGTCTCGAGGAAGAAGCCAGACGAAAGGCTGAGGAAGAGGAGAAAAAGCGCCTCGAGGAAGAAGCCAGACGAAAGGCTGAGGAAGAGGAGAAAAAGCGCCTCGAGGAAGAAGCCAGACGAAAGGCTGAGAAGGAGGCAAAAGCATATCCCGGAAGTTTGAACAGATTAAAAGACGTATTGGCAGAACGTGGATTCAGTGATGAAGCCAACAAAAAGATCCTTGATGTATACGATCTGGTAAGTGAAAACTATGATGCAACTTATGGGTACAGGAAAGCGCCTAAAAGTGAATATTTAGAAAAACTGATCGATGCCGTATCAAGGATAAACACTATAAATGTCTATACAACCGGTTCGCCGGAGGCTGTTCAGAATAATATTTCCTATGGAACACCGGCCCAATTTGATCATGCAGATAATTCACTGGAATTTCTTTCGGATTATACTGGTGTTGATTTAAACATCGTGTTAGCACATGAATTAAAACATGTTATGGATGGACCAATGAATTCAACTATAACTTCAGTCCATTCCAGCGCTATAAAAGCATTCAGAGAGGGCAGTGCTTCACGCGGAGAGGATCAGGCGCAGGATTATGTAAACTCAAGAATATATAGTATATATGTGGATGTTGAAAAAAATATAACCATAAACAAAGAATTCACAACAACGGATATGTCATATCAAATGTACGAAAATATAGCAGATGAACATTTTGAATGTTTGCTTGGAGAGGCCAGGTTCGATATGGTCAAAAGTCAAGCCGGAGATTTTGTATTTAACTTGCGCAACGCATTGGTTTCGGAATTTGGCAAGGATGTGGGTGAAAATGTGCTGAAAAACTATTTCCTGGCAGCGCGTAATATGGACCAGGAAAGATTATATTCAAGCAGCAATGAAGCCAAACAGATAAACAACCTGACAAATGAGCTTAACTATTTCCAGGATTTATCCACCGCTTCGAATCAACAAGAATTGATTGATAAATTGGATGCGAAAATAGCATCTTATAATTCGGATATAGATATGTTTATCAAAAACGTAGAAGGCTTAAGAACAAAGCCTGAATATGCCAATGTTGATGTAACAAAATATATACGTCAATTTGAAGAGTACATAGCGACGGCCACCAAATACGAAAAGTTAACTGAGGGTTTCAAAAGCATCCCTTATGAGCAATTAACCGAATATGCTCGGTTTATAGTGAGCCTGGATACAGCAGAAATACAAAACCTGAACGACAAACTTTCCGGGACTAATATAGTAACAAATTCCATTATAGGCTTTGAAGAATCATGCAACAAAGCTCTGGAGCAGAAAATCCAAAGCGCAAAAACAAAAGATGAAGTAGATGAGTTAAAAGCATTGTTGGCGTACTATCACAAAAGTGTAAGAGTAAATGTTACAGCTTTTGTTACCGAGCAAAATGTAACGGAAGAGAGCTTTTTGAGATTGCCGGCAGAATTGGTGGAGAAGGAAAAGGAATTGGGCTTGGATCAGGAAATTGCAGATACTTCAACAGAAGCGGAAACTAATCACCAGAATATAAATATAAGAGATTTTGAAAAGTATTTCGGAAGGTAAAAGCTCCTGTTGAACTAATACTATTCTCAACCTAAAAAGATAATCTGTCAAAGATGCGCAAAAAACAAAGTCAGAAAAAGTGCACTGCACGTTACCCCGTGCTGCACGAAGAGAAGAATGCTGCACCAGTGTATTTATAAAGTTCTTGCCAGGCATTTATGCCTAGGGCTTCCTTTCAAGAAGCCGCGTTTTCCCTTTTAGAATGAGATTAGTATAACTCTGTTGACACCCGGCCGGATTTCCGCTATAATGAGTCCGGAACCGATCCCGCATCGAAGCCGGTCCTCTTCGCCGGTGCAGCCGGGGATTGATTTCCATGCGCTCGATCTCAACGCTTCAGAAAGAAAGGCCCACTATGAAGATACTGAACATCACCTGCCAAAAAGACCGGATCGTCCTGCATACCGACATTCCCTCGGGTACCGCCGTCGTGCGTGCCCATACACCCGCGTCCCGCGAACCGCTTCCGATCGGGGAATTCACTACCGGAATCAAAGACGGCGCGGTCTCGGTTCCCCGAACCATCGGCGGACGGGACGGGCTGACCCTGCGGTGGGAGCTTTCCTGCTGCGGCGGGACGGCCGGCGGGAAGAAATACGTCGAGGACCTCGCGTTTTCTCCTGCCTGTGAAGAGCCGTACCCGACGGCGGACAGCAAAAAGGGACTCCAGGTCACCATGATCGAGGACGCGGTGAAGCTCGGCGTGAAGCACGCGGCGCAGAACGTCTGCATCGGGGACTTCATGCGGCCCGCCGGCGAATGCGCCGATCCGATCCGCTTCACCCACGACGGCGCGGAATACTGCTTCGACGGGGATCACGTCCGATCCTTTGATGAGCGTCTGAAGACCCTCTCCGACCACGGCATCCTCGTCACCCTGATCCTGCTCAACTCCAAGCGCTGGCAGAAGGAAACCTCAAAAGCCCTCTACGGTCCTCTGCTCCACCCGGATTTTCTGCCCTTCATGAACGAGCCGGACGTGCATCTCAGCGCCTTCAACATGACGACGGACGAGGGGATCCGGACTTACTGCGCGTTTGTCGCCTTCCTCGCCGAACGGTACATGAAGCCGGACGCGGACGGAACATGGACTCACGGACGGGCGATGGGCATGATCGTCTCCAACGAGGTCAATTCCCAGTGGATCTGGGGCAACGCCGGGCACAAGACCGTCGGGGCGTACATGGCGGAATACACCCTTGCCATGCGCCTGACCTGGCAGACCGCCGCCTCCGTCTGGAGGGACGCCCGGGTCTATATCTCCCTCGACCACTTCTGGACCGGGTCCCAGAACCCGGCGGAGGACACGAAGTACTACGGAAGCCGCCCGGTGCTGGAGGAGCTGAGCCGCAATGCCCGGGAGGAGGGTGAATTCCCCTGGAACGTCGCGGCCCATCCCTACCCCGAGGATCTGCGCTATCCGGACTTCTGGAACGACAAATCCGCAACGGACGACAACGACACGTACCGCGTCACGTTCAAAAATCTCACCGTTCTGAGAGATTTTCTCTACCGGGAGGAAAACCTGTACCGGGGAGAGCGCCGCCGGATCATCCTCTCGGAGCAGGGCTTCAACTCCCACTTCACCCCGGAGAGCGAGATCCTGCAGGCCTGCGCCTACGGACGGGCGTACCGGATCTGCATGGAGATCCCCGAGATCGACAGCTTCATCCTCCACGCACACACGGACAACCGGCAGGAATTCGGGCTGAATCTGGGACTCTGGCGCAGAAAGAAGGACGGCCCGGAGCTCGACGCGCCGAAGCCGATCTGGGACGTCTTCCGGATGATCGATCAGAAAGACGAATCCGGGAGGTATCACTGGGAGCGGTACTGAATCGGCGTCATGCGGTGCGCCGTGACCGGCACGGACGATGATCGTTCCCGTCCTCCTCACCGCCGCCCGCTTTTCGATCTCCTCAGCCATATAGACATATAGAAAAATGTCCGCCGGACCCTCCGCCCGATCCGGTCCCCGAAGCGCACCCGTCCCCGTCGGCTGAGCATTTTTTGCATCTTTTTTCAGTACCGGCGTCATATTCTCCCGGAAAATCTGTCTTATATGTTGAAAGCCGCAAACACAGAAGGGGGGGGGACGGACATGAACGATCCGGAAATCGTCGCGCGATTCTGGGCGCGGGACACGGACGCGGTAGCCGGACGCCTTCCGGGAGATGATTCCGGACTTTTCGTCGCTGGGCTACACGGCGGAATCGGAGCTTGTCAATCTCGGGGCGCGTTTCGGAGGCGAAACCGCTCCGGTCTGGTTCGGGGGCGTCTATACCCGCGGGGACGTCCGGATCCGCTGGACGGTGAGCGTCGGCGCGGATAAGGACGCCTGGGACACCTGCATCGGCCGCCCGCGGGAGGTGACGGAGGAAGGGCTGAACGCAGCGATGGCCGGTGAGAACCGGGTCAGTCTCTTCTTCGATCTGCCGGCCATGGCGACGGTTTCTCTGGAGGAAGGCGAGGTTTCGGACGTCTGGGAGCTCATCCGATCCATGCAGGAGTAAGCGTTGCCGGATATGTGTCGGGCGGGCGCATCCCGAGCCCTGCCGTGCAGGATGAAGACCCGCCTGAGCCGGGATCCGGTTTCTGTCATTCCGGATCGCCGTTCCGCATATACCTCAGTTTGCCTGACCTCATCCCCAATTGATAAAAGACGCGAAACAGGCGGCGGGATCCCGTATGAGAAACTGCCGCCTGATTTCGTTTCCGCTCAACTGTAAGTCCTGACAGCGCAGGTCCGGGATCATTTGTTTTGGTTCAGGTAAACCGCCAGAATGTGTCCCGCGGCCATGAAGTGCCCCTCTCCCTCCCTATCGAACAGCACGGCGTCCGTATGGTGGAAGAGCTCATCTGAATCGTCGGATAGACATTCCCCGTCAGCACCCTTTTCTCCCGCTCCTGTGATTCTCGACGGAGCAGGCCGCCGGGGATCCGTATTCGATCAGTCCGGCATCCGCGGGGTCGATGGAGATCCTGCCGTCCTCAAACACGAAGGCCGGGACCCCGACGTCCCCGATCTCCTTACAGTGATCAAAGACGGGGCTGTTGTCCCGCAGTCTCATAAAGACGCTCAGATTGCGGATATTCTCCCCGATGTTGATATACTCGAACTCGTCCTCCCTCCCCCTGATCTGCTCGAATACATAGTCGCAGTAGGGACACGTGGGCATTCCGTAGATTTTGATCATTTCTTTTTCCTCCTGTTCACACCCGCATCGTGAGGGCGCTTTCCGGCCGGCGCCTTCGGGATCACGCCCCGCTTGCGGAATTCGTTCCCTCTCCGGCCGCACGGATGGCGCCCAGGCAGTGGATCCGGACGACGCGGTTTTCGTCGGTTTCCGATATTCTTTGAAGCAGCGCCAGATACGGCCGGACGAACTCCGGTCTGCGCTTGCCGAGAACCCGGAAGATCTCCGGCGCCTCCATCCTCACCCGCTCGTCCCCGTCTCCGAGCAGCTCCGCAAACACCGGCATCCGGTCCTCGTAAACGTCCGGCGTATTCACCGCGATGTTTTCCGAGGCCCAGATAAAGCTCAGTCGGACCTTTGCGTCTTCATCGGCAGCAAAGCGGAAGAGATCTGCCCAGTACGGCTCGATCAGGGGAAAGTTCCCCCTCCCGATCCTTCCGAGGGCGTTCACCGCGCGTTCCCGCAAAAGCGGCGTCGGGCTGTCGAGGAAGGGAGCGATTTTCGGCACAGCGTCCCCTATGGACAAAGGATGCGCAAAGCCCATTTCTCCGAGCAGCCAGAGGGCTTTTGCCCGAATTCTGACGGATTCATGGGCCAGAAGGGACGAAACGAACGGGATCCGCTCCCGCCAAAGCTCCCGGCTTCTTGTCAGCGTTCCAAGCTCTTTGTAAAGCTCCGCCTCCTCATTCTGCCGGGATCCGGGGATCCCGTCGGGCATATCCCGGGATGAACGGACGGGAGGGCGCGCGGGGTCGATTCGCTTTGTCATCCGGCAGCTCCCTTACCTCAGGTTCTGTTTTCCTTCTGTACGCTGTACGGAAATGAACCAGACTTGCAGAATACATCCTCTCCGGAGCCAGAGGGCGGGATGCTCTGCCGATTCCGGAAAACGAACCATCCGCCGCGGTTCCCTTTATCCGGAGCTCGTCCGGACCGGGAGGAAGCCGCGGCGGATTTCATTCGGGACGGTTCGGCTCAGCCCTGCTCCATGAGCCGGAGATTGCCCTCCACCACCGCCTGATCCGCGCTGTCGATCAGGGGATGGGCGCCGTTGTAGAGGAAGCATCCGATCTCGTAGCCGCCCCGGACAATCTGATCCTCGGTGGGCAGGTACGCCTCGTAGCCGTTGGTGTTGGACAGGCACAGCACGTACCGGAACGGCGCGTAGGCCCGCATGCGCATGGAGGTCTCGGCGAAGATCTCAAAGGGGAACGGCACGAACACCACGTCTCCCAGGCTGATGAGGGTCTGAGGGATCACGAAATCCTCGTAGGGCGGGCATCCGGCCTCGTACTCCTCGAACATGGCCCGGTAATGGGCGTACTCCAGCCGCTGGATGTTGATGAGGGCGGCGGGATCCCGATAGGACGCCAGCTTTGCCTCCACCTCCTCCCGGGGCGGCAGGGGCTTGCGGGGGATCCGGACCTCGCCCTCGTACAGACGGAGTCTTCCCTCCGCGTACACGCCGGCGGCTTTATAGGCGCGGAGGGCGTCCATGGCGGCGACTCCTCCCAATTCCTCCACGTGGCGGATGTCTCCCACGGTTTTTCCGTTGGTGAGCCGGGGACCCACGTCTCCCTGCGCGCCGTTCCAGTAGGCGGTGAGAACGCCGGTCTCCGCCTCCAGCCGGTCGATCATGATGCCGGACCAGTCCCGGGTGATCTCGTGGTTCCGTCCGGCGGCAGTGCCGTGACAGCCGTAATGGAGCAGGTTGAGGATGCCTCGCTTCGTCTCCGCGTTTCGGATCACGATACAGGTCATGGTTGGGTCGTAACAGCCCCAGGGGTTCTGGCCCAGATCCACGGACCCGTCCCGGTTCAGCTGGCGGCGGTTGATCCCCACCTTCGATTCGCATTCTCCCACGCTGAGCTCGGCGGGCTGAAGATTCTCCAGAGCGCGGAGGGAGGCCTTTTCCATGGCGGGGAACAGGATCCCGTCCACGTAATCCCGGTCGATGTCGCCCCAGCCCTCGATGCCGGACACGTTGGGCGCGGAATGGGTGTGGGTGGCGGCGGCGATGATGCGTCCCGCGGGCAGGCCGGTGGATTTGCTGATCCTCTCCCGGATCTCCGTGCAGAGGGCGGTGCCGAAGTCTCCCACGGTGATCGTCATGAGCAGGACGGAATCCTCCCCCTGACGGAAGGCCGCCGCGGTGACGGAGAGGGGATCGTGGACGGACGTGCTGACGGTGTCGGGCGTATAGCCGTAGAGCAGGGTCCCGACGGCGGGGGTGATGTCCTCCCGGGCCGCTCCGGCCAAAAACGCTCCGCTGATGGTTTTCATAATGGCGCACACCTCGCTGAAATGGATTTCTGTCCCGATTATAACAGAAACCGGGGCGTTTGTAAACCGGAGACGGGCAAATCCGGAAAGAAAATCCCGCGGAGCGCGTTTTTCTCAATCCGGATTGACAGGGGCGGTTCCGTTTGGTATAATATTCAAGAGGATCCGGAGGCGCGGCGGATTTTTTGTGGATTCCGCCGGGGACGGCCGGAGCATACGCTTCATACGGAGGAGAATTCCATGAAAAAGAAACTGCTTTACGGACAGGTCGGCGGCTCTCTGAACGCCTTCATCGGCGGGGTCCATCGGGTGGGCATCGCCTTCGACGGACGGGCTCAGCTGGCGGCGGGCTGCTTCAGCCGGGATCCCGAGGCCAACCGGGAAACCGGCGCATTCTACGGGCTCGATCCGGAGCGGATCTACGGGTCCTATTCCGAAATGGCGGAGGCTGAGGGAAAACGGGAGGACGGCATCGACTTCGCCGTGGTCACCACGCCCAACAACGCCCACTACGCGATCTGCCGGGCCTTTCTCGAAAACGGCATCCACGTGCTCTGCGAAAAGCCCCTGTGCTTCGAGGTCAGCGAGGCGGAGGAGCTGAAGCGGCTGGCGGAGGAGCGGGGCCTGCTCTTCTGCGTCAACTACTCCTACTCCGGCAACGTGCTGGCGAAGGAGGCGCGCCACCTGATCCGCTCCGGCGTTGTCGGCGACATCATCAACGTCAACGCCGAGTACCTGCAGGAGTATCTGGTGGACGACGTGGGCGCCGGGGACGAGGCCATGGTGAAGCTGTCCTCCTGGCGGAAGGATCCCGCGGTGGCCGGCATCTCCAACTGCGTGGGCGACATCGGCTCCCACATCGAGAACACGGTGGCTTACATGACCGGGCTGAAGCTGAAGCGGGTCGCGGCCCTGACGGACACCTTCGGCCAGCCTCTGGACCTGAACGCCAACATCCTGGTGGAGTTCGAGAACGGCGCCCACGGCGTCTACAGCTGCTCCCAGGTGTGCGTGGGCCACATGAACGGCCTGACGGTGCGGATCTTCGGCACGCTGGGCGCCATCGAGTGGGTGCAGGAGAATCCCAACGTGCTGTACGTGACCCTGAAGGGACAGCCCACCCAGATCTACAACCGGGGCATGGGCTACATCAGCCCGGAGGCCGCCGCGTTCAGCCGTCTTCCCTCCGGACATCCCGAGGGGCTGTACGTGGCCTTCGCCAACATCTACAAGGCCTTCATCTCGTCCGTGCTGAAGACGGCCAACGGAGAGCCCCTGACCGAGGAGGACCGGGACTATCCGGATCTGGACGCGGGCATCGCCGGAGTGAAGTTCATCCACGCCTGCGTGGAGAGCGGAAAGCGCGACGCCGCCTGGGTGGAGGTATAAGGGCCGCCGTATCCCGGCAGAATTTCCATAGCCCGGGACATTCCTCCGTCAATCGGATATGACAAAGGGGCTGTCGCATGAACTCTCTGAGAAGTGAGAAATGCGACAGGCCCTTTTGTGACGTAAAGAATGCTTTAAGTCAGCGGCTCAACACGCGGGTGCCACTGCACTCTGTTCCCGGCTCGCCCTGTGGGAGAGCTGTCAGCTCAGCTGACTGAGAGGGCCGCACAAACTCCGCCGCTTTGACAAAAGCGAAAAGGATAAAGCGAGCGTTATGCCCTCTCCGTCACCATATGCGACGGCGCCACCTCTCCCATTGGGCGAGGCAAGGACAAGGTGCAGCTTATTACCTGCTGACTTAAATATCCCAAAAAACTTCCGGATTGTTTTGCGACAACCCGTTCTTTATCGAAGGTCCGTTCACTGCGCTCCTCCGTCCAGCCTCAGCTCGGAGGCGTGGGCGCGCATGCCCTCGATGACCAGGGCGGCCACCTCGGAGATGTCCATGCCCAGGAGTCCGCAGCCCTTCAGGATCAGCTCCCGGTCGCACTTGGCGGCGAACTTCTTGTCCTTCCACTTCTTCATGAAGCTCTTCAGCTCCAGATCCAGGATCCCCTGCGGTCTCATCCGGGCGGCGGCCTGCACGATCCCGGTCAGCTCGTCCACGGTGAAGAGGCTCTTCTCCATGTCGGTGAGAGGCTCCACGTCCGTGCAGATGCCCCAGCCGTGGGAGAGGATCGCCCGGATGTCTTCCTCCGGCACGCCGGCCTCTCTGAGGGGCCCCTCCGTATGGGCCAGATGCTCCTCGGGATACTCCTCATAATCATAGTCGTGAAGCCAGCCCACGGCCTCCCACCGTTCCCGGTCCCCGCCAAAATGCTCCGCCATGGCTCCCATCGCCGCGGAGACGTTGGCCGCGTGCAGCAGGAGATGGTCCTCATGCACCGCCCCGGCGTTGATTTCCTTCGCTTTTTCCAGCGTCAGCCTTTCCATATCCGATCCTCTTCCTTTTGTTCAGTCCGTGATTTTCACCGGCGTCCAGTTCAGGTAATCCCCGGAGACCAGGCTGTAGCGGACGCCGTTCTTCTCCCCGAGGATGCTGTCGTGAAAGCGGCTCTCCCCGTGGCAGTGGGCGTAGATCACCTGACCGGCCCCGTATTCCTCCGCCATGCGGGTGAAGACGCTGTCCCGTTCGAGAATGCTCGTGGGCGGATAGTGCAGGAACATAATGTACCGACGAAATCCGGCCTCCCGCGCCGCCTCGAAGGACTGCCTCAGCCGCTCCGCCTCACGCTCCACCAGCCGGTCCGCCCGTTCCTTCGCCTCCTCGTCCCAGCCCGCCAGACGTCCCCTCCGGTCCAGCCAGAAGGGTCCCTCGAAGCAGAAGCCCTTGGTGCCCACCAGCGCGGTCCGGCCGAAGGGGTAGAAATTGTTCTGAAGAAAGAACAGCCTCCCCTCGAAGCGGCGGTTCAGGGCCTCCGTCTTCTTCGCGTCCCAGAACATGTCGTGGTTGCCCCGCAGAAGGACCTTCTTCCCGGGGAGGCCTTCGATATACCGGAAATCCGGCGCGCACTCGGCGTCGTTCTTCCCCCAGCTGTGGTCCCCGGCCAGAAGGAGCGTGTCGTCCGGGCCGATCAGGGCGGCGCAGTTCTTCCGGAACCGTTCCTCGTGATTTCTCCAGAGCCGGTCCGTCCGCTGTCCGCGCGCCTTCAGCTCCGAGCCGAAATGCAGATGCAGATCCCCGATGGCATAAAGAGCCAAGTCCGCCGCCTCCTTCCGTTTTCCCACGCGGGGATTATACCACATCCCGCCGCGGGATGCAAGAGGGCCGGTCAGTCCCCGTAGAATTCCGCCAGGGAGGCCAGCTCCTCGTCGGTCATGGCGCCCCGGATCAGCAGGAATTCGTCCAGCACCGCGCCCAGCCGTTCGGGATACCGCCCGGTGCCGTCCTGGCCGATGTTCAGCTTTCTCAGGCCGTCGAAGGACACCCCGCGCAGGGAGGCAGGGATCGCGGCGGTCTGGAACTCGCCGAAGTCGTAGCTGAACCGGATCTCCTCCGCTTCCCGGTCCACGGCCAGCACCGCGTAGACCCAGCCGTCCCGGAAGTCCATGGGCAGGAGGAACTCGGAATCCATGCGGGAGGAGCCGTCGCCCAGGTTGAACTTGATGTCGGTATCCCGCAGGGACAGCACGAAGCCCGGGTTGGAGCCGCTCGTCCAGTTCTTGTCCGAGAACAGGCAGGGATCGGAGGACACGCCGCCGGTCTTCAGCCACATGCCCACGGTGAAGCTCTCCATGCCCGGCATCCATCCGGACAGGGACACCGATCCGTCGTCAAACTGCGCGCCGTTCCCGAAGAAGCCGTCCACATAGTAGAGCTTTCCCTTCTGTTCGGAGGTCAGCTCGCCCGCCGCGGGATCCGGATCCCCGTCGAAGGGGAGGTAACAGAGGACGCGGTCCCCGAAGAGATCCGGCGCTCTGCTGCCCTCGTCCGGAGTGGGGACGGATTCACGGGTCCGATGCTCCGTCAGATACTCCAGCTCGTAGACGGGACGCTCTCCGGCCTCCACGCCCTCGAACAAACCGGAGGGCACCCGGGCGGTCCAGGTTTCCGGCTGACGGTCGGAGAGGCCCAGCGCCCAAAGCACCACCGCGGCGGTATCCCGGATCTCCATGTCCCGGATCTCGCCGGGGGTGACGGTCTTCCCCGCCGCGGCCCACATGATGTACTTCTCCGCGTCGGTAAGTCCGCCGTGGGAAGTTCCCTTGCCGCCGTGGTCCGCGGTGACGATGAAGAGGGTGTCGTCCAGAATGCCGCTGTCGGAATAGGCGTCGCGGATCCGGCCGATGTAGCCGTCCTCCGTGTGAAGCTGGGCCAGATGCTCTTTCCCGCCGTAGCCATGGCCGTGGCCCGCTCCGTCCACCTCGTCGAACTGGACGAACAGCACCGCGGGACGCTCGTTCTTCACGTATTTGCAGATCATGTCGGTCAGAGCGGAATCCCCGGGGGCGGTCCCCTTCGTCACGCCGAGGCCGTCCTCCACAATGCCCACGTTGATGGGATTCCAGTTGCAGAAGGAGCCCAGCGCGGCGTCCGGCATGGCTTCCCGCACCACCCGGAAAAAGGTGGGAAACGGGGAGTCCGCGGGATACGGATGGGCGTCGATGTAGGAATTGGAGAGCCGGTGGAAGGCCGGGGTCACACCCGTCATGAGGGAGCCCCAGCACTGGGCGCTGATGGTGGGATCGGAGGTGAGGCACCGGTAGGTCACGGCCCCGTTCTCAAAGATCCCGTCCAAAATGGGGGTGTCGGCGTCCCGGAAGAAGGTCCCGCCCCCGTCCACGCCGATGATGACCACGTGGCCGTAGACGGGAGAGGCCTCCGACGGATCCTCCTCCCGAACGGTTTCGTCCCGGACCGTTTCATCCGGGACAGCTTCGTCCGGGACAGACAGTTCCGGAGTTTCGGCGGAGGCTTCGGGATCCCCGGCAAAAGCGGAAGCCGATGTCACGGTTTCGGCATCGGCTTCGGCTTTCCCCGGTCCTTCCGCGTCTCCCGCGCATCCGGTCAGGAGCATGGCGGGAATACACAGCGAGCAAAGGAACAGAATGATTCGGTTTTTCATGTCAGATCAGAGGTTCGCTCCGGAACGCCGTCCCATGGAGCGGATGGATCGGGAATATGTGATTCGGATGATCGGATCGATCAGTGATGCTTCTTCGACGCGGCGAATCCGGCCAGGGACACCGCGGCGGCAACGGCGGCGATGATGCCGAAGTCGAAGGTCTGGGGAGCCTCGGCCTTGTCGTCCATGGCCTGGTCAACAGTCTCGGCGGCCTTGTCGGCGGTCTTGTCGCCGAACAGGGTCAGCTCGGAAACCTGGAACAGGTTGGCGGCGGAAGCGGCGGCCTCCAGCTTCACATAGGACACGCCCTCGGCGGAAGCATCACCGGCATAGTAGGTGAAGTTGGTCTCCTCAAAGAAGGAGTCGTCGCCGGAAGCCAGAGTCGTCCAGTTCTCGCCGTCGGCGGAAACGGAGATGGTCCAGTCGCTGGGGCTTCTGCCGTTGTAGTCGGCGTTGTCGTTGGCGGTGGCCATGGTGAAGCCGTTGATGGTGTACACGCCGTCCAGCTCAGCCACGGAGACAACCGGGAATTCGTTGGTGCAGAACTTGGTGGCGGTGTCGCCGTCCCACAGGTTCTCGGCGCCTTCTCCGCCGAAGCCGTTGGAGCCTTCGACGAAGGTGTAGGCGGTGATAACGTTCCTGCCGTTGGCCGCGGCGTTCACATCCGCGAAGCCCTTGGAGGCGGGCTCTTCGGCGGGAGCGGGCTCCTCAGCGGCAGGCTCTTCGGCGGGAGCGGGCTCTTCCACGACGGGCTCTTCGGCGGCCGGTTCCTCGGCGGGAGCGGGCTCTTCGGCGGGAGCTTCCGCGGCGGGCTCTTCCTGCATGTTGATGGAGTACAGAGCGGCCACTTCCTCGCCGGTCAGGGCCTTCTTGAAGATGGCGATTTCATCGTACAGGGAAACCAGGGAACAGCCGTCGCTGCCGGAGGTGTACTTTTCGGGACCGTCCTCGCCGATGACGAAGGGATAGTCGGTGTCGTAATCCGCGCCGGTGTGGTCCACGCCGAAGTCCACGACGCCGAAGTACGGTCTGCCGTTGATGTAGAGCTCAAGGGTCTGGGCCTCGCGGTTGACCACCAGGGCCATGTGATACCACTGTCCCACATCGGACCAGGTGTCCTCGGGGATAAACAGGAAGCCGAAGGTGTGGTCCACCTTTTCAAAGCCGGAAGCGTTGGCGGCGTAACGCCAGTCCGCGCCTCTCTTGCTGATCAGCCAGCCGGGGTTGCTTGAGGAATCCCAGTCCTTGTTGGAGAACACGCAGGGGTCGTCGGAGGAGCTTTCGCCGTAGATCCACGCGGTCACGGTGAAGGAATCCGCGCCGAACTTATAGCCGTCCATGGCGAGGTGGCCCTTGTCGCTGTCGATTCTGGCGGCCTTGCCGGAGATGCCGTCCACGAACTCGATGTCGCCTTCCTGACGAACGGCGTGGCCCTTCGCGTCGGTAATGCCGTCGTCGAAGGAGAGGTACACGTCCGCAGTGTCAAGGAGCGCGGCGGGATCCACGTCGAAGGACGGGAGAGGCATATGGAGATCCTGCGCCTCCGCGACCGTCGCGACTTCGTAGCCCTCGGGCGCGTAGGTGTAGACCGCCACCACGTCCTCCTCGCTGAGCGCGCTGAAGAACACGGCGAACTCGTCCACCTCGAAGTTCAGCAGCTTGCCCATGTTGTAGAAGCCGGTGCCGTCCTCGCCGATGTAGAAGGGATATTCGTTCCACTCGTCGTCGTAGTTCACGCCGGCGTGGCCGTTGTCCGCGAAGCTGGTGCCCTTGGTGAGCGGGTTGCCGTTGATGTAGAGCTTGTACACCTGCTCCTCGCGGTCCACCACCAGGGCCAGGTGATACCACTGGTCCTCCATGGGACCGATATTGGCGATGTCATAGGGATACTCGGTATCGGTCCGGGTTCCTCCGTCGCAGTTGCAGTTGTACTTCCAGTCGCTGCCGCGGATGGCAAGAAGGAAACCGGGATTGGCGCCGGAGTTCCAGTCCTTGTTGGCGAACAGGCAGGGGTCGCTGTCATGCTCATGCACGTTCACCCAGCAGGTGACGGTAAAGGAATTGGTACCGAACTTCAGGTCCTCGGTGTAGAGGGAGCCCTCACCGCTGCGGATGGCGGCGGCCTTGCCGAACTTGCCCTCCACAAACGCGGGATCGTCTCCGTCCACCTCGACGCTCACGTTTCCGTTCGTGTCGTCGTAGGTATCCTCAAAGGTCAGGTACATTTCCGCTTTCTTCAGGAGCTCTTCGCCCGTCGCCGCACTGCACACCGCGGTGAGACATACGGAGAGCGTCAGCGTAAGCAGAAGGATCGCAAGCTTTTTCATACGACAGCCTCCAACAGAATGGATGAAATGCCATGGCATTTTCCTGTATCATTATAAATCCGATTCACGGAAAAGTCAAGAAGAACGCATAAATAAATTTACAATTCCGGAGTTTCCCGGACAGGAAGAAAAAGACCGGAACCCTTATTGGGGGCTCCGGCCCGGGCATTGTCCGCTCAGACGTCTTTTATTTTCCCGCGGCGTCCCGTTCCCGGTCCAGGCGGGTGTTGCGGAAGTAAAGGGCCACGTCCACGGAGATCTCGATGAAGTTGAGGACGTAGAAGATCGCGCTCAGGAAGAAGAGGAAATCGGGACCGGTCGGCTTTGCCGCGTAATCCCAAGTGGTGAACTGGATGATCTTCCGGGCGATGCCGAAGGCGTACCCGATCAGAAGGAAAATTTCAAAAAACAGGCTTTTCCCCTTGGCGGTGCGGGAGACCCAGGACTTCCGGATGGAAATGGGCCAGGACAGGCCGAAGCAGAGGATGGTGAGGGCTTCAAACAGGTCGGTAAGCTGAGCAAGCGTCATGACGGAGACTCCTTGACGATGATTTCTTCCCGATTATATCACCGGACCGGAGCCTTGTCAATTCGCCCCCGCACCGAACAATCCCGCAAACCGGGCGTTTTTTTCGTCCAATTTGCGGGATTCATAACGCCGCCGGAATCCGGGCGGTCCGTTTACCGGTTCACACGCAGGGCGTTGAGGACCGCCAGGATCATGACGCCCACGTCGCCGACCACCGCCGCCCACATGCCGCAGAGGCCGAGACCGCCCAGCAGGATGAAGGCCGCCTTCACGACGATGGCGAACCAGATGTTCTCCTTCACGATGCGGCAGGTCTTCCGCGCCGTCTTCACCGCGCCGAGCAGCCGGGAGGGCTCGTCGGTCATCAGCACCGCATCCGCCGCTTCGATGGCCGCGTCCGAGCCGATGCCGCCCATGGCCACTCCCACGTCTGCGCGGGTCAGAACGGGCGCGTCGTTGATGCCGTCCCCCACGAAGGCCGTCTTCGCCCCTGTGGCCATGATCTCCTCGATCCGCCCGACCTTGCCGTCCGGCAGAAGTCCGCTCCTCCAGCCGTCCAGCTTCAGCTTCTCCGCCGCCTTTTTCGCCGCGCTCTCGCCGTCGCCGGTCAGCATCTCGATCCGCTTCACGCCCAGGGAGCGCAGGCCCCGGACCGCCTCCGCCGCGTCGGACTTGAGGGTGTCCTCGATGGTGAGTCTTCCCATGTACCGGCCTCCCGCCGCGACATAGACCGTGGTGCCTCCCGCCTCGGTTCCGGACTCCGGCAGGGTAATCCCGTTCTCCTCCATGAGCGCCGCGTTACCGGCCAGAATCTCGACCCCGTTGTACGGTACGGACACGCCCCGGCCCGCGATTTCTCTCGCGCCGGTGAAGGCGTTCTCCTCCGTACCGCCGGCTTTGACCCAGGCGTCGATCACCGAGCGGGCGATGGGATGCCGCGAGCAGGCTTCCGCCCGGGCCGCCAGCTCCAGAAGCTCTTCCCGGCTGATCCCCACGGCCGGATCGATCCGGGTCACGGTGAAGGAGCCCTCGGTGAGAGTGCCCGTCTTGTCGAACACCACCACGTCCAGAGAGGCCAGGGCTTCCAGATACGCGCTTCCCTTCACCAGCACCCCCTGACGGGACGCCGCTCCGATGCCGCCGAAGAAGGTCAGGGGCACGGAGATCACCAGCGCGCAGGGACAGGACACCGCCAGCACCACGCATCCGCGCCGGATCCACTCCGCCCAGCCTCCGTGGAGGATCAGCGGAGGAACCACGGCCAGAAGAAGGGCCAGAGCGCACACCACGGGGGTGTAGATCCGGGCGAACCGGCTGATGAAGGTCTCGGCGGGGGCCTTGTTTGAGGCGGCGGATTCGCACAGCTCCAGGATCTTCGCCGCGGTGGACTCGCCCGCCGCCTTCGTGACCCGGATCCGGAGCGTCCCGTCCACGGCCACGCAGCCGGACAGGGCCTCGGAGCCGGAGGTCCAGTACGCGGGAGCCGATTCGCCGGTCAGGGCGCGGGTATCCACGGAGGAGGAGCCCTCCGTCACCACGCCGTCCAGCGGGATCCGCTCGCCGGGCTTCACCAGCACGATCTCACCGATCTCCACCTGATCCGGGGACACGGAGATCCATTCCCCGCCCCGGTTCACGACGGCGGAATCCGGACGGATGTCCATCAGGGCCGTGATGGAGTCCCGGGACCGGTCCACGGCCACGTCCTGGAACAGCTCTCCCAGCTGATAGAACAGCATGACCGCCGCAGCCTCCGGATATTCCCCGATGGCGAAGGCGCCCACGGTGGAGACGGTCATGAGGAAGCACTCGTCGAAGACCTCGCCGTGCAGGATCCCCCGGACGGCGCTCCACACCACGTCGTATCCGGCGACAAGCCACGCCGCGGCGCAGATCCCGAGCCGTACCCAGGGATTCACGTCCATGAAGCGGGGCAGAAGCAGGCCGCAGACCAGAAGGATCCCGCCGACGATCAGCTTGCCCACCCGGAAGCCGACGCTCCCCTCCTCCTCTTCGTCCTCATCCCCGCCGTGCCGGTGGCCGTGCTCGTGGCCGTGATGATGCTCGTGGTCATGGTCATGATGATGCTCATGCGCATGTTCTTGATGACGCTCATGCTCATCATCGTCGTCATCGTCATCCTCGTCGCGGTGATGGTGACGCTCATGGCCGTGCCCGTCGTCGTGGTCATGACAGTGTCCGCAGGAGCAGGTCTCCCCGTTCTCCCGGACATGCTCCGCCCTGTCCCCGGCCTTCTTCTCGGACACCTTCACGTCCGGCTCATGGCTGTGTACGATTTTCTCGATTGCGGAAAGCAGCTCCCCCCCGTCTGCCTCCGATCCGGTTTCCGTTCCGCACCGAACCGTCAGCGTCTGCGTCATCAGATTGACCGAGGCGTCCGTCACCCCCGGCAGGCGTCCCGCTTCCCTCTCGATCTTCGCAGCGCAGTTCGGGCAGTCCAGCCCCTTCAGCAGATAGGTTCTTTCCATGTGCAAATCCTCGTCGTCAAATTCGTATTTGCTCAATTGCTCAACTTACAGGCAAAAGACAAGGGGCCCGGCCTCGCCGCCCGCATGGATCGCTCCGCACGGAAAACCGCCGGATCCCCCCGAATCCCGCCGTATACGCAATCCCGATCCATGGACCGGGGTCCGCGTCACTCTTCCCTGAGATGCTCGAACCCGATGTCCAGGATCCGCTTGACGTGATCGTCCGCCAGCATGTAGTACACGATCTGTCCCTCCCGGCGGAACTTCACCAGATTGGCGAGCCGCAGGGCCTTCAGCTGATGGGACACGGCGGATTTTGTCACGCCCAGGAGCGCCGCCAGATCGCAGACGCACATCTCGTGCAGCTCCAGAGCGTGCAGGATCTGCGCCCGGGTGCCGTCCCCGAACAGCTTGAACAGCGACGCCAGGGCCACGTATTCGTCCTTATCGCACAATTCCGCCGCCACCTCGCGCACGGTGTCCTCATGGATGATCTCGCAGGCGCAGAATTCTTCTTTCCCGGTCATGGACGTTCCTTTCTCGGAGAATTGTTGAGCATTTGTTCAACAACGTCATTATAATACGGCCGTCCCCGTTTGTCAAGAGGGACGGCGAAAAAATACGGATTCATTTTCGGGACCTGTCAGCCCTCCCCGCTCTCCCGGGCTCTCAGCTTGTCCAGCACGGCGCAGAAGCCGTCGGGCAGAGGTGCCTCGAAGCGCATGGTCTCCCCGGTCCGCGGATGGCGCAGGATCAGGGCGGCGGCGTGCAGGGCCTGTCCCTCGAGCAGGGGGGCGTTGCGCTTCTCGAAGGGCGTTCTCCCGCCTCCGTACAGGACGTCACCCATGAGGGGATGCCCGATGAAGGCCATGTGGACGCGGATCTGATGGGTCCGTCCCGTCTCGAGCACGGCACCCGCGTAGGTAAAGCCGGAGGTCGGGAACCGCTCGAGCACGCTCCAGTGGGTGACGGCGCGGCGGCTGTGCCTGTCCGGTCCCCGGAGCACCGCCATTTTCTTCCGGTCGACGGGATGGCGTCCGATGGGCTCGTCCACGGTGCCGGAGTCCTCCCGCAGGTTTCCGTTTACCAGCATCCGGTACTCCCGGTGCATGGTGTGGTCCTTCAATTGCTCCGACATACCCGCGTGGGCCGCGTCGTTCTTGGCCGCGCAGATCAGCCCGGAGGTGTCCCGGTCGATGCGGTGGACAATGCCCGGCCGGTTCACTCCGCCGATGCCGGAGAGCGAATCCCCGCAGTGATACAGAAGGGCGTTCACCAGAGTTCCGCCGCTGTGCCCCGGCGCTGGATGGACCACCATGCCGACGGGCTTGTTCACCACGATGATGTCGGAATCCTCGTAGACCACGTCCAGCGGAATGTCCTCCGGTTCGGCCTCCGCATCCTCAGCCTCGGGCAGGGTCACCTCGATCTCGTCGCCCCGGGCCGCCCGGACGTTCTTTTTGACGGGCTTACCGTTCACCGTCACCAGCCCGTCCTCCATGAGCCGCTGGATCCGGGAGCGGGTCAGTCCGGTTTCCTCCGCCAGAAGCGCGTCCAGCCTGTCCCCCACGTGTCCGAGGAGTCCGTCGTCCTCCCCCGGCCTCTCCGGGATCCGGCACAGAAAGACCCCGCCGTCGTCGAAGACGTCACGCATCGCGGTCCTCCGGCTCTCCTGCTTCTTCGGTCCGCTCCCCGGCTTCGTCCGGCTCTTCCTCGCCTTCGTTCCGCGTCTCTGCTCCGTCCGGCTCTTTCTCCGCATCCGGAGCGGGCTCCTCACCCTCGGCGGGAGCCTTTTTCGCCTCCCTTGCCTGACGGATCTCGGACACGATCAGCAGGAACATATAGAGGAAGCATCCCACAGTCACGCAGGCGTCCGCCACGTTGAACACGTAGAAATCCACGAAGCGGCAGTCGATGAAGTCCAGCACCGCCCCCTTCTTCTCCGCGAAGCCGAAGCCCAGCCGGTCCACCATGTTGCCGACGCCGCCGCCCAGCACCAGACCCGCCGCGAGCCGCACCCAAGCGCTCTTCGGCTTCTCCTTCGCCACGAACACGGCGATGGCGGCCAGTCCCAGCACCGACAGCACCATGAACACCCACCGGTGCTCCGACAGCATCCCGAAGGCGGCTCCCTCGTTTTCCACATAGGTGAAGTGGAGCACGTCCCGGATCACCGGCAGGGTCCTCCCCGGAAGCTCCGGGAGCATGCCCGCCATGAGGTATTTGGTCAGCTGATCGACAGCGACAGCCGCCACGACCGTCAGAATCACAAAAATCATATTGCCTCAGTTCCTATCGTTCGTTCTGCGCGGGGAGATTCCTCATTCGCCCTCGTCCTCCGCGTCCCGCGCCTCATCCTGTTCTCCGTCCGCCTTGTCGCCGACCGGACGTCTGAAATCCTCCAGATCGAGATCCCTGTAGGCCGCGCCGTCCTCTCCGGGCTCCTCGAAATCCAGCATTTCCAGCACGTCTCCCGCCGAAACGCCGGATTCCTCTCCGGTCAGCCCGGCCAGCATGTCGTCCAGCGCCTTTTCCGGATCCAGATCGGCCCGCACGGCAGCCTCCACCGCCGCCGCGATCTCCTTTTCCAGATCGGATTCCCCGGCGTCGATACGGCCTGCATCCGTTCCGCCGGAGGTCTTCCGATCCTCCCTGGCCTCGTCCATCATGCGGCGGAAGCGTTCGCTGCGCTTTTTTGCCAGATCCTCCGCCATCCGGGGATCCACCTCGTCCTCCGGCCGGAAGGAGGCCAGCATGGCGTCGTAGCTCTCGTCCTCGGAAATGCCGGACAGAGCGGCCATCACAGCCTCCAGCTCCTCGTCCCCGGGCAGATCCTCCGCGGACAGGTCCCCCGCGGACAGGTCCTCTGAGGACAGATCCTCGGACAGCTCGTTCTGGGGCTCAGCCCCGGCGTTCTCCCCGGCGGAATCCGGCTCCGCTTCGACGGGTTCTCCGACATCATGATCCGGGTGTCCGTTCTCCGGTTCTCCGTCCGGTTCCCGGGACTCCTCCGCGGCCAGCTCCCGGAGCTGTGACAGGATCAGATCCGCTTCCCCGGCGATCCGGTCCGACACGGCGGATTCGGCCATAAGACGATCTGCGTCCTCATCCGGAAGGATCGGCTCCGGGGTTCTCTGATCGTCCGCGTCTTCCTTTTCGTCCGGGACATTCTCCGGCACGGAATCGTCCTCCGGGATTTCATCCGACGGCTCGTCCGCGGCGGGAGTCTCCTTCTCGCCCGGTTCGTCTTCCGGCAGATCCCTGAGCATTTCCCCGATGACGGCGGCCGCGGCGGCGAATCCGAAGGGATCCTCCCCGGCGTCCTCGTCTGCGGGGGACGGCTGATCGGACGAGAACGCCCGCATTTTCTCAAGGAACCGGTCCGCGTCCTCACCGAACCGCTCCGCCGCGCTGAGCTGAGTCCTGGCCATGGATTCCATGGAGGAGGAGAAGGCCAGAATATCCCTCCGGAACCGGGCGGATGCCTCGGACAATCCCGCCAGGATGCGGCCGCTCTCCCCGAGCTTCTTCTCCGCCTCCCGCCGCAGAGCGTCCGCGCTTTCCCGTTCATCGGAGGCTTCGGAACGTCTCTGCTCCAGGGAGGTCCGTTCCTGCTCCAGAGCGGCGCGCTCCGCCTCGATGGTCCGGCGCGACTCCTCGACAGCCCGCTGTGACTCCTCAACTGCCTTTCGCGATTCCTCGACAGCACGCTGTATTTCTCCAACCGCCAGGCGTTCCTCCTCGGCGGTCCGGCGGGTCTCTTCGGCCTCTCTGAGGATCGCGTCCGCCCTCTCGCGGGCATCGTCCAGGATCCGTCCGGCCTCCTCCTCCGCCTCTCTGCGGCTCTTTTCGAGGATGGAGGCGGCTTCCCGTTCCGCGCTTTCCCGGGCCTCGGACAAAATCCGCTCCGCCTCCGCTTTTTCTCCGCTCTCCGGTCCGGAGACGCCGGGTATATCCGCCGCGGGAGTTCCGGTCTGATTCTGCCGCTTTCCGGAGCCCTCGGCCTTCAGGGCGCCGAACCGCTTTTCCAGTCTCGCGTATTCCCCGGCCACGTAGGATATGTACTCGTCCACCTCTTCGGGGGCGTATCCCCAGAGGGCTTTCTGAAACAGCTTGTTCTTGAAATCGACAGACATGTGGTCCTCCTGAATCCGGCAAGAGCGGGTGTGAACAGTTTACAGATACTTCCGGCAGACGACGCGGAGGCGGCCGCTTCTGGTGGATCCGGCGGTCTCTCCGATGATGAATTTTCCAAAGCCGCGGACGGAGAGCACGTCCCCCTCTGTGACCTCCTTCGCCACCTCGGCGCACTCCCGGTAATTGAGCTCCGCCAGTCCCTGACGCACCATGGCGGCGGCGTCCTCCCGGGACTGCCCGGTCAGGGCCTTCACGACGCCGTCCAGCCGCAGGGACGCCACGGTGACGGGAATCTCCTCGAAGCGGCGCGGGATCTCGAAGGACGGGTCCGGTTCAAGGCGCACGCAGGTCACGGCGTCCCGGCCGATCCTCGTCAGCTCTCCCTCGAGGAAGGGCGCGATCCGCTCCGCCGCGAAGACCAGAGCCTCGCTTTCCGACAGCACCGCGATGTCCCCGATCACGGCCCGGTCCACCCCCAGGGACAGGATGCCGCCCATGAAATCCCGGTGGCTCAGGGACCGGAATCCGCTTCCCCGGACCGACAGCGGCACGATGGGAATCTCCTCCAGAATCTCGGGATGCTCTCCCAGATACCCGGCGAAAAAGGCGGTCCGCTCCGTATCCAGCGGCATGGCGTGACGGGGCGGGTCCTCCTCCGGCATGCACCATTCCGGCAAAAAAACCGCGGCACCCCGCTCGGTACCGCGGCATCCGCCCCAGAAGAAGCATCTCTGCATGCCGTTTCCGATCCGGGCGCTCAGCTCCGTATAGACTTCCAGCTTTTCCCCGGGCGAGAGGAAGTCCGTGACGGCGCACCTGTATTCGGAGGCCCGCCACAGCTCGTATGCCCGGGAAACAACGTCGCTCTGATTTTTCATAATGGTTCCGTTTGAATGGGATGACCGCCCGTTCTCCGCTTAAAGAATGGCGGACAGGACGGACAGCAGGATGAACGTGAGGAAAAAGGGCATGTCGATGGGCAGGCCTTCGAACCAGCCGAACCGGTCGCACAGAGCCCGGACCGGCGCGATGACCGGCTCCGTGACGGTCCAGAGGAAATTCTCCACGGGGGAATCCTCCGGCAGAGGGAGCCAGCTGATCAGGGCGCGTGCCAGCATCAGAAGCTCCAGCACCATGAGGACCGCCCGCACGGTGGCCATCAGGACATATGCAATCTGAATCAATTCTTGCCTCTCATAGATCGCTTCATGGTACACAAACAAGACCTGAGAGATCCCTCTCTCCGGTTCTATGTTTGTCTATTCGGGGGCCCGTCCCTCCGGATGACGCCGCGGATCCGCTTAAGCCGTCCGTCGGGAGACCCGGATCAGTTGAAGTCGTTGAAATCGCCGCCGGCGGGAACCGTCTCTTCCGGCTCCGGCTCGGGCTGACGCTGGGTGGGACGGATCTTCGCGTTCTCCACGTCCACGTTGGAGGGCGTGATCACATAGGCGTTGGTGGCGATGTTCTTCAGGTCGCCGCCGATGGAGTAGGCCACGCCGGTGAGGAAGTCGATCAGACGGCGGGAAGCCTCCTTGCTGGTCTTCTCCAGGTTCAGCACCACGGTGCACTTGTTCAGCAGATGATTGGCGATCTGCGTGGCGGTGTCGCTGTCGTAGGTCTCGGGACGGACCACCTGCATCTTGAGGTTGGTGCCGGAGAGGCTGATGCCGCCGCCCATGGGCTGAGGACCGGGATTCATGCCCTGGTTCATGCCCATGTTCATATTCACAGCCGGGGCCGCACCCTGGTTCATGCCGGGCGCCGCGGCGACGGGCTGGGGCTGGGGAGCGTACTGCATGTCGCCGTCGTCCTGCGCTCCGTCGTAGTTGTCGCCGTAGACTCCGTAGTAATCGTCGTCATAGTTATCGTCGTAGGTATCGTTCGCACCGGTAACCTTTTTGATTCGATCCATGAGTCCCATATAAATCCTCCGTTCTGCCTGAAGCAGGATGAATTATCAGATTGTAGCGCCGCGCGGATGCCGTACCGCCGGCGGATAAAGGGGTGCCGCGAACCGGACCGTCAGCCCTTCGCGGGGTAGATCCTGGCTCCGAAAATGGCGCTGCCCACGCGGACCATGTTGGATCCCTCCTCCACGGCGATCACGTAGCTGTCGCTCATTCCCATGGACAAGACGCCCTCCCCTATATTATGCGGTTTTTTTCTCAAAAAGTCAAGGTAGATTTGATAAGATTTCTTGAAATACCCGCGAAAATCCTCATTTTTTTCGCATTTCGGCGCCATGGTCATGATTCCGCGCACTCTCAGAGCCCGGTATTCCGCCATACGCGACAGGATTTCGTCAAACATGGCGGGATCAATGCCCGTTTTCGACTCCTCCCCGCCGATGTTGATCTCGATCAGCACATCCTGCACGGCTCCCAGGGTCCGGCACCGCGCGTCCAGCTCCGAGGCCAGCCGCAGGGAGTCCAGGGAGTGGATCAGCCCCGCCCGTCCCGCCACGAAGCGGATCTTGTTGGTCTGCAGGTGGCCGATGAAGTCCATCCTGGCCCCCGCTCCCGTGACGCCGTTGTACTTGGAGGTGAATTCCTGCTGGCGGTTCTCCCCGCAGACGGTCAGGCCGCATTCCCGGATCAGGAATAAAACCTCCTCCTCCGGCACGGTCTTGGTGGCGGCCAGAAGGGTCACGGGATCCCCGCCTCCCCTCCTCAGCCGCGCTTCCTCTATATTCTCAAGCACTCTCCGGTAGTTGTCCCGGAGCTCGTTTTTTCTTTCCTCAGTCAGCATGGTTCCTCCCGTCCGCCCTCATCCGACGATCTTGCCGGAATACAGGTCCCTGCCGCCCACGATCACCACGTCGTTTTCCTCGATCCAGTAATAGGTGCCGAAGGAGGTCTCGTCGTAGGCCGCTTTTTTCCCGGTCTGCAGGTTCGCCAGCCGGACCTCCTCCCGGATCGCCTCGTTCTCCTGCGGATTTCCCGTGCAGATCACGGTGCCGTCCTCGCTCTCGTGGATCACGTTGACCCGGCGGAACCGGACCGTCACGCCGTCCTGCACATATACGCCCCGGTAGCCGTCCAGCACGCGCAGGGCGGTGACGGGCAGCTCGAAGCCGGAATACTCCACCGTGGAGATCAGCACCTTCTGCATCCGGGTGAAATCGAAGGCGGATGGCACGGTCTCGCACCGCAGGATCACCACCGCGCCGTCCCCCGGGGTCTCGGGGATGATGCGGTACAGATCCATGGTGAAGCTCTCCGCGGCGGACAGGAACTGCACGCTGCAGTCGTACATGTCCACCAGGGAGGCGGCCTCCTTCTTGGTCATGGGACAGGCGATGTACCAGTTGAAATCCGACAGGACCACGCCCACGCAGAGGGTGTCCCCGTATTCCGGCTCGCTGTCCATGAGGGCCTCGAACTCCTCGTAGGTCATGTCGTCGATGCGGTCCGCGGAGAAGCTCTCCCCGTAACCGTCGTATTCGGCGTAGTAGTAGCCGCTGGAGGAGGCCGTCACCGTCTCCAGGTTGGCTCCCAGCTGACGGGTCAGGGAGTTCCGCTCCGTCTCCAGCTGCCGGGCCTGGGATTCGTAATCCGAAGCCGCTCCCCGGACCGCGGCCCTTTTCTGCAGATCCACCAGCAGTCCCACCCGGCGGGCCACGGCGTCTCCGCAGTCTCCCCGGGCGCAGTCCGCCGCGATGGAGAAGAATTTCTCGTAGATGGCGGCGTCCATGGCGGCGGAGGTCTGCACGGAACGGCTCTCCGCGTCGTTCTTCCGCAGCTGGGCGATCTGGGTGTCGATTTCGGCGATGCGGTTCTCGATCTCCGGAGCCGACGCCGCGTATACGTCCGCGAGCTTTCCTCCCCGGGCCACCTTGCCTCCGTCGGGCACGGCCGCGGTGACGGAGCCCTCGTAGGTATAGGAGGCGTAGACCGGATGCTCGGACCGCATGATGTAGGCGTCCGCCTCCACGGTGGTGGCCACCGTCCGGGTGACCGCGTCCACCAGCTCAAGGCCGGGCTGGACCTCGTCCACGATGTGGTAGCCCACGTAGAAGATCAGCCCCACGGCCAGCGCGGACACCAGAAGATAGCCGAGGGTACGCGCCAGATAGCTCCGGTCGAAAAACGCCCCGAGCCTGCGGAAAAAGGCCGCCACCCTCCGCCATCC
>Ga0256405_10004556_pt1 | contig 25780 bp, 22 predicted proteins | sample RumenRJG_02DNA_FD_189096 | JGI IMG/M metagenome (GOLD analysis project Ga0256405, IMG submission 189096) | Bovine rumen microbial communities from Lethbridge, Alberta, Canada - RJG_02 | ecosystem: Host-associated > Mammals > Digestive system > Stomach > Rumen | place: Canada: Alberta... | reverse complement strand
ACACCGGATGTTCCGCTAACTAGAGAAGAAAAAGCTAAAGAAAAAGAACAAAAAGCTAAGCAAGCTGTATTTAATATGCTCGCATAACATAAATTAATTTTATAAAAAATACCGGAATTTTAAATTCCGGTATTTTTTATTTATTATTATTTTTTTTGGTAGTATCATTTTATTTATATAATAGAGAAAACTTTATGAAAGCATATAAAAAAAAGAAATTAGTAGCAGGTTTATCAATAACATCCAATGTTATTTTATCCATATTAAAAATAATTACAGGTATTTTGAGCGGTAGTTTAAGTATAATATCCGAAGCTATACATTCTCTGAGTGATTTGTTTGCTTCATTATTAACATTTTTATCTGTTGTAAAATCTTCAAAACCTGCCGATGAAGATCATCCGTACGGACATGGAAAATACGAAGATATGGCTGGCTTTATCGAAGGTATTTTAATAATACTTGCTTCCTTATTCATAATCTTTGAAGCTTCTAAAAAAATTATTTTAGGTATTAATATGAATACCGAAAATTTTATTGGAATTGCGGTAATGCTTATTGCTGTAATTTTAAACATAATAGTAAGTTCAATATTATTTAAAGTTGCCAAAGAAACCAATTCAATTTCTTTATATGCGGACGGAGAACATTTAAGAACTGATGTTTATTCGTCATTTGGTGTTTTTGTGGGTTTAATACTTATAAAAATAACCGGTCATGCTATATTAGACCCAATTATAGCCATTCTTGTTGCAGTAATAATATTTAAAGCAGGTTATTCAATATCTAAAAAAGCTGCAAGCAATCTTTTAGACCATTCACTTCCTAACGAAAATATTGAAAATATAAAAAAAATAATTGATGCTTATGCAGAAAATGTTACATTGAAAAAGAATAGCATAAAAGCACGTCAAGTAGGTCCAACAAAAGATATCGATATGATTTTACAATTTCCTGAAAGTACAACTATTTGTGAATGTCATAAAATTTGTGATGAAATTGAAAAACAAATTCAAAAACTTTATCCAAAATGTTTAATATCCATACATTCAGAACCAGTATGTTATAAAAAAAATTGCCAAAATTATTGCGATAAAAATAAATTCTAATTACATATTACAAAATAGCCCGTAAGTCGCATTTAATTTTATAGAATATTAGTTATCATACCTAAAAAAGGTGTGCATTTATGTTTTATAACTATTATCAGCATGATGAATATAATTTTGACAGTTGTGTTGCAAAAGGTATTTGCTCCACAGATCCAACAATTTCTTCTTTACAAGAAGTTATTATAATGTACTTAAAGCAACTCGCTTTTTATACCTTAAAATTAAAAAAAAGAGGTGTAACAAATAAGGTTATAAAGAATAATATTTTAAACACGCTTTCAGGTTTTGTATCTAATACAGATTATTCAAAAGAACAATTTCAAAGCATTATTCTGACAATATATGAAAATTTGAGACAATCAAAAATTTTATATGAAAGAATTTGCAAGAATAATAATGCAAATGCAGATAAACTTGAATCTCAACTTAAAATATCAAAGAAATTTGATATGAATAATGCAATAAAACAGGGTGAAAAAGAATTTATTAAAAAGAACAAAATTCTTGATTCCAAACACAGACATATTTTTGAAATAATGTTTGTATTAATAAAAAATGTTTGTATAAACCTTATTCAACTTAAAAGCTACGATAAAGAAGATGATGATGCCTACTACTCAATGCTCCAAGTGTTGAGTATGATTAATTACAAAAAAACGCCGATTGATAATCTTAAAAAAATTATCAATAGTTTTACTAAGGTAAATTACAAGCTTATAAAACTTCTTCATAGAGCTGAAATAGAAGCTTTTGGCAAACAAACTCCTGTTGAAGTTTCGTTTTCTACTCGTAACGGCAAAGCAATTCTAATTTCAGGTTCAAATTTAAAAGAACTTGAAGATGTTTTAAAAGCTACAAAGGGGTTAAGTTTAGATGTTTATACTCATGGCTCAATGATAATGGGGCATACTTATCCTAAATTAAAAGAATATCCTCAATTAAAAGGTCAATTTGGCTTGGGTGTGGAAAATTGCCTGCTCGATTTTGCAACTTTCCCAGGTTCAATTTTAATGACAAAAAATTCTCTACAAAACATTGAATATCTCTACAGAGGACGACTTTTTACAACAGATATTAACGTTCCAAAAGGTGTTACTCAAATTAAAAATAAAAATTTTGAACCTCTAATTAAATCAGCATTTGATGCAAAAGGCTTTGCAAAAGGTCAGATAAGGGATTCTTTAAAAATTGGTTATCAGGAAGAAGTTATTGAAAGACGTGTAAATGAAGTAATTACAAAAATTAATTCACGTGGTATTAGGCATTTGCTGATTGTGGGAATTTTAAATCATACCTCGTTGCAAAAAAGGTATTTTTCAAGATTATTAAAATCTTTACCTGCAAATGCCCATGCTATAACACTTTCAACATATACACCAACAACAAATACCTTTCAGATAAATTCAGGCTACGATTTTATGCTTATGTATAAAATTTTGGAAGATTTATCACGCAAAATGCCGGTAAAGAGTTTTGATGTAAGCGTATTTTTAACAAAGTGCGATAAATATGCTGTTTCAAATATGCTTAACTTAAAAGAATTGGGAGTTGAGAATATCTTTTTAGGTCATTGTTCACCATTGTCAATAAATCCAATGCTCACAGAAGCTTTTAAAGATATTTATGATATAAAAATCATATCAACTCCAAAAGACGATTTGGATTTTATTATGGGTAAACCTTAAAACAACTCGGCATTAAAGAAAATGCCGTCTGTTGTTACTTCTTCATATAAATCTCCGTCTTTTTTTAATTCTTGAATGGTGAGCGGATGTAAGTCAATAAACACATCAAATTTTTCTTCTGTTTTGCCTACAATCCTCCAAATATGTTCTCTTTTCGCTTTATCTTGTTCATTATCAAAAATTGCTACAAGTTCAATGTCTTCATCTTCGTGCATTTCACCGTCCAAGAATAATCCAAAAAGATAAATTCCTTTAAAATCAGTAAATTCGCATTTTAAAGATTTAATTAAATCAACAACAATTTCGTCAATTTTATCAGACATTTTTTAAAATGCCTCCTAATTCATCTTTCTTAACAGAAATTTGTTCTGAATTAGCAAGATTTTTAACTGAAATTGTGCCGTTTGCAATTTCATCTTCACCTAAAATTAGTGCAAAACGTGCAAGTTTAGACGCTTTTTCAAGTTGTTTTGTAAATTTTTTATTTGTAAGGTCAAAATCAACACTTATATTATTTTTTCTCAAATACTCAACCAATTTAAGCGTTTCTTCGACATTTGTTGAAACGACATAAGCATCAAGTTTTTGGCTTTCTTTTTGCGGTAGAAGTGAAATCAGCCTTTCCATACCCATTGCGAACCCTACAGCAGGTGTATCTTCACCGCCTAAATTTCTTACAAGGCTATCATAACGACCGCCTCCGCAAACTGCATTTTGGGAGCCCAAATTGTTTGATTTGATTTCAAAAACGGTTCTGTTGTAGTAGTCCAAACCTCTTACAAGGAGTTTATTTACAGAATATTTTATACCTAAAACATTCAGGTAATTTTTTACGCTTTCAAAATGTTCATGACATTCAGGACAAACAAAATCTGATGTTATAACTTCTTTTACTTCGGGTTTTTCGTAAATTGCTTTACATTCTTCAACTTTGCAGTCTAAAAGTCTTAGAGGATTTTTTTCATATCTTTTTTGGCAATCAGGACAAAGTTCGGATAAATAAGGTTTTAAAACTTCTTTTAATCGTTTTTTATATTCTTCTCTGCAAGTCGGACATCCAAGAGTGTTAATTTCAACGTCTAAATTGTTTAAACCTATGGCATTTAAGTAATTAACGGCAAGCGAAATAGCCTCAGCATCTGCGGTGGGTTGAACAATACCGAACATTTCCATACCAACTTGGTGAAATTGTCTTTGTCGACCGGCTTGTGGACGTTCATATCTGAACATCGGACCTTTATACCATAATTTTACCGGTGCAGGAAGTCTGTGCATACCGTTTTCAATATAAGAACGAACGACACCTGCGGTATTTTCAGGACGTAAAGTGAGCGAACGTTCTGATTTTTCAAATGTATACATTTCTTTGTTTACAATGTCCGTTGTGTCGCCGACACCACGGGCAAAGAGTTCTGTTGCCTCAAAAATCGGTGTTCTAATTTCGCTATAACCTGCATTTGAGAAAACTCTTTTAGCTGTTTCTTCTATAAAGTGCCAACTATCCATTTCGGTTGGCAAAATATCTTTTGTTCCTTTTTGTACTGTAATTATCTTAGCCATAAGAGAATGTTAGTACAAACAATATGTTAGTTCAAGGTTTATTTTTGTATTGCGATATGTTATAATAAATTTATGGACAAAATTTATACGGTAGAAGAAATAAAAACTATTTTGGATGATAATAAAGATTATTTTGCTGAAAAATATAATGTAAATAACTTTTTGTTATTTGGTTCTTATGCCAAAAATCTTCAAACGGCGGAAAGTGATATTGATTTATTGGTTAATTTTACCCAACCTGTTGATATGTTTATTTTTATTGATTTACAGGAATATTTGGAAAAAATTTTTAATAAAAAAATAGATTTAGGCACAGTCAATGGTTTAAAATCTTTTGTAAAAGACTCTATTTTAAAGGAAGCCCTTGCTATATGAAGAAAAAAGAATCTATATTTTTTTTAAAAGATATTTATAATTCACTTGAAAAGATTTTCAAATATACAGAAAACATTTCTTATGATGATTTTTTAAAAAGTGATATTACAAAAGACGCTGTTGAGAGAAATTTTGAAATAATTGGCGAGGCTGTTAAAAATTTAAACGAAGATTTTAGAAATCAATATCCGCAAATACCTTTTAAACAAGTTGCAGGAATGAGAGATAAATTAATCCACGATTATTTTGGTATTGATTATGAAATATTGTGGAAAACAATTAAAGACAAACTACCACAATTCAAATCGGAAATTAAAAGTTTAATAAAAATTTGTGAAAAATAACAATAATTTTTTTGTTGTATTATATAGTCAGAGGGGAAATTATGTACGACAAAAAATCACTTAAAGCGGAAGAATTTATTAATCATGATGAAATTCTGGAAACATTAGATTATGCTGAAAAAAATAAAAATAATGTTCAGTTAATTGACGAAATTTTGAAAAAGGCAAAAGAAAGAAAAGGTCTACCACACAGAGAAGCTAGTGTACTTTTATCTTGTACTATTGAAGAAAAAAATCAAGAAATATACAAACTTGCAGAGCAAATTAAAAAAGATTTCTATGGCAACCGTATAGTTATGTTTGCACCTCTTTATTTATCAAACTATTGTGTAAACGGTTGTGTATATTGTCCTTATCACGCACAAAACAAGCATATTCCACGCAAAAAAATGACACAGGAAGAAATAGAACGTGAAGTTATAGCCTTGCAAGATATGGGACACAAACGTCTTGCGCTTGAAACCGGTGAAGACCCTGTTAACAACCCTATTGAATATATTTTAGACAGTATAAAAACAATTTATTCAATAAAGCATAAAAACGGTGCTATTCGCCGTGTAAACGTAAATATTGCCGCAACAACTGTTGAAAATTACCGCAAACTTAAAGATGCAGGAATTGGTACATATATTTTATTCCAAGAAACTTATCATAAAGAAAGTTATGAACGTCTGCATCCGACAGGCCCTAAACACAATTATGCATACCACACAGAAGCAATGGACAGAGCTATGGACGGCGGTATTGATGATGTTGGTTTGGGTGTTTTATTCGGACTAGAACGTTATAAGTACGAATTTGCAGGAATTTTAATGCACGCAGAACACTTAGAAGCAGTTCACGGTGTAGGCCCTCATACAATTAGTGTTCCAAGAATAAGACACGCAGACGGAATAGACCCTTCTGCATTTGATAACGGTATTGATGATGATACATTCTGCAAAATCGTTGCCTGCATTAGAATTGCCGTTCCATATACAGGAATGATTGTTTCTACAAGAGAATCAAAAGAAGTTCGAGAAAGAGTTTTACATTTGGGAATTTCTCAAATTTCAGGTGGTTCAAAAACCTCTGTTGGCGGATATGACGAAGATGATTATACAGAAGAGGATTCTTCTCAATTTGACGTAGTTGATAACCGTCCACTTGATGAAGTTCTAAATTGGCTTATGGAAATAGGGTATCTTCCAAGCTTTTGTACTGCTTGTTATCGTGAAGGCAGAACCGGTGAAAGATTTATGGAAATATGTAAATCTAAACAAATTCAAAACTGCTGCCATCCTAACGCAATTATTACAATGAAAGAATATTTGGAAGATTACGCATCTGAAAAAACTAAAAAAACTGGTGATAGACTTCTGGAACAAGAACTTTTAAACATTGAAAATGAGGTTACTCGCAAAAAAACAACTGAAATTTTAAAAGAAATTGAAAACGGACAACGTGATTTCAGATTTTAACTATTTGCTTAAAAGAACTCTCATGCCAGCCATAAAGTAACTTTTAATCTCGTAAAGCGAGCGGATTTTTGTGAGCATTTTTAAAATGTACAAAGGTCGTAAGTAATATGATTTTACGGCTTTTTTGTGCAATTCAAAAACTCTTTCTTTTGAAAGAGAGTATGTTTTCAAAACAGGTTCATAATAAGCATTGTCATAATTTTCAATATCTTCGTGTAATTCTTTAATTGCGTAGTTATAGTATCTTGTTCCCGGTAGTGGTGTAGCTGTATAAAAACTTACAAAATCCGTATCCAGTTCTATTGCAAAATCAATAGTATTTTGTGCTGTTTGCTCATCTTCCCAAGGCAAACCAATTACAAAATAATTATAAATTTTTATGTGAGCTTTTTTAAATGCTTTTACTGTATCTCTGATTTCATTAAGAGTAATATTTTTGCCAATTTTATCCAAAATAAATTGAGAACCGCTTTCAGAACCAATACTTACAAGCCTGCAACCAGCTTTATACATAAGTTTTGCCATTTTTTCATCGGCTGTATCTGCTCTGGTATTAGCAGACCATGTAAATTTTAAACCGCTTTTAATAATTTTCTCACACAAATTGACAGTCCATTCTCTGTCATAATTGAAAATATCTGACCAAAATATAAAATTTTTGATTTTGTATTTGTTAATACACTCCCTAATTTCAGCAATAATATTTTCAGGAGAACGCATACGAACTTTTCTGCCTGATGTAGGTGTAGCCAAACAGAAAAAACAATGGTGAGGACATCCTCTTGATACTTTTATTACAGCCTGAACTTTATTATTATCCGGACGTCGATAAATATTATTATCAATCAAGTGTCTTGCCGGAAAAGGTAATGTATCAAGCTCTTGAATAAATGGCCTTACACCTGAAAATTTAACTACAAAACCTTCTCTATACCAAAGACCTAGAATATCTTTAGGTTCTTTTTCCTTTTCAAGAAGTTCTTTTAAAGTTTCTTCTGCTTCACCTGAAATAATATAGCTTATTGTCTTATTTTTAAGCATAATTTCATCATTTTTTGTTAGAAATATTGCACCTTTCGCTATATTTATAATTTTAGGCAGGATTTTTTTTGAAGTTGAAAAACACTCTAAATCACTATATAAAGTTGGTGTTGCAATATTTGCAAGCAAATAATCAGGTTGAATTTCTCTTAAATCCTGTTCAAAATCACCACCTAAACTATAATCTCTTATAAAAGCCTCCAGTCCGGCTTTTTCTGCAACAGCTGCAAGATATAACAAATCTGTCGGAGGCAATGGCGGAATAACAAGAAGGTCTTTTGTCGGCTGCTGACAACGGTCTTCTCTATTCATTACAGGTGATTTAGGATAAATGAGTAAAATCTTTTTCGCCATAAGTTTATTTTATACCAAAAAATTATTTATGTTATAATTTTTTAAAAAGGAGTTGAAAAATATGTCAAAAGCCTTATTTGACCCCGGATTTTCAAAAGTTTTACTATCAAGTTTTTCATACAACGTTGAAATTCTTTATATTGAATTAAATCGAATTAAAAATTTTGGACAAAAGAAAAGACAATTTATATTAACATTCCAAAAAGGAAAAGGCCTTTTTGATGTTTATTTAGGTTTTTATTTAGGATGTATGCTTTGGGGCGCTTGTTTAAAATCTATGGTAGGTGAAAAAATCGAAGGTAATCCATTCTTAGGCGGCGAATACGAAAGAGAACGTTCTTTAGAAGAAATAAATTACATGAAAGACTTTGTCAAAAAATTTGATAGAGATGCTAAATATTATATAGGTAAAACTTTTAATGTTGATGAAAAAAAATTGAAAATTCTTGATATGTATGAAGAATTTATTGATGCAAATAATGGTTTTATTGAAACTGATACAACTGATAAAATAAAACTTGTCGGAAATTTAGAAAAACTGATGCAAGATGAAATTAATGAAATAAATTCCAAAATAGAAAGAGTAATCAACGAAAACAAAATAGAAGAATTATTAGTTTTTTGTGATAAAATATAGTAAATTTAAAAATCGGATACACACAGAAAGGAAAACAATGCATCAAGAAGATTTTATAGCAGTAGCATTAGGCGAAACAAAAGCAGATTTAGTTATCAAAAATGCAAAGATTGTTAACGTATTAACAGAAGAAATATATGAATCAGAAGTAGCAATCGTAAAAGGCCGTATTGCAGGTGTAGGAAAAAATTATCAAGGTGAAAAAGAAATAGATTTAAAAGGAGCATATTTAACTCCCGGTTTTATTGACGGTCATGTTCATATAGAAAGTTCAATGATGCTTCCTCACAGATTTGCCCAAGCAGTAGTACCTGCAGGTACAACAACTGCAATCATTGACCCTCACGAAATCGCAAATGTTCTAGGTTTACACGGTATAAGTTTTATGCATGCGGCAACAAGAGAATTGCCTTTAAGAGTATATACTATGCTTCCATCTTGTGTTCCTGCAACTCCATTTGAAACCTCAGGTTTTGAATTAAATGCTTACGATTTGTCATTATTGATGGATAGTGATTGGGTATTGGGACTTGCAGAAATGATGAACTTCCCCGGAGTTATTCACAGAGATAAAAATGTAATGGCAAAAATAGACCTTGCCCTTAAAAACCAAAAACGTGTTGACGGACATGCTCCACAAGTTTCAGGTAAGGATTTATGCGCATACATTGCAAGTGGTGTAACTTCAGATCACGAATGTACTGATCCTCAGCAAGCTATTGAAAAATTAAGACAAGGTATGTACATAATGGTTCGTGAAGGCACGGCAGCAAAAGATTTAGATGCTTTAATGCCAATTCTTTTGCACGATAATAACCGTAAAATAATGTTTGTAACAGACGATAGACATCCGGAAGATTTAACGATTCATATTAATGGCATGGTTCAAAGAGCTGTTGAAAACAGGGTAAATCCAATAAAAGCAATTCAAATGGCAAGTTTGAATACCGCAGAATATTTTAAAATACAAGATTTAGGTGCTATTGCTCCCGGTTACAGAGCTGATTTCAACGTATTTGAAAACTTGCAAGAATTCACAAAACCTTTAATGGTATTTAAAGGTGGTGAAGTTGTTGCAGAAAGCGGTAAATTGATTGAAGATTTGGAAAATATTGAAATACCTGCCACACGTGGTTCTGTAAATGTAGGTTGGCTTGAAGATGATTGTTTCCAAATAGAGGCTAAAGGTAAAAAAGCAAAAGCAATTGAGATTATACCTCATCAATTAATCACAAAAGAAACCGTTGTAAATATTAAAGAAAAAGATGGTTTTGCGGTATCAAATATAGATGATGATGTTTTAAAAATATGTGTTGTAGAACGTCATAGAGCGAGTGGAAATATTGGTAAAGGTTTCGTAAAAGGCTTTGGAATAAAAGAGGGAGCTATAGCTTCAACAGTTGCACACGATTCTCATAATATGATTATTATTGGAACAAACGATAAAGATATGCTCCTTGCACAGAAAGAACTTGTAAAATCACAAGGAGGCAAGGTTGTAATTAAAAATGGCGAAGTTCTTGCAAAATTACCTTTACCGGTTGCAGGCTTAATGTCAGATAAAGATATAAATTATGTTACAGAACAATCAGAAGCGCTAAATAAAGCCGCAAAAGAAATAGGTTGTGTTGTAGATGATCCGTTTATGACAATGGGATTTTTATCACTACCTGTAATACCTGAAATCAAAATTACTGATAAAGGTATATTCTCAACAAATGGTTTTAAATTTATCGATATTTTTGATGTGGAACAAGTTGAAGCAAAATAGTTAAAATTTGTAACAATATGTTAATATAATTATGAATTTTGCTTAAGTTTTTGCTATTTAAGTCGATTTTACATGTGTATTATTACACATTATGGAGGCGTGTGCCATGGGTAGTCCTGATTTAACAATGTTGCTACAACAAAAACAAACAAAATTGCAATCTTTTGAACAACAAAAAGCAGCTGTTGAAGGTGAATTGAATGCTCTTGGAGCAGATGTTTCCGCTGCGGAAGTAACTCTCGGCGATAAAAAAATGTCATTATCGGAAGCAGTTGTAACTCTTTCTAATTTTACAATACCTGATGTTATTGACCAGCCTGACAGATCCGCATTCACATCAGTCGATGCCGAAACAGGCGAAGAAGTTTTTGATGAAGCAGCTTTTAATGCTGAAAATGACAGGTATTTAGAATCTGTGCGAGTTCATGATGAAGCTGTTAAAAAGAAAGCCGAATTAGAAGCAGCTGTAGATGCAAAAACGCAAGAAGTTGCCGGCGCTGAAACAAGTTATACAACATTGGTACAAACAGCTCAAAGCAAAGAAAATGAACTTGCAGCCATTGATGATAATATGAATATATCAATGAGCGAAATAGAAGATTTGAATGAACAGATAAGAGTTGCAGAACAACAAGAGGCTGCTGCACCACCTGAACCTGAAACAAAAGTTGTCAAAGGAAAAGACGGTTTAACAAGAACTTATGAAATAGATCCTGAAACGGGAAAACCGACAAAAGAAACTGTTACAGATGCTAACGGTAATGTTATAAAAACACGAGAGATTGACAGCGAAGATCCTTCTGTTATGTACATACAAGAAAGAAGAGATGATATTACAATAGATACTGTGGCAGAAAATGGTACAATAAAATCAAAATTTGCAACTTCTGATGCAGGTAATGTAGCAGAATACGACGGACACGGTAATACAAAAATAATTGTAAAAGCCGGTGAATCGCCTGACGTAATTTATAACAAATTTTATGGCGGGGGCGAAGACAACGCACAAAATCGTGAAAATTTAGTAGAGCAATTCAGACAAAAAGTTAGAATAAATGGTCAACCTGTTCCTGCAGATTACCAACCGACTGATGCACAGTTAAGACAATATTTCTATCAAACAGCTGGTTTTGAAGTAAGAACTCATAATGATACAGAATTATTTAGGGATATGCTTCCAAGAGAAAATGAACGAAGACAAGCTAACGGTTTACCTCCGTTAGAAGGTAAAGATGCTCAAGCATATATGGATGCTCATCGCAGAGAAGTTCGTTTAAAAGGTGGCGGAATACTTCAAGCAGGTCAAGAGTTAAGTATTCCTACGGAAATACATCCTGATGATGTACATCTGCAAAACAGAGATGCAGAAACAGAAAAAGCAAGAGGTAATGCTGCGGAAGCTGAAAGAAAAGCAAAAGAAGATGCTTTAAGGTTGCAATATACATCTGAACAACAACGTATGCAAGCATTTAAAGATGCTCTGTTAAGTGAATTAAGAACGAATGCCGGAGTTATGAATAGTGAAACAAGCGCTCTTAACCGTCAAGGCGGCAGCCACCCTATGGGTAATGCAGTTGCAGATTATCACAACGAGCAAATGCAAAATGCTATAAGCGGTTTAGACGGAACTTCAAGCCTATCAGCCATTGCAGGCAGTGTAGAACAAGCAACAGGAAACGGCAGAGGTACTCTAAGTGTAACTGTTTCTGAACAAGATTTGAACAATCTATATCACGATATGCAAAGATTGGCAAGCAATCCGGATGATAAAGAGCTTGCTAAGAGTGTACAAGACCGTTGGGATTCTTACACAATGCGTAACTTCGTAGGCAAATACAACGAAGGTCGTGCCGAAAACAACATGTTAGGCAGAGTTTTACAAAACTTTATGATTGATTCTATTGGAGCAGCTAATCCAAACGGAATTATGGGAAATGTCCTTGATGGTTCAATGGCAGCTTATTCGTCAGCATCTTCAGCAGCGAATGGTGATAGCTTTGGTGAAGCATTGTTAAATAGTGCGCTAAGTTTCATTCCATACGCAGGAACAATCAAATCTGCTCTTACAGAAGAAGTTGCAACTGAAGTTTATAAGAAGATGGGTAATTCATCTTCAAGAGTTGAAGATTGTTTCAGAAGATTGGGCGATTTAAACCAACAAGAACAACGTCAATTAGCTAAAATGCTTGAGGGTAAAACAGCTCAACAACAAGCAGCAATTTTAGCAGCTTATAGCAGACGTTAATTAACAAAAAATAAATCAACAAAAAACGGACTTTTAAAGTCCGTTTTTTTATTATTTCTACATGTAACAATTTTTTACAATAAGCTAAAAACATGTCAATAATTATCGTTTTCGGCTTTTTATTATAGTAAGCAGTTAAAAGTTAGGTAATAGTGTGTTTAATTTAGTATCTTTTAATACAATTGCGCCTGTTAAAAAGGCTCAAAATACACAATCAAACCAAAATTTGTTGCGTGGTTTTTACACACAAAAAGCCGACACTTTTGAACGCTCTAATTCTGAAAAAACAACTTCTTGCCCTATCAGTTTTACCGGTAAATCTGGCAGATTAAAAGAATATAAGAAAGTTACTGATTCACTAAAACTAACTGCTGAAAACGCTCAAACTTCACTTAACGGTCAACTTGCATCAGATGGTTGGGCCGGTAAAGTTGCTGACTCTGTTAGCGCTTTATGGAATTCAAAAAACAGAGCTAAACTTGTTCAAGCTGATATAGACAGCTACAAAGAACAAGTTAATGACTTGGAATCTTCTATTAAAGAAGACAAATTCACAGGCAAATTTAAAGAAATGTTTGACGTTGAATACAATCATGCAAACATAGCCAGATACAATAAAAAAGCTGAGCAGTACAAATCAGCTGTTTCCAGCGAATACATGGCAAAAATTACCGAGAAAAAATTATCAAAAGACCTTGAAAGATACAATAAATTATCAGGTGATTTAAACGACATTACAGAAAGAAAAGTTGCAACAAACGTATCAGCAGGCTTTACTACAAGCTACAATAAAACAACTTCTAAAGATGAAATCTTCTCAGATATGGAAAATTCTTTAGTTGGCATGTTTGGTGATAAAAAAGTTTTAGACAGCATTTTAAAATCAGGCGGTTTAGACGCTGAAAAGGCAACTAAAGAAGAAAAATACAAAGCTTACGGATTTGTTGCTAATTTCTTGGTTGAAACTGCTAAAGAATCTGCAAAAAAAGTTTCTAAAGGTCAGTCTTTGCAAGAATTAAGAGAAGATTACAGAACTGCTTACGAAAAAGCTTACGGCAACAAAAATGATATTCAAAAACGAGTTGATGACTACAACCACTCACAAGAAATTGGTGCTGCTGCAGTAAGAGGTGTTACTCGTTCAGCATTAATGACAGCTGCAACATTAATCAGTCCTCAAGCAACTTTAGCAAAATTAGCATTCAAATCTGCAATGACTTTAGGTATCAAAGTTGCTGTTGACGGTTCTGATAAATTAACTAACGGTATTGACAATTCAGAAGATATGAATGCAGATGCAGTTAAAAAATTAGTTAAAAGTGCATCAATAAGCGCTGCTGAAAGTTTTGTATCCGGTGTTGTTACTCCTATGTTACCAACAATAAAAACAGGCAATGATTTAGTTGATTTCGGTCTTGAACAAGCTGAAATCGCAGTAGTTGACACAGGTATCGGCTTAGTTTCAGAAAAACTTAAAAAAGGTGTATGGGCTAAGAACCAAATTATTCCTAGAATGATTATTTCTGCAACATTCAGAAATTTAAAACCAGATAATGAAATGGCAAAAGATTTATTATCAATGACAAAAGGCGGCGTAAACCAAGCAATGAAATATTCAACTCGTGGATTTAATCCTGTAAAATCTTTCATTGAAGGTACTAAAAAAGTTCTTGAAGATAATTACAATCAAGATAATAAAACATTTGCTGATTTGAAAAAATTAGCTGATGAACATCCTGAAAAATACGAAAAATTAATGGCAGAAATGTTACAAGTAGTTGTTGACGAACAAAACGAAGAAGGAAATAAAAAAGGCAATAAAAAATGGTTACCAATGTAACTTTAGGATTAAGACCACATCACTTTCTGTGCTTACCCGGATACAAAGGATATAATTACAACCAAGCTCAAGTTAACAGTTGGGATACAATCTCTAAACAATTAAAAGATAACCCTGATACCGATATTTTAATTTTGGGCGGTAAGGACGATTTATGTAAAAAGTGTCCTAATGATGGAACCGGTACAGCTACTTGCAGAGAAAAATCAGTTAGTGAATTGGATAAAAAAGTACAATATTTAATTGGCGTTGAGACAGGTAAAACTTATAAATTTAGCGAGATAATGCGCCGTATAAAACTTGCCGTAACGCCACAGGTGCATGAAGATTTATGTTCAGGATGTACATGGTGGCAAAAAGGCTTGTGCCACGATACTTTTGAACCTGAAAAGAAACCGTTCTTATCAGTAACTTCAGGTGGTAAGGTTAATACATTTGTAGAACCAGCAAAAAAAGCTGCCTAAAATTCATTATAATATCACTTTATATAACCATTAATATAAAAAAATATCAATGGTTATAATATTTTTAAACTACCAAAAAAGGCAAATATATAGACAAATTATTTTAAATTCTATATAATTGCTTTGGGTAGTACATGCCTGCTTCTGATACACGAGTACTAAGTTGATTGGTCAGAAAGGAGGCAAAAACTATGGTTGACAAAATAATAATGCTACTAATCGTAGCGACGCTATTCATAGTAGCATTAAAATTATTCAACCTATAGGGTACTAAGTCAAGCCTTAAAGAAGTAGCATTTCTTTAGGGCTTGCCCCTATGCTTACATTATTTACGATTTTGCTATATTTGTCAACCCTATGCAAAAGTTTTCCATTAAATTTGTTCATCAATAACATTAATAATAATGTTAATAAAATCTGCAAAATCTTTGTTTGTATTTTTTTTACTATGCAATATAGAATATTGCAGAAAAATTAACATATTTTTTATTATTAAAATTTTTTTTTCTGAAAGTTCCTTTTTTAAAAAAATCTTTTTCATAAATATTTCTTCTACGATAAATATTAACAATTTATTATAGAAAAAAGTGTTGAAAAGGTCTATTCACATATAATTGAATATATTTATAAAAATTAATTATTCTTACAATATTACATCGCCTTGTCTGAATATTGTTATGCCTTTTGGCGAAATACCAGCAACGGTTGAGGCTCTGCCTTGTGCTTTTTCTCCGTAATCTTCTACTACCAAATCAACTTTATCACCTATGTATTTTAACGCTTCTTCGTAAGTCAGTGCGGCAGGCTCGTTTGAAAGGTTTGCACTTGTTGTTGCAAGCACATGTCCGTCTATTGATTGGCAAATTTGTGCAAAAATTTTGTTATTAGGAACCCTTATACCGACTGTTTCTAATCCGCTTGTAATGTAATTAGGAGTGTTATCTGATTTATTTACAACAAGGGTTAATGCCCCAGGGAAGTGTTTTTTTATAAGTTCGTTTGTAAGTATTGATAATGGTTTTACATATTTTCTTAAATATTTGTCGCTATCAGACATTAATATTAAAGGCTTTTTTGTATCACGGTGTTTTATTTCATAAATTCTTTCAACGGCTTTTTTGGAATCAGGCAAACATCCGATACCCCAAACTGTATCCGTTACAAAGGCTATTACACCGTCATTATTCAATATTTCTGCTATCTTCTTTGTGTCCATTATTTTTTAAATTTATCCATTACTCTCTTTGCAAGTTCACCTGCATATTCCATTTTCATTGCCAAATTTAATGCTGTATAAACAACAAGACAAAGCATACCAATTAATGCTATTCTTATAAGTTCGTGTGCATGCAGATATTTTGATGCAAAATAGCAAATTACAAAAGTAATTACACCTGCTATGCACATCTTAAATAAGTTGATAAATAATTCTTTGTAGTTTAATTTAATTTTTTTGCTTATTAAAATACCTAAAACAGTTGCATTGAAAAGGGTTACAAGAGATGTTGAAAGAGTAATTCCGCCAATTCCAAGCATTAATTTCTTAACCAAAATATAATTTAAAAACACTTTTAAAATAATTGATGAAAATGCTACATAAAACGGAGTTGCTGAATCATTAAACGAATAATAAACCCTTGTTATAGAATCTCTGAAAACATAAGGCAATATTGAAAAAGACAAGAACCATAAGGCTTGAGTTACCATAAATGTGGCATTGTCGTTGAATGCACCTCTTTCAAATACAACTTTAACACCGTCATATCCGAGAATTAGAATACCTATAATAATTGGTATTCCGGCAAAAAATAAAACTCCTACACCTTTATTAAAATAAGTTTTTATTCCGTCAAAATCTTTTTCGCCTGCAAGTCTTGAAAATAATGGAAACAGAGGAACTAAAAATGCAGTAACCAATATGCCTACAGGGAATTGAAACACTCTGTTTGCAAAGCCAATTGCTGTCCATGCACCTTCTTCAAGACAAGATGAAAAGAACATATCAATATAAATATGGACTTGTCCTATAGTGGAACTTAATACTGCAGGGAATAATAATTCTAAAATACTTTTAAAATTAGAATTATTAACAACATCAAAATTAGGTCTTATTTTGTAGCCAATCAATCTGACTTTTGGCATTTGCAAAAGTAATTGGCATAAAGCTCCGACAATCGTTGCTGTTGCAAGAACAACACCTGATTTATCACCGCCTGTAAAGAGTAATGCTCCGATAATTACGACACTTACGACTATTGGTGATAAACTTGGAAGCATAAATTCTTTGTATGTTATCAAAATGCCGTAATAAATACCGATTAATCCGCCGATAATCATTGAAGGACACATTATTCTCAAATGTAATGCTGCAAGATTAACTAATTCCGTACTACCGTCAGAAATTATTAACCCCATTATCTGATTAGAAAATAAGAATAAAATTATTGTTAAAATGGTGAAAAACACAAAACTCGTTGTTAAAAAAGTGTTAAACAGTTTTTCTGCAACTTCAGGCGGTTTCTCTTTGAGGTTAGGAATTATTTTTGTAAATACTGCAACTGTTGCACTGTGAAAAGGCCCTCCAATTCCACCTAAAAGTGTAATTGCTAAAGCAGGAAATTGGTATGCATAAAAATAAGCATCGGAAACAGTTGTTGCACCGTAGTAGTTTGCAACAATAATATCTCTGAAAAATCCCACAAGTTTGCTTACAACAGTAACAACCGCAATTAACCATGCGGCTTTTAGTATGCTTGTTGTTTTATTTTCAGAATCCGAATTTGTCTGCATGCGGGTTTAGTGCCTCTATGTACAATCTCAATGCTTTCATTGAACCTTCATCTAAAGGATAGCAAAAAGTTATTGTATTTTCACCTTTTTTTATAAAATCTGAAATATCAATTCTTATTGGAGCTTTAAAAGAAAACATTTCATGTGATAACGGTAAAACCATTTCTTTATCATTTATTACTAAATTTAATTTTGAAAGGCGAAATCTGTTATCAATAACTAATTCAGCAGATTTATGGTCAAGATAAAATCTTTGAGTTACTTGCTGTTGAGTTGGATATGCTGATAAAATTACAGGTTCTGTTCCAAGTGAAATACCTGTATAATAGTGTTTTAAAATTTTATCATGAGACATTTTAAGTTCTTTACCCATAAAACCTGCACCGTATTGGCTCATTCCGACACCATGCCCGAAACCTCCGCCATAAGCATTTATTTCAACTATTTCATTGTTATCGTCAACAACAAACTCAAAAACTACATTTGCACTTGGAAGTGAAATATTATTTTTTTGGAAAATTCTTCTTATGACAAGCTCTTTTTGAACAGTATAAGTTCCTTTATCAGTAACTATTTCAATATCAATAAGTTTGCCAGAATCACCTCTGCGTTTTGGTCTTAAATCAATTAGTTTTATTTTTTCTTCACTTTCAAATTTAGGTGATACAAATCCTGTTTTTGACTGCTCTTTTAAAGTTCTTGTCAAAACTTCTTCCAGTTCTTCTTTTGTCCAGTTCTTTTGCCAACGGTAATATGGAGAGCGAATATCGTAAGAATCAGGTTTTGTTGTATAAAATTCCCTAACTTCTTCTTCTGTTCTTAATGGTAATTGAGAAATCATGTCCGCCTTTGCTGTCAAATAAGGTTTACTGTTTGACGGAAATTTTTTATTATTTGCATCTGAAAAAGCATTTGAAAAACTTTCGGTATAACCGCCTGCGGTTGAACTATATTGAGCTAAAATTAATTCCCAATTGTATGTTGCAACTATTCCGTCTGTTTCTTCAACTGCTTTATTTGAAATTTTTTCTTCGGTATTTGCTCCAAAATATACCTGGCTTGCAACCGAATCAACTACATCATATTCATTTACAAGCCTTGTTCTCGGACTTAAAACATAATTTCTTGCTGCAACTGCCTGCGCTTTAAGAGCTTCAAGTCCGAAACTTGTCGGCATTTCGTTTGGAACAACACCTTTAAGATAATCCTGAATATCAAGAACATTTACTATATAAAACAAATTATCAGTTTTAGGTTTTTTAATAAGTTCCAAAGATGTTCTATATAATGCCTGTTTACCTTTACGCTTTAAATCTTTTATGCCTAACAAGCCACCATTACACAAAATAACTATGTCATTATCCGTAAGCGCAGCTACAACAGGTTTTATATTTTCTTCCGAATTTAATTCTGTTTTAACTGTTTTTGCTTCAAAAGTATTATTTTTCATCGAAATTTCAACAAAAGTATCAGCTGGAAATTCTGCAATTAAAGTATCACGCTTTTTATCATAAATAGAAATGTCAGATGTACCAAAAATGGTTGTTGTTTGGTATGTGTAATTTTGAAAATTTTGATTACCAATAGCAACTCTAACGTACTTATTTGCCGTTTGAGTTGTGTCTGATGCAAAAATTTTAGGACTTGCAAATATTAATAATAGAATTGCCAGACCTAAAAAAATTTTTTTTAATGTTTTAATTCCCAAGTAGTTCCGTCCTTTGAATCTTTTAAAATGATTCCGACATTATCAAGTGCCATACGAATTTTATCTGCCATATCCCAATTTTTTTCGGCACGGGATTTTTGTCTTAATTCGATTAATTCTTCCATTGAATTAAGTTCTAATCCCAAGTCTTCACTTACTGCCTTGATTTTTTCTTTTAATTCATCTTCCGATAATTCTGTTTTTGTAAAATTAAATCCTAAAACTTCACCCAATTTTACAAGTAAAGTGTATGCACCAAATTCATCTTTATTAGCCTTATTTACCAAATCAAACAATACTGCAAGAGCTTTAGACGTATTCAAATCATCATCCATAGCCTCTACAAATTGTTTATATTCATCTGTTTGAGTAATATCAAGAGTTTCATCAATCGGTGTTGCTTTTGCATTCAGCATACGTTTTGCACCTGCCTGAGCTGAATTTAAAGATTCTTCCGAAAATTCAACAGGCATTCTGTAATGGTTTGTCAAAATAAACAATCTGATTGTGTTTGAATCATATTTTTCAAGAACTTTGTCAATAGTCAAAAAATTACCTAAAGATTTTGACATTTTTTCTTTGTTAATAGTTACAAAACCATTGTGTAACCAATAATTAACGAATTTACAGCCATTTGCACATTCAGACTGCGCAATTTCATTTTCGTGATGAGGGAAAATTAAATCTGCACCACCTGCATGAATATCAATAGTTTTACCCAAATGTTTTCTACTCATTGCAGAACATTCAATGTGCCAACCCGGTCTGCCTACACCCCAAGGTGAATTGTATCCAAATTTTTCATCCTTTTTCCACAAAGCAAAATCAAGCGGATCTTCTTTTAAATCACCAACTTCAACTCTTGCTCCGCTTTCAAGCTGGTCTATAGGTTGTTTTGAAAGCATACCGTAATTTTTAAAGTTCTTAACTCTGAAATATACATCTCCGCCAGCTTCATAAGCATAGCCGTTTTTGATTAAATCTTTTACTATTGAAATCATTTCACCCAAAGTTTTTGTAGCAAAAGGTTCAATATCAGGTTTTAAGTTGTTTAGAGCCTCCATACTTTTTGTAAAAGATTTGTACCAAAAAGTTGAAACTTCTTCGGGAGTTTTACCCTCATTTTCTGCTTTTTTTAGAATTTTATCGTCAACATCAGTAACATTACGGCAATATGTAACGTCATAACCTTTGAATTTTAAGTATCGATATAAAACATCCCAAGTAATATAACATCTGGCATGTCCTAAGTGTGCGTAATCGTAAACAGTTGGACCGCAAACATACATTTTTACTTTATTGCCATCAATAGGTTTAAATTCTTCAACTTTATCTGTATAAGTATTGTGTAATTTCATAGTTTATTAATAAGTACCTTCGATTTTTTCCATAATTTCATCAGGAATATCAAAATTAGAATATACGTTTTGAACATCATCATGTTCTTCAATTTTGTCCATCAAACGCATAATTTGAGTTGCGGTTTTTTCATCTGTAATTTCAATAGTATTTTCGGGAATTCTGGTAAATTCTGCCGTTATATGTTCAAAACCTGCTTTTTCAAGACCCTCTGAAACAGTTTGTAAATCAGCAATAGAAGTTAAAATTTTATATTCATCATCTTCTTCCAAAAAGTCCTCAGCACCTAAATTAATAGCTTCTTCAACCAATTTATCATAATCAACATCAGACGAAAAGGTAATCATACCATATTGTTTGAACATCCAACCTACACAACCGGTTTCTCCAAGATTTCCGTTGAATTTTGTAAAATAACTTCTTATATCACCTGCAGTACGATTTCTGTTATCTGTCATAGCTTCAATTACAATAGCAACACCACCTGCACCATAACCTTCATAAGTTAATTCTTCATAATTTTCTGCCGCTCCGTTACCACAGCCTTTGTCAATTGCGCGCTTAATATTGTCATTTGGCAAACCCGCAGCTTTTGCTTTTTCAACAGCGGTTCTTAATCTGAAATTAGCCTTTAAATCACCACCGCCAAGTCTTGAAGCTACAATAATTTCTCTTGAAAATTTTTGAAAAACAACAGCTCTTTGTGAATCAACTTTAGCCTTTTTATGTTTGGTTGTTGCCCATTTTGAATGTCCGCTCATATATTTAATCCTTTATCCTGTCTACAACATGAATTATATCAAAAATAATGTATTTTAGAAAATGTAAATAAATGTAAACAAAATTTTGACATGGTGTTATGGAAAAATTTTTCTGTGGAACTAAGAGAATGTACATAAAGAAATTTATGTGTATGTTGTCCACTTTGAATGTTTCGCAGGGAGCGGAACATACATCACAAAGGATTGTGGTGTATCAATCACGAAAGGAGATCGCTTATGGCAATTACAGTAAACACTAACGTACCTTCACTAACAGCTCAAGGCTCATTGAATGCAGCTACAAACAGAATGAACACAGCAATGGAACGTATGTCAACAGGTGCTCGTATCAATTCTTCTAAAGATGATGCAGCAGGCTTGGCAGTGTCAAACAAATTAGATTACAAAGTAAGTTCATTAGCAGTAGCACAAGACAACGCTCAAATGGGTGCTTCAATGCTAGACACAATGGAGGGTGTAATGAACGTTATTAATGACAACTTAACTCGTATCAGAGACTTGACTGAACAAGCAGCAAACGGTACTTATGGTACAGATGCTATGACAGCAATCAAAACCGAAGTTAATGCAAGAATTGCCGAAATCGACCGTGTAGCAAATTCTACAGAATTTAACGGCAAAAAATTGTTAGATGGTTCATTGAATAGCGGAGTTAACTTACAAGTTGGTATCCAAAATGATACTAATTCTACGATTACTTTAGATTCTGACTTATTCAAAAATCTAACAAGAGGTGGTTTAGGCATGACTTCAGATGTTGCTTGGGCAAATGACGGAGCAGCTCAAGACTACTTAGATGTTGTAGATGCAGCTATCAAGACAGTTACTGATGCTAAGACTGCAATCGGTGGTAAGCAAGCTGCTATCGCTTCAGCTATCGAAACTGCTCAAGTTATGTCTACTAACTTAACTTCTGCAAGTTCATTGATTAAGGATGCAGACATCGCTGAAGAATCTTCTAACTACATTAAACAACAAATTCTTCAACAAACTTCTGCAAGCTTGTTAGCTACTGCAAACCAAGCTCCATCAATCGCATTGAACCTTGTTTAATACGATTTATAAGAACTTTAGGTCTTGCAGATATGAATCTTCTGCAAGACCTTTTTATTTTTTATATTTGCCATAAACGAACGGTGGTTTTGTACAATACAAAACCACCGTATCCTTTATAATAAAAATATTTTATTTTTCATCAAGAGCTGCAACACCCGGTAAAACTTTACCTTCAATAAATTCTAAAGAAGCTCCGCCACCTGTTGAAACGTGAGTAAAATCTTCTGTTTTAAAATATTTTTTAGCTGCCGATACAGAATCACCGCCGCCAATAACAGAAGTTGCACCATTTTTAGTTGCATCAACTACTGCTTGTAAAATTGATTTCGTACCTTCTGCAAATTTAGGATTTTCAAAAGCACCTACAGGGCCGTTCATAAGAATTGTTTTTGAAGATTTTACAACTTCTGCAAAAGCTTTTCTTGAATCCTCACCTGCATCTACACCTTCAAATCCGTCAGGTATTTCATTAATTTTAACAAATTTATTAGTTCCATTTCCTGAAAAATCATCTGTAACCAAAACATCTGTTGCCATAACTAATTTAACACCTTTTTCTTGTGCTTTCTTTTCAATAGCTTTTGCAACTTCTAATTGGTCGTCTTCACATATTGAATTACCGATTTTACCACCGTTTGCTTTCACAAAAGTGTAAGCCATACCACCGCCGATAATCATGTTATCAACTTTGTCTAACAAGTTTTCTAAAACACCGATTTTAGAAGATACTTTTGCACCGCCTACAATAGCAGTAAATGGTCTTTCCGGATTATCTAAAGCTTGTGATAGACATCTGATTTCTTTTTCCATCAACAGACCTGAAACAGCAGGTTTAACTAACTTCGCAACTTTTGCAGTTGATGTGTGGTTTCTGTGAGCAGCACCGAAAGCATCATTTACATAAAAATCACCAAGTTTTGCTAATTCTTCGGCAAAAGTCATATCGTCATCTTTTGCTTCTTCTGCTTTGTAATAACGAATGTTTTCCAATAACGCTACATGTCCGTCTTGTAAATCTGCTAATTCTTTGTCTGCGCCCTCACCAATTGGCGATTTTACAAATTTAACTTCTTGACCCAAAACTTTAGACATATATTTTGCAACAGGTTCAAGTGATAAATCTTCAAGAGTTTGACCTTCTTTTAATTTTTGAGGTCTGCCAAGGTGAGCCATTAATATGATTTTTGCACCCTTGTCTTGTAAAAATTTAACTGTTGGTAAAATAGCTTGAATTCTTGTATCATCAGTAACATTTTTGTCAGCATCCAACGGAACGTTAACATCAACTCTTACCAATGCTCTTTTTCCTTTTACATCTCCTAAGTCTTTGATTGATTTTTTCATTTTATTTCTCCTTTTTATAAAATTTTCGTCGGCATTTTTATTTTAACATAAAGAAAAAACCTAATTACTTAAATTTTTTTCATATTGTTGAAAAATTTTAATTATTTAAAGTACAATATTATAGATAGCATGGAATTAAATTTTTATGGATGATTTACTAACAGGATATAACTTTTATTCAAGCGGTCGTGATATGGAAATGATTACAAAAATCGTTGACACGCTTAAAGATATTTTAGAATATGATAAAAAACAAACACAACCTTTATTTTTAAAAACAACAGACAGTTTCATAATGAATATTGCAAGAAAAGTTGTTGAAGAAAAAAAGAAAACTTTTTTAATTGCTATTACAGGTGAAAGTGCTTCAGGTAAGACGGTTTTTGTTGATAATACAACAAAAGCATGCGTTAAAGACGAAAATAAAAAAGGCTATTATACAGTTGTTAGACAAGATGACTATTACAAAGATACTTCAAAAGAACTTCAAGAAGCTGGAAGTTATGAAGAACTTTTTAAAACAGGATTTAGTTTTGATACACCTGATGCAATAAATCTTCCGCTTATGAGAGAACATTTGATTGCTTTAAAAAATGGACAAACTGTTCAATCACCAAAATATGACTTTGTAACTTGTGAATCAAAACCTGACGGTGATATAAAAGAACCTGCAAAAATTATTTTAACAGAAGGTTTGTATGTCCTTCATGAAACAGTCAGAGATATTATGGACGTAAAAGTTTATGTATTTACGCCATTAGAAGTTTTAAAAGAACGTTGGTATAGACGTGCGGAATCGCGTGGTAAAACAGGCGAAGCGGCAGATTTACAATTTAAAGACGTAAATAAAACCGCTCAACAATATATTAGACCAACTTACCCTATCGCAGATGTAATAATTAATGGTCTTGTTTCACAAGATTATATTGTTGAAATTACGGATAAAATTTTTAATTCTATAAAAAACTTGTTTTAAAATTAAAATAAAAAAGACCTAAGATTTCTCTTAGGTCTTTTAAAAATTGCTCTAACCGTATTAAACAAGGTTCAATGCGATAGATGGAGCTTGGTTTGCAGTAGCTAACAAGCTTGCAGAAGTTTGTTGAAGAATTTGTTGTTTAATGTAGTTAGAAGATTCTTCAGCGATGTCTGCATCCTTAATCAATGAACTTGCAGAAGTTAAGTTAGTAGACATAACTTGAGCAGTTTCGATAGCTGAAGCGATAGCAGCTTGTTTACCACCAATTGCAGTCTTAGCATCAGTAACTTTCTTGATAGCTGCATCTACTGTATCTAAGTAGTTTTGAGCAGCTGCATCATCAGCCCAAGCAACAGTTCCTAAGTTCAAACCGTTTGCTTCATCTGTCTTACAATTTTGGAATAAAGAAGAATCTAGAGTAATTGTAGAATTAGTATCATTTTGGATACCAACTTGTAAATTAACTCCGCTAGTTAAGGAACCATCTAACAATTTTTTACCGTTGAATTCTGCAGAATTTGCTACACGGTTAATTTCTGCAATTCTTGCATTAACTTCGGTTTTAATTGCTGTCATTGCATCTGTACCATAAGTACCGTTTGCTGCTTGTTCAGTCAAGTCTCTGATACGAATTAAGTTGTCATTAATAACGTTCATTACACCTTCCATAGTATCTAACATTGATGCACCCATTTGAGCGTTGTCTTGTGCTACTGCTAATGAACTTACTTTGTAATCTAATTTGTTTGACACTGCCAAGCCTGCTGCATCATCTTTAGAAGAATTGATACGAGCACCTGTTGACATACGTTCCATTGCTGTGTTCATTCTGTTTGTAGCTGAATTCAATGAGCCTTGAGCTGTTAGTGAAGGT
>Ga0256405_10004554_pt1 | contig 25782 bp, 21 predicted proteins | sample RumenRJG_02DNA_FD_189096 | JGI IMG/M metagenome (GOLD analysis project Ga0256405, IMG submission 189096) | Bovine rumen microbial communities from Lethbridge, Alberta, Canada - RJG_02 | ecosystem: Host-associated > Mammals > Digestive system > Stomach > Rumen | place: Canada: Alberta... | reverse complement strand
GGAAGATGACGGCCACAAGCAGCACCAGCACTATCAGGTATCCGGGGGTCGCCAGCACCTCCCAAAGCCGGGGATTGATTGCAAACAGTATGGTCAGCGCCAGCGCGAACGCGGTCAGTATCCACACGAACTGCTTGCCGCTGCGCAGCGAAAAGTCCAGCGGCGAGCCCATGTCCGGGCTGTGGATGGAGGCATACACGTTCAGCCAGCCGATGAAGACCAGCGCCAGGTAGATCAGGATCAGAGTCCAGTCCACCGAACTGCGTAAACCTCTGTCAGTTCCCTGCAACATTGAAAACAGTTTCCATCATACGTTTCTCCAGTTCGGGGCGGGTGGTTTCCCCGAGGAGATATTTCTCTATAAGCAACGACGCCAGCGGGCAGGCCCAGGAGCCGCCCCAACCGGCATTCTCGATATAACCGACCACCGCAATCCTGGGATTCTCGCGCGGAGCGAAGCAGATGAATACCGAATTGTCGGCTCCGTGGGGATTCTGTGCGGTTCCCGTCTTTCCGCAGATGTCCAGCCCCGGCACGCACGCCATCCCTGCGGTTCCCCCGGCCCCGGGCCCTCCGTTGACCGCCATCCACATCCCCGGGATAACCTTCGAAAAGTGCGAGGTGTCCACCATGGTATAGTGCCTCTCCTTGTACTTTTCATCTATTTCGAGCCCTTCGGAATCCTTGACGATATGCGGGATGTAGTAGTAGCCCCGGTTGGCCATTATTGCGGCGAGATTCGCTATCTGCAGGGGCGTCGCCCCGATTTCTCCCTGGCCTATGGACAGCGAGATCACGTTGGAAGTCCTCCAGCGCCTGCGTCCGTAGCGCTTGTCATACAGCTTGGAAGTGGGGATGTTCCCGCCCAGTTCGGAAGGGAAGTCGCTCCCCAGTTTCTGTCCGAAACCGAAACTCAGCACATACTCCCTCCATTTGTCGAAGGCTTCCGAAACCGACTCGTATCTGTCGTTCTCCAGCAGATTCTTGAGCACATAGCAGAAGTAGGCATTGCAGCTCATCATCACGGCCTCCTCGAGACGCAGAGGGCTCCTGTGGCCGTGGCATCCCAGTTTCCTCGTCTTGGTATAGTAGTAGCCCCTGTTGCAGGGATACTGATACCAGGGCTCGAGAACTCCTTCCTGAAGTCCGATGAGGCCGTTCACCAGCTTGAAGACGGATCCGGGGGGATAGGATGCCTGCACGGTGCGGTTGAACATTGGCCTCCCGGGATCCTTCGCGAGCCGGGCGTAGTTGGCGCCCATGTTGGAGAGGACGTCCACGTCGATGCCGGGGCTGGACACCATCGCCAGTATTTCTCCGGTGGACGGCTCGAGTGCGATCAGACTGCCTTTCTTGCCGTGCATCAGTTCCTGTCCGTACTGCTGCAGATGCGCATCGATGGTGGTAACGATGTTCTTCCCGGGCACGGCTTCCTTGTCGAATTCTCCGTCCTTGTAGGAAGCCTGCACCTTGTTGCGGGAGTCTCTCAGGTAGACGTGATAACCCTTCTCGCCGCGAAGGTCTTTCTCCCTTGCCGCCTCCAGGCCCGTCTTGCCTATATAGTCCCCGCTCTTGTATACTTCCGGCTCCTTCTCAATCTCCCTGTCGTTCACCTCCGAAACATAGCCGAGCAGGTTCCCGCCGGCATTGAAGGGGTATTCCCGCACGGTGCGCACCTGCCCGCGGAATCCGGGAAAATCGTAGGCGCGCTCTGCGAACTTCATGTATTTCTCGACGCTGACCTGCTTTGCGAACTGCAGGGTCTGCCAGCCGATGCGCGAACGGTATTTCCTGTAGTATGCCATCTGCTCCCGCACCCAGAGAGTGTCCAGGTCGAGGGCCTCCGCAAGCGCCAGGGTGTCGAAAGCCGTCACTTCGCGCGGAGTGACCAGGATGTCGTAGCAGATGCGGTTGCCCACCAGCACCTCTCCGTTGCGGTCGTAAACTATTCCGCGCGGCGGATAGATGGTATGGTAGACCATGGAATTGTTGTTGGCGTCCCTCTTGTAGGAATCGTCCACTATCTGGATTGCGAACAGACGCACCAGGAGGATGAGGATTACTGCCCAGAGGCCGATCAGGAGCCTGTCGCTGCGTCTCAGTTCCATCTGTCTGCCTCCCTCGGAGCAAGCACTCCGGCAACATAATAGGAAACGGCGGAGCTCAAGGCGACGGAAACAAGCAGGCGCACTGCCATGAAGGAAACACTGCGGGTGCCTGCGCAGTCTACGGGAATGAAGACGGCGAAAAACAGGGTAGTGGCCAGCAGGATGGCCAGGAGCACTTTGCCTCCCCCCTGTTTATGGATGGAGATGTCTTCCTGCCGGGACAGCAATTCGGAACCGAAAACCAGGCGGATGAGACGGTTGCGGGCCAGGGCGACCGGAAGGAGCGCGCAAATGTTCAGCCCGAGCATCCCGTTCGTGAAGAAATCCACCGCCAGGGCGCTGACGAAGGCGATGACCAGCAGGCGCGTGGTGCTGTGGGTGATGGGAAGGCTCAGTATCATCACCGGCAGGAAACAGATTATGACATACTGCGAAAGATTGAGCAGGTCTCCCAGAACAATCTGTATGGCCAGCAGGATCAGGTAGGTGAGGATGTAACGCTGTCTCATTTGCCCGCCTCCTTTTCCACAGCTTCGATCTCGGCCTTGTCGAGATTCTCGGTGATTATCACGTAGCGCAAGGCGGAGAAATCCTGGAACAGCTTGACGCTCACTTCGTTGGTGCTGCCGTCAACCTGACGGATGCGGCCGGTCGTCCCGACCGGGATGTCGGCGGGGAATACCGAGGAGAAACCGCTGGTCCAGACAGTGTCGCCCGGTGAGATCTGCTGATGCAGGGGGAGTCCGCGCATGATGGCTCCGTCCGTATGGCGGCCGTCCCACTCGAGAGGTGCGACCAGCCCCGTCAACCCGATCCTGGCGCTGACGCTCATTCGCGGATTCATGAGCGTGATGCCGTAGGAATAATGCTTGCCCACGGAACTCACCACGCCGATCACTCCGCTGGTTGTGACTATCCCTGTCTGCGGCCTGACGCCGTCTTCCGTACCCTTGTTGAGGATGATGTAATTGTGCTGAGTGTTGCGGCTGGCCTTAACTATGGTCGCGGGAATCATCTTGAAGTTGCCGACCTTGCTGTCGTAGATGTGATTCTCGCGGTAGGAAAGATCTCTCTGCCCGAATTCCCGCACCAACGCCGACAATTCAATGTTTTCAGCGGCGAGTTTTTTGTTCTGCCTGTCGAGGGTGAAGTAATTGCGAATTCTCTCCCCGGCGCTCCATATCGAGGCGTGTACGCGGTGCGACGCCCTGTTTATCCAGATATTCTGCAGGGAAGAACTGTGGCCCAGCATAACGATTGCGGCAATCTCCAATGTTACGAAGACTGCCGCGCTCAGGATGTCGGAACCAAATTTTTTCCTCTCGACGGCCATTTGCTACCTCATCAGGAAAGGATAACTGTCGGTGTTCTTGAGAGCCATGCAAGTGCCGCGGCCCACTGCGTGAAGAGGGTCTTCGGCGACATGGAAGGGGATGTTGACCTTGTCGGTCAGGCGTTTGTCCAGACCGCGCAGCAGTGCGCCGCCGCCGGAGAGGAAGATGCCGTTCTCCACGATGTCGGAGTACAGCTCCGGAGGAGTCTGCTCAAGCACGTGGAGGATGGAAGTCTCGATCTTGGCGATGGACTTGTCCAGGCAGTGCGCGATCTCGTCGTGGGTGATGGTGGCTTCCACAGGATGGGCGGTCATCAGGTTCGGACCGCGCACGATGAAAGGCTCCGGCGCCTCGTCGAGGTCCGGAATTACGGCTCCCACGGCGATCTTGATCTTTTCGGCGGTGATTTCACCGACCTTTATGTTGTGCTGCTGGCGGAGATAGTACTGGATGTCGGATGTGAAGACATCGCCCGCGGTGCGGATGCTGTCCTGGATTACCAGGCCTCCGAGGGAGATGACTGCGATTTCGGTGGTGCCGCCGCCTATGTCGACCACCATGCTTCCCTTGGGCGCCAGCACCTCCAGCCCTATACCGAGGGCGGATGCCATCGGCTCGTGGATGAGGTATACGTCGCGCCCGCCGGCGTGCTCGGAAGAGTCGCGGACGGCGCGGATTTCAACTTCGGTGGACCCGGAGGGGATGCCGACCACCACCTTGAGGTTGGGGGTGAAGAGGCTGTGACGCTTGCTGTTAACCTGCTTGATGAACCCGCGGATCATCATTTCGGCGGCGTTGAAGTCGGCGATCACGCCGTCGCGCAGAGGACGGATGGTCTTGATGCCGGGGTTGGTACGCTCCTGCATCAGTTTGGCCTTCTGCCCTATGGCGATGCACTTGTTGGTATTGTTGTCGATGGCTACGATGCTCGGCTCGTCCAGCACGATTTCGTCATTCTGGTAGATGACGGTATTGGCCGTTCCGAGGTCGATTGCCAGTTCTTGATTCAAAAAAGAAAATGCCATTTCCGATACTCAAATATTTAGTCAAACAAATATAAGAATTTTAGTTAATTTTGCCATTGGTTTCTGCACAATATGGAAAGAAAAAAGTATGTGATATTCACTGCGGGCGGCAGCGGCACCAGGATGAAGAGCGCCGAACCCAAGCAGTTCCTGCTTCTGGACGGCCTTCCTGTGCTGCACAGGAGCATACTTGCCTTTGTGGACGCCTGCCCCGACGTGAAAGTGGTCACGGTCCTTCCCAGGGAGCATGTTTCCCTCTGGGAGGATCTCTGCACCAAATATCCCCTCGATGTGCCTCAGCGCATAGTCGAAGGCGGCATCACCCGTTTCCACAGCGTGAAGAACGCCCTTGCCAAGGTGCCGGACGGCGTGGTGGTGGCCGTACACGACGGAGTGAGGCCGCTTGTCAGCGGAGCACTGATCAAAGAGATGTTTTCGCAGATGCGCAGTTGCCGCGCCCTGATTCCGGTGCTCCCCGTGACGGACACGCTGAAGAGCCTCAGGCGCAACTCCGACGGCCGCATCGTCGCTACCGGCGACCCGGATCCCGACCGCAGCCGGGTGTTCGGGGCCCAGACGCCCCAAATGTTCCTGTCCGAGGAACTGCGTGCGGCTTATGAACTTCCCTACGACCTGTCCTACACCGACGACGCTTCAGTGGCTGCCAGATACGGAATCCCCCTCTCCTACATCGACGGAGAGAGGAACAACATAAAACTGACGACTCCCGAGGACATGGAGCTCGCCGCCTTCTTTATCTGAATCCGGTAATATTGAAGTCCTTCACCCAGACCTGACGCTCGAACGCTTCGTCGAGCGAAATCATGGTATCCGTGGACTGCACATAGGGGATGTTCTGTATCGTGTTGAGCAGCACGCTCATGAGGTGGTCGTTGTCGAAACAGTACAACTTTATGAGCAGTGCCGTGCTGCCGGTCACGAAATGGCACTCCACGACCTCAGGGATTTTTTTCAGCGACTCGGTGACCTCCTTGTACTTGTTGGCCTCGGAGATGGAAATGCTAACGAAAGCGCAGACGTTCAAGCCTATGGCACTGGGTTTTACCAACAGACGCGAACCGGTGATGACGCCGCCCGCTTCGAGTTTGCGCACCCTCTGGTGGATGGCGGCACCGGACACTCCGCATTCGCGGGCGATCTCCAGGTACGCCATTCTGGCATCCTTGACCAGGAAGGAAAGAATCTTCCTGTCGATTTCATCAATCTGATAATTGCCCATAGTCTATTTCTTTTTGGTGAATCTCCTGTACGGTTTCCGGCCTGCACCGGCAGACCCGCCTGCAATGAATTCCCTGCATTGCTCCAAGGTCAGCGCGGCGGCGTCGGTGCCCTTCGGTATGCGGAAATTCTTTCCGGCATGCTTGATATAGGGGCCGTATCTGCCGTTGATCACCGCAATGTCTTCGTCCTGGAATTCCATGATGATATTGTTCTCCGGTGCGGCTTCCTGCTGAGCTTTTATGGCAGCGATGCATTCTTCCAGGCCGACGGTCAGAGGGTCGGTCTTGCGGGGAAGCGTCATGTTGAGTTCGCCGTATTTGATGTACGGCCCGAATTTGCCTTTGGTCACGATGATGTCCGTGCCGTCCAGGCTGCCCACCGTCCTTGGCAGCGACAGCAGCTTGACGGCTTCTTCGAGGGTGACGGTCTCAATCAGCTGCCCCTTGTCCAGGCTTGCAAACCTGCGCGCATCTCCTTCTCCCTTCTGCACGTAGGCCCCGTATTGACCGTATTTCGCAATTATCTGCTGTCCGTCGGCAGGGTCCGTGCCAAGCACCCTTTCCACATGGGTGTACTGCCCGTCGTGCATCTTGTCTTCCACCAGGTGGTGGAAGGGGGGATAGAACTCCTTGAGATAGACCTTCCAGTCTTCTTTCCCCTCCGCAATCTTGTCCAGGTTGCTTTCCACGTCGGCTGTGTAGTTGTAGTCCATGATCTTCGGGAAATTCTCCACCAGATAGTCGGTGACGAGCATCCCTACGTCCTGAGGCAGCAGTTTGCCCTTGTCTTCCCCTATCACTTCCTTCTTTCGGGAAGAACCCAGGTCGGAGCCCTTCAGCTTGAAATTGACAACCTCCACCTTCTCTCCTTCGCGGTTGCCGGAGGCGATGTATCCTCTTGTCTTGGTGAGGGTCGTGATGGTAGGAGCGTATGTGGAAGGACGGCCGATTCCCAGCTCTTCGAGTTTCTTCACCAGAGAGGCCTCAGTGTATCGCTGGGGGGCGCGGGTGAACTTGCATTCCGCGCTGATCTCGTTTGCGGTGAGGGTGTCGCCGACGCGGAGATCGGGCACTACCGTGAGTCCCTCGTCGGCGCTGTCGTCGTCATTGCTCTCCATATACACCTTGAGGAAGCCGTCGAAAAGGATCTCGGACGCCTCTGCGGCATATTTCTCGCCGCGTTTGTCGGATGCTATCCTGATGGTGGTGTTCAGCAGCTTGGCCTCGGCCATCTGCGATGCGACCGTACGCTTCCAGATGAGGTTGTACAGGGCTTTCTCCTGTGCGGAACCGCTGATGTCGGCATTTTCGATATAGGTGGGGCGGATGGCTTCGTGGGCCTCCTGGGCGCCCTTGCTGCGGGTGTTGTACTGGCGGGGGTGGCTGTACTGCTCGCCGAAGTTGTCGATGATGAACTTCTTGGCGGTGCCGAGGGCGAGGGAAGACAGGTTGGTCGAGTCGGTTCTCATATAGGTTATGAGACCCTTTTCATAGAGGCTCTGCGCCAGACGCATGGTGGTGCTGACCGGCAGGTGAAGTTTGCGGGAAGCCTCCTGCTGAAGCGTCGAGGTGGTGAAAGGAGGGGCGGGATAGCGGGTGCCGTCGGTCTTGTCTACGGCTGCGATCGAATACCTTGCCCCGATGCTGTCCTGAAGGAAGCCGGATGCGTCTTCCGCATTCGTGAAACGGGTTTCCAGAATTCCCTTGAGCTGTGCTCCAGAGGGACTGGTGAACTGCCCTTCGACCCTGTAGTAGGGCTCCGGCCTGAAAGCCATTATCTCCCTTTCGCGGTCGACTACCAGGCGGAGCGCGACGCTTTGGACGCGTCCGGCGGAAAGCCCGCGGTTGATTTTCTTCCAGAGTATCGGAGAGAGCTCAAAGCCGACGAGGCGGTCGAGCACGCGCCTGGCCTGCTGCGCATTCACCAGATTCATATCCACATCCCTGGGATTGTCTATGGCACGGAGAATGGCGTCTTTCGTGATTTCGTGGAATGCGATGCGCCGGGTGCGGCTTCTGTCAAGCCCGAGAGTCTCCATGAGATGCCAGGAAATGGCCTCTCCCTCGCGGTCTTCATCGGAAGCGAGCCACACCACGTCGGCCTCCCTGGCAAGTTTGTTCAATTCGGCGACCACCCTCTTCTTGTTGTCCGGAATGACGTATTCGGGTGTGAAACCTCCTTTTATATCGATGCTCAGCTGCTTTTCCTGCAGATCCCTGATGTGGCCTTCGCTGGCCTTTACCGTGAAGCCCGAGCCCAGGAAACGCTGAATTGTCCTGGCCTTGGTGGGCGACTCTACTATTACAAGATTTCCCTCCATAACATTCAATTTTCTGCAAAGTAAAACACAAACTCGCTAATTTTCAAAATTTGTCGCCAAAAAAATTTACCTTTGTAATTCTAATCGAAGATTAAAAAATGGAAGACGCAACGAAGAAAAAAATAATAAAGTGGTTCTGGATACTGGTCACCGCGCCCTTCGCCCTGATCCTGTTCCTCCTGCTGCTCGTGTGGATGTTCGCAAAGATCCCTTCCTTCGAGGAGCTCGAGCACCCGGACAGCAAGCTTGCCACGCAGGTGATTGCAGACGGGGGTGAAGTGCTCACCACCTTCCATATAGAAAACCGTACTTTCGTCAGCTACGACGAACTTTCTCCCAACCTTGTCGCGGCCACCATCGCAACCGAAGACGCACGTTTCCGCAAGCACTCCGGCATCGACACGAAGGGCCTTGTCCGCGTGGCGGTAAAGACGATACTGATGCGGGACAGCAGCCAGGGCGGCGGTTCTACGATAACCCAGCAGCTCGCGAAGACCCTTTATCCCCGCAAGGAGGGAGTCGGCAAGATAGGGATGGTGTGGATAAAGCTCAAGGAGTGGATCACCGCCGTCAAGCTCGAACGCAACTACACCAAGGACGAGATACTCGTGATGTATCTGAATTCCGTGTTCTTCGGCAGCAGCGCCTACGGCATACGCGCCGCATCCGAGACCTTTTTCGACAAACTTCCCTCCGAACTTAGCGTAGAGGAGGCCGCCACCCTCGTGGGAATGGTCAACAAACCCACCCGCTACAATCCTGTCATCAATCCCGAACGCGCCCTGGGGCGCCGCAACTTCGTGATAGGCCGGATGGCGAAAAACAAGTATATTTCCAAGGCGGAGGCCGATTCCATCCAGCAGATACCCATCAACCTCATCTATCAGGTCCGGGACCACAACGCCGGGCTCGCCCCCTACTTCCGGGATATGCTCCGCCGCGATATGAACGCGGAGAAGCCCAAGCGCAGCAACTATCAGTATCCGGAGGATTATACCGCGGATTCCCTGCGCTGGCGCGACGACGAGCTCTACGGCTGGCTCAACAAGAACAAGAAACCGGGCGGAGAGAAATACAATCTCGACAAGGACGGCCTGCGCATCTACACCACCATCAACTACCGCATGCAGCAGAACGCCGAGCAGGCGGTGGCCGAGCATCTTGGGCAGAATCTGCAGAAGGCCTTCGACCGTGAAAACAAGTGGAAGAAAAACGCCCCCTTCGCGGGAGATGTCGACAAGGCCACACGGGACCGCCTGATGAGCAATGCCCGCCGTTGGAGCGACCGCTTCCGCCTTCAGCGCAAGGCTGGAGTCGGCGAGGCCGAGATACTGGCGCAGTTCGACAAGCCTGTCAAGATGCGTGTTTTCGCCTGGAACAAGAAGGGATACATCGACACTGTGATGACTCCCAACGATTCCATACTCTGGTACAAGAGCGTCCTGCGTTGCGGCATGGTAGCCATCGAGCCGGTGACGGGTCATATCAAAGCCTATGTCGGAGGGCCCAACTACCGCTATTTCAAATACGACAACGTCGGACAGGGCAAGCGTCAGGTGGGTTCCACCATCAAACCGTTCCTCTATACTCTCGCAATGCAGGAGGGGATGTCTCCCTGCGACAAGGTCATCAACGTGCCCCAGTCCTTCATCGCCGGCGACGGCACCGACTGGACGCCGCGCTCCACCGACAAGGATGAGTGGATAGGCAAGACCGTAACCCTCAAGTGGGGCCTCACCCACTCCTCCAACAATATCTCCGCCTATCTCATGAAGCAGTTCGGGCCTCACGCCATGGCCGAGATGATGCACAAGATGGGCGTGCACAGCCATCTGGAGGAGGTTTACGCCCTCTGCGTAGGTGCGGCCGACATCTCCATTCAGGAAATGGTCGCGGCATACAACGCCCTTCCGTCCAAGGGAGTCTACATCACTCCCATGTACGTCACCCGCATCGAGGACAGCCAGGGCAACGTCCTGTCCGAATTCACGAACCGCAAGCGCGAAGCCATCGGGGAGAATACGGCTTATCTGATGGTCAACCTGATGCAGGGCGTGGTCAACCACGGCACCGGCGCCCGACTGCGTTCGACATACGGGCTCAAGGGAGACATTGCGGGCAAGACCGGAACCACCAACGACAACTCCGACGGTTGGTTCATCGGCTATACCCCTTCCATCACCTGCGGCGTTTGGGTAGGAGGAGAGGACAGGCAGATACACTTCAATTCCCTCGCCCTCGGAAGCGGCTCGAACATGGCCCTGCCCATCTGGGGCATCTGGATGAAGAAATGCCTGGCGGACGGATTGTTCAGCGAAGGAGACCGCTTCATCGCGCCCGCAGGGGCATCTTTCAACCTCGACTGCACCGGCGGAGACATTGAGACTACCGCCGAAGGCCAGGAGGAAAACAAGACAGAAGAAGATTACTTTTTTGAATGATATGGCAAAGTACAGATCCATTGCTGTAGTCTACGGAAGCGATTCCTCCGAATGGGAGGTAGCATGCCGCAGCGGAGAATTCACGGCATCCCGCATCGACGGAGACCGTTATGACGTATATGAGATTTTTGCCCGTTTCGGCAAATGGCAGCTCGTCGCCTGCAAAAAGAAGGATGCAATGCGCGTCACCTTCCCGGAGGGTGCCCGTCCCGAGGTCGACAAGACCGATTTCAGCATTACGGTGCTCGGAGAAAAGGTGCGTTTCGACTACGTTTACGTCATGCAGCACGGAGCTCCCGGAGAGAGCGGCCAGCTGCAGGGCTATCTTGAGATGCTGGGCATTCCTTTCAGCACCTGCTCTTCGGCGGTCAGCGCCATCGCTTTCGACAAATACGCCTGCAAGAGTTATATCCGCGACCTCGGCATAGTGAAGTGCGCGCCGGACGCATTCGTCCACAAGGGGGCCGATCTGGAGGCTTTTTCCGCCCAGGTCGCCTCATCCTTGAAGTTCCCGGTTTTCGTCAAGCCTACCATCGGCGGTTCCAGTTTCGGCGTCACCAGGGTCGTCGACCCTTCCGAACTCGCCACGGCTGTCGGATACGCCTTCTCCGAAGGCCCCACCGTCCTCGTAGAGCAGGGTATTTCGGGGCGAGAATTCACCTGCGCCGCATATCGCACGTCGGGGGTTGTGCATACCCTGCCCATCATCGAGATCATTACCGAAAACGAGTACTTCGACTACGATGCGAAATACAACGGCCACAGCCAGGAAGTCTGCCCTGCGGAAGCATCGGAAGAGATTGTCAGCCTGGTTCAGGGCACTACCGCCAGGATATATGAGAATCTGGACTGCTCCGGCCTTGTGCGCATGGACTACATTTACGCCGAAGACGGGCTTTATTTCCTGGAGGTCAATACCATCCCCGGCATGACCAGCGCATCTCTGGTTCCCAAGATGGTGCGCGCCGCCGGCATCGACATTACTGACTTCCTTACCGACATCATCGAAAACGGCTGACGCACTCGGCCGACATTCCATATCACCCCCTCAAACATATAAAATTTATGTTTCAGGGGGTGTTTCCGTGTTGTGACCGGACGGTCATTTCGCGGATGCAGGCCGCCCGGATGCCTTTTTCGTGAATTAAACGATTAAAACGCAAATTAAACGGATAATTCTTCCTCACTTTGCAAAAACGAAAGTGGGGTATGAAAACTTTATCTGAAATCCTGATTGCGGCGACGGTGGTGCTGCTCTCCGCAAGCGCCTGCAACCGTGGCGGCGAAGCGGTTGACAACTACAGACAGAATTCGCTGATGTCGAAAAGAGACGTTGCCCGGATGCTGTCGTCTCTGCCAATCGGCAGTGCACAGATGGGCGAAGTGTACGATGCCGTGAGTTCTTCTTCGGCCAATGGTTACGACGAAGAATACATGATGCTGGACCTGCTGACAATACCCGGGGCCGGCGTGGGGGACGACCGTACTAAGGCGGTGAAGGCGTCCGCAGCCTATTCCGTCCCTATCAAGTCGCTCATAGAAGAGTATCTTGCAAAGAAGACCTCGGCTTCTACCAAGAGCGGCGCCTCCGATGTGCAGCGCTATCTCGACGACCTGCGCGACTCCGGAATGCAGATATACTGGCCGTATTCCGAAGAATGGGACGGAGAAACTCTCCCCCTCGTCACTTTTGATCCCGGGAACGGAGCGGAATCGAACTATGCGTACGTCATCAGCCCCGGTGCGGACGGATATGAGGTCGCCGATTCGGTTTTCGTCGATGAAACCGTGGCGCGGGAGCGCCCGGTGTGGGTGATAAACCTGAACGACGACTGCGGCAGCATCCCGTTGAGCTCCCTCATTTCCGCCAAATCGTGGTGGGACGACGAAGAAGACGAAGATGTCGAGAAGTACAATCTTTACATAAAAGATTTCACCATGCTGAGGCAATACGATCCATGGTTTGCCGGTGCATCGGAGTTCCACGTCTGGTGCGGCGGCGTAAACGGATTCTATGCATCCACCGAAGAACAGCTCAAGAATTACACTCCTTCCGTAACCGATTTCGTGGTTGTGGTGAAGCGGAGCGAGGTGGGGAAAAAGAAGCGCTTCAACGCCGTGCTCGTGACGGACTTCTCGGACCAGCTGGACAAACTTGCATTCCTTATCGTAGAAGATGATGGTGGCACGCGGACCAACTGGAAGTGCTCCGCTTCGGTAAAAATCAAGTCCAAGACCTATGGGTTCGACATAGACATCCCCTTCCGCACATCCGACGACGTAGTGTGGCGCGGTCAGCTCGGTGCGACTTATTTTGCAAAGGGGAAATCCATCGAAGGCCGTTTCGGAGACGTGAAACTCAGCTTTGCCCTGGAGTAATGTTATAACAAATTTGGTAAAATATGGAAATATTATTACCTTTGGCGCATATCGTAAACAATGCGGATATGCGCGGAAAAATCATAAGAATCGGAAACAGTCTTGGGATAATCATTCCGTCGAAGATGCTGGACAAGATGGCTCTTAAAGAGAAGGATATTGTCAGTATGGAATTGCATGGTTCCAGATTGGTTGTCGGGTCCGTGCAGGAAATAGAGGATCCTTTTTCTGCGATTTCCTGTGGCGGATGGTATGAGAACCCCGAAGAAGCTGATGAACTGTTGAGAGATATCGAAGAATCCCGGCGGATATCGACCAGAGAACTTGTCGAGTTATGAAGTATTTGTTGGATACCAACGTGTTGGTGGAGTTGCTGAAAGGTAACCGTACTGTCCGGCAGAATGTCGCGTCAGCCGGTCTGGACAATTGTAATATCAGCGAAATAACTTTTGCGGAGATGCTTTATGGTGCGTATAAAGGCGGCTTTGAACGTCATTCCCACGAAATATCTTTTCTGAAGGACAATCTCACGATTCTGCCAATAAGCCAGGGCTTGAACGCTTTTGCAAAGCTGAAGTCAGACTTGGAAACGGCCGGGAACAGAATTGACAATTTCGATTTACTGATAGCCGCGACAGCGATAACGTCAAATCTCGTGCTTGTAAGCCATAACGTAAAGCACTTCGAGCGGATACCGGGCCTGAAGGTTATTGACTGGGAACTCGGCTGACACTCATTTCGCAGGCCTTGCAGTTGAAATGCAGGGCAAGGCGGCGGCCATTGTTGAGGAGGTAGAGCGGCCCTGAGGCTTTCGCCCCCTGATGAACCGGGCACATTCCCAGTTCATATCTGATGCAGTATTTCGATCGCATCAGCGGTGCAGCGGAAGCATCGCTCTGCGTCTCGGAGGCGGGGGATTCCACGGCCGCTGCGCCATTTGCCCCGCGGACGTTCAACATCGGTATCAATCCGACAGGAAGCATGTCCAGGTCCGACGCTGTCAGGCGGCGGATGCTGTTGATGGTGGACGCGCTCAACAGGGGCAAGGCGGCTCCCGGGACGTCTGAAACCACCGAATCTACATGAAAATGATAATGCAGGCTCCTCTTTCCAAGTTGCTCGCGGAGCATCGCTTCTGCCCGGTCACGGTTTTCCGCCTTCTCCAGGTCCGCCTTAAAGGGGCTCAACAGTTCCCTGCCATCCTCCGAAACCGCTGTAACATCAATGTTCCATTTGCCGTGCACATGAACGGACAATGCCACTGAGACCTCTCTGCGGCAGGGGTTGGTGTCCAACTCCTTCTCGAAGGCGGTGTCGATGTTGCGGTAGAGAGACATCCCTTCGCGAAGTCCGTCCACAGACCTGCAAACAATTGTGTTACTTGAACATAGGTCTCCGCGGAATCCTGTAACACCTGATTTTCCTGCGAATGCGAATCCGTCGCCGTTATGCAGCTCGAGCCCTCTGGAGGCGGGTTTCAGCGTCAATTCCAGGGAATCTTTGCCGGACCGGCGGATTCTGATGACGGTTCCGATGAATTCTCCCATCGATTTGGGTGCGTCCATCGAAGCCCAGCGCCCCCTCTTTCCGTCCAGGAACAATTCGGTGTACCCGCGGTTGAAGGTCTTCCACGGATCCGGGGCGACACCCCCTGAAACCTTTCCGAAAGATGCGCGGGCATACTTTTCCGGTTCCGAGGCGACCAGCCGGTCCAGGGCGTCGGAATAGTATCTGGTGATATTCCTTACATACGACATGCTCTTCAAGCGGCCCTCTATCTTGAACGAACAGACACCGGCCGCTGCGAGCTCGGGCAATCTGTCGTGCAGATTGAAGTCCTTGAGCGAAAGAAGGGCTTTGTTCCTCACCAGGACCTTGCCGGATTCGTCCACCAGGTCGTACATCGAACGGCAGGCCTGCACGCATTCCCCCCTGTCCGCACTCCGTCCGTTCAGGTACTCGCTCAATCTGCACTCTCCGCTGTAGCATACGCAGAGTGCGCCGTGAACGAAGAATTCAACCTCGCAGTCCACGGCCGCGCAAATATCCCGGACCGTGGAAAGGGAGAGTTCCCTTTCGAGCACGATCCTGCTGCATCCGGCTTCGGCACAGCGCCTGGCATCTTCGACACTGCGTATGGCGCATTGTGTGGATGCATGCAGGGGAACCTTGATATCTTCCCAGGTGCAGATGCGCATGTCGCGGATGATGAAGGCATCCACCCCGGCTTCCTGCTCCGCGAGCATCTGGCGATGGACTTCTTCAAGTTCATCATCCCGGAGGAGGATGTTGACGGTTACGAACACGCGCGCCCCGAACTTGTGCGCATGCTCGCACAGGCGGGCTATTTCTTCGACAGGATTGCCCGCGTCCTTCCGAGCCCCGAACTGCGGGCCGGCGATATATACGGCATCGGCACCGCAGTCGATCGCAGCGATGCCGATGTCAGCATTTCTTGCCGGAGCCAGAAGTTCCAGGAAGGTTTTCATCCTTACTTGATGGCGGCAATCATGGCCTGGGCGTTCTTCAGGTTGTTGGGGTTGATCTTGGAAGGATCTGCAACAGCCTTCTGATAGTATTCCTTGGCCTTGTCATTGTCCTTCAGCTGCTGATATGAAACGCCTATGCTGAAGAGGATGTCTCCGCTGTTCTTTGCGGTAGGGGCAAGCTCGAGATATTTCTCGAAGTATTCGATTGCCTGCTTGGTTTTTCCGCCATTGGAAGCGGCGGTGCCGGCAATCTGGAAAGCCTTTGCATTGTCGGCGTCGTACTTGGCGGATTCAAGGGCGGCGGCGATGGCGTCATCATACTTCTTCGCCTTGAGAGCGGCTGCCGCCTCCTGCTGATAAAGGTTTACGATCTGCTTTGTGCCGGCTTTGTCCTGACCGTTCTCAATGGCTGCCTGGAATGCGGCAACCGCACCTTCCTTGTCGCCGGTGGCCTTGAGGGCTGCACCGAGACGGAGGCTGGCCATTCCGTTGGCTGCATCTTCGGCGAGGACTTCCTTGTAAGCGGCAGCGGCTGCTGCATAGTCCTTGTCGTTGAAGAAACCGTTGGCCTTCTGCATGAGCACCTGGGGAATCAGTACGGCGGCATCATCGGCGATGTTGTCTACGCCGTATTTGGTTGCCGTCTCGATGGTCTCCCTGAGACCTGCTACAGCCTTGTCGTATTCTGTTTCGTTCACGGCCTTCTTTGCGAGGGCGAACATGAGAACGGGGATTGAACTCTTGCAGTTGGTGACGATTTCGGCACCCTCTTCGCCGAGGGCCTCAGCCATCACGAGGGCCTCCTTGAAGCTCTGGAGGGCCATTTCCATGTTACCTGCCTCATTGGCGGTGATGCCGTTGTTGTAAGTTTCCGTTACTGTTGCGAGGTCCTGTGCATATACCAGGCTGCCGCAGAGCAGAGATGCAACAATGATGATAAGCTTTTTCATTTTCTTATAAGTTTGTTTGGTTCAATACTTGTTACCGAATCGCAAAAATAGTAAATTTTGTTGTATTTTTGTGCCGACTGCCGCATTATGTTAAAAGCATTCAGACACATATATTTCGTTTCAATTTTCCTGGCGCTGTCCGCCGGGCTGCATGCGCAGGACCTCCCGTCTCTCGGCCGTCGTTCCGGCATCACTTCCGGAACCTTTCCCAACGGCATCTCCTACTACCTGGTCCCCAATACATATTCCAAAGGTTATGCCAATTTTGCACTGATTCAAAAATGTGCTGACAATCAGGAAGATGTGAGAGCCTCCCTGGACTATGACTTCTTCGCATCCAAAGGAGTCGGATATACGCCGGACGGCTACATCTCCTATGCCGGGGGCTCCGCAATCTTCAATTTTGAAGATGTCCCTACATACCGATCCGTTGCATTGGATTCTACCATAATCCTGCTTTTCAATCTTGTAGGCAGGCATAAGGGAGAGCAGGCCATCGTAGCCAGCGGCGACCTGGACGTGGCCCGCCTGAAGGACCGTCTCTACATAATGTCGCTGACTGTTCCCAAGCGAACTCCAGCTCCCGAGGCCCCGGAATATGAATGGAAACCCTCGTCCGCGCCTCGTTTCATCCATTACGGCAACGGCTGCAATTCCCTCGCGGAAATCAGCGTCACTTACTCTTCGTCCCGCATCCCCCGGAAGTATATGGGCACCCCCCAGCCTCTGGTTACGAACATGTTCGCCCACCAGCTGGGATACATCCTCCGCAAGCGCCTGGAAGAGCTTTTCGATTCCAACAAGGTCCCTCTCGCATACGTCAGGTTCAAGTATCGGGACAGCGCCTCCACCGATTCCGACGAGACATTCACCCTTATGGCGGGAGTGGCGGACAGCGATGTGCGGGAGGCCACCCGCCTGATTGCCGGAGTGCTTTCGGACATAGACAGGAACGGTGTTTCCGCAGAGGAATTCCAGGATGCGAAAGCCCGTTTCCAGACGGCGATGGACAGGTCGGCGGATGCCCCGGTGACGAACAGGGAGTACGTGTCTTCCTGCGTTGCGAACTATATCTACGGCGCGGGCATAGTCTCTCACAAAGAGGCCATAAGCTTCTTCTCCGGCCGAAAGATCGCTCTCGAGCAGGACCGTTCGATGTTCAACCGTTTCATCGCAGCCCTGATCGATCCGGCCCGCAACCTTGCAGTGAGTTACGGCACTCCGTCCGACTCTCTCGACACGGACGCATTGAAGCGGGAATTCCAGGCCGCATGGAAGAACACTCCCGTCCGGACGGCCTACCATGTCAAGTCCAACGACACTCTCGCGCTGTACTATCCGGTGGAGAAGAAGATGAAGATAAAGTCCGAGGGGATAGATCCTCAGACAGACGGCACGGTGTGGACATTCGCCAACGGGATGAAGGTCGTCTTCAAGAAAACGGACGACAAGCAGGTGCGGTATGCCATGATGATACGCGGAGGCTACACGGAAGTGCCGGATATATCCGAAGGGGAGAGTGCATTCGTCGGAGATATGCTCGGCCTGTACGACATCTGCGGAATGAGCCCGATGCGCTTCCGCAATATGCTGGAAGCCAACGGCATAACAATGAACTGCGAAGTTACCATAGCGGACATGTGCATACGCGGCACGGCCCCCGCGGATAAAGTCAACCTCCTCTGCCGTTCGCTGCTTTCCATTCACAAGAACCGCAGCCTGAACAAGGAGGCGTTCGCTTACTACAAAAGCTGCGAGGCTCTCAGGCAGGAAGATTTCCGCCACTCGACCGACGGGATCAATGCCGTAACGGACAGCATAATGTGCCCGGATTTCTACTATCCGGTCACCAAGACCGTCGAGAAGCTCGGCGACGATCTCCCCGAAAAAGCCGAGAAGTATTTCGCGGCCCAGTTCCTGAAATGCCAGGACGGCATCATCTTCATCGAAGGCGACCTGAATCCGTCCTCCTTGCAGAAAATACTGGTAAGGTCGATGGGCGCATTCCGGACCGGCAAGGCCTTCTCCGTCCGCCCGAAGGTAGAGTACCGTCTCCGCTCCGGGTGGTCGACCTATACCGTGGACAAGACGGACCGCCTGATCGGAGCGGGGTCAGGGGCTAATCTCGCCCTGGCCGCGGAAAGGCCGTTCACGATGCAGAACTGGTGCGCCTTCCGCATAGCCGTAGAGTATCTGCGCCGGGAACTCATAAAGGATATGGCTCCGCTCGGGCAGTATTTCGAGATATATCCCCAGCTGCAGCTGCTTCCGGTGGAGCGTATCGCAATTTTTGTGAACTGCAGTCCCTGCCCGTCCGCCGGCCTTCCTGCCGACGTCGAGCCTGCCGACCCTTTGGCGGTGGTGAGCAGGATGCGCGACGCCCTGCCGCGCATCACGGCGTCTTCGCTCTCGGCGGAAACCCTTAAAGGCCTCAGGGAGGCGCTTGCAAAGGAGATGGCTGGCGAAGCTTCCGACCCAGACTACGTAATGGAGGCCTTCCTCCTGCGCCATTCCGAAGGCAAGGACGTCCTTTCCAATTACTCGACGTATCTTTCGAAAGTGACGGCGGAGGACGTCATGAACGTTGTCTCTTCCCTCGACAGGGGCAGCAAAGTGGAATATATCATCAAATGAGGCGCGAAGACTTCGGTACCATAGTTGAAATCGGCGACGTCCTCGTCAGCGAGGATGTCATCTGCGAGTATTTTGCCTGCGATTATCCCGTATGCAAGGGGGCCTGCTGCATCGTGGGGGACAGCGGCGCTCCTCTCGAGGAAGAGGAAGTGCCTGCCCTGGAGAGAGATTATCCTTCTTTCAGGCATCTTGTCCCGGAAAAGGGGCGTGCCGCGGCCGAAGCGTCCGGCTTTTTCGCCGTCGACCGTGACGGCGATCTCGTTACACCTCTGGTGCCCGGCACCGAGGAATGCGCCTACTGTTGTTTCGAAGGAGACAACTGCCTCTGCGCCATCGAGAAAGCCGGGCTTTCCAAACCGATTTCCTGCGCACTCTATCCCATACGCATCAAGAAATTTAGGGGAGGGGGAATGGCGCTGAATCTCCATCGCTGGGATATCTGCCGCTGTGCCTTCGAGCGCGGCAAGCGGGAAGGCATCCGCGTCTACCAGTTCCTCCGCGGGCCCCTCATCCGTCGCTTCGGTCCAGAATTCTACGAAGCCCTCGACGCTGCCGCGCAGCACATTCTATAAAAGATCCGGGATGATGTCATCCGCGATGAACCAGTCCTTTTCGGGGATGGGGCCGAGGGCGGTGCGTGCGAGGAGCATGACTTCCTCTTCGTGAATTTCTTCGGGGCTGAGATTTTCGCCCTCGGAGGTCCAGCCCGACAGCTGCTGGCTGTTCCAGCTGCGACGCTGTCTGCTATCCGCGACGGGCAAAGGGCCGGTTCCGTGCCACAGAAAAGGCGGCCCGGATTCCGGCATTGCCCGTCCGCAAGGCCCACCCGCAGCGTCGTAGAAGATCAACGAGTGTGCGCCGGGGCCGAGGCCTGCGTACGGATGCCGTGTCCAGTAGGCGGAATTATGGACGGCTTCGTGCCCGGGGAGGGCCCAGTTCGAGATCTCGTAGTGCCGGTATCCGGCTTCGGCGAGCCGGCGGCAGACAAGTTCGTACTGCGCACGGCATTCTTCCTCGCCGAGTTCCGTCACCCGCCCTTCCTCGATCATCTTCGCGAGGGCGCTGCCTTCCTCTATGCTAAGCTGATATGCGGAGATGTGTTCCGGCCTCCAGGATATGACCTCTTCCAGCGTCTTCTCCAGAATCTCAACCGTCATTCCCGGCACTCCGGTAATCAGATCGATACTCAGGGCGTGCTTTCTGCCTTTGTGCGGGAGATTCATCCGCTCTTCAGAGCGGCGGCCGGGCCGGGACTTTTCGGGAGAAAAGTCGGAAAGGCAATCAGGCCGCGGGGGCTCATAGGGGGTGGAACCCCCTAAAATAAGGTAGGCCTTCCGGGCACCATCGGCCGAGTGCCGGCGGTTCATCCAGCGCAGTATCCCGTCGTCCAGCGACTGCACCCCCATGCTGATGCGCGTCACGCCAAGATCCAGCAGCCCCTGCACATATTCGGGTCCCCGCTCTATGATGTCCTCGGGATTGACCTCGATGGTGAATTCGGTGTAGCTGGGATGCGCTGGCATTTCGGACGGGCAATGCCGGGACCGGGGGCCCTTTACGGGACACGGCCCGGCCCTTTGCCCGTCGCGGATGGCCTCCAGTTTGTCCAGTATCCTTCGCAGAACAGAAAGAGGAAGCACGCTGGGCGTACCTCCTCCTATGTAAAGAGTGTCGAGATCGAGGGTGGAAATTATCTCCTCGCGGCGGGCGGCAATCTCGGCGCAGACCTCGTCGGCCCAACGGGCAATCGCCGCCTCTTCCTTCCCCTTGCACGCAATCTCCGAATAGAAATCGCAGTAAGTGCAGAAACTCCTGCAGAAGGGGACGTGGAGATAGATCATTACCTCAGCATGGTCTCAGCCTTGCCGAGACGGCCCTGGGCGGTGAACACCTCCGCGGTGTAGATACCCTTGGCAAACTCGCCTGTATTGTTGACATAGATGCTGACGTCTACATCCCTGCCGTTGTAGTCGATTTCGCGGGAAGCGGTCGCGGGCATGGCCTCTCCGTCGAGGGTGAAACTTGCTCCCGTGCCGTCCATCAGGAGATTTCCGTCAGGATCCTTTACGCGCACATAGATGCGGACGGGGCCGGTCGGAGCGAGTTCGTTCTCCGCCAGGGTGAGGTTGACCACCATCTGGGTGACGCGGCTGCTGCGGTCCATGACCTTGCCGGAAGCGCCATAGGCCACCAGGGAAATGCTGCGGGCCTTGATTACGGAACCGACGGCTACCTTGTTGGTCAGGTCGTTGACCTGCTCGGTCAGGGCTGCGTTGCGGGTGTTCGCCTCGGCGGCTTCGCGGCGGGCGTTTGCGGCCTGCACGGTGAGTTTCTTGTTAAGTGTGTTGAGGGAATCTATCTGCTTGACGTAGCTGCGCATGATGCTTCGCAGGGTGCCGAGTTCCTTCTCGTATTGGCGCATCTTTGCGCGGTTGGTTGCCTCTGTCTTCTTGATTCGCTCCACGAGCTGCGCCACCTCCTCCTTGGAGGAATCGAGCTGTGCATTCACGGAATCATATTCAGTGGAAAGGGATTCGTAGTCGCCCTGCAGGCTGATTATCTGCTCCGTGAGCTGCTGCTTGTCGATCTCCAGGTCCTTCACCAGGCTGTTCTTGCTGGACCATACATACACCAGGACGGCGCCGAGGGCAATCGCAATAGCCGCCAGCACCCACATGACCGGCTTGAGGGCCGTGCCTTTTTCCTTACGTTCGCGCTCCTCGCGCTCGATTCTCATCAAAGGATCTTCTTTTTCCATATTGTTTCTTCTTTTTGTCCACTTGAACCGGCCGCCTTCCGGCCGATAAATCTATTTTGTGCAAAAGTAATGATTTTTCAGTAAATTCGCAGTATGAAATACATCGTACGTGCTATCAAATACTTTGCCTATCTGGCAATAATCCTCTGCATATTCATTGTACTGCTTTCGCTTTTCGGGGTGGTGGGCTCCACTCTCGACGACATTTTCAAGGACGGCGCCGCCTCGTTATGGAAGATTGCGGGCATAATCGCAGTCTTTGCTGCCATCTATCCGCACCTCGGATTCGGCAGGCGTAACGCCTTCGTGCCCGGGGCCTACGATGAAATCCGCCTCGGCGTGGTCGATCTGATGCACGACCGAGGCTATGTGCTTGAAGATGAGAGCGGAGAGAATCTCAAATTCCGCCTCCAGTCCCCCGTGATGCGCATCACCCGCATGCTCGAAGACCGCGTTACCTTCACCCGCACCGCCACCGGTTTCGAACTCGAAGGCCCGGTGAAGGATCTCGTGCGCATAGTCAGCGCCCTCGAAGCGAAGTTCCGTCCGGAATAATCAGACCGCCTTTGTTCTCTGCTGCAGCCACTCCCCGTCGAAGTCGTCGAGGAAGGGGCGGAGAGTGGCGTATACCTGCGCGTGGTAGTTGTTCAGCCAGTCGCGCTCGGCCGGAGTGAGCATGTCCGCGAGCAGGGGCTCGGTGTCGAAGGGGCAGAGAGTGAGCGGCTCGAAACGCAGCCATCTGCCGAAGTCGTTCTCGCCGGCATCCGTGCAGAGGATAAGATTCTCGTGACGGACACCGTGCATGCCCTCGCGGTAGATGCCGGGCTCGTCGGAAGTGACCATCCCCGCTTCAAAACCGGTGGAATTCAGGTTCTGGCGTATGTCCTGCGGGCCTTCGTGCACCCCGAGGAACCAGCCGACCCCGTGTCCGGTGCCATGCCCGAAGTTTCTCTGATATGCCCACAGCGGCTCTCGCGAGAGCACGTCCAGACGGCATCCGGGAGTGCCTGCGGGGAAAACCGCCGAAGCCAGGGCGATGTGCCCGCGGAGGACGAGGGTGTAGTCTTCCATCTCCAGTTGTGTGCACGGCCCGAGGGCCCAGGTGCGGGTGATGTCGGTGGTGCCGTTCAGATACTGTCCGCCGGAATCGCAGAGGTAGAGGCCTCTCGCTTCCAGCATCGGCGCTCCCGTGCGGGGAGTGATATAATGAGGCAGGGCTGCCGAAGGTCCGTAGGCCGAGATGGTCTCGAAGCTGTCGCCCTGGTATCCGGGAATCTCCGCCCGCAGCTGGCCCAGCTTGACGGCCGCATCCCATTCGCTCACGGCCCTCTCGTTCTGCATGCAGCGGTCCAGCCAGTGCAGGAACTTGACCATGGCGAGCCCGTCCTGCAGATGGCAGTCCCGCATTCCCGCGATCTCAAGCTCGTTTTTGATCGCCTTCCAGCCCTGCACCGGCGAAGGGCAGGCGACGAGGCGCGCAGGGCCTATGAGCGAGCAAAGATGATAGTTGAGGGTATCCGTATCTGCCAGCACATGGCCGTCGAGTTCGCTCAGGGCGATCTCCGTCTCCTCGTAGTAGCGGATGAAGATGCCGTCCTCCTCCAATTCGGCGAAGGTCGCTTCGGTCACGGGATCTTCCACCTCCCCCTTCTGCACGAACCAATCGGCGGTCTCGGGCCCTACGAGCAGGAAGGAAATCACGAGCGGATTGTATTCGATGTCGGATGCCCGCACGTTCAGAGTCCAGGCGATGTCGTCGAGGGCGTTCAGGAGGATGTAGTCGGCTCCCTGCGCGTCGAGGAAGTCCCGCAGGCGTCCCAGGCGCTCGATGCGGCTTTCGCCGGGGTCGACCGTGAAGATCGGGGTCTGGGGGATGCCCGGTCTGTCGGCCCGGACGGCGTCCAGCAGGTCCGGGATGCTCACTATGTGGCAGGCCGCTCCGTTGGCGTTGACGGCCTGCTTGATGCCGGAGATGAAGGCCTGCCCTACGCAGATGCCGTCCACCGCAAAGTAGACCTCGTTTTCATCCGCGAACTTCTCCGCGAGCCACCTGTCTATGGGCACCTGCTCCGGAACGCGCATCTTGTGCAGTTCCACCCCGGTGCCTTCCAGCTGCTGCACGGCCTGGATGAAGTAGCGGGTGTCTGTCCACAGTCCGGCATGGTCCAGGGTCACCACCACGTCGCCTGCCTCGCCGGTGAATCCGGTAAGCCACTGCACGCATTTCCAGCGCTCTGCGGGATACTCGCTCCCGTGCGGGTCGGAGCCTGTCAGTATCACGGCGTCCCATCCGCGGCTGCGCATCATTGCGCGCAGCTGCCCGATTCTGTCTGCGAAGATGTTTTCCATATGAAGAGCAGATGATATGAATTCTCAAATTTAGGAAAAAGAATTAAATTTGCACCTTATGAAAATAGGGAATCTGGATTTGGGCGAAAGACCGGTGCTGCTGGCTCCGATGGAGGACGTGACGGACGTTTCGTTCCGCATCCTCTGCCGGGAGCAGGGGGCGGATATGGTCTACACCGAATTCATCCCCTCCGACGGTCTCATCCGGGATGCCTCGAAGGCCCTTGCCAAGATGAAGACCCTCGAAGAAGAAGCCCCGGTAGGCATCCAGATTTACGGTCACATCCCGGAATCGATGGTCGAGGCCGCGAAGATGGCGGACCATGCCGTCGAACTGGTAGGCGGGCACGGTGCGGATGTGATCGACATCAATTTCGGCTGTCCCGTCACGAAGATTGCCGGGCGCGGGGCAGGCTCCGGGATGTTGCGCTATCCCGACAAGATGGTGGCCATCACCAAGGCGGTCGTGGAGGCGGTGGGCAAGCCCGTTACCGTCAAGACCCGTCTCGGTTGGGACGAATCCTCGAAGATCATAGTCGAACTTGCCGAACGCCTGCAGGACGTCGGCATACAGGCGCTCACCATCCACGGACGCACCCGCTGCCAGATGTACAAGGGCTCCGCCGACTGGACCCTCATAGGCGAAGTGAAGAACAATCCCCGCATGCACATCCCCATAATAGGCAACGGCGACATCACCACCCCGCAGCAGGCCCGCGACGCCTTCGACCGCTACGGAGTGGACGCAGTAATGATAGGCCGGGCGACTTTCGGTCACCCCTGGCTCTTCCGGGAGGTCAAGCATTTCCTGGCAGCCGGGGAAGAACTCCCGCCCCTTTCCGTGCAGGAAAAAGTGGCTCTCGCCAAACGCCAGCTGGCTTTGTCCCTTCAGTACAAGGGAGAACCCAGGGGAATATACGAGATGCGCCGGCATCTCTCCTGCTACTTCAAGGGCCTGCCGGATTTCAAGGAAACCCGCATGAAGATGGTCACGACGCTGGACGCGGCCGAACTTTATTCCATACTCGACAATATCGCTGAACGCTATGCTGATACAACGCCTGATTCTTAAACGTGCCGCCAGGGCCTGGAGAAAAGCTCCCGGAGCGGAGGTCCCCACCATCTGCGTGGGCAATATAACCGTAGGCGGGACGGGGAAGACGCCTCATACGGAGATGATACTTCGGCTCCTGCAGGAACTGCGCCCCGAGGCGCGGCTGGCGGTGCTGTCCCGCGGCTACAAGCGCAAGATCAAGGGGTATCAGCAGGTAATGACTGACAGTACGGCCTCGTTCGCAGGGGATGAACCCCTGCAGATCAAGCGCAAGTTCCCGGAGGTGAAAGTGTCGGTCGACAAGAACCGGGTGGAAGGGTGCAGGAATCTGGTCTCGGACGGGACGGACATCATCGTGCTGGACGACGCCTTCCAGTACAAGAAACTCCACGCGACGCTCAACATCGTGCTGGTGAATTACAAACGCCCCATTTTCGAGGACAGTCTCCTCCCGTTCGGGAGGCTCAGGGACCTGCCTTCCCGCATCGCCGACGCCGACGTGGTGATAGTGACCAAGTGCCCGCACGAGATGGAAGAAGACGAGAAGGCGGAATGGCGGAAGACACTCCGTCTGGACGGTGGCAAGCCGCTGTTCTTCACCACCGTGGACTATGATGCGCACGTGGCCGTATGGCCCGGGGAAGCCGACCCGCGCTACAATTATTCCAAGACTGTCATCCTTTTCAGCGGCGTTGCGGA
>Ga0256405_10004553_pt1 | contig 25785 bp, 47 predicted proteins | sample RumenRJG_02DNA_FD_189096 | JGI IMG/M metagenome (GOLD analysis project Ga0256405, IMG submission 189096) | Bovine rumen microbial communities from Lethbridge, Alberta, Canada - RJG_02 | ecosystem: Host-associated > Mammals > Digestive system > Stomach > Rumen | place: Canada: Alberta... | reverse complement strand
CCTTAAAAAGAACTGACTAAGGGCATTGTACGTATTTTTGGACAGACTAAACGAGAGGAAGCAAAACAAGATGGCGAAAATTGACAAAGTTCAGGAAGTAAGCCTGAGAAAATTGCACCCGTACCCGAACAACGCGAAAAAGCACAGCGCGGACCAAGTCCAGAAGATAGCCGACAGCATTTCCGAGTTCGGGTTTTTAAGTCCCTGCCTAATCGACAAGGAATACAACGTCATAGCAGGCCACGGCAGGCTCCAGGCGGCCGAATTGCTGGGAATGCGTTCTGTTCCTTGTGTTTTTATCGAAGGGCTCACAGAACGGCAAAAAAGGGCTTATATTCTGGCCGACAACAAATTGACAGAGCTCGGAGAGTGGGACCAGGTCCTTTTAAATGAGGAACTGGCTTTTTTACAGGATGAAGACTTCGACGTCGAGCTGACCGGTTTCGAAATCTCTGGCGACTGGTTTTCAGAGCGTGAGCGCTGGGACAATTCCAGGGAAGAAGGCAACGAAGAATACAACGCCTTCCTGGATAAGTTCGAAGACCCGAAAACAACCGACGACTGTTACACACCCGACAACATATACGAAGCGCTGGCGGACTGGGTCCGGAATGAGTACAACGTTAACAAGGCCGATTTTATTCGACCGTTCTATCCTGGCGGAGATTATCAAAGCGAAGACTACACCGGGAAAATTGTTGTGGACAACCCGCCGTTTTCCATCCTGGCCCAAATCGTTAACTTTTACGTTGAGAAAAAAATTCCGTTTTTCTTATTCGCTCCGGCGGTTACCCTCATGAACTATACCAGGAAGCCGGTGACGGTCGTTTGCGCTTATTGTGTGATAACATACGAAAACGGCGCAAGCGTCAACACATCATTCGTTACAAATATGGAACCGTTCGAGATAGTACGGAGAACAGCGCCGGATCTTTACAAATTGCTAGACGAGGAAAACGAGAAGAACCTGGCGAAGCTGAGGAAAAATCTCCCGAAGTATTCGTTCCCGGATCAAGTAGTCACTCGGGCTATCATGGGAAGATGGTCAAAGTATGGAATTGACCAGAAGTTCAGAAGGGACGAAAGCGTGACGATAGACGCCCTGGACGCTATGAAGGAACGGGGAAAACGGATCTATGGTGACGGACTATTGCTGTCAGAAAAAGCGGCAGCAGAAAAAGCGGCAGCAGAAAAAGCGGCAGCTACCCAGTGGGAGCTGAGCCGGAGAGAGTGGGACATAGTTCACACTCTCGGAGGCGAAAATGATCAGGCTTGAAGAGCACCGGCAAAAGATGGCAGAAGTGAAGCACCAAATTGAAAAAGCAAAAGGCCCACGTCATAAACGGGACCTTGTCAGATATTACAACAGGCTATCGAAAGAGATGGCATCCGCTAGAAAATACATGAGAGGAGAAAAGAATGGCTAAGTCATTACAACAGCAGGCCGACGAAATTCTGGCCAAGGCTGAAGAGCGCGGGGTCCAGTCGAACTTCTTCTTTCGCACAACCTTTAAACGTTACCAGGTACAAATGACCGCTCTGGCCAGTTTAGAAAAAGCGATCGCAGACTACGGCGCAACGGTAACGAAGGAGTATGTAAAAGGAAGACAAAACCTGGTAGTTAACCCGGCTATTACTGAATACAACAAAACAGCAACCGCCCGGAACGGAACAGTCCGGACTTTGATAAACATTGTTAAATCATTGAGCGAAGAAGGCGGAGAGGAACGCGTTTCCAAACTGGAACAGCTTCTCAGTGATTTAAATGAATAACTACATTTACGAATATTACCAGGCCATCCAAGATGGTTCCGAAATTGTCGGCCAGTGGATAAAGCTCTGGTATGAATACATTATTCGCGGTCTCGAACAAAAGACCTTTTTTTATAACCAGAAAAAACGGTGGAAGGCTTTAAAATTCATTGAAGCATTCTGCCGACATCATGAGGGAGTCTTAGCACCTCAGCACATAAAACTAGAACTATGGCAAAAGGCGTTCGTTTCCGTTGTCTTCGGAATAATGGACGACAAGGGAGACCGACAGTTCCGCGAGGTATTGCTATTAGTCGCACGTAAAAATGGTAAAACGCTACTGGCGCGGGCCATAGCGAATTATATGACATTTCTGGACGGTGAATACGGGGCCCGTGTTTACTTCGCACGGCCAAAGCTCGAGCAGGCTAACTTATGCTATACCGCGCTTTATGAAATGATCAAAAAAGAACCTGAGCTTGAAGAACTGGCCAGGAAGAGACGAACTGACATATACGTCGAGTCCTCCAACACAACCGTCAAACCCCTGGCCTTCAACGCTCACAAATCGGACGGCTTGAACCCGTCGCTCGTTGTATGCGACGAAGTGGCTTCATGGCAGGGTGACTCGGGTTTAAAGTTTTACGAGGTTTTAAAGTCAGCACTCGGCGCCAGACGTCAGCCGTTAATTCTTTCAATAACAACGGCGGGATATTCTGACGAGAGCATTTACGACGAACTGATCAGAAGAAGCACGGCAGTTATTAACGGAGACGCGAGAGAAACAAGACTCGCGCCTTTTTTATACATGATAGACGACGTCGAGAAGTGGAACGACATCAACGAATTAAAGAAGAGCAACCCGAACCTCGGGGTCTCGGTCAGCGTTGATTATATGCTCGAGGAGATAAGGATCCGGGAAGGGTCACTATCCAAAAAGGTCGAGTTTCTCACCAAGTACGCCAACATCAAGCAGAACTCGAGCACTTCATGGCTACCGACTAACGAGATCATGAAGACAGTCGGGGAACCGCTTAAACTGGAAGACTTCCGCGAGAATTACGCCGTTCTGGGAATTGACTTATCCAGGACAACAGACCTCACCGCCGCCGTTTGTGTAATCGAACGCGACGGCGAACTGTACTGCTTCGCTAAGTTCTGGCTACCGGCTGAGAAGATAGAAGAAGCCAGCGTGAGGGATAATCTTCCTTACAAGATTTACATCCAGCGCGGACTTCTCGCACCGTCAGGAGACAACCAAATCGACTATAACGACTGTTTTAACTGGTGCCGTGAGTTAGTCGAGAAATACCGCATATTGCCGCAGATGGTCGGCTATGACCGTTACAACGCGACATATTTAACCAAGCAGTTACAGGAGTACGGTTTCAAGTGTGACGACGTCGTCCAGGGTTTCAACCTGAGCCCGATTATCACGGAGCTTCAAGGCATAGTCCAGGACGGCCGCCTTCACATAGGAGACAACGACCTTTTAAAATTGCACTTTTTAGACACGGCGCTCAAATTCTCAGCAGAAAAAGAGCGCTGTAAAATCGTCAAGCTAAGAAACAACGTACACATAGACGGCGTCGCCCGGTTGCTATGCGCTATGACCGTGCGTCAGAAGCATTGGGACACGATAGGGCGCCGTTTAAAGAACGAAAGGAGATAAAAAACATGGGCAAACTTTTAGACTGGCTTTTCCCGCCTGAGGAACAGAGTTACAAAGACCCCGTAAAAACTGAGTTTAAAATGCTCACAGGTTACAGGCCAGTTTTTAAAACGTTCCAGGGGAGCATATACGAAAGCGCACTGATCAGAAGCGCCATAGAAGCAAAAGCCCGCCACATTTCGAAGTTAAAGGTCGAGTTTCAGGGCAACGCTCAGCCACGATTAAAAGCGCGCCTTAAATACTACCCGAACCCTTGGCAGACTTGGCCACAGTTTTTGGCCAGATGCTCAACAATTCTGGACTGTACGAACAACCTGTTCATTGTTCCGGTACAGGATGAATACTTCGAGACAATAGGCTTCTTCCCGGTCCTTCCTGAAAAGGTGGAAATCCTGGAAGACAAAAGCGGGAAGTTATGGCTCCGTTACAAGTTCGTCAATGACCAGCACGGCGTCGTTGAGTTCGAACGCTGCGCACTGTTAGTTAAACATCAGTACGAACACGACCTGCTCGGCTCAAGTAACAAGGTTTTAAAGCACACCCTGGACCTCATCACCATTCAGGACCAGGCTATCGAGGAAGCCGTCAAGAACAGCGCCACGATTCGCTTTATTGCTCAAATTGATAACTTCACGAGCACCAAGGACCTGAAAGAGGAACGCGACCGCTTCACCGAGTTTAACCTCAAGAACGAACGAAGCGAACTGTTGCTGTTCCCGAATACTTACAAGGACATAAAGCAGGTCAACATTGAGCCGTTTACCGTTGACGAGAAACAGTCCGAACTGATCAAAAACAACGTTTATGGCTATTTCGGAGTATCGGAGAAAATCATTCAGTCAACAGCAACCAACGAGGAGCAGGACTCCTTCTTCAATTCAGAAGTCGAACCGTTCTGTATCGCTTTAGCTGAGGGGCTGAGCCGTGCGGTTTACACGGATAAAGAGAGATCCTTCGGGAACCATTGTTACGTCAACCCTTCACGCTTGCAATATATGACCGTAAGCGAAAAGGTCAACATGGCTCAGCAGTTAGGCGACCGTGGAGCGTTAACTATCGACGAAATAAGAGAATTGTTCAACTATCCGCCATTACCTAACGGAGAAGGCGACGTCGCGATAATTCGTGGCGAATATTACGCCGTTTCTGATAAGTTCGCAGAAACACCCAAGGAACCCGAAACAACGCCAGAACGGGCTGAAAACGAATAGGAGGAAATCATGGAAGATTTTAAAAAATTCATAGAAGAGAGAGCAAAAGCGGGCATCGAGTATAAATCTCTGGAAATCAAAGCCAGCGAAACAGAAGAACCGAGTTACATGGTCGAGGGTTTCGCGACTACATACGACCAGCCATACGTTTTATGGAGAGACCTGGAGGAAGGTTACGAAGTCCAGGAACAGGTCGACCGCCACGCTTTCGACGAAACAGAAATGAGTGACGTCATTATGCAATACGACCACCAGGGGAAGGTTTACGCAAGAACCACAAACGACACCCTGGCATTAAACGCAGACAACGCACACGGCCTGGAAATCAGGGCAGACCTGAGCAAGACATCCGGAGCGCGTGAGTTATACGAAGAAATCAAGGGCGGGTTCATTTCCCAAATGAGCATGGGATTTACAGTCACAGACGACGAAATCGAAGACAAAGGGAAAGTGGACGGCGTTCAAGTATATCTGAGAAGCATAAAGAAAATCGGCCGTCTTTATGACGTATCAGCCGTAAGCATTCCTGCCAATTACTACACAGAAATCAGCGCCAGAAGCGGAAAACTGGGCAGAAGCCTTGAACAGCTGGAGAAGGACAGACTCCAGGCGCAAATTGAGAAACAGCAGGCAGAAGCCCGCGAAGTAAAAAAGCAGGAAATCGAGAAACGCTTAAACGCATTGATCAGAGAGGAGTCCAACTAATGGAAATTAAAGAAATGAATATGGCAGAAATCGAAGAGAGAACCGCCGTATTGAAAGAAACCATGAACGACGAGAACGCAGACCTCGACGCTATCGAAAAGGAAGTCACCGAACTGGAGACAAGAAAAGCCGAGATCATGCAGGAAGTCGAACAGCGCAAGGCTCAGCTCGCAGAAGTTGAAAAAAGCGCTGTAATTGAAACCATAGAAAAGGAGGAAATAAGACACACTATGGATATCAAGGAATTAAGAAATTCACAGGAATACATCAACGCATACGCTGAAGGCTTAAAGACTGGCGACTTCAGAGAGTGCCGCGAACTGTTAAAGACTGAAAACGCAGGCGGAACTATTGCTGTTCCTGACTTCGTTGACGAAATCATCCACACAGCATGGAACAACGACCAGATCCTGGGCTTAGTTCGTAAGCTGTACAACGTAAAGGGCAACTTCAAGGCCAACTATGAAATCAGCGGAACTGATGCTATCGTTCACACTGAGGGCGGCGAAGCCATCACACCAGAAGACCTGGCTCTCGGTTTAAAGACAATTGTTCAGCACAACGTAAAGAAGGTCCTGCCTATCACAGATGAGGCTTACGAACTTCGCGGAGAAGCCTTCATTCGTTACGTTTACGACGAGCTGGCTTATAGAATTGTTAAGACAGCAGTCGGCGAACTGTTAGACGAAATCCAGAACGCTCCAGCAACTTCAAGCGCAACACAGCCAGGCGTTCCAGCAATTACAGCAAACACTATCAGCGTCGGCACAGTTGCAGAAGCACTCGGAAACTTATCCGAAAGAGCAGAAAATCCGGTTATTGTTATGAACCGTTTATCATGGGCCGCTTTCAAAGCCGCACAGTATGCAGGCCAGTTCAATGTTGACCCATTCGAAGGCTTACGCGTTGTTTACAGTGACAAGCTTCCAGCATTCTCAGCAGCCGCAACTGGTAAGACTTACGCTATCGTCGGTGACTTTGGCGCTGGCGCTTTAGCAACATTCCCTGGCGAAAGCGAAGAAGTACAGTATAAGTTCGACGACCTGACAAGAAAGAACGAAGACGTTATCGAAGTCTTTGGCCGTCTGATGGTCGGCTTAGGCGTTGTAGCACCGAACGCATTCGTTAAAATCGTAAAGTAAGAAAAACAGACAACGGCCCGGGCTTCCGGGCCTTTTTAAAGGAGTGAGATTATGGACACATTGTTAACAGCCACAAAGCTGGCGCTCAGGATAACGACCGACGCGTTCAACGACGAATTAACGCGACTGATCAAGGCAGGCCAGCAGGACCTCGGAATTGCCGGCGTTGTAGTCCCCGAGACGCTGGACGACATAGTGTTAACCGCCGTTATAACTTACGTAAAAATGAACTTCGGAAACCCTGAAAATTACGACAGATTAAAACGCAGTTATGACGAACAGAAGGCTCAGCTTTCAATGGCTACCGGTTACACCTCCTGGGGGGTTGACTAATGGACAGAAGCGTGGTCGTTTATCTCATTGCCAACAACAAAGTTAAAAACTCTTTAGGAATATGGGAAGACGCCACCACAGAGCGCCAAGTCTTCGCGGACGTGACAAGCATCAGCCAGTCGGAATGGTACGAAGGCGGAAGAGCAGGACTGAACCCTGCGCTCCGTTTCAGAATGTTCGCGCCTGACTATCAAGGAGAAGCCACCCTGCGCTATGAGGACACCGTGTATGCAATTTATAGGACGTACGTCGACAGAAACGAAATCATTGACCTTTACACGGAAGTCAAAAAGGGAATATGAAAGACGTTAAACAGCAACTCGCGGAGATCCTGAAAGAGTACGGCGACGAAATACGCGAGAGTGTGAAAGAAGCCGTTGACGACAGTTCCAAAAAGACAAACCAAAGGCTCAGAAGTTCCGGCCCTTTACTGACTGGGAGATACAGAAAAGGCTGGACAGTTACCGGAGTCGAGGAAACCTGGAAGGGCGTCGAGGTTACAGTTTATAACCGTAACAAGCCACGTCTGACCCACATCCTGAATGATGGATGGACAATGAGGAACGGTCGAAGACATAAAGGCGACGGGCACATTGACGCCGTCGAAGAGTACGCGCAGGATCTATTAATCAAGGAAGTGGAGGAGAAACTATGACAAGACAGCAAATCGCAGATTTAATCCGGTCCTTCGGTTTACCGTGGGCTTATTACCAGTTCCCGACAGACCAGGCGCCAGCGCTTCCTTACGTGGTTTACTATTTCCCGAACCGTAACGACGTGATCGCGGATAATATGAACTACAAAAAAGTCGCGACGCTGAGAATTGAGTTATACACGGAAGACAAAGACTTTGACATTGAGGACGCCGTCGAACGGCTCCTGCCTTTTCCATATTCAAAAGAGACCGAGTATATCGACTCGGAAAGAATGTATCAGACAATTTATGAAACGGAGGTCATAATAAATGCCTAAGATTTTTTACGGAATTACCAACGTTTATTACGCCGTAGTTACTGAGACAATGGGCACCGGCGGAGAATACACCGAAACTTACGCAACCCCTAAGCGTTTAATCGGCGCACGTAGTATCTCATTAACAGCACAGACAGAAAACGTTAATTTTCCGGCAGATAATAACCCTGACTACTGGCGCAACAGTTTAAACAACGGTTACGAAGGCACCCTGACTCTGGCAACCCTGAGCGACGACTTTAGAAAAGACGTCTATGGGGAACAGACAGACACCAACGGTTTAATCGGTGAGTCATTAACAGACCAGCCAAAACCGTTCGCTCTTCTCTTCCAGTTCGAAGACGACGAAGCAGCCACCCGCCACGTAATGTATCGTTGTGTAGCTGGACGTCATGACATCAGTTCAGAGACACGCGACACAACTATCGCACCGGGCGAAATTGCTATCCCTATTACAGCAGGAGGAAGACTGTCAGACCATAAGGTTAAGTGGTCATGCCCTGCTTCACAGACTACACAGTACGAAGCCTGGAACACGGCTGTATACGTGCCAACTTTATAAGAGGAAGGGGAAACCCTTCCTTTATTTTCGTAGTAAAGGAGACCTAACGTGATAGAAGTAATCCAAATCGGAAAAATAGAAGTACAGATGAAAGCATCAGGCAACACGCCGAAGCTTTACAGAGAAATATTTAAAAAAGAGTTCTTCACAGACTTGAAGAAGTTCCGCACGAGTCTTACACAGACAGAAAGCGGGGGCTTCGAATTGTCAGAAGAAACTGACACCGGCGTTCTGGAGCGCTTAGGGTATGTTATGGCATACCAAGCCCACGCGGACCACACGGGAAGCCTTGAGGAATGGCTCGACCAGTTCGGCCCGTTCGATATAATCGGCTCCATGGGGGCTATTTTGAGCGTCTGGGGCGGTTCAGAGGAAACAACCTCAACCCCCTAACAAGGAACACCGAGAAATTAAAAGAGAATACAACACCGCCGTTTATTTGTTGCGCTGTTTGCAATTAGGACTTCACGACGAGGACCTGGAGAGCATGAACTATGGCATGATTCTCGACCTTTTCGTTGAAGCAGACAACGACACGCTGGAATATCCGGAAATAGCAACGCAGGCGGACTTTGATAAATTTTAAGGAGGAACAATGGCCAACAAGAAAATAAGAGGTATCACCATTGAACTGGGCGCCGATTATACACAATTAACGGAAGCGTTTAACGAAGTCAGCAAGCAGTTAAGTGGCGTCGATAAGAACTTGAAAGACGTCAATAAACTGTTAAAGCTTGACCCTTCAAACGTGGAATTGCTCGGCCAAAAACAGAGTTACCTCGAAGAAGCCATCACTCTAACGGCTCAAAAATTAGAGGAAGAAAAAAGGATGCTCGAAGCACTTCCAACAGGAGAAGGCGGAGAGCTGACCGAACAGCAAAAAGCATTAAAACGTGAAATCGAGCGGACCACCATCCAGTTAAACGGATATAAGGGACAGCTCGACGAAGCAAACAGAGCGCAGGAAAACGCGACAAGTTCCGCCGACAAGCTCGGGAACGAAATCGAGGAAGCCGGGAAGAAGGGTTCAAAGGTAGACCTGGCGAAAGTCTTCACCGGTTTAAATCAGGGGCTCGAGTTAGCCAAGAAAGGCCTGAGCGCAATTACTGGCGCTTATGACTCTTTAATCGGTGACACCGTAAAACTCGCCGATAACCTTTTAACTCAGTCCAGCGTGACGGGCTTATCAACAGACGCGCTCCAGGAATACGCATACATGAGCGAACTGGTCGACACCGACGTTTCAACCATCACCGGATCATTGACCAAGTTAACGAACAACATGGACAGCGCTAAAGGCGGAACCGGCTCAGCAGCCGACGCTTTCAGCCGTCTCGGAATAGAAGTCACCAACAGCGACGGAACGCTCAGAGACGCGAACGACGTGTTCCTGGAAGCCGTCGACAAATTAGGAGAGGTCGAGAACCAAACCGAACGCGACGCGTTATCAATGGACTTATTCGGCAGAAGCGCCAAGGACTTAAACCCATTAATTGACGCAGGATCCGAAGCACTCGACCAGTACAGACAACAGGCCCACGACATGGGCTACGTTCTGGACAACGAGACCCTCGGCGCGCTCGGTGGAATTGACGACAACATTCAGATGGTCAAGAACACCATGGACGCCGCTAAAAATCAGATAGCCGTCGCTCTGGCTCCAGTCGTTGCAGACATCACCGACAAGTTTATAAAATGGGCGTCTTCCGTCGACTGGCAGAAGGTGGGGCGGATAATCGGCGAGACAGTCGAGAAAATAGGAAAAGCCGTCAAGTGGTTAATTGACATAGTCGGCCAGATCATAGACAAGATAAAGACCGCCATTGACTGGGTCAAGGCGTTATTTACTACAAAAATCGAACTGCCAAGGATAGTTTTACCGCATCCGTACATTTCACCACGTGGCTGGCGCATCTCTGACCTTCTTAAAGGGCAGGTGCCTTCCATTGGGATAGACTGGTACCGGAAAGGCTACGACGGCATGGTTCTGGACGGCGCGACCATTTTCGGAATGAATAACAAGGGCCAGTTTATGGCAGGCGGAGAACGTGGCCGTGAAATCATCATGGGCGAAAACAAACTTAAAAATTTACTCGCAGGAAGCGGGTCAACTTATAATATCGTAATTAATGAAGCCAACAACCCAGAAGCAACAGCAAAAGCAGTTATGAACCAGTTACAGCTGGCCGTGCAGGCTCAGGGAAGGACGTGGAAATAATGAACCATTTTACATTTAACGGCAAAAGCACCCGGGACTTCGGACTGATAGTCTCGGGCGTTTCCATCTATGGAGCACCGAGTCGAAAGGTTGAGAAGGTTTCCGTTCCAGGAAGAAACGGGGACATCAACATTGAACTCGGCGGCTTTAACAATTATATCGTTCGCTACGACGTAAGCGTGACGGAGAACTTCACAGCAAAAGCGCAGGACATAGCAAACTGGCTTTTAAGTTCCAGAGGTTACTCACGACTTGATGACACTTACAATGCCGACAGCTTCCGTCTGGCTTCTTACTATAACCAGATAGACTTCACAACCTCAATGCTTTACAGATACGGAACGGCACCGGTTGAGTTCGACTGCCATCCTCAAAGGTTCTTACTTTCAGGACAGACAGCGACAAGGCTGCCATCATCAACTTACACATTGACGAACCCAACGCTCCAACCGGCCAACCCTTTAATCAGGATCTATGGCACGGGCACGGTTATTGTTAACGACGTGGAGATAAACGTTCTGAACTCGACCTCATACGTTGACGTCGACTGCGAAGCGCTCCAGTGTTACGAGGGAACAACAAACAGAAACAACGACGTCGAGGTTCCGGTTTTCCCGGTTTTACTGGCAGGGGATAACTTAATCACATACAGCGGAGACGTGACCCGCGTTGACATCACTCCGAGGTGGTGGAAGTTATGACGCCGATTTTATTCAAAGGCAACGCCACAAACTTCAACACGAACGGCGTGGGAGCTTTAACCGAAACGCTCGAATGTAAAGTCCCGGAAGAGAGAAACGGCGCGTATGAGTTGGAAATGACCGTCACAACGACAACGCCGAACTTCTCGGAAATACAGACGGGCGCGCTTATTGTGGTAAAGGTCAGCGACGGAACACGTCAGGCATTCGAAATCGACAGAATATCAAAACCGATAAACCAGCGCGTCACGATCCACGCGAACCATATCGGTTATCGCGCGTCTTACGTCCCAGTAAGGCCGTTTATTGCTAATGGCATAACAGAGACACTCCAGGGACTAAACGACAACGCTTTAACCACGAACCCGTTCACGCTTTACAGCGACTTTACGAACGAAACAAGCACATATAATCAGAGCATCCCGAAAAGTCTCCGTGCGTGCCTTGGTGGAACCGAGGGGAGCCTTCTCGACACCTTCGCAGGAGGGGGAGCGGGAGAGTTTCTATGGGATAACTACACAATAAACTTTTTAATGCACCGAGGGACAGACCGCGGCACTCAGTTAAGATACAAAAAGAATATAACCGAGTTCGAACACGTCAAGGAAACCGACGACTTCATAACAGGCGTCCTGCCTTACTGGAGCAACGACGACGGAACCGTGGTCCTTTACGGTGATATTCAGTACAGCCCGGATCATACAGACTACGACAGCGAAAGAGTCGTCATTCTGGACTTATCAGACCAGTGGGAAGAAACACCGACAGCAACAATGATAAACAACGCCGGGCTTGAGTACATCACCGGCACCAACAACAACAAACCGAGCGTGAATATCACGCTTTCTTTTATCAACAATACGGGAGAGGAAGCAATTCCGGAAGAGATCCGTTTATGTGACACGGTAACGGTTTACTATGAGCCTTTAGACGTAATTTTTAAGAGTAAGGTCGTGAAGACCGTCTGGAACGTATTAAAGGAACGCTACGACGAGATAGAAGTCGGAGACGTAAAGAGTGACATCCGGAAAACCATCCGGACGGCACAGGGCGACATTAATTCTCTGGTACAGACCGGGAAGAAACTCGTCTCAGTCACTCAAACAATAGACCGAGAACTCGGAGAAGTAAGAACCACAGTCGGAGCAGTTCAGGAAACGGCAGAAGGCGCAGCCACCCAGGTCTCAGAACTTCGGGTCACCGTTGAAGGAATAGGGTCCACCGTTTCCAACGTTGAAACAAAACTCAACAACGACGTTTACACCAAGACGGAGACCGACTCAAGAATAAGCCAGACTTCGACAGAGTTAACGGCTGAGTTCACGAACACCATCACGAACGAAGTCGGCGACGTTGAGAACCTTGTTAACACTATGATCAGACTTGACGGAAACGGCATCAGCATCGGAAAACAGGGCAACAGAATTGAGGGCATATTCGACAACGACTCCCTCGACTTCGTCGACACTCAGCAGGACAACAAGAAGCTCGCCTGGATAGACGCCAACGACAGCTTAGGCGGTAACTCATTGTCAATAGGAGACGCCAGCAACTCTGGGAACAGATGGAGAATATTTACACGCGCGAGTGGTTCACATCTGACATTCACGCGTCACAGTTAGGAGGTAGATTAAATGGCTAGTTACTGGGCATATACAAGCACAGGGACAAATTACTGGATATATTTAATCGTTGAAAATGTAGACCAGGACACTGCTAACAACAGGAGCAAGGTCCGTTATAAAGCATACCTGGAAGGCGCCAGCTCCACCAGTTCATGGGGCACGGGAAGTTACACCGTTACAATTAACGGCGCTTCAACTTCCGGAAGCATTCAGTATGATTTCTCAAGCGCTAAAAAGTGGTATTGTATCGGCTCTGATAGTGGATACCGGACAAGCGGTTATATTTCCCACAACAACGACGGAACTAAAAGCATTACCGTTTCTTTTAATTTCTCCGGCGCTAGTTTAGTCGGGTCCGCTACGATCAGCGAGACCTTCACTCTGAACACCATCCCGAGAGCAAGCGACGTGGCGGTTTCAAACTATACCGTTGCAAACACGACCGGCTCGCTTTCCGCCACTATCACCTCAAGGGCTAACTTTTACCACAGATGGAGGTGGAAGGTCGGAAGCGGTTCCTGGAGCGGATGGAATAACAAGGGGCTTATATCAACAACCTCAAGCACGGTCACCGTTTCCAACTCTAACCTTTTAAGTCGGATGCCGAGCGACAAAAACGCAACTTTCACGATAGAAGTCGCAACTTACAGCGACAGCAACTACGCGAACTACGTCGGAACGAAGTCAGCCAGCGCAACGCTCACGGTCACGATTAAACCGAGCGTATCACTCGGCAATATTGCAATTAACACCTCACCGATCAGCGGTTACGCCGTGGCCGGCTATTCAACAGTAAAGGCCACCTGGAGCGCGACGGCAGGATCCGGAGCCAGCAACGGGACGACCTATTTCACAATATCAACCGGAAGCTTGACGGCATCCTCCAGCACCGCATCCAGCGGAACGGTCACCTCAACGACCATACCAGGAAGCGCGAACAACTACACGTTGACAATTACCGCCTATACGGTAGACAGCCGAGGGCTCAGAAGCGACAACGTCAGCAAAAGTATTACCGTTTACGGCTACCAACCACCAACCGCCACCTTATCAGCGTACAGAGTAGCAAACTCAACAAGTACCACCGAAGATGGAGCGGGCGTTTATGTATATGTAACTTTCAGCGGAGCGGTTAGAAGTTCAGTCAACAACCAAAACTCTATACAGAGTACAACGTGTACTTATAGCGGTTCAATATCAGGCACGGCAACCAATGGGCAACACATAGCCTTAGCAGATAGCCAAAGTGCTACTTTTACCTTAACAGTAAGGGACAAGATGACATCATCAACGGCTATCGTCAGCGTGGCACCCGCTTTATATCCTTTAGACCTATACGATAACGGACAAGGCACAGTAGGAGTGGGATTTGGCACAACGGCAGAGCGGAGCAAAGTAAAGAGTGCTTTGCCTATGGACATAAACGGCAACGTAATAACTACAAATGGTTATATATGGAGCAAGAATGGCAGTATTTATGCAGGTGATGACACATTAGCAAATAATACGACTGAAAGGCGTGTAGTAGTCTATGGTGGCGCAGGACAAATGGCTTTATACTCTCAACCGAGTAGTACGGGAAACAGAGGCTTATGGTTAGACGCTCACGGAACTGGAGGCGGAAAGAACGCATTTACCATAGACACAAATAACAACGTGACTTTTTACGGCACTATCAACGGCTTAGTTGATATGGTTTACCCAGTCGGCTCAATTTATATGAGCGTAAATTCAACCTCACCCGCCACACTATTCGGTGGAACGTGGGAACAGATAAAAGGTAGATTTTTGCTAGGTACTGGAACGCCTGATGACAACTCTAACACTTACTATGGAAGTGATTTAACGTATAACGGTAGTACCAAATATAATGAACAGGTAGGCTCAACTGGTGGTGAATCAAGGCACACTTTAAGTGTTGCAGAAATGCCAAGCCACACGCATAGCATTTACTATTATAATTCATCTGGAAGTTTATCCTTTGGATATAACTTTGGCAACAAAGGTTCTGCGTCAGCAATGACAACTGCTAGTAGTGGTATTGGCGTAACGGGCGGTGACGCTTCGCATAACAACTTGCCACCTTACTTTGTAGTTTATATGTGGAAAAGAACAGCATAAAGGAGTGATTATATGGCATTTTACGGAAACGAAATCGGCGTCATACCTTTAACAGACGCACGGGGAATTACAAAAGAGTTTAACTGGCCATCACATAAGGGGCTTGACATTGGATGGAGTGAGTACAAGTACATCCACTGTCCAGTTCTAGCGTGGCAAGATGGCATTGTAGTCGATAAAGGTTACGGCTCAGAAGTGGGCAACTTCATAGTCGTAGAACATCCGTACACCAATGGAAAAAGGTGGACTGGATATATCCACCTTGACGCTTTTCCAACAGTTAAAAAAGGCGATACCGTAACCTTAGGAAAGCAGATGGGGAACGCCACACGTGGCAATACGGGACAGAGCAACGGGGCACATCTTCACATTTACTTAACGAAGATAGTGCCTTTTAATACGGTTTATACGTGGAACACTATGCTCGCAAATTGCATAGACCCTAAGCCGTTTATGTACTACTCAAAAAAATATAATACAGATTTTATATCCACACGGTGGAAGAAGGAGTTAAACGAAATGAAGTATCCAACACCAGTAAAAAGGAACGAAAGCGTTCACCAGGTAGAGATTAAATCAGACACTAGACGCCTGAGAGATTTACCCAACCTCAAAGGCAAGCCTTATGACTTATATTGCAAACGTGGAATTTACAACGTTAAGGCTTGGTCAAGTGCCGACGGCTACAACTGGGCGCTTATTGATGAAATTGACGGTTACAAGTTCTATGTTGCAGTTATGAGCGGAGAAAATCTCCCTATTACGGACTATAAGAAACTTTACGAAGAAGAGAAGCAGAAGAGAGAAGAAGCCGAAGACAAGCTCGTCAAGGCTCAGGCTAAACTGACAAACATTAAACAGATAATCGGTTAAGGAGGGAATTATGGATTTTAAGGAATACATCGTGCCAGCCATCAGCGCAGGCGTTTATCTTTTAGTTTTAATGATCAAGCCGTTAATCGGTGAGAAGTTCAAAAAGTATCTCCCGCTATTATCTGGGCTTTTAGGCGTAGCTCTTAACGCATGGGCCAACGCAGGGTTCAGCTTCGCCATTTTCCTCGGCGGGCTGGCATCCGGACTCGGAGCCACTGGCATTGATCAGTTAATCAAACAGACAACGGGCTACTACGAGAAAGAAGTTTAATCATGCCGGCAGAATTTACAACGGTTGTTTCCCTGGCTTCAGGCGTGGCTGCCATCATAGCGCTTATTAAGTTAATAAACACGCCACTCGACAAGATCAAGGAACACGACCGAGACATTAAGGAGTTAAAGGAGAGGGCAGACAAACAGTCAGAAATCGACAAGGCTTTACTGACCGGGCTCCAGGCGATAACAAACCACATGATCGACGGGAACGGCGTGGATGCTTTAAAGGTAAGCAGGCGCGACCTTCAGAACGCCATCAACGATATTGCTACAAAATAAAAGTGAAAGAGGGGTTGAAAGACCCCTTTTTTTTCGTGGTAAAATATAGGTGAAGGTTGCTTTATTCCTCAAACCTGTTTTTTTGAAAGTTCATTTACAAACCTCAGTGGAAAGCGGTCAATAAAAGGGCCGTTTTCTTCTGGTTTCACATACACTTTACATACACTTTTTTCGAAAACTTGGCATTTTTTAAAATCAGCAAATCACGAAAACCCGCTTAAAACTCCACCCCGATTATAACATAAATGTTGCAAAAATTATGACAAATGCATATTTTTTGTTGACATTTGTGAACCGAAACTATAAGATATAATCGAAATATGCCAAACGGCATAAAAGGAAAGGAGGAGCAAATGGAAAAGTTCGACGCTCGAATAGTACGCAGAAACATGATATTTTTAAGGGAGAAAGCAGGCATGACACAGCAAAACGTGGCGGATGCCCTGAAAACTTCAAGACAGAATATCATTAAATGGGAACAGGATCCAGGAAGAACAAAGGCTTATATTTTCCGGAACCTGGCCGACCTGTATCTTTGCAACATTTCAGATTTTTTTAAGGCTTAGAATATGCCAAATGGCAGGACTGGAGGAGAAAATATGAGGACAAAAGAACTATTCAAGGAAATGATCACTTTACTTTTAGGCATAGCAGCCGTGGCCGTCTTACTTTACCCGTTCACGTTCGCGTTATTGCTGTACATCATGACAGGCGGCGCTCAGTAATGGCTTGGTATTACACACCCGGGGACTTCATATTCGCGAAGATCAGAGAAGACAAACGACCGATAACGGAAATCTTCGCAACGGAAGAAGACCTCGACTGGCTGACTGAAAGCTGGTGGGACGAGTTCAGACAATACGACGACAGCCCGGATGCAAAAGACGAGTTCGAAAAACAGATGCGCGCCTGGTACGAAATAGCGCAGGAAGAGGAGGAAGAAGAATGAACTTTGAGGAACTCAAGAAAATTAATGAGAGCCTGGCAAAAATCAAAATAAAAGGGAAGAATTACGTCCAGGTTCACGAAAGAATAAAAGGCTTCAGGATGCTATATCCGAACGGAAGCATTCAAACAAAAATAATCGACATGCAGACCGGAAGCGTTCTGGTTAAAGCTGAGGTTTACGACGGCCAGAACTTACTGGGAACGGGCCACGCTTACGAGGAAAAGAACGGCTCGCAGATTAACAAATTATCATACGTTGAGAACGCCGAAACATCACGGATCGGACGCGCGCTGGCTATGGTCGGAATAGGTATCGACAACGCCGTCGCAAGCGGTGACGAAATGCGCCACGCTATCGACCGGACAGAGGAGACCTTCAAAAACGAGGAAATGACAATGGGGACATATAGAAGATTTATTGACGACTTCTTTTACAGACACCCGGAAGGACTCCAGGCGTTCCTGGATAAATACAAGATACGGGCGCTTGATCAGCTCGACCAGGTAATCAACGAACAGAGAATTGACAAGATTTTAACGCTCATGAAGGCGAAGGATAGAAAGGGTAAAAAATGAACAAAGTAATTTTAACAGGCAGGCTCACAGAAAAGCCGGAAAAGAAATCAACAGCAAACGGCACGACCGTTGTTAACTTCACGGTTGCCGTCGACAAATTCAGCAACGGAGAAAAAGGAACGAACTTCATTCGTTGTACTGCTTTCAGTAACAAGGCCGACTTCCTGGCTAACTATTGCAACAAGGGAGACAAGGTCGGAATTGAAGGAAGCCTTGAGGTCAGACAGTACGAACAGAACGGCCAAAAGAGGACCGCGACAGACGTTTTATGCGACCGTGTAGAACTGGAAGCAAAAGCACAGAACAACGCCCAGAGCGCCCCAAAACCAGTCCAGGAAGAGGAGAACTGGATGGATGCGGACAACATGTTCGAAGCTGACGAGGAGGACCTCCCGTTCTGATGGACCTTTATAACGATATACTGACGCGTTCCCGGAAGTTAGACCAGACGCTCAGGAACATTCCGAAGGTTGCCAGGGACTACGCCAAAGCACAAAGCGACTACCGCATAATGCTGGCGGAAAAGGTCCTGAAACTGGAAGACGAGGGAAGACCCGTCACCAACCTTCAAATCATAGCGCGAGGGGACAAACAAGTCGCGGCTGCCAAGTCTCGGGAGATAATGACCGAAGCACTTTACAAGGCAACCCTGGAGCGGGTCAACGTTCAGAAGTTACAAATCAAGCTCTTATCAGAACAGCTTAACAGAGAGTGGAACAATGGCTAAAAGCATTTTACAAGACGGGAAATATTGCTGTTTGTGTTACACAACGCAGAACCTCCACCGTCATCATTTATACCCCGGCGGCTTTCGAAACAAGTCGGAAAAATACGGGCTCTGGGTTTACCTTTGCGCAGATCATCACGTCGGCAACCACGGAGTCCACACGACACCGGAAGGACAGGCACGGTGGAAGAAGTTAAAAGCAATAGGTCAGAAGAGGTTCGAGGAACTATACAGTCACGACCTCTTCATGAAGGAATTTAAAAGAAACTATCTGGAGGAATAAATGGAAACATCAGGAGAAAAACGAGAAGTCGGAAGAGCGATCATTCGGGAATTACAGCGTCAAGGCTATAAGGATCCGGAGGACTTATTCAAAAGCAGAAGCAAGGTCTCGAAAGCGTTCCGGGCACAACTAAAGAACTTATCACACGGAAGCGGAAGCGCTGAGGTTGTATATGTAGCCTGCGCCATCCTAAGACTAGACCGGGAGAAATGGTTCCCAAACGTCTTTAAGTGGAAGTATCAGAGACCGCAGAAAAAGAAAAACAGCGTGGTCGACTGGAGCGAAAACCCAACGGAAAACCAAAAGACAAGGCTTACATACATTGAAGAAAAAGCGCTCGTTCCGTTTTACATTAAGACTTTTCCGGGCGCCTGGCTGGTAATAAACAAGGAACGCCAGAAGGAGGAAGAGGAAGAGTATCGGAGAATAGAGGAAGAGAGAAAAGCACGCAGGGACGAACTGAAAGAGGACTTATGGGACGCGTTCGTCACGATCATTCAAACAGTTAAAAAAATTGAGGAGGAACTATGACACAGGAGAGCATGGTGTATGAGCACTTACTGAAACACGGAAGCATTACAAGCATGGAAGCGTTCAGCGCTTACAAGATAACAAGGCTGAGCGACCGCATCTATCGTTTAAGAGCAAAAGGCGTGCCGGTCGACACTATCGACGAACAGACCACCGTCAACGGCAGACCGTGCACGTTCCGGCGCTACATTCTGAGGAAGGAGAAATAATCATGGAAGGGGAAGAACTCATCGCTTATATTGAGGGCTATATCGACGCCCTGATTAAGACCATGGAAGGCGACGAAGAAAACAAGCAGGTGATTTACTGGCTAGACCAGTTGCTGTGTGTTATCGCAGAAAGAAAGATGTAAATGACAGAAGTTAAATGGATAAAGTTAGACGTCGGGGTTTTCGACAATAGGAAGGTGAAACAAATCCGCGCGCTCCCTGAGGGCGACAGCCTTCTCGTAATATGGCTCCAGCTGCTATGCTTAGCCGGAACCATCAACGACAACGGGAGAATATATCTCACGGAGGAAATCCCGTACACGGACCAGATGCTCCGGAACTTCCTCCAGGAACCACTGGCGACCGTTCAGCTGGCGCTGTCAACTTTCAACAATATGGGAATGATAGAAGTCCAAGACGACATAATCTATATCGCTAACTGGGCCAAGTATCAGAACCAGGAAGACCTCGAAAGACTGAGGGAGCAGAACCGCTTACGCAACATCAAATATCGACAGAGAAAAGCGTTACGGATGCGTGACGCGTCACGTGACGTCACAAATGACGCTCTAGAAGAAGAAAGAAGAAAGGAGAAAGAAGATAGAAGAGAGAAGAAAGAAGAATATTCCTTCTTACGTAAAAAGGAAAATAAAAAAATCTATGAGGAAGTAAAGGAGCTCATAGAAACCGAACTGCTGAAAAGAGAACTATTCCAGGAAGAAGAAATCGACCTGCGAAACATGGTCGACAACTACGAGGAAAAGGACATCATCCACGGAATAAGGGAAGCAGTAATTTATAATAAGCCGTCGCTGGCTTACGTTTACGCAATAGCGAAGAAAAGAAATGAGGAGAGAAAATGAAAACTTATATTTACGACTGGGAAAACTTTGACGAGACGGGAGTAATTCATATTTACGTTGATCGTGACGCGCTGGAAATGCTCCTGGAATACTACAACGTTAAAATCGCCGCTTTAGTTCAGGATAAGAGCGTTGACGAAATCACCGAAAACATCAAGGAAGTTGTAAGGATGGTAAAAGAGCGCCAGGCAATAATCAACAAGCTTGAAGAAGACAAAGAAGAGCAGGAAAAGGAAGCCAAAATATCAATAACAAAGTCAGGCATCAACGTTACCGTGGAGGAGAAAAAATGCGACTAATTGATGCGGATAAGATAGGGGAAGTAAGCGCCGACCCATACGAAGAGGGCGCATTCCAAGACGAGATAAGAAGCCAGCCAACAGTGAACGCCATACCATGGCAAGCGCTTGTCGAATTAATGAGACACCAGCCACACGACATAGGCAAGTCTCAGTATACTGCATTAGTAAAAAAGTGGTTGATGGAAAATGACGAAGACTTTAGAAAGTACATGGAAGAGCAAGAGTACTGGGAGAAACAGTCGAGCAGATTCGATTAAAAAAGGGGGAAAGAAAATGAGACTAATTGATGCCGACAAGATTCGCTTTAAAGACCTTAGCGATGGACACGTGCCAAACGGTATCTGGTATTGCTTGTTAGACGAGATAAAGAGTCAGCCAACAGTAAAAGCAATTCCCTTAGATAAGCCTTTTTGTAAGATAGTTTATGGAGATTATGTTTGTTACAACAGAAACTGGCTAATGAAACATTTACCCATGGAAGTGGATATATTGCAAGGGAAAGCAGCCGACGCCATCCCGGTCGAGTTCATAGAAAAGAAAATCGCGGAATACAACGACTGGAACGAAGACGTCGAACCGCTTCTCAAACTGATAGAAGACTGGAGGAAAGAGAATGAGGAAAGCCTGGCTGAATAATTTCACGGTAGAAGTGGACGGAAGGCAGGCAGACTTCACGGTTTACCTTCAGAAGAACGGGAAGGCTTACGACATGGCAGTTCTATTCGACGACTTAGGCCACGAACTCGGAAGAACGACGACGCGCTACGACGAAAAATCAGCCATTCTAAGCGACGTTTACCACGACGCCTATAATAAGGCACAAAGCGACTGGATAAACCGCCAAAAGATTATTTTGGCCGCTATTAACGAAATACAAAGCGAAGAGTTCCTGCGGGGGCAATTCAGAGCAACACAGGACGCCAGAGAACTGCTGGCACTAATTGAGGAAATATGAGCAACCCGGAAAAAGGGGGAGCCATGATATTGAGGACTTATACAAACACGCTCCTCGATTTAAGGAGCATCCAAGAGCGACTGGGCGTCTTACAAGACAGGCGCCTGGTCCTTTACACCAGATACCTCGGAGTGAAAAGCCCGACATACGACAAGGTCGGAAGCGGTAAGAACTGGACCGTTGACGGAATGAGCATCTTCCTCGAGAAAATATCGGAAGTGGACCCGAGAACCGGGCTGTCACTAGACGACGAGCTGGAAATGCTGACAAGCCAAGCGGCCAAGCTTACCCGAACTTTGAAAGAGATCCGGGCGAACCTGCGCAACATGAAGGGGACAGAGTTCGAACTGTACCGGGCTATCGTAATCGACGGCAAAAGCAAAAGCGAACGGGTCCGAGAGGTACGGGAAAAGAATTACTTATCAGAACAACGGGTGTGGCGTTACCATTACCCGAAAATTAAGGAGGAACTGGAGAAGTTAAGGAAATGAAGGAGGGTTTGAAATAATGCACTATAAATTACTTGTATTTACAAAAGAATTGCCGACAAACGAAGAAATTGAAGATTTGATGATGCCTTACAACGAGGATAGATACTATAGTAATTACGATGATGAAGGTGAATATATCGGTGTAGGGAAAGAACCTGAAAGACCAGTATTTACTTGGGATTGGTACCAAATTGGTGGCAGATATAGCGGTCAGATAACCGCAGAAGTCAGCACAATAGACGATTTTGGGATTCATATTAGGAATATAAACAGAAAAGAAGTCATTTCCAGACTTTTTGAAAGATACGAATTTGAACATGAGTGTTACGGATATATTCGAGTTGGAGAACGCTGCATAAAATGTGACGGTGCTTATGTTCCTAAGATCAAGAACGATGATGCGTTTGGGTGCTATGCTTTCATTGGTATGGACGGTAAAGCAAGAGCAAGGGAAACGTGGGACGGGAATCACTTTATCCCTGACAGAGAATTTGAATACTGGCTTGATATATCAAAACAAGCAGCATTAGATGAAAATGCCTTTATGACAATAATTGATATGCACAATTAGGAGAAGAAAATGAAGGAGATCATAATATTTTTAACCGGCGTCTTAGTCGGAGCGGTCGTGCTAATGGTCTGGGCATGTTTAATCGTAGGTGCAGAGGCAGACGAGAGAGAAAGGAAGATGTTTGAAAAACATATCAAGGAGAGAGAGCATGGAACAAGTGAGTAAATGGTTGGCAATTATTGGCTTAACATTACTATTTCTATCATTTGTGCTTATGATGTTTGATTATTAGGAGAGAAGAAAATGAGATTGATTGATGCAGATAAGTTCGCTATTGAAGAACCAAAAATGTGGGATCGGAGTAGCATTAATGGCATATCTTCGACAGCGGTGCTTAAACAGTGTATATGGGATGTGCAATGTGCACCAACAGTAAAAGCAATACCGATTGAATGGATAGAGGAATACGCTAAGAAGTTAGTAATAAAGAGAAGGATTTTAGCAGAAAATGGGTATCGAGATAACCGTTGTTATGATTATATGTTTGGCATAATTGGTATGCTTGATGATTGGGATACGGAGATAAGGGAGAAAGAAAATGAGATTGATTGATGCAGATAAACTAATTGACAATCTTGATAAAATGATAATTGCCGATGATGGTGGAGATTATGCAATGGGTATAGTAACCGCAATTCAAGAAGCAGGTCGAATGGCTTATGAAGATTACATTAAAGCGATTCCTATTGAGTATATAAAAAAGAAATGTAGAGAATTATATGAGCATTTATACCTAGATGAGGCGCTAGGCGTTCAGAGGTTGTTGAGAGATTGGGAGAAAGAACATGACAATTAACATACCATATGATTATGACAGTAATGTATGCGCTCACCGATTACCATGCGGTTTATGCAGAATACTCATGACACAGTGTCCTAAATATGGGGTACAGATAAAACCTCTAAACACAGGTACAAGTGGTAGTGTTACTTTCACCGACCATACCACAGTTAAGTTAAAGGGAGTTAAAGAAAATGAGATTGATTGATGCTGATAAAGTAAAGAGGGCTTTTATTGGTAATAGATACGGCACAAAAGCGATTGAATATGTAATAGATAATGTGCCAACAGTAAAAGCAATTCCTGTTGAGTGGATAAAAAAGTGGTTTAGCCAATTCTATGGAGAACAAGGGCTAGAGTGGAATAGATGTAAACGATTTATGCTAGAAGATTGGGAGAAAGAAAATGAAAGCAATTTTAATCGTTGAAATGCCGAAAAAATGTATTGATTGCCCTTTGGTATACAAGGAAGACCATTTCATTTATAGGTGCAAAGTGTCAGAAGACCAAGTTGACCCAAATGGCATTTATTGTGATTGCCCATTAAGACCATCCAGAGATTACATTCCTATTGGGTACATCGAGGCTTTCAAAAAAGAGGTTAGAGATGTTGCAAACGGCAAAGCGGTTATTGAATGGCTATTAGAGGAATGGGAGAAAGAAAAATGAGATTAATTGATGCAGATAAGTTAGAGTTAAAACACTATATCCAAAGAGTAAGTGATAAGGTAATCAGATATAATGGCACACAACCTGAATATGCGAATTATGACATATTAGCGCATGACATTGCCAACGCTCCAACAGTAAAAGCAATACCGATTGAGTGGATAGAAGACTGGCAAAATAAGAATGAATGGGAATACGAATCTTTTTTCAGAATGAAAGACGGTAGACCTAGATATGCAATAGAAAGCATGTTAGACGATTGGGAGAATGAAAACGAGAGCAGAAAGGGGGAAGAAGAGAAATGACATTCTTACTGATCATGGACACCAGCAACAACGCGCACGTGTTCAACCCGACGAAGATCCGCAACATATTTATCAAAAGCAAACCCGAGGAAGGTTACGAGTATTTAATCACCTTTGCAGACGGTGGCACCTGGAAGTGTATCAGTTACGACGACGCGCCAACGGTCCGGAACACTGAACAATTAGACGGCTTTTTCAGGAGGTAGAAATGACAAACAAAGAACGCGCAGTCGTGATGGCATACACCGGCATTCGGATGCTAACGGGAGACAATATGAAATACTTTTACGACTACCTGGAGGAAATACTCGGGCGAAAGGTTACGCCGTTACACATCCGCTTAAAATCAACGTGGAAGGAAATCAAGGAGAAAAGCAGGGAGGACTTTGTTAAACTATGCAAATAAAAGAGGATGAAATCGTAAGAGCAATAAACGACCGGAAGGCCAGAGCACTCGAAAGAAACGAGGGGCTCAGACAATACCTCAAAGGGCAGGGCATGAGACTGGCATGGAAGGACAAACCCGACAGTCTTCACGGCTGGACGGAAGACGACGAGTTCATGATCGAGATTTACGACTGGAGCGACTTCTGGCGTGTAATCGTTAAGAAGTGGCCAAGCCATCAAAAAGTGTTACACGAAGACGTCAAGAACATGGAAGAAGTTCGCGACTTATTGCGAAGGTTTTATGAGGGCGAACAGTTAGAGCTATTTTAAAAATGTGTAGTGAATGTGTAGTAGACAACGTGATAATATTACATTGTAAAAGAAGCGCCAAACGATAACGGCGCTTTTATTGTTCCAAGAATGTACGAAAGCATAAGACAGTTTTATCACTCAAGGGAGTGGGCGAGATGCCGTGACAGTTACAGGAAGAAACGGCGCGGACTTTGTGAGCGTTGTTTAAAGAAGGGACTCATTGTTCCAGGTGATGAAGTACACCACAAGAAGAGACTGACCAAGGACAACGTAAACGACCCGAGGATCTCTTTAAACTTTGAGAACTTAGAGCTTCTCTGTAAGAAATGTCACGAAGAAGAGCATCACGGCGTTAAACGTTACCGCGTGGATTCGAGAACAGGCGCGGTGATACCCCTCCATGAAGAATAAGGGCCAAGGGGTACACGGATAC
>Ga0256405_10004552_pt1 | contig 25788 bp, 15 predicted proteins | sample RumenRJG_02DNA_FD_189096 | JGI IMG/M metagenome (GOLD analysis project Ga0256405, IMG submission 189096) | Bovine rumen microbial communities from Lethbridge, Alberta, Canada - RJG_02 | ecosystem: Host-associated > Mammals > Digestive system > Stomach > Rumen | place: Canada: Alberta... | reverse complement strand
CTTTGAAACTGCAAGCAGCTCCTTTCGGTAGTGTTCGAAAAGCGCATCTATGCCGATTTTCTCTTCTGGCTCATGGCCAAGAATCTCGAACTTAATGACCGCAGGAAGGTACTCAAGACGAATTTTATTCTCCTTGCGCTGGAGATCCTTGAGCACGAGGTTGAGATCGTAGAGCGAGTAGATGCCATCCGTGCCGGCGATCGGCTTCGCCTGCGACACAAGTTCGTCCAGATGCTCTATGATCACCGAATAGACCGGCCGCGCAAAGTCGTTCGGCATCATCCGGATTGTAACGCCGTTGACCGCATCGTCGATATGCCGCGAGAAGAACTGTCCGATGCTGGCAAACTCAGGAAGGGAGAAACCGGCGAGTTTATCCTTCATGGTTGTCTGGACTGTTACTTCCATATAGGCGTCCCAGTAGCACTTGGCGCAGGCGAGAAGAATCTTGTCCTGGCGTTCCACGCGCTGGATTTCCTGAATGGCGCGGTTGACGTCGTTGCGAGAGAACCCCACCCAATCCTTGGGCGGGAGCTTGCCGAATTCGCCCTCGACGGCCTCCTGCCCCGCGCGCGTCTCCACGCCGGGGGCGTTCGGATCAACAGCCTCTTCAAGCCGGTCGTGGCTGCCGACATACTCTATGAGCGGCTTGACGTCGTAGTACTTACGCAATGCCATGTGTCCCTCTGCATACGGCTGGAACGCGCGGAACTCCGGATTGAACTGGAACTTGGAGCCGTCGGCCGGACGCGGCATGCACCGGATGGCGATCTGGTTTGGGACGGGAACCTGCGAGACGATCAATTCCTTCGCATCCTCAAGCCGGCGCGGCGTCTCGCGCGGCGCGCCTTTCTCGTAGTCATACGCCATGCTCCAGGATTTGAGGTCGATGCCGAGGATTGTCTTCACGAGAGAATCCTTGTCAAGCGGCATCCCCGTGCGCACGCCGTACATACGGCAGATGAACGGAAGAAGCTCCGCATCCTCCGGAGCAAGGTCGCGGCACCAGTCTTCGCGAAGCTGTGCGCACATGTCGCGATAGAGCTCGGTTGCTGCGGCCGCGAGCATTGTCAGCGTGTCTCCGACGCGCAGGGGGCGTCCGTTCTTGTCGAGCTTGCCGCGACACCGACGCTGTTCGTCCTTGAAAAGCGCACGTTCGCGGTTCTTCAGCGCCTCAAGCGGGCCATCCACGCCGTTCAGGGCCTCGCGCTTCTCAAGCGTGCGCCAGAGGCCGTCCGGATTCGACCCGAACCTGCCGATGTCGCGGTGCAGCAGCTGGAACTCGACATCGCGCACACCGCGATGGCGCATTCCGCGCGGAAGCTGGCGGTACTTGTCCTTAGGATCGTTCAGGTTGAGGTTGATGTAGTCGAGCACACGCTTGACCAAGTGCGCATCGCTCATCTTGCATGTCCGCGGCGGATACTTGAGCTCACCGATTTTGCACCGGGGCGGTCCAATGCGCTTCTTCGCCTCCTCGTCAAGCTCTCTCCAATCCGTCAGGCACTCAAGCCGCATGAGGAAGTCCGAGGCACGGTCTTCCATCGCGGAAAGTTTCGAGGAGAGGACATCCTGCAGCGCCAATGTGCCCAGATTCATTGCATCCTGCACAAAGTACCGCGTGATGCCGACGGGGAAGAACGGCTTCATCTCCTCGACGAACCGCTCCTTCGTGAACACATCGTTCCCCTTGCCGCTCACGCGTTTGAAATCATTGCGAAACTCGGAATCGTCCAGCGTGAGTTCATCTATCGTCTTCGCGTTGAGCATGCGCTCAAGGATTCGGTGATAGGAGCGAAGATAGGTGTTGAGTTCCTTGTTCACGGAATTGTTCTCCGCGGCAACGCCCGGTTTTCGAGTGGAGAAGTAGGCGAGCAACAGGCGCATGATCTCGCCTTCGCCGATGCGACCGCGCAGCCGGGCGATGCGGACATCTCCATAGTGCTCGTCTTTTCCGGGGATGTATTCGAACTCGGCGTTGCCGTGGCTGATCACATAGTGGCGGTCCATGCCGTTGGCATCGGAAAGCTCCTGCCCGAACTCGTTTTTCTCGCCCTCTTTGATCTTGCCGAACATATAGCGGCTCCGTTCCGGGCGAACGGTGATGTCGAGCCGTTTGAACTTAATGCACTCGAGCACCTTGAAATCCTCGATGAAGGCGAGCGCCAGCGTCAGGAAGCGATCCTTCTGGCGAGGGTGGAGCAAGTACTTGAAGCGCTTGTTCTCCTCGGACTCCGTTGACTTCGCCGCTGCGTCGGCAAGCGCCTGCGCCTCTTCCTTGAGCGCCAGGTAGTTGTAGGAGGCCATCGGCACCTTGTTGAGGTACGTCAGGATGTTCGCGAAGTTCAGATAGTCAATATTCTGGACATCAATATCCGTGCGGCTCGTGCGCATGCTGTAGTAGGTGAAGGCGTCGAGGATTGCCTTGACGGAACCGCCCTTCTTGCGAAGCGCCACCAGCTCTGCTTCCGTTAGCCGTCTCTTATAGCCCTTCTCCATCTCCCATTCGCGCGGCGGAAGCTGGAGATCCGGGAACTGCTGGACAAACTCGGATGCGTCGTGCCGGTAGAGGGCGAGACACACGAGGAAGATCATCCCCTTGCGCGTGAATTCATAGCAGGAGTTGGAATCGTCGTGCGGGGTAAAGATCCTCTGCTTCAATGCCTTCTCGCTTTTTCTGCCGTCTCCGAGGGAATGCTGAATCGCCTGGCCGTACAGTTCCCCCTCAACAAAGCGGTAGAATTCCTTGTTTACCACAAGCACCTTTGCCGCACGAGGCTGGGAGCTATGGACAAACATATTGCGCATTTCCCATAGCTTCACGACGATCGCCTTTGCGTATTTCACGTAGTCAGCCTCTTCGCTCCTTTCCGCCGCCTCCTTCGACTTCTTGTCAAAGTCGCGCTTCGGCTGATTCTCGCGGTGAATCCACAGGAAACTTGCAACCTCCCAGAGCTTTCCGCTATTATTTATCGCCCTCTCAACTGCACTGGCCTCGCGCATATTCGAGATGTCTTTGCCGATTATGTCGCTGATGTTCTGAAGCGCCAGCGTCAGGTAGGTGATGAACTGCGGCGTCTCGTCGACGTACGTTTCCTTGCGCGTCTGGGGATTGCGGATCAATCCCTTGATGCGCAGGGATTTCATGTCCCTGTCAAATTCGCCGCTCAGGTACTCGCGCTTCTTGAGCGAAGCTCCGCCGTGAAATCCATTCCCGCGGCCATGCGACCGCATTCCCATGGCATTGTTATTCCTCATAGTTTTCCCTTCGGTGTTTAGGTTTGCCTATTACTGATAAGACACGACTGTTCGTCTTTTCCAGGACGATGTGAATCAATAGTAAAACGAGGGCAGGGTTCGCGGATCGACCGACGCGCGCAGGGCTTCCATCCACTTCTCCGCATGGATGACGCCGAAGAGCTTTGACTGGCCGAAGGCATCATACGTTTTTTCGGCCAAATCTGCGTACCGGGCGGAACCTTCTTTTCTGCCGCATGCAGCCAGCGAACATGCCGCCTGCACGAGGAGCGCAAGCCGAATCGAGGCGAGCACGGGCGCCCAGCATTTGTCAAGCGGCAACGCCTTTTCTCCTTCGGCGAAACATGCAACGGCCTCATCCATCTCGCCAGCGGACGCCGCGAGTGCGCCTATATGTCTGCGGTTCGCCGCGACAAGCCAGCCCTCGGCGTCATTGGAGGGCAGACGGACAGATGTCCAGTCCGTAGCGTTGAGTGCGGACTTTCCTTCCCTCCATGCGTTGAAGTACGCAAGCGACCTCTGCCTCATCTGATGGTAGCGGTTGTTCTGGGCAGAGTCGCGCGAAAGCTCGTTCAACTGCCGCTGCGCATTCGCGTATGCCTCGTTCTCATCTGCGCTTCCAGGCTTGAACAAGGCAAACATAAGATGCCTGTAGTTGAGATCCTGAGCAACATTGCTTTCCGCATCATCGCGCTTGTCGGACGCCGCTCCGTCGGCAATGGAGTACGCGATTCCCAGGGCCTTCTCGACATGATTCATTGCATCTTTGCGGGAGAACTCGTCAATTCCGTATACTGCGCCGAATGCGTGCGCCTGCGCTGCCGTGCCGTGGAACCGCATGAGCAGATCGTCTCGTTCGGGCCCACAAAATGACTCAAGTTCTTGCGCAAGGTTTTTCACCAGGGTCTTGTACTCCTCCAGCTCGCCCATGTCCTGCACATTTACCGCCGCCGTCACCTGGAGGCGCAATGCTTTCGCCGTATAGCCGTTCTTTTTGGCAAACGACAGTGAGTCAAGAGCGCACTTTTGCGAATCCTCCGTCCTTCCGGCATGGCATAGCGCTGTTGCAAGAAGAGATGAGAATTCAAGCCACTTTTCGGGATGGCGATCGGGGATGAAAGCCGATTTCAAGCCCTCAAGCTGTGCAGCGATCTCGTTCCACCGATCGAAGTTCTTCCTGTCAACGCGCGCGTCCATGTCCGGAAGTCGCCGGATGGCATAGTCACGCGTCATGCGAACAAGGCCCTGGGTCTGTTCTATACTGTCGCGAATCCTTGCAAGCACAGACTCCTTACCAAGCCCCGCGTCTATTGGATAGAGGCGTCGTTCATTAGAGTCGGCGACGCCTGGCAGGTTGGGAGCATACATGACAGCATCCCAGAACTGCCGCTTCATTGCATCGAGCTTGGGCTTGACCTCAACATCTGACAACCTGAACGAATCGTCAAAAGAACCCGTTGCCAGGACGCGCAGAACATCGTATTCTGGCAGCGCCTTGCCGCGCATAGCCGCTACCCACACGGGAAGCATGAGGCTGGTGCCAGACACAGATGCAGCCAGTTCCGGGCCATTGGCAAGCTGAATGCGGATGCCCGTCATTTCAGTATCCGCCAAGACGCGACAGACCGGTTCACGCCACGCGGCAATCTCCGCCCCGTCCCTCCATACAGCGCCTTCGCACTTAGAATCCAGGCTGAACGGCAGGAACCATGCACCATCTGAGTTGTACACCGGAATAAACCCGTCGGCGGAGAATAGTTGACTCAGCCTTCTGCGAAGCATCGCTTCCAGCCCGAGCAAAGAGGGAGGGAACTGCCACTTCCCGTGTTCTGCAGGAAGGTTACGATCTCCCGTCCACAGCCTGATGACATTGTACCAGTCCGAAAAAGCCCGCCATGCAAAAGCACCCAGAATGACGGAAAGCTTTTGCGCCAGTTCTCCATCACCGGAAAGACACCATCGCGAAACAAGTTCCGCAATCGCCGCACACCTGAGGTCCACGTCATTGCTGTCATCCTCAGAGAAATCAAGCAGACCCTTCGTGTCGACAAGCAGCAGATTCTCAGGTCTTTGCTCGGCTATGTCAAGCAGCACTTTCTCGGATACCGGCATCACCTGCTCCTGTCTGAAAGGAGAGGAACGACATTGCCGTCTGCATCAGCAAGACAGACGACACCGTCGAACTGCGACTTTAGCACACATGCGAAATCTCCGCCGGAGATCACACCGAGCATGTTTGCGCCGCCGCCGAAGACGCTCCACCCGTCGAGATCCTTCGAGCGGGTTCCGTCGGGTGCGAACACGCGGATGTGAAGCTTGTTTTCCGCAGGCACGTAGCGAACATTGACGCTCCCGTCGAATCCGGGCACGAGACAATCGGCCGCAACCGGATTAACAGCCTCGCCTGCGGCAAGGGCGTAGTCCTCCCTGAAAACGTCGGCGAAAACGAACGGCTTCCGTTCTTGCTCGTCCAGGCCATCCTGAACCGATTCAAGCCATTCCAGCCGAGACATGTCTTCTGCGTCCATCGTCTTGAAATTGGTCAGTTCCTCATCCTCGTACGATATGCGCGGGTCGTCGCGGCGCATGATCGGCAGGCCTGTGCGCGACAGCTGGTCCTCTGAAAGTTCGCCTACGCCTACGGACCATTTCCAGGCGCCCAGCGCGTCTTCTAGGTCTTCGGCGGAAAGCTCGGCCACGAGCCAGCTTTTTGCAACAGTCTGCTCAAGAAGAGACCTGGCGTTCCAAAGCTGCAGCACACGAAGACCGATGCCTCCGCTCGGGCGAAGCTTCATCTCCGTCTCCGTCGCAGGCTCCGAGTAGTCGGAGAACGGCAGCAGCAGCCACGAGTTCTCGTCCCAGCGCCGGGCGACAAGCGCGTAGGTCGGACGCTCCGTGCCGGAAAGCATGCGGATCTGTCCCGCCTCGATGTCTTTGTCGAACGGGCGGACACGCCTCGCACACTCCTCGCGGGCAGCGGCATCCTCAGCCGAGGGTTCACATGCTCCCGCGCCTGCATCCACTGCAGAAAGCCTCTTTCGCAGCTCCTGCTGAACAAGGAAGCGGTCAACGGATTCCTGCCGGACATTCATCAGTTCTTTATTCCCCATTTTAAGACTCCTTCATACAGCGGACTTCATTGCCGCCTCCCTAGATAAGATCAATTCGCCTGCTTTTTCCAGCTTGCAGCGCTTTTTCAGCCAGGCCCAGAAGAATTTTCTTCCGGCGGCGTCGGAATGGAGCCAGTCTTTCAGCTCTTCGCAGAGCCCCGACAAGGTATCCTCGCAATTCTCGAGAAAGCGCTTGAGTTCTGCCGCGGCAGTCGATTTGCCGACCCCCAGCGCGCCCAGCACTTCGGCGTCGTCGTAAATCTTTATCCCCATGATCTTTGCGTAAAGCATGCAGCATATACGCGGCTTGAACGCTTTTTCCAGTTCAGCAAGCCATGTCGACGGAACCGGGATCGACTCGCCGGCCGATGATTCGCCCGCAACCGCCTCACAGCTTTCGACCGTCGAATCCATGCTCCCGGGACTGATCGACTCGGCGGCGATGATCTCATTCTCGTCCATTCCAGACGCTTCCGCACAGTTGGTCTTGCGAGTCTCGCGAGGCGACTCGTCGCGGTACTTGTCCATTGTCAGCATTTTGCCGTCAAGAGAGCAGGAATAGTTCGCGAGAAGCCAGTCCTCGACCACCTGGTTGATTACACCCCTAGGCCCGATAAGCTTGCCGTTTATCACTTTTGTTGGCGGATCGTCGCTCGCGGCCACAGCCGCCCAGACAGAATCCTTCCAGGCCTTTGCTTTGCGCTCATATCCACGCTCACCGTAATGCCCCCTCTTGTATCGTTCGTATCCAGGGGTCTCGCTCAACTTGTAGGCTACAAGTGCGTCGTCAAACTCCTGCGCACAGTCCAATTCATCAAGCGAATCTTTCCTACCATCGACGTTTACCAGCAAGGGCATAAACGGAAAGAGCTTGTCCTTGAACGCCTTTGTTATCAGGGCGACAAGGCATTCCTCGTCCTTGTCCGTGCCAACTGGGGGCTGATCGTCCTGATGTTTGCCAACTCCATGCACCCAGCAGACATCTTTCCAGGCGTTCCAAGCCCTCAACTGCTCCTCTTCTGTGAATTTTGCCATGTCACACCTCCTTTCCGCTCAGCATCTTGTCCAGGACACGCATCTCGTCGCTTTCAAGACGGGGTTTGGTCACATTCTGCGTAATGGTATCCTTACGTCCAAAGTAATCGAGCCGGAGCGGACATGGGCGCAGGACTTTAAAGTATCCCGGTCTGTCATGATGCGGAGACCATTCCGGGCTCATGTGACTGACGGACAGAACATTGCGTCCTTGCGGTCGCTTCGAGGTGCCCAATAGCATAGGGACTGTGTTGTAAATTCCCTCCACATCCCTTCTGCAGATGGAGAGCCCCGGATGGAAATCGCTGTTCTTCTTCCACACAAAACCAGCAAACTGCTCCTTCCATAACCGGTTATGCACCCACCACAACGTTCCCTTGGAATAATCCAAAAGCAGGTCTATCATTTTGAAGCGTCTTTCTTCAGAATCCATGTTGCCATGTCTCCTTTCCTTGTTTCCTTGGCACATTGGTATTATACCAAAAATTCAGAGGTAATCAATGGTCTCGCGACGCGAAAATCGAAAAGGTGAAATGCAACACCGAAAATGAAACAGCGCGGACTAAGTCGCGATTTCGTCAGCACGCGACAAATTGAAGTCGGAAGGCAATGTCCGGGGACAACCGTTCATGCGGAGGACATCACCTTCGATTCGGAACTCGACCTGTCCGCGGGAATTGGGGTCGGTCTCGATGTCCGGCCCGTAGGCGTCGGTAAAGTAATGGAAACGCTGGTTCGCCGAGCCAATCCAGTTGCGCACCCGCTCTGGCCGCTCGGCCAGATAAGGCCCGTCGACGAGCACATCGGTTTCGGCGAGCAGCTCCGTGACGCCGGGCAACGGATTCGCGCGGCATTCCTCCAAAGTGAAACCGGTGAAGACCATCACGGTTAGGCCCGCGCGGTGGGCGGCGCGAGCGACAACGGCGAGCTCCTTCGCCTTCGCAAGATAGGGCTGAAGCGCCGCCTCGACCATAATCTCCTTCAAATCGCGCGCCTTGGCGTCGACTTCGCCCGCCAGATCTTTGACCTTCAAGAGAAAATCCTGCACGCTCGATTCAAAATCCGCCCATGCGGCGTCGTCCAGCTCCTGACGCAGTTTCCGCGCCAGTTCTTCTGCCGGCTCCGTCTCTTGGAACAACTTCGCCCTTTTGTACTCTCTCTTGGCATCTTTCAGTTCTTTCTTGCTTGTCCATAAATACCCCTTTTTAACACCGCATATTATAACAAATCTACCAAGACTCGAATGACTGAAATATCAAAGAAAGGCAAAATGCCGGAAGCACCGAAAGGCGGACGACGAGCGAATCGTGGCCGGGGAGGCGACACACCGTTCCTGCGCCACCGCCGACAAGCTCGCCGGACGCAGATTTACACAAGATGTAGCCTTGCCTATTTTCCAATGGATGGCTAATCCCATATGGCTTTCCACACCGAGGAAATTACGCATCCCACCCCGACAGCGACAGCGAGCGGCGCCGCCACGACACACGCCGTGCCAATGGCAGTTCCGGCAAGAGCAGTTCCGGCGATTCCAGCTGCCACAACACCACCAGTCGCAGTCGCCGCAGCCGCCGCACCCGCCCCGGAAAGCGCACCGCCAGCCGTATCCTTCGCTATGCAGCCAGCCGCCTCCCAGCCGTCTTTATCGCCGTTCACCACGTCGATGATGTTCGTGACGGCCGACACTCCGCCCGAGATTGCTCCGCCCCATACCCCGCCGGACTTAGCCGACCATGCAACGGCCTTGGAGAGCGGAACGCTCTTGCACGATCCGCAGGCGCGCCCAAGGGCCTTCGTCGTCCGCCCGCTGATGCCGGTGTCCTGCATGCGCTTGGAGATTCCCGCCTTCTCCGCCATCGCGTTGAACTTCCTGGCGGTCTCTGTCGTGCCTTTCAGCGTGGTGGAACTGTACTGCCCGTCCTTGACGCGCTTGATGGTGTCCGCGATGCCCTTCGGCGTGTCCTTGTACTGGATGCGCTGAATGACCTTTCCGCCCTTCATGACGACCGAGTCAACCGTTGTGGCGGTGGTCGAGCGCGTCAGTTTCTCGCTCACGCCGCGCACCCAGTTCACGGGATTGAGGTTCGTCTTGTCCGACCCCATGATCTCGAGGATGTGACCGTTGAGATTGGGGTTGCCGCCCGCCCGCGCCAGTGCGCGAGCCTTGACGCTGGCCTCGTAGCCATGCTTGACAGTGTTTGCAAACGCAGAAGACTTCTTTGACATTTTCTTCCTCCTTTTGTCAATCGTCAAAAATCTTGTCGAACACCCACGATGCGGCAAACGAAGCTGCGGCTCCGACGGCGACAGCAGGCAGTATCGGCAAGGCAAGCGGTGGAGCCACAATTGGCACCAGCACCGGGATTGCGACCCGTGCAGCAACCGCCCTCATTGCCCCTGCGCCAACAACGCCAGAGACTGTGTTTTTAACGACCGACTTAGTTGTCTTGTTCATTTGTTGTGTCCTTTCTTATTCGGGCACCATCGCCCGACACCTCATATAAGCAGTCGCCCTCGTCAATTTCCGGCGAATGTCAGAAATTCTTTCCACTCGCCCTGTCGTCTGTTATGCGCACTAACAAAACTACATTACACCCCCTTCCCCCAACGCCCTCCATATTCCTCGTAAATGGCCTTGCCGGTCGCCTTGATCTCACCGACTGTCTGCGACTCGCAGTCATTCACGACAGGACGCAAAGTCTTGTTAAGCTCCGTCGGTAAGGTTTTTGCAGCTCGATAGACGTCTCGTACGCTCCAGGCTGTTGAACCTACGACCATTACGCCACCAATAATGTCGCCAATCGGCAATGGTCCATCGACCAATGCCGCGCCAGTACCGACAACCGCCGAACCCGCCATACGGGCGGCTGCCCTGCCAAGAAGCCTCGAGATGGTATTGACCGTGAATTGGATGCATGCGGCTTCAAAGGCAGTGCTGATGGTCGCAGCTATCAGGCCTTCGAGAAGGTCGCGCTTGCTTTTCTCGATGCGATCGCCGCCATCAGTCAACAGACCTTTGAACGCTTCGTCGCCTGGCAGTTCGATTGAATCAAGCTCGACTTCAAGCTCGCGCTGGAACGACTTCCTCTCCGCCTCGGCGTTTCTCAGGGAGGTCGCAAGATGTGCGTTGACCTTGTCTCGCGCATCGTACAAACCCCTGTAGAAATCGGCCTCGAGATCACGCTTGATGCTCTGCTCCGTCCGGTTGCCATTGGAAATCTTGTCCTTGACGAGCGTCACGAGCAGGTCTTTGCAGCGCGAGAAGGCCCCGAACTTGCTCACCACGCCCGGAATCCCGTCCCGCACTTCGCCGAATCTCGCAGACGCATCAGACTCGACATCGGACAAGAACGTTGCATAGTGCCGGTCGAGAGTTGCGATATAGTCCGCCTTCAACTGTGCAACCTTCTTGGCGCGTTCGGCGACCCGCGCCTTCTGACTTGAGGCTGCGACATGCCCAGCCAGAGACGCATCGCCATTAGGGCCCCCAGGCTTGACGATTCGCCACACGCCGACAACAGCCAAGAGCAGAAATCCGGCGACCATAACGATCAGTTCCACTCGGGTGAAACCAGGGTGCGCAGCACCGGGAGTCGACGGCGCAACGTCGATGACATCTGCCGCGCCGACGACGGCGGGGGCGGCGTTTCGCATCGCAGCCATCCGCTTTGCGGCAGCAAGCTTGCTCCAGTTTCTGACAAGCGAAGCCCATGGCCAGAGGAACCAGGCAAGAAAGGCCAGCGCGCCTGCGATTGCTATTCCCACCAGCCATCTGACCGGGGCGGTCACGGTCTCTGCTATGCGCTCAGCGAGTTCAGGTTTCTCCTTGACGGCCTCCTTCACGCCTTCGCCCATCTGCTGCACACCGTCTGCCGTTTCATGCGCCGCAACGACCGCCGCCGTACCGACACCTGCAGCCAGCAGATGTTTTGCCGTCACCTTCGTGGACACCCCTTCGGCGATTCCCCCCCGCAGTATGTTTCGCGGCCTCGCGCTCTGTCGTCACGACCGCGAGCTTGGCGCCCCCGCGTAAAGCGGCTTCGCTCGCGGTTCGTAACCCGAGCTTGGCCGCCAATTCCTCACCGCCCTTTATCACCGCCTTTGCAGACAACGACGCAGGCGACGCAAAGGCGTTTACGTACATCGCGAAAAGGGACATGATCCCGATTATGATCTTTTTCATTTGCTTCCTCCTTTTTGTTGCTTGCAAAACAACTTGTAAAGCTTCCATCCCCCAAATCCAACGGCTGCGACACCGCCAACAGCGGCTACGGGAATCGCCCAGACAGGAGTCGTCACAATGGTAGTGGTCGTAGCAATCGGGATTCCAAGCCAACTGGCAACTGTCGTAGCAATGGATCCACAAACGGCGGCACCTGTCGTGGCACCTGCCGCAGCCATGGGAACTGTTGCAGCAATCGCCGTTCCACCCGTTGCAATGCCTGCACCTGCGCCAAGAACCGCACCAGCAGTTCCGCCGATGATTCCACCGACGGCCGCGCCAGTTCCAGTTACCGCAGCCGCGCTTACGCCTGCCGTCGTTACTGTTGTGGTCACCCCGATGGCGGCAGCGGTTGCGCCCACTGCGCATGCGCCAGTCCCGGCGACAATCGCACCGGTTTCGACAAACGAACTTGGTTTCTTATTCATGCCAACATTCTCCTTTATTGCTTCAGCTGATGATGTTGCAGAACATACTTCTCTCGTTGCCATGGTTTTGTCCTTTCTTTGTTCGGGCAGCATCGCCCGACACCTCATATAAGCACCATCAAGATCAGATTTCCGTTCGTTCGATCCCGCAGAACGACATATGGACTGCCGCCTGTGCCGTGGATACGGGCGCAACGTTGATTACGTCAGACGCCCACTTTGCAAGCATTCCGCTTCTTGACATGCACATAGTAGAGCAGGTGAGTAATTAAAACCGTCCTCATAAACCGCGCCGTGCCAGGATCGGGCAAGACGACGTTCGGCTACCGTTGTGGCGAGGCCCTGCAAGGCGTCGTGCGGATATCGCCCCATGTAAAGCCCTTCTACTACGTCCGTCCTTCACGCGGCCAGTGAACCGACGTCATCCGTCATCCAGCACCTTCTTCACGAAAACGATTATGCGGCGCGCCTATCATGTGCACCACTGTCGCGGCGGACACGCCTGCCCCCGCCATACTCGCAAAAGTTCTCATGGTTGCCAACAAAGATGGCCATACTCAAGGCCTTTCGCCGTTTAGCCGCGAAATGATCGGCAAAATGTCGAGTTCCGCGAATGGCCTCCGCTCGCATGCGCCGTTCGCGCAAGCTGCATTCCCTGCGCCTTTTCTCGAATGCGCGCGCAAGGTGCTCGTAGCGCGCGGCCTTCTTGCCGTCGGCGCGCACGGCGGTTCCTCCTCGATACAGTTCGGCAAGGGCGCGGTACGCGGCAGGATCTCGCTTCGCCACTTTCTCGTAGAGTCGCACTGCGCCCTGTTCGTCGCCGCGGCGGACACGTTCGTCGGCCGCCGCGAAAAGCCCGCGATGGCTGTCGGCAACATCTTCCGTGACGGACATGGTCGGCATCTCGGCAGAGCGAGAGCCTTCTGTGAAGACGTCCTGAGATGAACGTGCCAGCGTCTGCACCTCGACAGGCGGCGTACCATGCAAAGCTGCCATCTCCTTCTGGTTGTTCACGACGACAATCGCGTGCGAAATGCCGTTCACGAGAATCATGGTCTTGTCGCCGACCTTCGCAACGGAAAACGACCTGATATGGTCCGTGCCCACGATGTCCGGGAATGCATGCGCATAGTCGTCATAGCGGTCGCGCGTCACGCAGACCGAACCCGGCAGCGCCTCTGCCATCTGCAGGATGGCGCAGTCCGCCTCACCCGTGCCGCTGCCGCCGTCCCCAACGACCACGACATCGCCGCGCCGAGCGAACATGTCAAGTTCGGCGGCCTCTTCTGCAGAGCGCTGGTTGTGCAATGCCCACGTAAGGCAACGCCGCTCGATGAAGAACATGGCCTTGTACCGCTGCTCGGACATGAATTGGGCGATTGACGCGAACGTCTGCGCCGCGTTTTCAGCGCCAACTGCACCAAGAAGATTGGACGCATCCCAAAGAAATGTCGTGTCGGCCGCAAGCGGCACGAAGGACTGCTTACGAGGACATCCCGCAGTTTGCGGCCGGACAATCTGGTGAACAACCTTACCCGTCTTCAGCGGCGAAGACACAAGATGCTCACAGTCGGCGAGAACCAGCGATAACGTCATTGTGCGAGCATCGTAGCTACGCACGACCACGTCGAACTCGTCATCTGGGCGAATTGCCGCAAGCGCCTTTTCGCGCGCGATGCCCGTGCCCCAACAACGAGACGAAATGATTCCCGAGCCACGACCGCCCGGCATCTTGACCTCAACGCCCATCTCATGGACGACCTTAACCGTGGCCCGGAGCGTACGCCCAGGAACGAACTCGCCTTTCTTGCAGTTGATTATGTTTTTGTTCATAGTATTGTCTCCTTTTTGTTTGTTCTGACATTTGGTATAAGCACCATCATCTGCTATTTTCCAGCCATCCTTGGAACTAGAAACAGCCCATAATCTCGCCTTTATCGCAGGATTCCGTCCCAATGAATGGGACCGCGACGTTCGTAGGGGACAACCCTGCCGTTGCCGAACGTCGCGACGCGCACCACAATATCGAGGAAGCGCAACCAGGCGTCCCTGATCGGATGGAACGGCGGAACTATGCATTTTGCGCCGCTTTTCATCTGCCGCATCTGTTCTTCGGTCAGTCTTTGCATGGACAATCCCTCCCTCGACTTGCTCAATCACCGAAGATATTGTCGAACACCCACGATGCAGCAGTCGAGGCGATCACCCCCGCGGCAATCATAGGCACAATCGGCAACGCAAGCGGTCCCGCTACAACGGGTGCAAGAACCGGGATGGCTACTCTTGCAGCGACAGCCCTCATAGCCCCTGCGCCAGCGACGCTCGAAACCGTGTTTTTTACAATCTTCTTTGTCGTGTTGTTCATTGAATGTTCCTTTGTTCGTTTGTTGTCACACCATGTATAAGCATCGTCCTCCCTGCTTTTCCATTCGGGTTTGAAAATAGAATCAAAAACCGCTCGTCAACTACCGCTGTGGATATACTGCACACAAACGCCCCCCCGAAACTTGCACGTCAAGCCGGCCAAAATCCCTTGAAAACTGCAAATTTACAGGTTTATCCCCCGCTTGCATCTGCCTTGATTCTTGCACGGAAACGTCGGCAAATCAGGCAAGAAGATAGTGTTTCCGCACTACATGACGATGTTCATGTAGAATGGTCAAATGAAAATCGTCATCATCAACCGCGCAGTCCCTGGATCGGGTAAGACATTCCCGACTCCACGCGCCACTTCAACTACCGCTGGGACGAGCACCTCCAGGACGTCGTCCGCGTCTCAACGCCAGTCAAGCCCTTCGACTACGACGTCCTCATCCAGATTACCCCCGAAACCTACCACGACCTCAAGGACAAGATCGGCCATGAGATAATGTCACTTATGTCCAAGCAATGTTGAGACAAAATCTCTGTACTTGGCCATAAATGACACCGAACAAGCCGCCTGTACGGCCATTTCCACGTGCGAGGTCTCAAGGTCTCCAAGCGAATAAGGATTAAGATTCGCGCTCATCATAAGGCCGATCTCGTCATCAACAAACAACCCCTTGGCATGAAGATGCGGTATCTCGACGATCTTCAATCCCTTCTTCTGCAGCTCCTTCGTAGAAGGATCGGGCCAATCTCCCAGCTTGAACTGTTCGGTACCCGTCCGGACGAGGACCGTGACATCAACATTCCGAGACAACGCCCGCATGAAGGCATCGAAAAGGATGGGCACTTTCTCCAGATCGTAGATCGACATCGCAAGAAAGACTATCTTTGACTTCGCCATATCAAGAAGTGTCGCCATACGGTAGGCAAGAACATGATTCATCGGAGTAGACAGGAGGAACTCCGCCGCATTTGCGCGAACCATACAGTCACCCGCAGTTGGCAATCTTACCTTTGAGGCAACCCGTGCGATGCTGATTCGGTCATCCCGTTTCTCCTGTCGTGTCGGACATCCTTCCCAAATGGCATCAAAAATGCGCCGACCAGCCGCAACCTCCGGCCCGTTTTCAAATAGGATGGCCGCCTCAATTGCGTTTCGGTTTCCAGTTCCGAGACTATTCTCATTGAGGTTAGCCGTCGTGAAAAGAAAACGTTCACCATCCACGAGGATCATTTTCGCATGAACCGTGACGTCCCAGTCTCGGACGCATGCGCCAAGATCGGCCAGCCGCCGACGGGGGATATCGTAGTCTGAAAACTCGGGGGACGTGTCAAACCGCCCCGTTCGATGGTTCCCAAGCTGCGTAACCACGCGAAGCTCTACGCCTTTGGTTACAGCTTCACGCAGTGCTTCAAAGACTCCATCCTCCTGAATGACGGGCGAGACGATAAACACGGATCTCTTGGCCTTTCGGACCATATCTACAACATAGTCGCCAAAGCCATTAGCAGAAGAGTCGAGGAACGTCTGTTCTGCAAGCCGTCGATTAGGGCTAAGCTCTTTTTCGGGTTTCCGATTTTCTCGATCCGACGAAATCCGATTGGCAAATACGCGAAGGTTGCCTTCCCCCGATCGTCCTGCGGCTTCCAATACATCGTCCACCAAAGACGGATCGCCACAGACGGCGGAGGATGCCCCAGAATCCATTAGGAACCTCATAATCCAATTGACGAATGCCGTCCAGTCGGGGATGTCGTCTACGAAAGACGAAATCGCGTTGATGGCTTTCTCGATCAGCAGGCGCCGTTCCATTCTATCATCTGCGGGGGCCAACTCAAAATGGGAAAACCGGGCCGGACCGCCGCCACAGTACCAGAACCAACGCGGCTTGAGCAAGCGCCTTGAGACCCAATGCGCAAAATCGAGCTTCCCCTCATCACTGGTTTTCGAAGATTGCTTGTCACCGGACACCGCCACAGAAAGAACGTTTCGATTTGCAGCGGCGCGATTAAAGCGTATACCATCGATCATCAAAGACTGCAACGCCGCATCCGACACAGGAACAAGGCAATCCTTCAACCTGTCAACTCCCGAAAGATATTTCCTCGGAAAAACAATCTCGTCGGCGGCCTCAGTGGCAGCAAACATCAAACCACTTCCCGACATGTCAATGAAAAGGAAACCAAGAACAAACAATGTTGATTCGCGCCGAGGGGCCTTTGAACAGAACTCTTTGAATCCAATTGGTATGCCAACGGCTTCTGATGCCTTTAAGACTTTTGAAGGATTCAGATTCCTCAACGCCGGGCTCTCGGCCCCCGTCAGAATCGGGCGAAGCTTAAGGATCCATGCCATCTCGGCAAGATCGTCCTCCGAAAGGACAATTCTTTTCGACCTGTCAAGAAACGATGACGGAAGAAGGTCGCCTGTCAATCCATTGAGAAGGAATGCAAAGCGGTGTTCATGTTCAGTTATGAACGGCTCTATCTTCATTCCCGCGGGAACTGAATATCGTAAGCCTTTCATTTGGATCGGGGCCCCAACGCGAACCATCTCCTTAAGGGCGGCCGCCGTGCGGTCTTCGCCAAGGCAGAGCAATGTATCCAGCTCTCGAACCGTACACGGCCCGAAATCCCGGAGCGCACGAAGGACAAAACGATCAACGAGGCCGATGGGTTCAGTCACAGTAACGACAACATCCCATTCCGACTTCAACAGCGGCCACGCAACGGGAACGATCCGGGAGATGTTGCCGGTGCCAAGCGCAGCGATGGCGGCACGCCGAGGTGACTGAAGAAACATTTCTAATTCATAAGGCTTCATGGTTAACGCGACCTCCTTTCCCACACAAGAATCTGTCGACCGCGTCTGTCAACATGTTCATGGAATCTGGCGAACGCAGCCCGTCCTCTTTCATTCCCGGGAGCCGATTCAAGTGCCTTGATGTCACCAACCATGATCAACATCCGGCGGGCCCGGGAAAAAGCCACGTTCATACGCTTAAGATCATGTACAAACGTTAGTTTCGGGGTGCGACGCCCTCCCTTTAGATTCCGTTTCGGGCTTCGAACGAAGCTGGCTATCACTATATCCCTCTCATCCCCCTGGAATCGGTCAACAGACGCGATGTCCTCAGCCGAAAACTCAAAGCGGTCTGAAGAACGATAACAATGGGAAAGTTTCACCTTCAAGAGGACCTCCTGCGCCGCGTATGGAGTGATAACCGCAAGGCTTAACGGGCGACCAGTGCCCCCCACTATAGTTCCGTCTTCCAACGAAGAAGCGAGCTCCTCCACAATGCCACACACCAATTCAACTTCTAAGGGATTGGTGCAGCTCGTGCCCCTCCACACCTCAAACCGGTTGGATTGCGACGATGTAGAAAGGAGACAGACAGGATCACGGAACGAGCCAAACGAAAATTCCCGCTCCTTGGCGGCAACTCCATTCTTGAGCCTTCCCTCGTAAAACGTTTCACTAATGAAGTCAGCAATGTCGGGATGCATGCGGAACTGTGTGTCGAGCATGAGCCGTGGAAGCTTAAACGCCTTGTCATTTCCCCAAAGATACTGGAACATACTGTATTCGTACCAGCACTGGCGGCCATCGGCACCGACGGCGCATGAGTCACACCGACTGTCCATATCCCTGCGGCAATCAAGGTCCTCACCCAGCATCGGCGGCAGCTGTTTGTCGTCACCTATGAGAACCACCTTCTTTGCGGAGCAGAGCGGAACGACCGTTTCGGCAAAAGTCGCGTGCCCGGCTTCGTCGACAATGGCAATGTCGAACACAGTACGACCAGTTCCACCGATTCCCTCATCGCGCATCTCGTATGTCCCATCGATAAGCGCGCGCCAACTCCCCATGCCAACGCATGTCGCAAAAAAGACATTCGTCTGCGCATTCAAGAAGTGGGACAGAACTTGCGACGACGCTTTCAGTTCGGAAACCCAGTCAAGCATGAATTTCCGACGGCTATCGAGATCAGAGAACTCGTTATCGAGACGATCAATATCCGCACTCCACGCTTCGGGCTTGGACTCCGGATTCAATCTACTCGCCTCATGTTTTCCGCCCGCCCGAACAAGTGCGGCAAGACAAATTTGTTGCCGTTCTCGATCCGAAGCAGTTTCATTTTCGGCAACTGTGCCAATCGACGTACAAGTTGCAGACCATGCTTGCAGGCGACTCCTTCGCTCGCTTGACATTCTTTTTCCGATGGATGCACATTCCGTTTCATGAATGGATTCCCTGGCCCTGCTTTCTTCTTCCACGCTTGACAACTCCAACTTTTTTTGTCGCTTCTCCGTCCTCTTTCTGCTCAGAGATTCATTCGTGCCCTGCAAAGCCTTGACCGCATTCTGAAGATCAAAATGAGAGCCAAATATCGTGTCACTAAGACTGCGTAAGAAACCGGATTTTCCCGCTTCAACCCTCCGGGAGAGGACGTCCTTTTCTGCTTCAAGTTCAGCAATTGCCTTATTTAAGAGTTCAATGCTTCGTTTAATTGATCTCATTCGGTCTTTGTTTTTTCGCGAAAACAGCGCAAAAGACTCATTCTCATTGGCCAGATCTGTATCGTGGCGTTGCTTGATGGACTCGAAATCGCGATCCCGGGCCGCAGTTTCCGCTTGCAGGTCATTGTCGCGTTTCTTCAGTCGTTCCCAAATAGCGCCAGCCGTTGACGTCCCTTCTGCGAGCAATCCGCGAATCGTCCGATGCCGTCCACACGCCTCCTCCAGGTTGGCCAGGCTGGATTCGACCCTTTCGCGGATTTCACAACATTCCTCTTCTTGGCTACCAGCCATATACTGGCGACCGAGATCGGACAACTTGCTTTCGCTAGCGGAATAGACCGCCATCCGTACAATTCGATCTTCACCGGATTCCCGGAATTTGTGGAGCCGCTCGAGAACATTATCCACAGCTTGATGCGTCTGGCTGGTGAGTAGAACCCGTTTCCCTTGACGGACGGCCTGCCGAATCAGCTCAACAATGACCGTCGTCTTCCCTGTTCCGGGCGGCCCTTTCAAAAGCAGTACCGGCGCATCTGAAAGTCCCTGCCGAATAGCGTCGACCTGGACAGGGAACTGGGAAATACCTTCGTTCAGAAACGTCTTGATCTTAGTCCGGCTTTCCTCTACGCCTTCTACCAATCCTTGAAAAATCCGAGAACCTTGGTTTTCAAGCCAGAATCCAAGTCGTTCCTTCTCGCGTTTTTCAGGTGGAGGAATGGCATCAGCCTTGACAAGTATCTTGCGTTCTGTCAATGAAGAAAGCGCGACTTCAACTGGGAACGAGAACACAAGCTTTCTTCCTGTCGCGTCACAACCCTCATAAATGATCGCCTTTCCCTCTGGCACGGCCACTCCATCCAAAGAAACATGCGTCCCGGCCGAGAACGGGCCCAAAGCCTTGTCTCGGTCGGACGGCTCCTCTGCCAAATCGGAATTGACCTCAGCCTTTTTTGAAAGCCACTGAGAATCGCCGCGCGCGTCAAACTCGTAAAAAACCCGACCTGTTGCCTTTCTACCAGGAACGCCTACCGGATTCTTGATCTCAAAAGGCTTGACGCTCGCAGGCGAGAGTCGAAGCACACGATCAAGACAACCTTCTATAGTTTCACCGTCTCGGACAATCCGGTTGGATCGAACCCTACGAACCTCCTCTTCGCTCATCTGGATTTCTGCTGCGTGCCGAATATCCGTCCAACATCCAGTAAGGTGGTACTGACCTTCATCCGAATCGTTCTGAAAAAAGACATCAGAGGCACCGAGCCACGTAGTCTCTTCCTTGTATTTACGGAAGAATCTGCCACTCTTGAAATCCACAAGAACATTAAGATGTCCAGTTCCTTTACAAACCCAGCATTCAAACTCACCCTTGCCATGACATGCAAAGCAGGTGATTTCTCCAGCCCCTTTGCACCCCTTACACTCCCAATGCCCTGTTCCATCACAAGCAGAACACTCAACATCATGTTCATCGAAATGAATCGTGCCAGAACCATCACAACTGCGGCATTCTCCGACGTAGTCTCCGTTCCGGTAGTAATCGCCCGATCCACCGCATCTTTTGCATGTGACATCACGAGCCGGAAGTGTAATTGTACCGGTGCCATCGCATTTTTTACAATCAACATGCCCGGCCCCCTCGCACCATTTACAAGTCAAGTGTCCCGCACCATCGCACTTTTCACATTCCAGTGTGCCATCTCCTTCGCAATTTTGGCACACGCATTGCAGCTGATATGAGTCCTTAACCGGAACAGCACCTATACCCCATAAAATCGCCCGGACCGGATAATTCTCTTTACGAACAGATATTTTCTCAGGGAGCTGAAAAAGCAAACCCATCGGCATCAGCTCATTCGGCGAGACGTCTACGAGCTGCATGGCGCTCGTACCCACGAAGGGCTCTATTTGCCCCGTAACACCGTCGGCTGTATGGAATACACGAAATTCCGTATCGAACGGGGAATCGTTTACAGGTGTTTTACTGCAGAGTTCAACATCCACCCAATCACGAGAAAAACCTGTCACACGGACACCTATCGGTCCCTGCAATGGTTGCTTGGAAAGAATCTTACCCGAACAATCCCCAACACGTATTCTTACCTCATATCCACCACCTTCCAATGGCTTGGATTGACGAGGATGAACGAGATAGACTCCGTTGACTTGTGGGCGCTTCGATAATGTCCCCCAGAAAAAGCCTGTAGGCGACTCCAGCCATCGGGTGAGCCAAGGTGCAACATCTTCGTCGCTTTTAGAGAATATGCCTCGCGCCCGTAGGAACGGCAGCAACTTTTCCCCAAACTTCTTAACCGAACTAGAAGAGATGACCACAAGACTTTTCATAAAGCTTTTCTTTCTGACTGAGATTGATGTGTCTTATGAGCAAGGGAGTATCTCAACAGTAGTTGAATGGCAGGATACCGTCAATCGACATTGAAGGATTGCCCCATCTCTTGCGAAATTCGTTGATAATCGTCCCCGCCTTCGTAAGATACTGTCCAACAATGTCCAATTCTTCGAAGAAATCCTTCTCGGTTGCGACGTTGAGGCCATGCCTCTTCAACATCACGCGCATGTAGGCGTGAATCAACCCCAGGGTTCCACCGAACTCAATTGCCTCAAAAAACTGCTCCATCTCACGGACACATGCCTTCGCGTAAGAAGGATTGGCCTCTTTCGTCAAAAGTGCAAGATAGAAAAGAATCAGCTCGTAGGGATGTTGCTTTCTAAACGCAATGTCCGTCGGAAGATTTTTGATCAAGGCGTCCAGCACGACCGATCGCCCCTCTCGCATTCGCCAAAGTGTCTTGAGGAACAGATGAGCGACAAACGGCCTCTCCAGAAGAGCCGTAAGATTAAGCGCCGTAGCAATGAGGGACTTACCCAGAAGCCCTTCCACGAGCGACACGGCCGACGGCGCATCATGATCGAGCGCATTCATCGCCTGATAGGTCTTGGTTTGCGCGATGTCCGACGCAAGTAATGCCGGTTCGGCTGAAAAGATGGACAACGCCCGCGAGAATGCCTCATCCGCCTCTCGATTCCGTCCAAGCAAGGCGAGCGACTGCCCGCGACTGCTGTACATCCTCCCGCGGTTCATGACGGACAATGCCGGGAAGAGCGGATCGTTGATCCAGCCATCGACGAGCGAGAGCGCTTTATCAAAGTCAAATGAGTCGTGATGATGTACCGCCAGATTCAAATCCGCGTAGGCGCACAAGTCACGATCCAATTCAAGGATGCGCGGACGCAGTGAATGATATTGGTCAACCAATGCAGTCGCAAGATCGGGATCGCCGTTGTGGTTCGCATGCTGAAAACCAATCAAGATACGAAGCAACTGCAAGCGAGGACGTTCCTTGAACAGATCAGGAGGGAACTCGTTCAGAAAGTGCGGCACGACACGATTCAGCAACGCCATATCGCGATCTGGCCGACCATAGCATTCCTCAAAGCGCGAAATAAGCGCGGTACAAACCGCCTCGTCCGCCTTGGCCCGATCAATCGCAAGCTTTCGCACGCGGCGGAAGAACGGCGTATCCTGAGCCACCTTGGCGAAGGAGATGAGCAAATCTGCAAGCCCCGAAGGAGACGCGGTATCCATGTCCCGCAACAAGGGGAATACGTCTTTGGAGAAAGGCAGGAACCCTTCCCATTCGCGTACCTTCACCTCACGCGCCAACAATTGTTGCTCTTCGCGGGGCACGCATGTCTTGCATACGAGATCGCCATACGGCACATATCCGAACTCCTTGTCAACCCACTCGACACGACGTATCTGCCAGTTGGCGAAACGCCGGACGCCGCTCAAGAGGCGCATGGCCTGAGTAAGCGAACTGATGAAATCCGTCTCGTCATGGCCGTCCGCAAACCCCGCGATATGCTCAAGGTAGATATCGACCGTCGTCGGTCCGTCACGTTGCGGCAACATCCACCCTAGAAGCAACATCAAGGCATGTTGGACGAGCTCAAAATACGACTTGCCGCCGGTACTGACGGCTTGATCCCATTTTATCGGGAACACGAACGGAAACACATCGGGCTTCGCCAACATAGTCTGAATGGCATTTCGAGCGGTACTACCATTGCTGAGATGCGTGTGGATAGCGGGCAATCTTTTCCCGTCTATCCCCTCCCAGGGGACGACGACACCACCAATGACTCCAATGTCCTTATAGGCTTGATTTTGCGTCCCAGGCCACGTCTCGTCAATGTAAATGGAAATATGCGATGCCGAGTCTGGAGTAGGCACCAATGACAACTTTTCTTGCGTGTGCTCAATTATTATTTTGTTACTCTTACTTCTACTCCGACTTCTGTTCCTGGGTGTACAAGCTGGATTTACTTCTGTTGGTTTGACACTCCGTGCTACAAAACCAAATGAGCCGCCTTTCTTATTTTGCTTAACGCACACCTTGACATTCCACATCTGCCCAACTTCAAACACATCTTGATATTGCGTCGACAATGCAGGGCAATATACACCATCTGGAAAAGACGGATGGCTGAAGAAAAGATAGCCCTGATCCTCAGAGATAAAAGCGACCTTCATTTCCCAACGAGCGGCCTTCAATTCAGATTGAATACGCTCCCGCATATCAGAATCAGACAAATCGCTTTTCATATACGGAGGAGCTGACGACAAGGACAAGGAAGAATAAACCTCTTGAGTGCTTGGAGGCACAGAAACCTGATTAGCGTTTTTATTCACTGGCTTACCTTCTCGGAATGGGCACGCCGGCGCACCCTGTGAAGGTTCTACACTTTCTGGTACAAAGAGAAAGACACCATGCTTTTTCTTGACACCTACAACGACACTCCATTGCTGCCCGACGGCAAATACATCCGCGTATTTAGTTGCGCTCGATGCACAATGTAGTACCTCCTTAAATGATGGATTAGAAAATGACACTCGCCCCCCATGCTTGGACAAACGGCAAACCATCATTTCCCAGCGAACTCCATCAAGTTCTTTCTCTATGCGCTCCCGATTTGCAGGTGCAATCAAATCACGCATGCAGTAAGGAATATGCAAAGTCATTTTCGCACCATCATCACATTGCTTTTGTGAACCTTCACTTTCCGCAGAAGAATTTCCGTTCAAATCAATTGTATCCTTCTTAGAAAGAGTGCACGCTGAGGCAATTTTCTTCCAGACACTCTTAATAAATTGAGGCAAATTCCCTTGCTTGGATTCACATAACGAAGGTTTCCCCTCCCCTGATGGACATTCCAATTCAGCGGGAACAGACGCCCCCTTTGAGGACTCGTCAACAATACCATCAATACCCTGCCGCACACTTCCCCCTACATTTTGTTCAGAAATATCATGGGATACGGCGCGGCGAAAACTTGCAACATAATATTTAAACCTCCCCGACTTATTTGGAGCAATCGAGATCTTTACAAGGTATAAAGAACCACGCACTAGCGCGGCCCGTTGTCTCGAAGACTCACGCCATCGTCTGACATACTGGACACCCTCTGGAAATTTGTCACTATAAAAAATGGCTCTTTCTATGAAAATTCCCAAATCATTCCCATTGACAATCTTAGTTATATGGCGCACAGTGATATCGGACAACGACATTGGAAACTCGTGATTTAGTAAAACAGTCAAAACCTCTCTGCGTCTTACAATGTCATTCAAATCAGAACTCTGGAATTGTGATACGTCTGCATCTGGCAATAGTTTGTAGAAAGAATCTGATTGTCTCCCTAGATTAAAATTGAACCCTTTTAAAAGCGCCAATCCAAACTGAGACAATTGTGATAAGAGCATCGATATGTCTGATGCGTCCAAAAGTAGAACCAATGGTTTAAAAGTGTTCCGCATCCATATATACTTTGGCGCCACGGCCAATTCCTCAAAAACTCCAAGCATCCGAGGCACCATTGCCCTTATAGCCGTATTTACAGCATAACCTTTCTCTGCAGCAAATTTCAGAAACGGTCCGACCGACATACGCTCCCACAATTGCGGATTTAAAGAAATAGATTCAAGTGCATGTCGGATAAAATCACGCCCAAATACATCTGATAGTAAAGAGATCCTAATTTTAGCCCTAGATCCCGAAAATTTGCCCATATAATCTAAAACCACAGACATTGCTTCGATTGGGAATGGTTTTAAATTAGGATATGTTTCAATCGCTTTGCTCAAACTCTCGAATATAGTTATAACGGAAGGATTCTGAGAAAACCAATACCATCTTTCAATGACATCACTAAATGCGACGTCTGGAAAACAATCCCTCAAATAAGCAATAAAGTTATTACCTGTGAGAACAATCATATTAGCGGCCTTTGTTCGACATATCCGCCGCATACGTTTCGATGGTCGAAAATTCTTGCCGAGTGACAGCCAATCGGTCTTATATGTCGGCATTCTTAAAGTATAGGCACACTCAAAAGTCTTCCAAGCTTTCTTCGAATCCTCTGAATGGCAGACAAAATACGACAACGGTGCATCGCCCTGCAGAAATAACTCTCCTTTGTTGATCTCTGCGCAAAATGCTTCACACAATTCATCAGAAAGAAGATCGGTTTTATGATACATCGCATCTGACAAGATCAGTGCGGAGCGTTCTTCAGTTCCTTTGTCCAGCTTAATCGATGGCGAAGCTGCTGCAAGTGCCGCCACCCACGGGTTCAGCTCCCAAACGGCCTCGGACATTTCATCAGGCAATTTGTTGGGCAATCTCAATTCCGCTGCATACGCTATCGGCATTCCCCACGTATCATAGTCTTTTTCTGGGAGAGAGTTCAATGCCGCCGGCTCAGCAAGCAGCCATTCGGCACACAGATACTCCTGAATGGTCTCGTGACGGAAGTGAACAAAACC
>Ga0256405_10004551_pt1 | contig 25788 bp, 25 predicted proteins | sample RumenRJG_02DNA_FD_189096 | JGI IMG/M metagenome (GOLD analysis project Ga0256405, IMG submission 189096) | Bovine rumen microbial communities from Lethbridge, Alberta, Canada - RJG_02 | ecosystem: Host-associated > Mammals > Digestive system > Stomach > Rumen | place: Canada: Alberta... | reverse complement strand
ACTATCGCGGAACGCCGAGGGCGGCGTTCCCTACAAATTATTATTACGTAGAATAGCCAAATTGTAGGGGCTGATGCCTACATCAGCCCGCAAATATATAATTAAAAATGACTTTTTCGATAAGCTGAGGACGGCATAAAGCCGTCCCAAATGTTATTTTTGATTTTTGACAGTATCCTGATAGAGCTGATACAGGTCGATAGTTTCTGTTTTATCGCGGCAACGGATAGTGAGAATATCACCTTCTTCTACAGAACCCACTCCATAACTAAAACTGCTGGGATTTTTTCCTCTATCATCAAATGGCAATTTTATCTGCGGATAGACAGTAATTGATTTATCAGTAATACCGTTTATATCGAATTCGTAATTTGTTTCATATCTTGCGCAGCTGCAATCAGCATCAAACTCTATCCAAAGTGTTTCTGTTGTTTCAATTTCTGCATTATCAGGTATTCCGTCATTGTTTTTGTCATCACCTATTTCACCTGATACATAGAATGAAGTGATCGGCTTTATAGTTGCTGTATAATGCAGCTTATCCGATCTTATGGGGATAACTCCCCAGAAAACGAACATGAACACACCGAACAGCACCACGGCTGTACCGAGTACAGTGGCTATGATTTTCAGTGCAGTGCGTTTTTTTACCTTTTTCAGCGGTTTAACGTCCTTTTCTGGGACTTCTATATTTTCTTCCTTTTTGTTCATGCTCTCATAGACAGCGTTGCACTCCTCGCACTCGTGGAGGTGCTTTTCTATTTCCTCGTTGCTGTCCTGAGAGGTAAGTTTGTCGCAATACAGCGGCAAAAGGTCTTTCACTATGTTGCATTTCATAATATCAACTCCTTTTTCGTGTAGGGGCTGATGTTTACATCAGCCCGTTATTATCGTGACATGACGGGGCGATGTGGGTGAATCCCTACAATTCGTATACTTTTGGTTGCATCGTAATTTGACGGGCGCTCGGAAAGCGTCCCTACAGGCTAAAGGCTAAGAACTAAGAGTTGAGAGTCGGACTGATGTGGGCATCAGCCCCTACAAATATTCTCAATCAGTCCGCCTCAGCGGACACCGCAGCTACTTACTACTCACTACTCTCTACTCACTTGCGGACGCGCAATGCGCGCCCCTACAAGGCTAACGGCTATCGGCTAATTTCTGCTTGGCGCGGTAATAGGTCACTCTTGCCCAGTTCTCGGTCTTGCCGAATATATCGCCTATCTCGCGGAAGCTCAGCTCCTGCGTGGCTCTCAGCAGTACTATCTCCTTCTCGGTCTCGGGCAGAGAGTGTATCTTTTTCAGCAGGCGTATCCGCGAATCCTCGCTTTCGGCTTTTTCGTCGGGACGGAGAGCGGTGTCCTCGATAAGCTCGGTTATTTCCTCACCGCTGCCCTTTCTGCGCTTGCGGAGTTCCTCCAGCCATGCATTCCGCGCGATACTGCACAGCCACGTATAGACCGAACTTTCGCCCTTATATTTTTTTACGGAACGGAGTGCGCGGTAGAATGTCTCCTGTGTAAGTTCTTCGGCAGTATCGGCATCTCCGCACAATGTCATCAGATACAGAAACACCTTTCTGCCGTTTTCTCTGTAGTATTTCTCCATATCCGACGACATCTCACCGCCTCCTTTCCTGAACGTTCACTTATTAGTTGCAGAATATTTCGATTCGTTACAGCAAAAAAGAAATTATTTCAAATTGACATTACAATTTTTTCGTGATATACTGAGGAAGAATCGAATATACGTTATTATATCATGTTTTTACTGCTCATGTAAATAATTTGCAGGCTGATCCCCAAAATGTATTGTAAACGTCACAGAATTGCGAAAATGTAAAGATTTATCCGTGTGTGTTGCTATTTTTGAAATTATATGTTATAATTAAAAGATAGCGGTGGAATTTAAAAGATTCCGCATATAATTACTTCTATCAGAGGTGTAAAATGGCAAATAAGTTTTCTCTCGGTATAGACGTTGGTTCGACCACTGTCAAAACGGTCATTATTGATGCTGAAGGTAACATCGTTTATTCAAAGTATCAGCGTCATCTTTCAAAGGTAAAGGAGACCGTAACGGACCAGCTCAAAATCATTCAGGCGGACTTCCCTGATGAGGAGTTCACAGTCTGCATCACAGGTTCAGCAGGTCTTGGACTTGCTAATTCTGCGGCGATACCTTTTGTTCAGGAGGTCCATGCTGCATTTCTTGCTGTTAAAAGGAAACAGCCCGACGCTGATGCTGTTATAGAGCTCGGCGGAGAGGACGCTAAGATCATTTTCCTTACAGGCGGCGTTGAACAGCGTATGAACGGTACTTGTGCAGGAGGTACAGGTGCATTTATCGACCAGATGGCAACGCTTCTCGGTATTACAGCCGATGAACTGGACGAGCTTTCGCTCCACGCACAGAAGATATACCCTATCGCTTCACGCTGCGGAGTATTTGCAAAATCCGATATACAACCGCTTCTCAATCAGGGTGCAAGACGCGAAGATGTTGCTGCAAGTATTTTCCAGGCAGTTGTTGACCAGACAGTTTCGGGACTTGCTCAGGGACGTACTATCGAGGGAAAAGTCCTTTTCCTCGGCGGACCGCTGTTCTTCCTTAAAGGTCTTAAAAAGGCTTTCGTGAAAACTCTCGGGCTTGATGATGAACACGCTGTATTTCCGCCCGAAGCTCCTGTATTCGTGGCATACGGCTGTGCAATATATGCTGCAAAAGCAGAGAGTGCTTTCAAGATAGAGGATATCATCGAAAAGATACGTACAGCCAAGGCTTCGGACGATATAGTTACGGGAGAACCTCTCTTCCGCTCACACGCTGAGTATGACGAGTTCATCGACCGCCACAAGAAGTTCGACCTCGGTTATGCGGATATACATACATATAAGGGCGACGCTTACCTCGGTATCGATGCAGGTTCGACGACTACCAAGCTCGTACTCATTACCGATGACGGAAGAATGCTATATAATCATTATTCGTCCAATCAGGGACAGCCTCTCGACAAGATCGCAGATCAGGTAAAGCGCATATATGCCACTATGAATCCCGATATAACCATAAAGGGTTCGGCAGTAACGGGCTACGGCGAAGACCTCATAAAATCAGGTCTTTCCATAGATCACGGTATAGTTGAGACAGTTGCCCACTTCAAGGCTGCTGCTTATTTCTGTCCTGATGTTGATTTCATCATCGATATCGGCGGACAGGATATCAAGTGCTTCAAGATAAAGAACAAGAGCATCGACAGTATCATGCTCAACGAAGCCTGCTCATCAGGCTGCGGCTCATTCATACAGACATTCGCAATGGCGCTTGGATACGATATCTCCGAGTTCTCGCAGCTCGGTCTTTTCGCAGAGCACCCCGTTGATCTGGGTTCACGCTGTACGGTATTCATGAACAGCTCCGTAAAACAGGCTCAGAAGGACGGTGCTACCGTTGAGGACATCTCGGCAGGTCTTTCATCGTCTATCATCAAGAACGCTATATACAAGGTTATTCGTGCAAATTCGCCCGATGATCTCGGCAAGAACATCGTTGTTCAGGGAGGAACTTTCCTCAACGATGCTGTACTTCGCTCATTTGAGAAGGAACTTGGCAGAAACGTTATCCGTCCTGCTATATCAGGACTTATGGGGGCTTTCGGCTGTGCCCTCTATGCTAAAGAACGCGCAAACGGCGAGCCTTCAAAGCTTATCTCCGCTGACGAGCTTGAAAACTTCACCTACACTTCACGCTCTGTAAACTGCGGCGGCTGTACTGCGCATTGTCAGCTCAATATCATCAGCTTCGGCAAGGGCAGACGCTTTATTTCGGGAAATCGCTGCGAAAAGGGTGGCGGAGTTGTCAACAGGAACACTGTTCCGAACCTCTATGAGTTCAAGTATGACAGTATCCTCAATACCGTCAAGACCCACCAGCCTAAGCGTTACCGCGGAGTTGTCGGACTCCCTCTTGCACTCGGATTCTATGAGCAGCTGCCTTTCTGGCATATGCTTTTCACTACCCTCGGCTTCAGGACAGTCATTTCCGATGAAAGCTCCCGTGATATGTATTATCTGGGTCAGCACACTATCCCGTCCGATACTGTCTGCTACCCTGCTAAGCTCACTCACGGTCATATCGAGAACCTTCTCGACAAGGGTGTTGACTTTATATTCTACCCATGCATGAGCTATAACATCGATGAGGGCGGAAGTGATAATCACTTCAACTGCCCTGTCGTTGCATATTATCCCGAACTGCTCCTTGCGAATAATCCACGCCTTAACGGCAAGAATTTCGTTCACCCTTATCTTGACCTCAATATCAGGAAGAACGTGATAAAGGTGCTCGGCAAGGTGCTTGGCAGATACAATGTAAAGGGCAAGATACCTGAGGCGGTGGACAGAGCGTATGAAGCTCTTGAAACATACCATAATAAGGTAAGACGCAAGGCAATGGATATAATCGATCAGGCAAGAGCAGAGGGCAGAAAGATAATCGTTATTGCAGGCCGTCCTTATCATATCGACAAGGAGATCAACCACGGTATCCACAAGCTCATTTCAAGTCTCGGCATGGCTGTTATAACCGAAGACAGCGTGTCAGACCTTGCAAGTACTCCTAAGCTGGGTGTCCTCAATCAGTGGACCTACCATTCACGCCTTTACCGTGCGGCTAAGTATGTTACAACTCAGCCCGATATGCAGCTCATACAGCTCGTATCATTCGGCTGCGGTATCGATGCTGTAACCGGTGACGAGGTAAGACATATCCTCGAGAGCAAAGGAAAGCTCTATACACAGCTTAAAATAGACGAGATAAACAATCTCGGCGCTGCAAGGATAAGACTGAGAAGCCTTGTTGCCGCTATGGAACAGAAATAAATACAGTTGAGAGTTGAGAGCCTGTTTATCATTTCTGATAAACAGCAGGTTTAATTGCTGCTCACTGCTCATCATTCAATATAAATACGGAGGGATAAAAGTGCCCGAATATGCAAAATTTACCGAGGATATGATAAAAACACATACTATCCTCGTTCCCGATATGCTGCCTATACACTTCAAGATGCTCCTTGCTATCTTTGGCGCAAAGGGGTATAAAGTAGAGCTGCTGACCAATGATTCACGCGCAGTTGTCGATGAGGGACTTAAAAATGTCCACAACGATGCTTGTTATCCTGCGCTTCTGGTAATAGGTCAGTTCATGGACGCACTTAAAAGCGGAAAGTACGACCCCGATAAGACTGCTCTGATGATAACTCAGACAGGCGGCGGCTGCCGTGCTTCCAATTATATACATCTGCTGAGAAAGGCTGTTGCAAAGAATTATCCGCAGGTCCCTGTAGTATCGCTAAATTTCAGCGGACTCGAAAAGGACAGCGCTTTCAAGATAACCGCGCCTATGTTCCTGCAAATGCTGTATGCCGTTCTCTACGGCGACCTTCTTATGACCTGCTACAACAAGTGCAGAGCCTATGAGATAAACAAGGGCGATTCAAAGAAAATGCTTGATAAATGGCACAGAAGAATATGCAATATGTTCCGCAAGCAGAACAGGATGTACCTCAAAACAAAGAAGGTGTACAGGGATATACTCGACGATTTCGCTTCTATACCGCTCAGCAGCGAGAAGAAGATAAAGGTCGGCATCGTCGGCGAGATCTACGTTAAGTATTCTCCCCTCGCAAACAACCATCTGGAGGACTTCCTCATCTCTGAGGGCTGCGAGCCCGTTGTGCCGTCACTGCTTGAATTCATAATGTACTGTGCAGCAGGAACCTTTAACGACGCTAAGATATACGACCACGTTACAAAAAATTCTATCTTCAATAAGATAGGCTATAAGCTCATATACGCAAAGCAGAAAGAGCTTATACAGGTAATGAAGGAACAGGGCAGCTTTGAGCCGCTCCATGACTTCGAGTATCTGAGAAAGCTTGCCGACAAGTACATAAATCAGGGCGTTGTTATGGGTGAGGGCTGGCTTATACCTGCGGAAATGGCTGCACTTGCGAAGTCAGGCGTTGAGAATATCATCTGCACTCAGCCTTTCGGTTGTCTGCCTAATCATATCGTTGCAAAGGGTATGTCACGCGCTATCAAGCAGGATAACCCCAACGCAAACATAGTTGCTATCGATTACGACCCCGGCGCTACCCGCGTCAATCAGGAGAACCGCATAAAGCTCATGCTTGCTAACGCAAAACTCTGAGCCAAACGTCTTCAAGGAGCTTTTTATGATAAAAACAAGAACAGGCGAGATCATCGTTACCAATGAAAAGCAGAACAAACTTCTGGAAAAAATGTACGGGAGCGTTCTCGGCAGAGTACTGCTGAAAACGCTGACTGCTCCTGCCGTTTCAAGAATAGCAGGCGCATTTATGGACTCACGTCCTTCAAAGCTGCTCATAAAGCCTTTCATAAAACGCAGCGGTATCGATACTTCACAGTATATAATGTGCGGTTTCCGCTCGTATAACGACTTCTTTACCCGTGTGGTAAAGCCTGAAAAACGTCCTGTTGACCTTTCTCCCGAGCATCTTATAAGCCCCTGCGATTCAAAGCTTACGGTGTATAAGATAAGCAGGAACAGCATTTTCCGCATAAAAGGCTCGCGCTACAGAGTCAGCGATCTCCTGAAAAATGATTTTCTCGCAAATCGTTACAGCGGAGGATATTGCCTGATATTCCGCCTTGAAGTAGACGATTATCACCGCTACTGCTACATCGACAGCGGTATAAAGACCGATAATACCTTTATTTCGGGCGAGCTCCATACCGTTAATCCCATCGCTCTTGCAAGATATAACATCTACAAGCGCAACAGCCGCGAGTATACAGTGCTGCATACCGATAATTTCGGCGATGTGGTGCAGGTAGAGGTCGGAGCTATGATGGTGGGACGCATCGTCAATCATCACGGCGAAGGAGCTTTTTCAAGAGGGCAGGAAAAGGGCAAATTCGAGTTCGGCGGATCAACGATAGTCATGCTTTTCGGCAAGGACAGCATCGTTCCCGACACGGATATACTCCGAAATTCTGCGGAGGGTATCGAGACAGTTGTGAAGTACGGCGAGAAAATAGGCAGAAAATTTTGATCTGAGGACCGATCGAGGTGAAAATATGAAAAAAACAGCATTACTGACAGCCTTAGTGCTTCTGTGTACGATGACAGGCTGCCTTGAAGATAAAAATGCTCCTGATATCCCGTTTGAGGTAGCTCCTACACTTGAACCGTATACCGCGCCCGCAGGTACTTTCGATGTGGACGCTGTACGAAGCAATATCTATATCAAGGGACAGCATTTCGACCTGCCGCTAAAGGTCTATGATCTGGGCAAGGGCTGGGAGTACAGGCTCTTTGACCGCAAGGAATATGGCTTGAAGGACGGAAGCGGTCTTGCTACCATATACTTCAACGGCGTGGATATGGGTACGGTATCTCTTGAAAACTGCTTTTCAGGCAGGGAGGAAGCGAGCGTTATCTACAGCATCGCTATCAAGTCGAGCGATTGCAGCATCTATAATATCACACCTATGGTGTCAACTATCGGTGACGTAGAGTTCCTGCTCGGACCGCCCGACAGCGTTGATAAGGTGGAAAAGCCGTACACCCACGCTTATCACTATGGTATCAACCTCGGCGTTGACGAAAAAGGCATCTTCCGCGGCCATACCATCGTTGTCTCATTCAATGAGGCAGGCGTTGTTGACTATATCAACATCACTTATTCCGACCTTTCTTCACAGGAACAATAATTATTTCATTTATGATTTCCGCGAAAATCGGGGGAATGATGTTGCTTTTTCACTGGTGATATGGTATGAAATAAAGGGGGACGGTACAGATGAATGATAAAGTAACTTTTAAAATTGCTATTCCTTCTGATAACGATGGGTTTGTTCTGATGCAATGTGGAATTTGTGGGGAATATTTCAAATGCACTCCACAAGATGTGGAATCAGATGAGATTTTGAATATATACTGCCCAAGTTGTGGTTTGATAAGCGAATCATACATCACAGAAGATGTTATTCGGCTTGCAAACACTATGATAGATAATTATAAACAGGATACATTATATGATTTTTCAAAGAAAATGGAACGGCAGTTTTCACACAACAAATTTGTAAAATATAAGGCTGGACGCAAACCTAAAAAGGAACACGAACCTGCAATATATTCAAGCATAGAGGATTTAGTTGAATGGAATTATAAATGTTGCAACAGAACAGCAAAGATCAATCCGTTATTAAAAATGTCAGTAAGCTATTGTCCATTTTGTGGAGGTGCAGATTTTGGAGATTAATAAAACTACCTTAAAAACTATCATGTCAAAATTCAACAGCGTTTCAAGCCGTTTGTTACAATCATCATATGATAACTATCTTAATGACCTAAAAAGGTTTTGTAATTATATAGAAGATAATGAGCTGATAATGGAGTATATAGACAGCTGTGGTGGTTTCAATTCTGAAATAGAATCATTGTTAGATGAATATTTACCTCAATGTCGAAAAATTCAATTTAGCATAGATGAAGACGAAGAAACATCAGAAATATATTCTTTTATAAAAGTTATCTGTAATCGAAATTATCCGATTCTTCCCCACAGCATATTGCTCAATTATTCATCTTCAAGCAAATACTCTGATAAGTTGAAGGAGTTTAATCACAGCGTAGTTTTAGCTCTCATAAACCATATTAGAGATTATTTAAAGAAAGTAGGAATAGAAATGGGCATGGACGATAACGTAACCTATAACATCAAAGGTCAGCAAGTGAATATTGCAAACGATAATGCAAGCATGAAAGTTATTCAGAATAACAATGGTATTAACGCTGATGAACTACATAAGCTGATTGAAGCAATGAAAGCGGATCTTAACCCCAATCTATCTTCGGAAGATAGGGCTGATGCAGAAGAAAGCATTGATATAATAGAATCTGAGCTTGGGTCTGGTAGTCCTGATGAGCAGAAAGTCAAATCTCAGTTTAAGCTACTAAAAAGACTTGATGTTGGAATTAAATTTGCCAATTCGTGCTGTTCTTTGCTGACATTTGCTGATAAAGTATTTCCTTTTCTTGCAGAAGTTGCACCGTTTTATCAGAATCTGCTAAAATAGCCTTAAATGCGTGAAGTAGAATCAAAACCACCCGTTTCGGGTGGTTTTAGTCTGTCAATAAAGTATAGTTTTATATTGAAAAAATCATATTACGACTGAAAATGCAAGTTTTGAGTGTGTATATATTCTGTTATTTCAATAATACAATAATTATTTCATTTACCCCTTGACAAAAGGGGTAAATTGTTGTATAATGTGTAAAGTGATTTTGTATTACACCCATGAGAGGTGCTCCTGAAATGGCTAAGGAACTTAAATTCGTAATGCTTCTTGATTGCTACGGCGATCTTCTCACCGAGAACCAGCGCAGTATCATGGAGCTGTATTACTGCGAGGATCTGTCCCTTGCGGAGATAGGTCAGCCGCGGGATATCACCCGTCAGGCAGTCCGCAGTATCATAAAGCGTACAGAGGAGATACTCCTCAATTATGAGGAAAAGCTGGGATTTGCCGAAAGGCTCGGAAAAATGCGAGAGTGCTTTGGAAATATAGAAGCTGCCGCAGAACATATCACTGATGAAAATATAAGAAACACTATCCTCTCTGAAGCCGAAAAAGGCTCGGAGATGCTATAAAAACACACAAAGGAGGCTCAACATGGCATTTGAGGGACTTTCCGAGAAACTTAATAACGTCTTTAAAAAGCTCAAGTCAAGAGGAAAACTTACTGAGTCTGATGTAAAAGAGGCTATGCGTGAGGTTCGTCTGGCTCTGCTTGAAGCCGATGTAAGCTACAAGGTAGTTAAGGATTTCGTTAAAAGCGTTACTGAGAGAGCAGTTGGAGAAGAAGTGCTTGCAAGCCTTACTCCTGCTCAGCAGGTGATCAAGATCGTAAATGAGGAACTCGTTTCACTCATGGGCAACAGCAATGCCCGTATAAATATGGCTTCCAAGCCGCCAACAGTTATCATGATGTGCGGACTTCAGGGTTCGGGTAAAACTACCCACGCCGCTAAGCTTGCCAAGCTCCTCAAAAAAGAGGGACACCGTCCGCTCCTCGCAGCCTGCGATATCTACCGTCCTGCGGCTATCAACCAGTTACAGGTAGTCGGCGCCAAGGCAGATGTCAAGGTGTTTGAAATGGGTCAGACAGACCCCGTAATCATCGCTAAAAAAGCTCTTTCCTATGCGAAAGACTACGGTCACGATATCCTTATCATAGATACCGCAGGCCGTCTTCATATAGATGAAGCTCTTATGGACGAGCTCGTAAATATCAAGAATGAAACAAACCCTAACGAGATCATGCTCGTAGTTGATGCTATGACAGGTCAGGACGCAGTTAACGTCGCAAAGGCGTTCGATGATGCTGTAGGAATTACAGGCGTTCTCATGTCAAAGCTCGACTCAGATACCCGCGGCGGTGCGGCATTGTCCGTACTCTCGGTTACAGGTAAGCCGATCAAGTTCGTTGGTATGGGCGAAAAGCTTGACGATTTCGAGCAGTTCCACCCTGAGAGAATGGCATCAAGAATTCTCGGTATGGGCGATGTTCTTACCCTTATCGAAAAAGCTGAGAATGTTATGTCTCAGAAGGACGCAGAAAAGCTCACAAAGAAGTTCAAGGAGAATAAGTTCGATATGGACGATCTCCTCGACCAGATGAAGCAGATAAAGCGTATGGGCTCTATGAAGTCTATACTCAGTATGCTTCCCGGTGTGGGCGACAAGATCAAGGACGCTGATATCGATGAGAGTCAGCTCGGCAGAGTAGAGGCTATGATAACCTCTATGACTAAGGCTGAACGCGCTAAGCCGTCGATAATCAATCCTTCCCGTAAAAAGCGTATCGCAAAGGGCTCGGGCACTAAGGTAGAGGACGTTAACCGCCTTCTCAAACAGTTCGACCAGATGCAGTCCGTTATGAAGCAGTTCACGGGCAAAAACGGTAAGATGTCACTGCGTAAGGCAAGAAAGAACCTTGCAGGCATGAACTTCGACAAGTACACAGGCAAGGGCGGCGGAAATCTGCCGTTCTGACAACAAAAGCTTTCAATGCGGTCTCCCGCCGCTTGAATATAAACTATTTCCCATACGGAGGTGAATACAATGGCAGTAAAGATCAGACTCAGAAGAATGGGTGCTAAGAAGGCTCCTTTCTATCGTGTAGTAGTTGCTGATTCAAGATATCCAAGAGACGGTCGTTTCATCGAGGAGATCGGTTTCTATGATCCTACTAAGGAGCCATCAGTTGTTAAGATCGACGCTGATAAGGCAAAGACATGGATCGCTAACGGTGCTCAGCCTACTGATACTGTAAAGGAGCTCCTCAAGAAAGAGGGCGTTCTTTGATCAAAAGCTTAATGGAGGAGGAGAGGCTTGAGGTCTCTGCCTCTGTCCGAAAGCTTAACGGAGGTTATATACTATGAAAGATTTACTTTATGCTATCGCAGCAGGCCTCGTAGAAGATAAATCCGCTATCAATATTACCGAAGATGCTCCTGATGAAGAGGGCGTTATCGTGTTCCACCTTAACGTAGCTCCTGATGATATGGGAAGAGTTATCGGTAAACAGGGCAGGATCGCAAAGGCACTCCGTACTATCATGCGCGCAGGCGCAGCTAAGAAGGACCAAAAGGTCTCTGTTACGATCGAATAAGTAGTTAGAAGCTCCCGCAAGTGGGAGCTTTTTTGTATATTGCGATATTGTTTTTTTGATTGACAATCAGCATTTTTTCTGATACAATAAATATACTATGATAAATGGAGTTTTTACTATGAAATGCAAATATTGTAATTACGAAAATCTGAGCGGTAATAAATACTGCGAAAATTGCGGTGCTTCGCTGGAGGATCCTATGGGGACTATCGGCGATATTCCGCCCGTGAATCAAAATGAAATGCCTCAGCAGGGAAATAGCTACGGACAGCCTAACGGCTACGGTCAGCCAAACGGTTACGGTCAGCCTAACGGTTACGGACAGCCAAACGGTTACGGACAGCCTAACGGCTATGGACAGCCTAACGGCTATGGTCAGCCTAACGGCTATGGTCAGCCAAACGGTTACGGTCAGCCCAACAGCTATGGACAGCCTTACGGCTACGGTTTTCCACCATACGGATACGATCCTTACCAGCAGCAGTATTCGCAGGAGGACGGAAGTCCGAAATATGTTGAATTCGGCGAAGCAATATCACTTTTCTTCAAAAACTACGCCAACTTCAAGGGCAGATCAACAAGAAGCGAATTCTGGTACTCAGTGCTTTTCACATTCCTTATGAGCCTTATACTCCCCATGGCTGTGCATATTTGTTGTTCAGTTTTTAACGTCGGCTTATATTGGTCAAATTGTATAAAAGGTATTGTCGATGTTATCGAGGAAGCAGTGATATTAGTGCCGAATCTTGCTATATGTGTAAGGCGTTTGCATGATATAGGTAAATCAGGTTGGTGGCTTCTTGGAGTTGTTCCGTCATATATAATTGTAATTCTTGGAATATTAGCAACATTTGGTTTGGTTAACAATAATATTGAAGAAAGCAGGGTTTATGGCGGGCTTATGTGTGTGTGTTCGCCTTTTGTTCTGATATTCGGGATCATTCTTTTGATTTTCTGGTGCAGACCGAGCAGCGGACCTAATAAATGGGGATATCCTGCAAGACCAATAATGAGAAGATGACGATAAAAGGCTTCCGTAGTAGTTACGGAAGCCTTTTCTGTTACAGGTAGGGTCTTACATCAGCGCAAAGCTCATCTTCCTCGCAGATAATGCGTTTTGCGAGGTCTTTTGACTTTTCGTCAGCAGCCTGATACTTGTTCAGGTATCGGCTCAGCGATTTCACGCCCATGTTGCAGCCGTCAGTCATAAGATCGGCGACAGTGCTGTCGGATTCGTTCATTTTGAGCTTGACATTAGTTTTGAGCCATGACATACTCTTTGCCATAGCGGCAGGTTCTTTGCCCTCATCGTGATACTGTCCGAGGAGTTCCTGAAGATCGGTCTTGAGTCTTTCGTGCTCATCGGAGCTTTTTTTCAGAATGGTCTTCAGCTGAGAGTCGCTTACGTAATCAATGACATCATTGATCGATGATATGCCCATTTTTACGCCGGAATCGCACTCTCTGAGCAGTTTTATCGTGTCTTGTTCAACCATAAAAAAACACCTCCCTTTGCGGTTATTATGTCCGCTTTGGGAGGTTTTATACTTTTATTCAGCCTGTGGTTGTTTCCAGAAGCCGCCCTTGTGGAAATTCTCGTTTCCGAGCGGCTGAGCTGTCAGCTTGAAGATAACACAGCCGTCGGGACATACAATGGTTTTTGAGTATTTGCTGTCGCCGCCGAGGTTTTCGAGATCGCCGCCGCTTCTGACGGCTTCCATCAGCGGATAGAGCATCATCATGGTCTTTGAGCAGATGCCGCAGCCGTCCTTGTTCACGGGGCAGCCGTATGTACAGGTGTACTTATCGCCTATCTCCTCACCGTTGCGGCAGTAGTTTTCGGTATGATCTCCGCGCAGAAAACCTGTTACCTCTATATCGAACCTGTATTCTTCGTTATACCATTTTTTCACAGCAGTTTTCCTTGAATTTTAGTCGTCGTCATTTCCGTCGCCGAAGTAAAGGTTAGTCATTTGCTGCATACCGAATTTTTCGGCAAAGCGCTTGAAATCCTCTTTTGCTCTGACAAAGCCGTAGCCTTTTTCTTCGAGGAATTTGTCGTCCATATCGCTTAGGTGTGAGTAAAATTCCAGACCTATCATAAGGTTTTCCTTTGACTGTTTGTCAGCGAGTCTGTTTACATCGTCAACAGCCTCCTTGACCTCTCCGTTGCGCATTTTCTCGATGAGGACAAAGGCTTTCTGTCGTTCGACCTCTTGCAGCATATAAAATGACTGGTCTGTCTTAGCGCCGAAAAGAACTTTAGCCATTACTGCGGTAATTTCTTTTATCTGTCGCATGATGTAGTCCTGTTCAAACATAAGTGTTCCTCCAATTTTCCCTATATAAAACATACCGAACTGCTGTAAGTGATGTATTTATACAGAAGTTCATATAATTATTGAGTAAGCCTTTTTAAGAAAGTTTATTCTGCATCGCTATGTAAAGATTCTGTATTTCATTTTTTCTGTGTTTGAGTCCAATAAGTAAACTCGCCTTTTGATAAACTTAAATTTGGACTCTATCACAGAAAAAATCAGCTAAAAGTCTTTGGAAAGGGGTTCGGGGAAGAACCTTTCCTCAGAAAGGTTTTCCCCGATAATTACATATAATATTCTGTATAGATATCACTTACAGCAGTTCGGCAATATAATCAGAAATCAAGCTTTGAGCGGAGCTTTTCAAAAAAGCTCTGACGCTTAGCGTAATTTTTATCTGTGAGAGAAGCCTCGAAGTCTTTAAGCAGATCCTTCTGTTTTTTGGTAAGGTTCTTAGGAACTTCCACATAGATCTTTACGTACTGATTTCCGCGGTCTGTGCGGTGCAGACGAGTAACGCCCTTGCCCTTCAGACGGAATACAGTACCTGTCTGTGTACCTTCGCTTATGTTGTACTTTACGTCGCCGTCGATAGTAGGAACTGTGATCTCAGCGCCGAGAACAGCTTCCATGTAAGTAACAGGGATATCGCAGTAGATATCGTAGCCTTCGCGTCTGAAAATAGGGTGTGACTTTACGTTGATACCAACGAGAAGATCGCCGTTAGGGCCTCCGTTGATACCGCAGTCGCCCTGACCGCCTACGCGAAGTGTCTGTCCGTCATCGATACCGGCAGGTACATCAACAGTAACGGTCTTCTGCACTCTTACTCTGCCTACGCCGCGGCATTTGATACAAGGATTCTTGATGATCTTACCCTTACCTCCGCAGTGCGGACAAGGCTTTGAAGAGGAAATAGCGCCGAAAGGAGTACGCTGAGTTACCTTGATAGTACCTCTTCCCTGACAGTCAGGACAGATATCAGGAGATGAACCTGCTTCTGCACCTGAACCCTTACAGTTTTCGCACACGCACATACGGTTGACTTTAAGATCGACCTTCTTGCCGCTGCAAGCTTCCATAAAGGTGAGTGAAACAGCTTCCTGAATATCAGAGCCGCGTCTTGGAGCGTTAGCGTTAGAGCGTTTTGTACCGCCGCCGAAGCCGAAGCCGCCGAAGATGCTGCCGAGGATATCGTCCATATCGCCAAAGCCGCCGAAGCCTTCCATACCGCCAGCGCCAGCGCCGCCGCCGTAGTTCGGGTCAACGCCTGCGTGACCGAACTGGTCATAGCGGGCACGTTTTTCGGGGTCGGAAAGAACCTCATTAGCTTCATTTATTTCCTGGAACTTCTCCACGTATGAAGGATCATCGGGGTGAAGGTCAGGGTGATTTTCTCTTGCCTTTTTACGGAAGGCTTTTTTTATCTCTTCCTCGGAAGCACCCTTCTGGATACCGAGGACTTCATAATAATCTCTTTTTTCAGCCATAGATAACTCCATTCTGCCATTGCATATACAATGACAATATTGTAGGGGCGGGTATTATCCGCCCATGCCTTTAGTCGGCAGGTTACGGGCGGCTGATAGCCGCCCCTACAAAAGTTAGCGATAAATACACCATTAGGGCGGAAGGTTTTTCCGCCCTTTAGGTATAATGTTTACTTTTTTAAGATCAAACCTCTGTGAAGTCAGCGTCAACTACGCCGTCATCGTTTCCGCCCTGAGCGCCTGCATCAGCAGCACCGCCCATGTTAGCGAACTGTGAAGGATCGATACCCTGAGCGCCTGCTGCACCGTTAGGAGCTGCCTGCTGGTAAACCTTTGCAGAGAGATCGTAGAATGCCTTCTGGAGGTCTTCCTTGAGGTTCTTTATCTCGTCAGCATTGTCAGCGGAGATAGCAGACTTGAGAGCTGCACACTTGGACTCGATATTGGACTTTTCGTCAGCAGAAACCTTGTCGCCGAAGTCTGTGAGAGCCTTCTCGCACTGGAATACGAGGTTCTCAGCTTCGTTCTTGTTGTCAACAGCTTCACGGCGCTTCTTATCCTCAGCAGCATACTGCTCAGCTTCCTTAACAGCCTTGTCGATGTCGTCCTTGGACATATTTGTGGAAGAAGTAATAGTGATGTTCTGCTCCTTGCCTGTACCGAGGTCCTTAGCGGATACGTGAACGATACCGTTCTGGTCGATATCGAAAGTAACTTCGATCTGTGGGATTCCTCTTGGAGCAGGAGCGATACCGTCGAGACGGAAAGTACCGAGCTGCTTGTTATCTCTTGCGAATTCACGCTCACCCTGAAGTACGTTGATATCAACAGCAGGCTGATTGTCAGCATATGTTGAGAATACCTGTGACTTCTTTGTAGGGATAGTTGTATTTCTTTCGATCATTTTTGTGCAAACGCCGCCTGCTGTCTCGATACCGAGTGAAAGCGGAGTTACATCAAGGAGGAGGAGACCGTTCTTAACGTCGCCGCCGAGAACGCCGCCCTGATATGCTGCACCGAGAGCAACACACTCGTCAGGGTTGATGCCCTTGAATGGATCCTTGCCGATGAGCTTCTTAACAGCTTCCTGAACAGCAGGAATTCTTGAAGAACCGCCGACCATGAGAACCTTGTTGATCTCTGAGATATTCAGACCGCTGTCGCTGAGAGCCTGTCTTACAGGTCCCATAGTAGCCTCTACGAGGTCAGCTGTAAGTTCGTTGAACTTAGCCTGTGTAAGAGTGAGGTCGAGGTGCTTAGGAGTACCGCTTGCATCAACAGTGATGAACGGGATATTGATATTTGATGTTGTTGTAGAAGAAAGCTCTATCTTGGACTTTTCAGCAGCGTCCTTGAGTCTCTGAGCAGCCATCTTATCCTGTGAAAGGTCGATGCCCTCAGCCTTCTTGAACTCGTCAACGATCCAGTTGATTATACGCTGATCGAAGTCGTCACCGCCGAGATGGTTGTTACCGGCTGTAGCGAGAACCTGCTGAACATCTTCGCCCATTTCAATGATAGAAACATCGAATGTACCGCCGCCGAGGTCGTAAACCATAACGGTCTGTTCCTCTTCCTTGTCGATACCGTATGAAAGAGCAGCTGCTGTAGGCTCGTTGATGATACGCTTAACGGTAAGACCTGCGATCTGACCAGCGTCCTTAGTAGCCTGTCTCTGTGAGTCTGTGAAGTAAGCAGGAACTGTGATAACAGCCTCAGTTACTGTCTCGCCGAGGTAAGCCTCTGCATCAGCCTTGAGCTTCTGGAGTATCATAGCGGATATTTCCTGTGGGGTATAGTTCTTGCCGTCGATAGCAACTTTATAATCAGAACCCATATGTCTCTTGATAGAAGAAACTGTTCTGTCGTGGTTTGTGATAGCCTGTCTCTTAGCCACCTGACCTACGAGACGCTCGCCGTTGTTTGTGAAAGCAACGACTGAAGGAGTAGTTCTTGCACCCTCGCTGTTAGGGATAACTACGGCGTTACCGCCTTCCATTACAGCTACGCAAGAGTTTGTTGTACCAAGATCGATACCAATAATTTTACTCATAATAAATTCCTCCTAAATTTATAAGCCATCAGCCTTTGATTTAGCCTTTAGCCCTTAGCCGATGGTGTCCGCATTGCGGACATATTTGAATGTTCTTGTTAATTATTGTCTTAGTCCAAGGCTTGGAATGCCGAGGAGGCGTTTTCTACAATTTAAAAAATCACATACACCCACCAGGTGTAACTAATACCTGAGTATATTTATAACCTTCATTTAAATTGCTACATTCCATAATGATAAAATAATCGTCATCATCCACTGCTTTAACAACTATTCCCTGGGAATACTTTGTTTTCCATAATGCTTGTTTCCCATAATAATTTGATACAAACTCGTTAGTTGGGTTTGGCATCATTACATCAAAACCATTATCTTTTAGCCAATTATGATAATCATTTATTGCAGTTGGTGCCCCCATTACTTGAAAAGATGCCATTATTGCATTTTGTGTTTCCAGTTCTTTTAAGACATCTATTACATATTCTTCTGTTGGATCAAGTGTAAAACCATGAGGCGCAACTAAAGCTCCCATGTTATCATTTAATTGTATTTTTTTCATTTTTGCTCCTTTCAAAAATCATAATAATTATGAATTATGAATTGGCTATATAGCAACTGCCACCATAGCAGGTCTTACAAGCTTATCGCCGAGCATATAGCCCTTCTGTAAAACAGCACAGACATGATTGCTTGCGTAATCGGTGCCGTCCTGCTGCTGTATAGCATTGTGTATATTAGGATCAAACTCAGCTCCGAGAGCTTCTATCTCAGTCACATTCATCTGTGTCAGGAAGTTCTTCATCTGATTGTAGATCATGCTCATGCCGTTCTTGAAGTTCTCATCTAAGCACTCAGCTTCAAGCGAACGCTCAAAGCTGTCGAAAACGGGGAGAAGCTTCTCCACGCACTGTGCAGTGGCATTCTGGTAAGTCTCTGTTTTTTCCTTTGCTGTTCTTTTGCGGTAGTTGTCATACTCGGCATAGAGTCTGACATATTTATCGTTTGCCTCCGCAAGAGCATCTTCTAAGTCTGAGAACTGTGAAGCGGTATCGTTGTACTCGCTTGCTGCATCGTCCTCATCAAGAGTATCAGTGCTCTCGTCAGCAGCTTCCGATGTATCCTTATCGAGTTCCTCAGTATTCTCGGAGATATTTTCATTTTTTTCCATCGGTCATTTCTCCTTTCTATGGCTCTACATTATCTGTAGAAGCGCTTATTATGTCATCGTCCGAACCGTCCATCAGAGATGATATCTTCTGTGTCAGGTATTCGACGTAGGGGATTATCTTTTTATAATCGACTCTCATCGGACCTATTATTCCGAGCGAGCCTGCCTCCTTGCCGCCTTTGCGGTATTTTGAGACTATCAGGCTTGAATTGCCTATTGCGAAGCTGTCGTTCTCTGCTCCGAATTTTACCTGAATGCCGCTGAAAGCGTTTTCAAGGAGCTGGGATAGACCGTCCTTATGTTCGATAAATCTTACGACCTCCATTTTGTCGAGTTCCTCACAGGACAGCAGTTTTTCGCTTCCGCTGACAGTAAGTTCTTCCTGACGGAGATCCTCAGAAAGTTCGCATATTCCTTTGACGAGCGGTGAAAGCGATACCATATAAGCGCTTACTGCCGCCACCATTTTATCGAACATTTCCTCTGAAAGTTCCTCAACGGAAACGCCGCTGAGGTTTTCTTCTATATAATGTGTAAAGAAATCAAGCTGTTCGTGGCTGAGATCAAATTCGAGTCTGCAAGCCTTGTTTTTAATGCTTCCGTTGGAGGTTATCAGCAGGATAACGTAAAGGCGTTTACCTGTCGGGATAACTTCTACTTTTGAGATTATCGAGAATCTCGGAACAGCGTTTGAAACCACAGCCGCACAGTGAGTTATCTCAGTGAGGGCAGTTGCCGCATTCTGCACGAGAAGCTCCTCAGGGGTATCCTTATCGCCGAGCATTTCGTCGAGTCTTTGTTTTTCCTCCTCAGGAAGATCGTGAGGGGTCATAAGTTCATCGATATACAAGCGATAGCCCTTGAAGGTAGGTATTCTTCCTGCCGAAGTATGGGGCTGTTCGAGGTATCCCATCTGTTCGAGAGCCGCCATATCATTTCTGATAGTAGCGGAGGAAACATTTATATTTTCGAGCTTAGAGATCGATTTCGAGCCGACGGGTTCACCCGTTCTGACGTATTCGTCAACCACAGCAGCAAGTATTTTAAGCTTTCTGTCGTCCACGATGCTCACAACCTTTCAATCTCGGGATCTGCTCTTGTTAGCACTCTAACTCTCTGAGTGCTAAATATAATTTATCACTATTATGACGTTTTGTCAAGGGATTTATACATTTTCGGCTTTTTGCCCTATTTTTACCACCCTTAAATGTGCATTTAGAGCAAATTGACAAAGAGTATAAACTGGCGTTTTTTCGTTTGTTATTCTATTGACAAACGCTATTCTCTGCTGTATAATGATAGTGCAGTAAGGTACTGCGATATTTTGAAGAGTAAAAATGTGTTCGTTATACCATTCGGTATTCCAGTGTTGACTGAACGGGGAGTTGTCAGTCAAACGAAAAGCTAAGGCTTACGGTTCACATTTTGCATCCCGCTTCATAGGACAATATAAGAGACTATGCCTTCTTTTCTTGTCGTATGAGTGAGGAAAAGGAGGATTTTTTTATGGCTGTAAACAACAAGAGCGCTGCAATAAAGTCAGATATCAGACTTTTCGGCAGCACAAGGATCCTGATCGTTGCCGCACTTCTTGTGGCAATGAGCATCGTGCTTGGCAAATTCGGTGCTATCAACATCGGAAACAGTATCCGTATAGGCTTCGGCGGTATGCCAATACAAATGGCAGGTATATTCTTCGGACCTGTTATCGGCGCAGTCGTGGGACTTGTTGCCGATGTAGTGGGCTGTATCCTCAAGGGATACTCCATAAATCCCATAATCACACTGGGCTCTACATGTATCGGTCTTGTGTCGGGACTTATGTTCCACTACGCTCTCAAGCCAATGAAGAAGGTGCTTCTGCCCAAGATAGCTATATCTACAGTTGCCGCTCACGCTGTGGGCTCAATGCTCATAACCTCTATCGGTCTTTACGCTTACTATCACACACCCTTTGAGACGCTGATACTCCGCGTGCCAATCTACCTTATAACAGCAGCTGTCGAGACAGCTGTCATCTACCTCATGCTCAAAAACAAGGCGTTCTCGTCGGAGCTTGACAAGGTAAGAAGAAAATGAACTACACCGAAGCGCTGGGATACATGAAAAAGGCTGCCGAAAGAGGCAGCGTACTGGGACTAAGCCGAATCACGGAGCTTCTCCGCCTTATGGATAACCCACAGGACAGGGTAAAGACAGTCCACATTGCAGGCACCAACGGCAAGGGCTCTTTCGGAGCCATGCTCACATCTGTGCTGAAAAGCGCAGGCTATAAAGTCGGCGGTTTCTCTTCTCCTGCCATTACTAAGGTAACGGACTGCTTCCGTATCAGCGGTGAGGAGATATCCGAGCAGGAATTCGCGGATATTATCGGTGAAATAGCTCCGATATGTGAAAGTATGGACGAAAAGCCCACAGAATTCGAGGTGCTGACAGCGGCTGCATTTGAGCTTTTTGTGCGCAGGGACTGTGATATAGCAGTCGTTGAGTGCGGAATGGGCGGCGATCTTGATTCCACAAATGTTATAAAAGCTCCTGTGTTGTCAGTGATAACCAATGTCCAGAAGGATCACAGTGCATTTCTCGGTGATACTATCGCGGAGATAGCTTCACACAAATGCGGCATTATCAAGCAGGGAAGACCTGTTTATTTCGGCGGCAACAGTGAGGAAGCCTATGAGGTAGCTGCGGTAACTGCAAAGAAAATGGGATCGGAGCTTTTCCTGCCTGATTATTCCTGCTTCTCGTGGACTGATGAGGGCTTTGGAACTGACGGTTTTGAGTTCACATATAAAGGTGAAAAGCTGCACATACCGCTTCTCGGCACATATCAGGCAGAAAACGCGGTGAATGTGCTCAGCTGTATCGAGATACTCAGACGGGAGGGCATCGATATCTCTGCAAGTGCTGTAAAAAGCGGACTTGCAGATGTGAAGTGGCACGGACGTTTCGAGGTAGTGGATCGCGAGCCGCTCATTATATATGACGGTGCGCATAATCCCGACGGTATACGCTGCGCTGCGGACAGCATACGCCGATATTTCGGCGGCAGAAAGGTCGCGCTACTCATAGGCGTAATGGCGGACAAGGAGTACGGACTTTATGCGGATATGCTTGGCGAGCTGGCGGAGAGGGCTTTTGCAGTAAAGCCTGATAATCCGCGAGCACTGGACAGTGAAAAGCTTGCGCAGACTCTTAGTGAGCGCGGTCTGGAAACAATTCCGTTCAGTGAGCTTGCAGAGGGAGTGAAAGCAGCCTACGGATATGCAAAAGAGCAAGGGATACCGCTTATTGCACTGGGTTCACTTTATATGTACCGCGAGTTTATGGAAGCACTTGAAGCAATTTTACAGAAATAAAAATGGACGGCATATGCCGTCCATTTAGTTTGTCGAAAAAGTCCCTTGACCTATGAAAGGGATTCCAAAGGGACTGTGTTCCTTTGGCAGAGTCCAGAGGCAGCGCCTCTGGTGGGGTGTGGGGCAAGCTTAACAAGCCCGTCCCCTTTGTCGCTGCGCGACATCTCCCCACACTGTGGGGAGTAACCCCACAAATAGCCTCAAAGCGCTTCGCAAAGGGTGAATTAAAAAACAGTCCAGTGGACTGTTTTTTAAGAGGGAACGCCTTGCAAGTGAAGGCGTTCCCTTAAAAAATGGGGCTTTTTGACAGTCTCATGGACGGCATATGCCGTCCATTTCGGTTTGTCAATAAACTTGTTTTGGGGACGTCGAGGACGCCGTCCCCTACAATGGCTAAGGACTCACGGCTGACGGGCGAACACTGTTCGCCCCTACATTTGGTTCATGTTAATTATTACGTATAACACGGGCGACGGAACGTCGCCCCTACAGGCTAAAACCGTGCTGTAAGCGAAAGCAGATCAGCGATTTTGTACAGAGTGAACGAGTTTACGAGTGTCAACGTGGAAAGGGTGCAGCGTCACGCTGCCTAAGGGCTAATGGCTTTAAACGCCGTCCGTTTTTATTTAGCGTGAGTTTTCGGGAAGATCATCGACCTTGAAAGAGCTTGCCTTCCATTTGCCGTTGTCCTTTACAGCCTTGACTTCAAGTGTAGAGTCGCCGCCAAAATTGTCAAACTTGATAGTTACTGTGAATGAATCATCGGCAGCATCGGTGATGATCGGGTCACCGGTAAAAGAAAAACCGCTGCCGCGACCTGTCTGAATGAAGTAGAGTTCGCCGCCTAATTCCTTGAAGTAAGCGTTTTCACCTTCATATAAAACAGCGTATCTGCTTAAAAGTGAACCGCAGATCTTGTCGTTAACGTAATTCTTTACGTCATTGAGACTTCTGAAACGAGAGTCTGTGACCTTTGAATAAGTATTGCTGCCTTCTGTCTGGGTGACTGATGCATCAACTTCAATTCCTGCACTGCCGCTGATGGAATCAACAGTGTTGAGATTATTGAGCACAGATGCAGCATCTGTCAGATAGGCTGATGTATCAGCGGAGCTGTTCGGAGCTTCTGTAACGGGAGCTTCGGCGGGAGTCTCGGTATTTTCGGGAGCTGCTGTTGCAGTGCTCTCGGCAGTTGTTCCCTCTTCGGAAGTTGTGGATTCAGCCTGTTCCCCGACTGTTTCGGTAGTTGTTACAGCGGTAGTAGTCTCGACTTTTGGTGCAACGTCGGAATCTTTGTTTTCACCGCATGAAGCGAAGTTTCCACAGATCATAGCAGATGTTAAGATGCATATGAGCATATTTTTTTTCATATTTGTTCCTTCTTTCTTTTGATATATGTAATATGATACACATTTTTGAGTAATAGTTCAATCCTTAAAATAAACAAACTTTATTTTAAATAGGAAGATATATTTATGTAATTATTTTCGGCTGCCGATATCCGCAGTTGTAAATTTACAACTTTTTTGAAAAAGGGTGAGACAAATCACGAAAAAAACAGTCTAAGAAGTAGAAAACAACAAACACGGCTCTTTACTAATAAAAGGAGGTAAAATTATGAAAAAAGCTATAAATATCTTAATGGCAGCGGCTATGCTGTCAACCTGTACAGCTGCACCGTTCAGTGCATTTGCAGCAGAAGTAAGCGGGACATCAGTTATCGAAAGCAGCAGAATGGACGTTTATGATCTGTACGATATGATAAATGCTCCGTCAGCTGAGCTTGACAGCCGTTACGATGCAGCGACCTTAGATGAGGTTTTAGCTCGGATATGCGGCGATTATGTATACACCTACAGCGATAAAGCCGTATATTATCCGCATAAAAACACAGACGATAAATTCATTATGAGTCCTGACGGAAAGGTGCATATTATCGATGTATTGTACCCCGAGCTGGTCGTGCAGATGAAAGAGGGAGCTGAGTTCCCTGCAAGCGATATCGAAGCAGCTGTTACGGCAAGCGGCTTAAAGATGCCGAATGTAATAGCTGACGGCAATAAATACCGCATTGAGGGCTGCGTTTCAAAGGAGAAGCAGTTCGATGTGATATTGGATATTCTCCGGAAAAATGCCGATGTTTCCTCTATAAAGGGTCATCTTGCGGTATACGAGGATAAGGCAAATTACTCGAGTGCGTCAAAGAGTATAAGTGTAGGTTCAGCATCAGGAGCAGGAATGAACGGCGAAGAAGTCCCTGAGCTTATTGAAGCAGCAGCTGCAAACGGCTTCAAAGTGAGCGATTTTCAGTCTAACGGAACAGCCATAACAGATTTCGACCTTTACCTCAGCAAGGACAAGACAGCCGAGAATACCGACCTCTACGGAATGCTGAAATATCTCTCCGATAACGGCTACAGATACTTAGTTCCGTGTTCTGTGACAGAGGTCTTCCAGATGACGAGCGATGTGTATTTCTGCAATATTACCTACCCTGTAAGCGGTTCAGGAGTCAAAAAGCTTGCGGTAACAGAGGAAAAGGCACAGCTCAAAGGCGACGCAAACTGCGACGGCGGTGTGGACATGGCTGACGTTGTACTTATAATGCAGTCTCTTGCAAATCCTGATAAGTATAAGCTTACGGATATTGGCAGGGAAAATTCCGATATGAACGGCGACGGCGTGACTGTTGCAGATGCACAGGTCATACAGGAAAAGCTCCTCGGACTTGATAAGGAGGATAATACACAGGTCGTTGAGCCGCCTACCTGTGCTGAGGATGCAGGCTTTATAACAGAAGGCGGAAAGAGAATGTCCTTCGGACTTCATTCTGCTCTCAGTAATAATGCAGGTACAGATACCGAGATAGCAGTTATGCCGAAGTACGCTACAGACGGCAATTACGTATATAACGGCAAAACTATACAGCAGTACCACAATGAGTGGGACGAGTATACCGCTCTTTACGAAAAGTACGGTCAGATACTCAAGGAAGGCGATAAGCTGAAATACGGAGAGGCACTGTACACAACAGGTGCTCCTGACGGCGAAAAATGGGATAAGGACTGGTATGATAACAGAGTGAGATTCTACGGTGAGGACTTCCTTGCGAAGTACATCGTGAACGGCGAATTCCTGAGAGACAAGGTGCTTGCAGATCAGAAAGAACAGCTTGATTCACCCGACTATACATATATTGCCCTCCATGAAGCTATAGATGCGTATGAGGCAGAGCAGATGCAGGCAACTATCACGCAGCTCGAAGCGCAGAATATCAGATATGAATACATAAACGGCGGCAAAAATCTGGCATTCTATGTAACGGCTGCACAGTTCGAGGACTTAGTTCTTAATGTATCAAGTTTTGGTCTTGCAGCTGATTCCATGTCACCGATAGCAACGGATATGGGAATGGTAGTATATACAACACATGATGATTAATGACAGCCGAAACAGTGAAAGCTCCGCATAGTGCGGAGCTTTCTACTTGGCATATAATATATATATATCGAGACTGTCAAAAAAATATCGCGGAACGCCGAGGGCGGCGTTCCCTACAAATAAACTTACGTAGAATAGGAAAATTGTAGGGGCGGTGACTCCCTGTAGTACAGGGAGATGTCCGAAGGACAGAGGGTCGCGGCTCCTGTTGGGAGTTCCGCCGCCCGTGTCAGAA
>Ga0256405_10004549_pt1 | contig 25791 bp, 16 predicted proteins | sample RumenRJG_02DNA_FD_189096 | JGI IMG/M metagenome (GOLD analysis project Ga0256405, IMG submission 189096) | Bovine rumen microbial communities from Lethbridge, Alberta, Canada - RJG_02 | ecosystem: Host-associated > Mammals > Digestive system > Stomach > Rumen | place: Canada: Alberta... | reverse complement strand
AAGAACCGACCATGGGTTATAGATCTCGCATCCATCATCACCATACCCGCCATAATAACGATACATTGCTTCTTCATCATAGGTAACGTTAAAGTGTTCACACAACTCTTTTGTCTCCTTTTTGGTAAAACCAAAATAAGATATGAAATCCTTGCTCATGAAATTGAAGACATTGAGATTATTAAGCTCAGAGAAAATGGATTCTTTGCTGATTTGGAGCACACCTGTAACAACGGCAAACAAAATATATTCGTTCGCTTTCAGCGCTGTGGAATATAACCGCTTGAAAAACTCAACCGCCTGATCATAGAAGCCATTCTGAAAAGCGTTCTCTAACGGGGTATCATATTCATCCACCAAGACAATGGCTTTCTTACCGGTTTTACGATATAACAGTTCGCAAAGGAATCGTATGGAATCTGTGTAAGCGAAAGGATCCTCGAGGGAACGGTTCGCTAAAGCGTTGAATTTTTGTATTTCATATGGAAATAGTTTCATCTCTTCCAACAAGGAGGCGCGGTTCCTGAATAAAGATGAAATCACTTCGAAGGCCTGGGCAAGCATCGCATCAAGGTTAGGGGCTGAAACATCTTTCATGTTAACTCGAATCACCGGATAAGCATGGGCATATTCCTGGTAGAGATCGCCGCAAGAAAAGATTTCCTTCCCTTCAAAATATAAGCGGTAATCAGCATCGTCTCTAAAGAAACATTCCATCATAGAAAGGGCCAAACTCTTCCCAAAACGACGAGGACGTGTAAAAAGCATCGTCTTGCCAATGCCATAATCGATAATATCCTTTAGAATTCTAGTTTTATCAACGTAATAAAGCTTATTTGCTTCAGTGAAACCTCTCACGCCTAATGGGATTTTTTTCATATTATTACCCCCCGTTCTACGATGATTATAGGGTAAAATCGCGCTTTTCAGTGAATAAATCGCGCTTTTTGGAAGTGAAATCGCGCTTTTTGGAAGTAAAATCGCGCTGAAATCGCGCTGAAATCGCAGGTCAAGTTGTAGATTTAGGGATGTTATTTTTACGTTATTTTTGTGTTATTTTTTCTGGCAATCATGTTATTTTCTTGTTATTTTTTTCGCTTTCGATGTTATTTTTTTGGCATGTTGTGTTATTTTTGTGTTATTTTTACTTTTGGATTCTATCTATTTAAGATAGAATAACATTATCAAAGGAGGCTACTATGGAACGAGTCCCTATCGGCGTAGAGAATTATCTTGATGCCATCAACGCTTATTATGTTGATAAAACAAAATTGATCAAAGAAGTGATTGATTATTTTCCTTATCGAACGGTTTTAATCACTCGGCCACGCCGTTTTGGCAAAAGCCTCACTTTATCGATGCTGGAATATTATTTCACGAATAAGGGCGATTATTCTTACGCTTTCAACGATAAAATGATTGCCAAAATGGGCGAGGCATATTTAAAAGAAGCCAATCAATATCCTGTGATTCATTTGAATATGAAAAACGTCAAAGGCGATTCTCTTGAGGAACTCTTCTTTGAATTCAAACGGGTCATATCGAAATGTTTTGAATCCTTCTCTGAAATTGAAACTAGCGCCGCTATCAGTGAGGAAAGAAAGCAAACGTTCCTAGCGCTAAAAAACGGAACCTATGCGGATATGAAGCAGTATGCCGGCGCGCTTTCTTTCTTAATCGAAGTGCTATATGCCCATTACAATAAGCGCGTCATTGTCTTGCTTGATGAATATGACACCCCCATTAACGATGCTTACCAAAAAGGATATTATGCAAAAGCTATATCCATCTTCTCAAGCTTTTATTCCTCGGCATTCAAAGGCGAGGATAAATTATATATGGGCATTATTACTGGGGTTTTGGAGATACAGAAAGAATCCATCTTCAGCGATTTGAATAATGTAGATGTCTATTCCGTTGCCGATGAAGAGCTCTCTGAATACTTTGGTTTTACGGAAGAAGAGGTCAAGACGCTGTTTGCTCATTTTGGATTATCCTGCCCTATCGAGGATCTCCGCAATTGGTATGGCGGCTATGGTGGCGGAAAAGAAAGCATGTTCAATCCATGGTCCATCTTGAATTATGCAAACCGCGCAAGATTTTTGCCCTACTGGACCAATACCAGCTCGAATCTATTTGTTGAGAAAGCGTTGTTACAAAAGCAAACAAATATCGAAAAGATCAATGCATTTATCAATAACCCAGACATGCCCTTCCAGTTCCAGCGCGGCATATCCTACCGCGATCTCAGCGGATCCCTTGATGTGGTATTGTCGCTCCTTGTCCAAGCAGGTTATTTCTGCGTCCATTTTGACTCTGCAACAAGTGCCTACACATTAGGCATCCCAAACCTTGAGGCGCGCGGTGTATTTGAGAAAGAGATCATCTTAAGAAATTCCTATACACCCTACCCGCTTAAAACCGCGGAAGCCTTGCGTCATGCTCTGTTAGTTCAAGACACGCAGAGCATTCGGGAGATCTTTGAGAAAGAAATATTCTGCTCGTTCTCATATTACGATTTGAAGGTTGAAAAAGATTACCAGAACGTGGTCACCGGGATTTTTGCGATATTGTTTGATGATTATATCATCCGCAGTGAAGTGAATTCCCCAAAAGGCAGATGCGATATCATGGTCAGCCCAAAAGGAAATCAAGGTCTAGGTATGATCATTGAGATGAAAAAATACGCTGGCCGTAAATCTGATAAATCCGTCAACACGAAAAGCAAGCTTGCTTTTGAGCAAATCAACGAACATAAATATTGCTCTGAATTAGTATCGAGAGGCTGCAATAAAATCCTTTGTTGCGCCTTCCTGATCTTCGATAACGGCATCTCTATCTCTTTCCAGTCTCGATAAATCTTCTACGAAAAAGCGATTCTCAGTTTTGCCTGGAATCGCTTTTTATTTGGTCTATATCAGAAATTATTCCATTAAAGAAAAGATGAAATTGGTCGCTAACGTGGCCCAATCACGGATATTTTCCATGGGCTTCGTTAGTTCATGCTTATGGCAGCAAGAATAATTGGCTAAGGAAGAACCATGCCATCCAGATTCATAGATGACACACTGATGGTTCACGCCTTGCGCTTTTAAAGCTTCAGCGAAAATCACCGTATTCCTAGATGGCACCAAAGCATCATCCTTTGTAGTCCACACAAATGTTGGAGGATAATCCTTGGTGACGTGGGTTGGGATATGGAGTTTCTCCATGAGTTTCTCATCGCCATCGCAGATGATATCTTTCGTGCCCTGATGGGAACTTGCATCCATCAATGTGACTGGATAAGCCATCGTGATGGAGAATGGGCGTAACAAAGAGGCATCAATATCAAGTGCTTCGCCAAGCTCTGGATATAAGAAACCATACGAGCCAACTAGATGCCCACCCGCGGAGAATCCAACGATGGACAAGTTATTCGGTAATAATCTGAATTCCGCTTCATGGCTACGGATATAGCCCATAGCAACGGCAAGTTCTAAATGAGGGGTTGGATAACGGTGGTTGACCGTATAATCCAAGATGAAGCAATTGAACCCTTCGCTTAAGAACCTGCAGGCTACCGGTTCCCCTTCTCTAAGCGCGGTGAAGGAATAACCGCCCCCTGGGCAAATAAGCATTCCAGGACGCGTGGTAATGGTTTCATTCTCATCCGCGATATAGATTCTTAAGGTTGCAGTAGAATCCTTCATCATCGGGTGAAGATCTTTTAAATTAACGGTTTTTAGGATCATAAATAGGCTCCTTAGGAAAAGGTGGTACACCCGTTAGAGCGTACCACCTTAGGTGATCAATTATCGTGGGATTCTATGTAATATCCCATTCCAATCATTACTAGAGATTATCTAGCAAGTTGGGCTTTGGTGATCGTGTAGTTGGTCCATTCAGCGGATAATGCAAGACCAACTTTCGCAACGTATGCATCTAAGAGGACGCAGCCCTGATGATACTCAAAGGTTGTATTCGCGTAGTATCCTTCAGTGGTGCATGGTGTCCAAACCCAGTCTAATGCAACGTTCGCACCAGTTTTTGTAACGACAAGCTTAACATCCATGTTGGAGAAAGCTTGGTAGTTGATGTTCCAGTCGAAGCCAGCTGGGGTAGCACCGTTATTGGCGGAAGAGGTAAACTGACCATCATCCCAGCCCCACCAGTCCATACGGAAGACATGGTTGACTCTGTTGCCGGTGGCAGCATCGGATTCCCAGCCCTCTTTATAGAGGATTGGAAGGACGGTTCTCCAGCAGCAGTTGCCTGGATCGGTTGGGTTACCTTCGATGCAAGCATCCATGTGGAATTCAAGGGTGAAGACGAAGTCGCCAGCAAGAACACCAAGATCATACCAAGTAGACTTGTTGTCCCATCCGCCGAAATTATGGGTAACAGTATCGCCTTCAGCATTGGTTAAGTAGCTGCCGATGCCGCAATCATGGCAATGGTTGTGAGTCGTTGGGTATTCGGCGTCGGTGTGTTTGGTGTAATCACGTGGTAAGACAGTCTCTTGGATGTGACCGCACTTGGTGCAAGCACAGGTGCCGACACCAGTAGACATACAAGTTGGCTCAGTCGCGACTTGCGCGTTGTCATAGTCATAAACGTGAGCTTCTGGGTCGATTTCTAAGACCTTGGTCTCGCGATGTCCGCAGATAGCGCAATCCCTGTGGGCGCTGCCTTCTTCGGTGCAGTTTGGATTCACATCAGTGATCCAATTGCCATAAGCGTGGCCTACGGAGCACTGGGTGCCATCATGGGCAAAGCCATTGGCAGTGATCTTTAAGGTGTTTTCAGTGATGCCGGCATACCAGTTGGAGCCCTGCTGCCAGCCAGACTTTGGAGCCCAGCCGAAGCAGGCGTAGGTAGCCTGATCCTTTGCGACCTTGTCGTCGCCATAAGGAACGAACATCTCGAATGCGCCATGGTAGACGTTGTCGTCACCAAGGACTAATGGTTTGTAATAGACTTGTTCTGGTTTTTCGCCAGTACCGACGGAAACGAAGGAACCGCCGTTCATGGAGGAGACCCAGTACTGGCCGCCCCATGCCATTTCGTTGTCAGCTAATCTGAATTCGACGTTTTCCCAAGTCCACCACTCGTTTGGATTGCATCTCGCAGTTTCTAAAACATTGTAATCCAAGAACATGTAGAGACCCTTGGAGTTCTTCGCGCCATAGATCTTAACGTATTCTTTGTCGCTCTTCTTGAGGATGTAAGCATTGGTTTTGACTTCGTCGGACCAAATGAGATCGTTCATCTCGCCATCGAGTTCAACGCGGAAGGTGGCGTCATCGGTAACGGTGATCGCGACGGTTGCGCTGAGTTCGGTGCCTTGCAAACCGACGGTGATGGTCGCAGTGCCAGTCTTGTCTGCGGCAGCGGTAACTAGACCGTTCTCGTCGACGGTAGCGATGGACTCATCACTAGAGGTATAGGTGATCTTGTTCCTATCCCATAAGCCGTCAGCGGAGACTTCGATCTGATGGGTCTTACCAATATAGAGGGTTTCTTCTGCGGAATTGACGCGGAGACCTTCTGGGATGGTATAGAGGGTATCGATCTCATTGCCGACCATGGACTTAGGATCGGAAATGGTCATGCCAGTAGCCCAGCCACCAACCCAAACGTAGTTGACGTTCTCGCCGAAGCTGTTGTATTCGAAGGAACCAACAAGACCTAAGGTAAGATCTGTGGCCTTGCCATAGAACTGATAGAATTTATTGCCATCTCTCATAAGGCCCATCTTGAATGGTTCGCCTTTCTTGATGGCTGGAGAAGCGGTTGCTGGAGAGAGTTGTCCACCCCAGTTCCAGTTCGTGAGTTCGCTGTCCTCCATGACAACGTTCATTGCACTCCAGGTACTTGCAGCTGCATCGGAGTAGACGCAGTAGAATAATTGATGAGAATGCTCATAGCACCACATACCATCGTCTCTATCAGAGGCCATGATACCTACCTTTGGATATGGATCGCCCTCTAAGAAGGAATCGATCTGAAGGGTTGCTTCAACATACCAACGGGTGTGGCTGACATCCGCATAAATCAACGCGATGTCTTGTGGATCTTCGACGATGAATGATCCGTCATCTAAATATAAGGATGTGTCTGCGCCGCCACGGGAATTCCTAAGATCAAACGGAGAATGTTTGACGGTGAATTCAACTGCATCGGTCTTGTTAGCGTCTGCAACTGAAGTCGCGGTGATGGTGACTTTCTTCTCTTCGGAAACCTTCAAGAAGTTGACCACACCGTTGGTAACGGTTGCGATCTTGTCATCAGAGGATTTCCAGCTAACCTTGGTTGAAGCGCCTTCATCCGCGGTGACATTTGCTTTGAGCGATACTCTGGTACCGTCCAAAACGGTTGTTTCGTCTGCACCGGTGATCTTAACACTGGAAACCGCCGGATTCTTGGCAGAAGAGCCAGCTGGGGTATTACCGCCGCCTTCTCCTGTATTACATCCGGTGAGAACCAATGGAACGGCGCATAATAACGAAAGCAAATGATAATTCGTCTTTTTCATTATGACCTCCAAATTATCTCGGCTATTTAAAGCCTATTATGTGCTATTATTCTAAAATTTGAGGTCGCTAAAAGAAATATGAAAAGACCATTAATTTTAATGGCCTTCTCGTTGATATGGGTGATTTTATTTATGCGCTAATGGAACATTAGCCTGTATGACTTGCTTGAACACTTCATAGCCGGCGGTGTTCGGATGGAGGCCATCGGATTGCTCGTAGCTTGCATAGTTATTGCCCCATACCGCCATGATGTCCAAATAATGGAGTTTATCGTAGGATTCGGCATTGGCAGCCATGATCTCATTCGACTTTTTGTGCTCGTTCCATTTGAAAGCAAAATAGCCAGCGCATCTAGTGATCGAGCAATAATAGATGTTGCAATCTGGATGCTTGGCCCAGATGTGGTTGCATAAGCTCATGATATAGGCAGCCGTGGATTCGCCATCCTCGCTATTGTCATCGACGTCATTGATGCCGATGTTCAAGACGATATTGGTAGGTTCATAGGGGTCGACGAGTTTATGGACAAGGCTCCTCCACTCCCTTGCCTGGGTGCCGGAGATGCCTGCGTTCGCGACGTCATATCCGGCAAAAGCGGTCGCGAAATCCTCATCGATGCCGGTTTTGTTGCGCCAGAACTCGAAGAAGGAATCGCCAATGAATAAGGTCGTGCCCTGATTGGTGGCCTTTGCGGCTTTGTTGGCTAATGATTTTGCCGTGGCAAAAGCCTGGGCATTCGCATAATGATCATCGCTATAGACATGGAAGGTGCCTTTTAAGTGCTGGCTTTTCGCCGTGACTTTGGTGGAGCCTTTGATGCCGGTAGCGTAGACATAGTTATCTTCGATATAGCAGATGCTATCGTCGGCGATCTCATATTCGAAGACCTCGTTTTGGCAGACTTCCGGTTTGGAGAATAATGGCTCGACCATGACTTCGTCGAAGCTATTGCCATAGGAATCGGCGTAGATATAGACCGACTTGAAATAGACGCGTCCATAGTCGGTGGTGTCTTTGCTGCTGGAAACGACGCTTTGAGATGGCTCAGAGGATGGTTCCGGCGTGTTGTTGTTATTGTTACCCGCGCAAGAAACTAACGACATCGTAAGTAATAGACCTCCTAACGCTAAGAATTTCTTATTCATGCTGTATAACCTCCATATTGACTATTGATGGTATTCTTAAGTTCATTCACAAACTTAGTGGATCTGGTGTTGAAATAATTGGCCAAGTAGGAATAGTAATTGATCCAATCGGTGTAATAGGAATTTGGCTGTCCCCAGCGCTTGCCGGAATCCTTCTTATACGGTTTCACCTCATCATACATCGCACTGGCGATATTCGTGAGGTTCCTACGGCTAAGGTTCGTTTCCGCAAGCTCTTCGGCGCGTTCTACCATCGCGCTGCGGAAGGCACTAGATTTCATGCAGACCTGCATCAATTTCCAATTGTTATAGGAATAGTTTTGGTATTTGCTGAGGTAGTTATTGGATTCAGAGAAGGCGAAATCCGCATCATGGAGCCCAAATCTCCACTTGCCATCTTCATAGGCTTTGGAGGAGGTCTTCATGGCCCGCCACATCTTGAGGTTGTTGGAATTGCCGACGAAGTCCCAGTTGCAGCAATAGAATTCAGCCAACATCACATCGATCAAGCTATCCATATCCACCATCGTGGCAAGTTCGTTATAGGCTGCGTTGAAAGTGGTTTGGTTACTAGAATTGAAGCGGGAATCATTGAGCAGGTCCTTCAAGGCATTGATATGCTGCAACCCGCCTTCATCGCCATCATCGAAGATATAGCCGCCTTTGATTTCGAACATGGTGACGTTATCCTTATCGACGCCATAATTCTGCTGGATGTAGTAATCCGAATAATGCTCGCGCATCTGCATCAAACCCCAATACTCGCCATTGAGGTAGACTAGACATGGGCGATAAGCCGTTGTCGCCACATTGGTGCCGAACATGGCTTTCTGGAGGATCGCATCATTGAAGCCACTCCACTGCTCAAAGCAATTGCCGCCGTTATGGATGCGGAAGCGGATGAACTTATTTAGATCTGCACTCGTATTGCCGCATTGCTTGCGGTCAGCAAAGATTGCGGTCATAACTTTCTCGTTCTTCTCATCATGCTCATCTTTGTTGAAATTGACGTTGAGGGTGCGCTGCGGATAGCCTTTTGACCAGCCTCCACCTAATTTGATCTTGCTATTGCGCTGCCAATAATCCTTGGTGAGCGGATCATAATATTCTAGATGCACCCTAGTATCGACTTCTTCGTAGATGTTGTTATAGAAGTAATAAGGGCTGCCAAACCAACGCACATAAGGCATGGACAAGAAGAGCATCGGGATCTTGTATTCCTGGGTTTGGTCCACTAGATACGTCAAGGACATATCGGTCTGCTGATGCTTATAGACAAAGGAGATCGAGATGACAACCGCGTTATGGAAGAACTGATAGATACCTGGATTCTGCACGTTATTGATGTAATTATCGGATACGCAGCGGTTATCGCGGTTCCTTAAGATCTCATCTACCGAGGTCGTCAACGGGATCTCGTCGTAGCTTGTTGGAACATTCTCATAGATTTCAATCTCTTCAAACGCGGAAAGATGGCAGATGGTGTTGAGCATCGGCTTCTCGCCGTCATAGTTATAATAAAGGTCAGCTTTATCGCTGTTATAGGCAAAGCGCAGATTAAAGCCGAAATCATAAACGCCAGGTAGTTTATTCACATATAAGCCATCGCAAAGCCGATAATAGTTATAGCCATCGATCCTTAGAGAGGTATAGCCCATATCAAAGATATCCTCTTCGCTTGTGGAAAGAGCAGTCGAGATCGAGATGTCCACATTAGACCCCGAAGTCATCGATAGGCTCAAAGGATCGGAAGATTGCTCCTTGTTAGAAACGCAAGAGCATAAAAAAGCAACCGATAGCAACGAAAGCAAAAGTTTACGGCTTTTTTCCATGCCTCAATGATAGCACATCTTCAAGATGTTGTTTTCCATTAAAAATGACGGAAAAACCCGTTGTTTATCCTGGACTAACGATAGACAATAATGAGCGATGAAACACCATATCCTGATGCTTTTGTTATCCTCGTCCTTGCTATGCGCGTGTAATAACACCGAAACGGCTGTTTCTTCCTCTAGAGCGCCCTCTAAACCCTACTATGAAGAGGTTGAGTCTTATCATATCCATTGGGATGATCTATTTGCCCAAGAAGGCAACCCTTATTACTGCTATATCTATGGGTTAGCCTGTAACGCCTGTTCCTCCTTAAGGGAGCAAGCGACGACCTTAGCCCAATCTAGTAACATACCCTTCTATTTCATCTATCCTAACGATGATATCCCCTTTGTAGAGGCCCCTGCTATCGCAGAAAGCTCACTAGGTGCCACCACGCTTGATGGTGTCTCCTGCTATAGCACACCGACCTTAATTGAGATAACGGATCATACCGTCACAGAATATCTACGCGACTATTACCAAATCAAAGATTTTATCGAGGCACATTTATGAAGATCTTCGTTCATCATGAAAACCACAATCCACGCGATCCATCCATCGTGCTTGCTAACGGGCTTTATTACCATTGCTTCAGCCAGCAAAATCATATCTGCATCTGCGTGGCCCCAAGTATCGAAGAGATCGATGAAGCGAAGGTTCACATCGTCTATACCCCGGATAAAGAAGAATATAGCCATGAATTATGGGCGCCAGAATTACATATCATCGATGGCAAATGCTATATCTATGTGGCCATGGATGATGGCAAAAACGAGCATCATCGCATGTATGTCTTAGAGAATCATTCCTCCAATCCATTAGATGAGTATCAAATGCATGGCAAGATTGCGGATGAGACAAATAAATGGGCGATTGATGGGACGATTGTCCAATATCATGATCAGCTCTATATGGTTTGGGCTGGCTGGGAAGGCGACGTTAACGTGGCACAGCATCTTTATATCGCCAAAATGAGCGACCCTTATACCATCTGTTCCCCAAGAAGGTTAATCTCCTCGCCAGACAAAGATTTTGAACGTGGTTCTTGCGATGGGATAAACGCCCCTTATATCAATGAAGGCCCCTTCGCTTTCTATGATCATGATGATCTATATATCCTTTATTCTGGCTCAGGCTCTTGGGATGTCCATTATTGCATCATCGCCTTGAAACTCGATGGCAAAGATCCAATGCAGGATCCTTGGATTAAGGGTGATAAGCCTTTCTTAGCAAGCAACGATATCGTCAAAGGCCCAGGACATTGCAGTGTCTTACAAGGCGAAAAGAAAAATCTCATCTTCTTCCATGGCTGGAAGAGCGATGAGCAAGTGATCCGCTGGGACACCGTAGACGGCTATGTTGGGGAATTAATCTTCGATCATGGGCAGTTCCTAGTCCGTTAAGGTATCTTCTTTCTTCTCTTCTACAGCAGGCGTTTCTTTCTTAAGGACGCCTTTTTTAAGATGATAAAGCACGGCAAGCCCCATGATGGTAAGGGAAGCAAACCAAGCGGCAGGGTTCGAGAAGGCTAGGCCGATATAGCTTTCATCGCTTAATGGATTAGAGGGGTTGATAAGGCTTGGCAACAATAAACAGACGCTCGCGCGTGCTGCAAGCTCCCCAAACCCACCTAATAATGGCCATAAGGATTTCTTAATGCCTTCTAAGGAGCTTCTAAAGATACGTAACGAGCCCTGCATAATCAGCGAGAAAGAAATAATATAGCAATAGGTGCTTACATAATATTTGATCTGATCGGTCACTTCTTCTTTCGGGAGGAAGATATAAGGGAAATATGGGATGATGAAGATCGCGACTGAAATCGTCGCAACCCAAAGTATAACCATCGCAATCCAGCAGGTTTTAATGGCCTTGCGGATCCGATCGATCTTCTTCGCCCCATAATTCTGGGCGATGACAGTAAGCAGCCCATTGCCTAAGAAGGTGACGATCATCGAGATGTAATTCTCATAATGCATCGAGCAGACATTGGCTTTACTGGCGGCGCCCTCGCCAAATTGATTGACGACGCTAGATTGGATGAAAGTGCCGATAAACAAAATTGACCACTGGAAACCAAGCGGCAAACCAAGCCGCAGCAAGGACCAGACCATCTTATAGTCTAGCCTCAATGCCGACTTTTGGGGGCGATAGGTCGGATAACGGTTGAGCAGATAGATAATCAGGATGCTGACGCAGACGATATAGGCAATCATCGAAGCAAGCGCCGCCCCACGCACACCTAAGCCACAGGGACCGGTAAATAACAAAGCAAAGCAGACATTGATGCCAGCTTGGATGATGGCCACCAATAAGGGGAAGAAAGAATTGCCAAGAGCGCGAAGTTCCGCAGAAAGCAGGTTATTCAGCATCAATAACGGGAACATCCCCAAAATGATGACGAAATAATTCTTTGCATCTTCGACATAGACGGCTTCGATATTCAAAAAATTGATCAATGGGTCTAAGAAAACAAAGCCGATCGTCATGATAAGCAAGGATATGATCACCGAGATATATAACCCATGATACATCGCTTTGCGGCATTCATCGGGGTTTTTCGAGCCATGATAATTCGCGGTGATCGTGGCAAAGCCTGATACCGCCCCATAAGCGAAGTTGAATAACAAGGAGGAAATAGAGCCCGTGACATTAATGGCCGTAACCGCATATCCCCCGACGGTATGCTTTAAGACGAGCGAATTGATGAGTCCGAAAGCACTCGTGATGAGCGAAGAGAAAAATAACGGCAAGGAAAAGAACAGGAGAGCCTTTAAAATGCTCCCCTTTGTCAGATCCATGGTTTTGAACATGTTCTTAAACGATGGGACAACCGCTTCTTTTTCCATAATGGATGCCTAGCGCGATTTATTTGAATTGATCGTGCAGTTCCTTGATTTTCGCGATGCTGACTTTTGGCTCACGCTCGAAGGTATATAAGCCATTCTTTTCGATTTCAACATCGGTTAATTGGGTCATGCAGAAGCCGCGGATATCCTTGTGCTTCTTGATGTAATTAAGCTGTGAGGCATAACGGCTGAGGTAGCCTTCTTCGCCAGATACCTTCGCGCCATACCCCCAGTCTTGCCCTTTATTAGAATAATCAAAGGCAATGCCGGCGAATTCGGTGAAGAGAATCGGCTGGCCTGCATAATGATAATCCTCACTGGCAAACATCGTTTTGCCCCAGGAGGCAATCTTCATGTTCTTGCCCGCTTTAAGTTCATCAAAAGATGGGATTTCCTTATCGAGGTCTGCTTCATAGGCCGCGTAGTTATGGAAGGTTAATAGATCGGATTTGCAGTGTTCCCAGCCATCGTTAGAGATAACGAATCGGTCCATTGCCATACCCTTGACCACGTCATAAAGTTCATCGACTTTCTCGCGCATCTCCGGGTAACGGTATAAATCTTGGATACCCCAGGATTCATTGAAGATAACATAGGTCATGATGCAAGGATGGGCGAAATGGTCTTTGATTTGTCTGGGTAATTGCTCATGATAACGCTTCATGGAATCAAAGGAATACCAATGCGCTGATGGGCATTCTTGCCACATATATAGACCTAAGATATCCGCATAATAGAAGAATAACGGGCATTCGATCTTCTCGTGCTTTCTTAAGCCGTTAAAGCCACACGCTAAAATATTCTCTAAGTCTAAGACGATCTGCTCTTCCGTCGGGGTGGTGATGCCACCGGGAAAATAGCCTTGGTCTAAAACAAACTTCAGATAGGTATCTTCGTTATTGACGTAGATGTGGCCATCTTTATCAAAGAAGGAAACAAAACCGAAATAGGTTTCGATTTCGTCCACGACCTTGCCTTGGTCTAATAAGAGGAGCTTCACATCATATAAATATGGGTCGCCAAAAGACCATCCATGCACCTCATCAAAGACGATTTCGTGGTCTTTTTCTTCGCAGGAAAAGGTCTTTTCAATGAGTGGTTTATCCTCGCCTCTAGGATAGATAACAATGGAATATTCCAAACATGGGTCACTTTCAAGGTGGATTTTGAGTGTTTTCTTGCTGAAATCGCCCTTAAAAGAGAAGTAGTCGATATGATGCTTGTTGAGTATTTCTAAATACACGGGCAAGACGATGCCGCTAGTATCGGTATAGAAGCATTCAAAGACGCGGTCTCTCCAGGTCTGCTTGCCACGAATTTGATCGACCGAAGTATGGTCCTCGACGCGTAAGACGATATCATTCTCGCCTTCGACTAAAAACGAGGTGATATCCACGGAGAAGGAGTCATATCCTCCGACATGTTTATAGACTTTCTTGCCGTTAACAAAGAGCAAGGTTTCATAATCAACCGCTAAGAAGGTTAATAGATAAGTCTTGGATAGATCATTGATTTGGATGATACGATGATACCAGATGGTATCGACATGATCATCGGGGATATGGATGCCACTGCTTTCGCTTTGATAAGCATAAGGAACATTGATTTTGAGGGCATGTTTTGGAAAATCCTCATAATAACGATGATCCATGCCAATATCCGCTTCATCGAATAGGAAATCCCATTCGCCGTTTAAAGACACATAGTCCTTGCGATATTTCTGAGGATTTGGATGACCTGCATGATAACTTTTAGTATGTAACATAACTATTCTCCTTCTTAAAAGGCTTCAAAGTGAGAGATCTCTGCATCGGCTTTATAGGTCAGCACGCCAACCTGTCCGCTTAACCTGCCGATATTTGAATAGACGTCGATGATATCCACACCATCGAGATAACAAATGATGTGGTTGTTCTCGATTTCCATGGATAGCTCATAGAACGTGTTATTCTGTAACGATTCAGAATAAATCGCAACGTCGGTAATGAAGTTGAAGTCGACATAGACCAGTTTGATCCTATCGTTCTCCACCTTCAGCATATAGCCTTGCTCCATGTAGCCAGGGTTAGCCTCTAATGAGGTTGAATTGTTGTAATTATTGACGTTTGCAAGCAAGCCAACGAATCCAATCGGATCCATATAGCCGGTGAGCTTGAAGGCCATAGAGACGCTTGGGTTCTCGAATTTTGCTTTCGAGATGAAGCCGAAGGCATCGCCATCACCAGCATTAACCACCAAGGAATTGCCCGAGAAGTTATGGTTGTTCCTGCGGATGAAGGCACCGTCTTTATTGAAATCCGAGGATAAATCGAAGTTATACTCTATATTTTCATAGACCGGCTCAAAGTCGATTTCATAGAAGGAGACTTCATCGCCGATATTGACGATGGAGAACCAATACTCGTCATAATCGAGGTCTAAGGTCGTGATATTAAGATAGACATCGCCATTTTTGACTTTCGGGGTATTATTCGGGATACTGATCTCCATAATCTCGCCATCATTGAGGCGTAAACCAAGCTTCTTGCCTAACATGGAGGATGGGATACGTAAGGCAACATGATATTGCCCTTCTTCGTTTTGCCTCATGAGATAAGTCGCACGATCGCCCTCTTTGGATAATGTCATCATGCCATTATCGACGATCTTCATCATGCCTTTAGAAGCATAGGAGATGCCAGATTGTTCGCCATTAAGGATAGAGCGATCATCATCATAAGCATTGGCTAAGATCTTCTTCGCATTGTATTCGATCTTATCGGATTTGCCACCGCCGACATTGGAGAAGGCGCAATATTCGATCGCGTCGAAACTATCATCGGCGCCGAGCTTGCCGCTAGAGAAGCTGCATTCGATATCATAATCTTTCTCGATGCTATCGAAATAGATCGCGGCTTTGCCATAGCCATAATTGATGCGGAAGGTATGCAAGACATCAATATCGTATTGCTTAGATAAGGCAATGGTTTTGATGATGGAGGCATTGCCACTGCTGACCTTGCCTAAGATGATGCTATTATCTTTGAATTCCAGATAGCCATGATTACGGTCATCCTGGTAGCCAAAGTACATCTTGCCTTCGCCGATCGTGTTCCATTCTGCCGAGAATGCATCGTCATGATGGGACTTGTTGGAGAGATAACGAGTGCCACTAAGATCCATGTCATCGCTACTAGAAACCGCATATTCTGGCATGGACGGGGCTTGGTTAAACTGGGTGCCATATTCATTGATGACCATATTGCCACCATTGAAGGAAAGGCGGTTGATGTTGTAATACCTGAAGCTAGAAGAACCTTTCATGGAATGATAGGCGATATAGTAGGAATCCATATCTGGGCCTAAGACGGTGGAGGAATGTCCTAAGGCATGGAAGGCATCATCGGTCGCCACCAAGGTATTGAGGTTATCGACATGGGTGAAGGAAGAGGATTTGCCAACATCGCTGCCTTTTGGGGCATAGACGTAGTTGACGCGATAAGCCGGAGACAAATAATGCGTGCCGGTATGGGTCATGTAATAGGCGCCATAACGCTTCAGCATGTATGGTCCTTCGTTCCATCCGCCGATATGGGTGTCTGCATAAGACATCATATATCCATCGAAGCTCACTTCGTCAGGGTTTAGATCCACGTGGTAGCCAACGATCGTATTGCCACCAGCGGTGAACATATAGGCTTGCTCATCCGCATCGATGAAGAAGGATCCATCGATGGATTTGCCAATGTTGCCGGTGATATCGCGGAAAGGTCCTTCTGGGGATTCAGAGACCAAGATGAAGTGTCCATTGCCACTTGGCGAGGTGACCATATAGAAATAGCCATTATAATAGATGACTTCTGGGGCAAACGGGGTGTTGCCGATGTTGTTGCCAGAAGAAGACTGGTAACATACTCCTGGCGCTGGCCCATTCGTCGATGGCTCCCAGGTGAGGAGATCATCGCTGACATAGCAACGGACGAAGCTAGAGCCCGTGGTCATATAAAGATAATATTTGCCATTGAAGCGATAGACGAAGGGATCTGCTGCTTCAGCAGAGCCATGGGCCGCTGGCAAAATCACGGGGTTATCATGATCCTCTTTTAAGTCTGGAAGGTCCTTCAATAAGGCATCATCCACCACTTTATCCTGCTTGGAGGTGTTGATATTGCCGCCTCCGCCTTGATTGCATCCTACTAACATTGCCATTGTCGCTAATAATACTGTCAGTTTTCTCTTCATGCTGCTTCCCTCCCCATAACATAGATCTCATTCAAATAGACACTTTCCTCATTGTCCACGCAGATCACCATTTCCTTGGCTTTGATTTCATCGGGGAAATCATAGGCGAATGCACTCGATGGGAAGATGAACTTCATCTCATCGTTGATCACTTCCTCCGGGAAATAGCTATCGAAGATCGCGTTGCCATCCTTGAAGTTGATAAAATCGATACACTGCGTCATCTTCTCGTAGAAGGCGCTGTTATAGATGAGGAATCCACCAATGATGTATTCCTGATCGAAGGTTAATTTGATATAGGATCTGCCTTTGCCTAAATTCGCTTCTTTTAAGGCTTCCCCGGTTAATTGATAATGCTCAACCACATAGTTATCGATAAGCGCTTCCGCGTTGCCGACGTTCTCGGTTTCGAGTTTGGCGCTTAAAGCGATATTACGATATCCGCTGATGGCTTCTGGAAGTGGCTGAGGGGAATAGGTTGGGCCAACGGTATAGGGGGTGCCTTCTAAATCGAAATAGACGCGATCAAAGAAGACATCGCGACCATTGAAGGTATCGGGATTGCCCCTATTTTTCCAACCATGGTAGACAATCATGTAATCCTCACCCACCTTGAAGATGGAGTGATGGCCCGTTCCTGCATGGAAGCCTGCCCACTGCTGATAGACCTTATTGGTCTTCGTGCTTAATCCAGCATAGCCGAAGAAGAGGTTGGACCAGTTCCGGTCTGGATCATAAGGCTTATGGTAATCGCCAAGAGGGGAAACGCTCTCGGCGTAGCAAACCGTATAGGCCTTCTCGTCATAGGCATTGACGGTATAGGTTAGATAATATTTATGGTTGATCGGGCTTTTGATGACGCAAGGACCTTCGGCGACCCAGAATCCACGCATGATCTCCCAGGTATATTTCAAGGTGATGTCATTATCTGGCAACGTCGGGGAATCCTTGCCTGGGCGGACCAATACCTTGCGGCTAGACATATCATAGGTCACAGGATCAAGCATGTTCATGCCGACGATATATTGCTCATAGCCACTATGGTAGACGGAATAATATAGATATAACGAACCATCGTCATCGACGAGTAACGTCTGGTCTAATGGGGCATAGCCAGAAGGGTCAACAAGCCACTTATTCTGCTTTAAGTTGATGTTATTGCCATTTGCATCCACCCCAACATAATCGTTGAAGGTGCCCGTTGGAGAGGAAGAGACCGCAACGTTTAAGGCGCGGCTGCTATTTTCATCGTTGGCCGAATAGTACATATAGTACATGTCGTTGAATTTATAGACCTCAACGGCGAAAATGCCACCTTTGACCCATCCTGAGCCAAGGTTATAGATGTTCATATGACGGGTGAAGGTATGGAAATCGGTCGTGGAATAGCAATCCACACCGTTGCTGCCAACGCGGTCGGTCGTCCCATAGATATAATAAACGCCATCTTCTTCGATGACGAATGGGTCTGGGAGGTTCAGATTGTAGTTCTTGTTATAGAAATATTTGCTATAGTCATAATCATCGGTGTCGCGATAATCGTTATATAGCACCTCGCTTGGCTCTGGGCGCGCTTTATCCGCCTCAGTTAGACCGGAAGAAGGATTGCTTTGGCAAGACACCAAGGCCAGCAGAATGAATCCGCATAAAAGGAATCTATTCTTCATTTTCTATCTCTCTTAATACGCTGGGCCCATCTAGCTCTTCGTTAAATGAAAAGCACTTATTCTCGACATATGGCATGCCATTTTCATCCCACAAAAGCTTATCCATCATGAGATGCCTAGTCGCATAGTTATCGCTGCTTAGATAGGCATGGCCATAGATCCAGTATTCGCCGGCATCATCTTTCAATACCGAGTTATGCCCTGGGCCTTTGACATCGCGGTTGCTGCTTTTGGAGAAGACCACGATATCCCCATAAGTCGAGGTGCCATAAGATAAGCGGATATCCTTTTTCTCGCTGTCTTTATAAGGACCAAGGATGTTGGTCGAGCGCGCGACACGCACGTTATAGGTCGAAGAGGCCCCATTGCAGCAAGTTCCGCTAGAACCCATATAGTAATAATAGCCATCCTTCTTAAAAATATAGGAGCCTTCATATTGGGCGCCATCCCAAGAAGAGGACTGACCAGCGATCAAGGTCTTGTGCTGATATTGATAGCTATGTCCTTGATATAAGCCCATGCCATCATCGGTAAGCTGGACGATATAGATGCCACAGAAGGATCCAAAGACCATATAGACCTTCTCGTCATCATCGACGAAAACCTGTGGGTCGATCGCGTTATTGACGCCTAAAGAATAATCCCCGCCGACTTCGCCACTATCGAATAAGCGTCCCATATCAATGAATTCGCCGGTGATTTCATCGGCAACGGCGTAGCCGATGCCACAAGGTCCACCCCAGGCACTCAAGGAATAATAATAGAACCATTTGTCTTTGATCTTGACGACGTCTGGCGCCCAGATATTGGGGATCTTGCCGTTATAGTACTGGTCACCCCAGGTTGGGCGGGCGATGACATTGTTTTTAAAGACGTTCCACTGGCAGCCATCCTCGCTTTGGAGCATGATGCCGCCGGTGCCAAAGCAATAGAAAAGGCCATCGTCGCCTCTAACAACGCTAGGATCAGCAACACCGCTTTTGAAGATTTTGCCATTGCTTAGGATGGTGACCGGGTTCTGATAGGTACCGCGGTCAAATTGATCGTAATCAATGGATGATGCCTCGCTCGATTCCCCCGTTTCCGTAACGGAAGATAGACTTGGGCTCTTCGCACAGGCGGAGATGCTGAAAAGCATTGTAGAAACAAATAACAGAATGGCCTTATTCATAAAGCTCCTTATTCGATGGTTTCGCAACTATTGCTATCGAATACTTTGATTAACGATTGATCTAAGGATAGTTTGACTTTCTCGTGCGGCTTGACAAGGGTGCCGGTAGAGATCTTCGCGATCATATCGACGCCGTTCCATTCCGCGTGGAGGAGTAACTCAGTGCCCATAAGCTCGACGACGCCAGTCGTGACTTCGAAGCCTTTGGTCTTGCTTGGGGCAGAGAATTCGCGATCGATGTGGATATGCTCTGGGCGGACGCCGATCTTGATATCGTGCGCGCCTTCTAACGCCTTCTTGAAGGCATCGAGCAATTTTTCGGCGAGGTCGCGGAGTTCAGCGATATCATAAGTGGTAAGCTTATGGGACGCCTTCTTGGTCTTGACCTTCTTCTGCTTGCCATAAGAGAGGACGGCTGCGCCTTTTTCCTTGTCGTCATTGAAGGCGCCGAAGACCATCGCGCTATGAAGGAAGGCGATATCTCTTTCGTTGAGCTTGTTGGGCTTTCCAAGTAAGCGGAGGAGATGCTTGATACCTTTTTGGTATTTGCTGGTGTCTCCGCCTTCTAGCAGGGCTTGCATCTCATCGACGCCCTCTAGCAAGTCATCTTTATTGCCCTGCAAGGAGCCTTCGAGGATCGTTCTTAAGCCAGGAAGCGCAGCTAATACAGCCTGCGGGTCTTTCGCTACTGGGACGATACTCTCGTTAAGATAGGCTAAAGCATTCTCACTGGTTGGATCGTTGATGACATCGAGGATACGCTCGGTATCCTGAGCCTTGAACTGGAAGAAGGCATCATGCTTCTTGACGAAGTCTTTGCCTAAATCGAGGGTATAGCCATCTTTGAAGATGATCTTGCCCTTATCATAGGTGCCATCGAAGATGTTCATCGCTGGGGAACCGATGAAGGTCGCGACGAAGATATTCTTTGGATTATGGTAGACCTCTTGAGGGGTGCCGATCTGCTGGACCCAGCCTTTGGACATGACGACGATCTTGGTCGCCATGGTCATGGCCTCGGTCTGGTCATGGGTGACGTAGATGGAGGTCGCACCGATCTTCTCGTGCAAGGAGACGATCTCACTTCTCATCTGGACACGGAGTTTCGCGTCAAGATTGGATAATGGCTCGTCCATCAAGAAGAGCTTCGCGTCTCTAACGATGGCTCTGCCTAATGCAACACGCTGCATCTGGCCGCCAGAGAGTTCTTTTGGCCTACGGTCGAGATATGGGCCAAGATCGAGGATGCGGGCCGCATTGAAGACTTTCCTGCGGATCTCCTCTTTGGTCATCTTATGATAACCCTTCATGACCTTGCCTTCGGCATCAACAAGCTCAAAGTTCTCATTAACCGTTAAGCCTTTGGCTTCGACTTTGGCCTTTAAGAGTTCGCTTTCTTGCTGCAAGAAAGCGATCAATTCCGCTTTTCTAGCGGCGATATCATCTTCATCTACGAGCTTCAAGCTCAGTAATTTCTTACTGGCTTTATCGGAGATATCAAACTTCGTGGAGAGGTATTCAAATGGCTTGCCGAAATTGAGTGTTCTATCACGGCAATCCTTTAAGGCTTTCGCGATCTCTTCATCACCACGCTCAGAAAGCAAGCGGATGACTTCGTTATTGGCCGCCATGCCTTCTTCTTTCAGAGGTCCATAAACCTTACGGATCTTTAATGGGAAGGCGATATTATCATAGACGGTCATGTTTGGATAAAGCGCGTAGCTTTGGAAGACCATCGAGATGTCTCTATCCTTACTCTGCAAGTAGTTGGATAAGACCTTATCGATATAGAGGTAACCAGTCGTGATATCCTCCAAGCCAGCGATCATCCTTAAGGTTGTGGATTTGCCGCATCCCGAAGGTCCGACCAAGACGATGAAGTCATGGGCTTCGATGTCGAGGTTGAAATCGAAGACGGCCTGCACGCCATTTGGATAGACCTTGTTGATGTTTTTAAGGCTGACAAAGGAATCGACGTTGCCGCTTTCGACTTTGTTATTATGGATTTTCAGAAGTCTTCTGGCCTCGGCTGGGCTCACTTCAAGCGAGCCAGGAAGGGGCGTATTGACTTCATCGTAGTTGCTTACTGATCCTGTTTTTTTCATAACATTATCTCCAATTACTAACCCTTGATACCAGCGGAACTCATTCCTTCGATAATCTTATTCTGGGCAATTAAGTAGACGACTAAGACGGGGAGGACGGCGATGACGCCACCAGCAAGGGCAGAGCCGACCTGTTCGCCGGTCTTACTGTTGTTGACGACATAAGCCATACCGACCTGAAGGGTCCATAGCTTCATATTCGCTTCGGTGGATCCAGGATATAACATCTGTGGCCAGACCAAATCATTCCATCCGCCCATAAAGCCGAATAAGCCTTGGACGAAAAGAACGGTCTTGCCTAATGGAAGGATGATCTTGAAGAAGATCTGGAAATCGTTATATCCATCCATCTTCGCGGATTCGATGAGATCTTTCGGGATGCCACCGAAGAAGGTTTTGATCAAATACATGCCATAAACGCCGCCTAAACCAGGGATGATCAAGGCCAATATGGATTTATTCAGACCCCACGAGAAGATATTCGTAAGGTTACCAATCGTCGTGGCTGCGCCTGGGATAACCATGGAACCGACGCAGATCGCGAAGATCAGGTTTCTGTATTTGAAGTCGATGAAGACGAAGGCATAGGCCGCTAAAGAGGCGACGAGAAGATAGATCATCGTGCCGCCGATCGCGGAGAAGCAGGAATTCATGATCCAGTAACCGAATTGATAGGTCTGGACGCTCGCCTGCTGGACTTCCTTGCCGTTGACGGATGGGATTTTGCCACCCAAGATCCATTCGAACTGCTCGATGGTGTATCCGTTATGCGGGAAGATGATCTCGCCAGGATAGGTCATCGCGTCATAAACCGAACGGAAGGCGCCGGTGAAGAGGATCAGGAATGGTGAGATCCAAAGGGCGCAGAAGAGGAAGAGGATGATGAAAGAGACGACTTTGAAAACAGGGAATTTCTTTTCGTCGCGTGCCGGACTGCCGCTGCGGCTAAGCGACTCGAATGATCCTAATGCGATATTGCGTTCCACTTTTCAAAGCTCCTTGAGATGGCGTTGCCGGTTTTCTTATCGCGGGTTAAGAACATTTGGATGCCGCTCATGATGCCGACGGAAAGCGCGAATACCAAACTGGCAGCAGCGGCAAGGCCATAGTATTTCGCTTTCATGTCAGCGGCGGCATTGCCGTCACCAGCGATGATGGATTGGATGAAGTAGATCAGCGTAGAGGTCGCTACACCACCCGGCTGGGCGGCAAGGCGCGATACGCCTGGATGGGCCAAGACATAGTTCTGTCCATAAAGGCCCATATAACCGATGATGGTCGTGAATAAGCAAAGGACAAGCTGTGGCTTGATGTTCGGGATGGTGACCTTGACGGCTTTCTTGAAGCCATTGCAGCCATCCATGCCAGCGGCTTCATACAAGGCCTTCGGAACGTTCTGCAAGCCGGCGGAAAGGATGAGGAAATTGCCTCCCCAGCCGCCCCAGAAGCACATGAGGTAGATAACGATCCACATCAAGGAGATGTTGACCTCTACCCCAGCGATCGTGAAGGTCGGGATGAAGTCTACCGGGAAGTCCAGCAAGCCGATCGTATTTGGGAATAACTCAGCGAGCAAACCATGCTGGACTTTCGCGTTGAACAATAAGGTGAAGATGGAACCGGCGGCGGTAAGTGGGACGATGGATGGCATGTAAACCAAGCATCTGAAGACTTTGTAGCCGACAGGTTTGGAGTTGATGAAGATGGCGAGGACCAATGGAACGAGAATAGCCATTGGTACCATCAAGATCGCGAAGATGATGGTATGCCAGAAGGCGCGCCAGAAGGATTCATAGATCAACGGGCGGTATTCTGGGTCGAATAGCATCTTAAAGTACTTGAAGTCGTTCCACTTCTCGTTGCCGGGGTGGTCATATTTGAAGTTGGTCAACGAAATATGGACGCCGTAGACGAGTGGGACGACGAAGAATGTGATGAAGCAGGCGAGAAAGACACCGAGGAATACAACCGCCATACCATACTTGGTAAGGAAGGCTTTTAGTCGCGATTCTTTCTTCGCGTATTCTTCTAAAATAACGGTGCGGCCCATAAATTCAATTCAATTGGATGATAAGTGTATCGATTAATCTTCTTCGTAATACATATCAAGCGCGCCTTGAGCGGAGGCGGCGACATCATTGATGATGCCTTCCGCTTCGGCAACGGTGCAACCCTGGGCGGATCTCATCTTGGTCTGAACATCGCCAACAGCCTGTGCAACGGCGTTGAAGACGGTGGTTTCGTATGGATGGGATTCCATGGCGATGATGTTCTCTGGGCTTCCTAAAGCCTTTAAGGTCGCGTTGGTGGAACGATAGAACTCATACTCTTCGGACTCGTAGACGTTCTTCCAAGCGGAAGCGTGGCCGGAGGAGCACCAGTAGGCAAGGTTATAAGCCTGCTTGTTTTCGCCATTGATCTTATATTCGCCCATGCCCTTGATGTACCAGTTCATGAATTCGATGCAAGCAGCGGCGACATTGATGTCGGTGACGGTTCTGGTGAGCGCCATGATGTGGCCATTGCCATACCACTTATGCGCGATTGGAGAGGATTCGTCTAAGCTCCACCATCCGTCTGGATGCATTGGGGTATATGGTCTGGAGTAGTGATCGACGTCGTCTTGAGTGACGTGGAGTTTTTCGTTGACGGAGGTCAGATCGGAGTTGTTATAGAGGTCTTCATAGGACATGGATGCCCACCATGGGCCTTCGTTGAACATCGCGGTTTCGCCAAGTGGGAACAACTCGGTGTTGGTACCATTGGTGAAGTAACCCTTCGCATGGTTCTCGACTTGGTCGATGATATATTGCTTGAAGCCTTGGTTCTCATGGAAGGCGATGGTCTTGCCACCGTTCTTGGTCATAGAGCCACCATTGGCATACAAAGCGCTTAAGCCGTCTGGATCGGTGGATTGATAGCAAGAAGGTGCCCAATCGGTACCGGCGAGCTTCCAAGCATGGTCTGCGCCCTTATTGATGTTTCTGATCCATAACTGGCCAGCAGATGCTTTATCTTTGAGCGCTTTCAATAAGCCCTGATATTCCGCGCGGCTTTGTGGGATGGCGCGGGTGTTGCCATCGAAGCCTAAGCCATTCTTCAAGATGATGTCGGTACGGAAGTTGGTAAGGAAACCATGGGCATCAACTGGAACGGCGAAACGAACGTCATTGTATTTGGTGACGCGGTCGATGTTCTCATAGATTTGGGAGAAATCAAGCTCACAGCCGAGTTCTTCTAAGGTGTCATCCTCTAATGGATAGAGGTAGCCTTTTTCGGCATAGGTCGCGGTCTTCTCATTATGCATGAAGCAAAGATCTGGGAAGGCTTCTTTGTCGTTCTTCCAGGTATTCTCTAACGCTGGATAGTAGTCAGCGTGGGCCTGGGAGACCAATTTGATGTTGATTTGACCGGCATAGTCATAATTGAATTTCTCGATGAGTTTCTTGTGGATCTTCAAATCTGGCTCACCGATGATGGACCACATGGTAACTTCGACGTTGTCAAAGATGATCTTGCCGTCGTCATCGCGGTCTAATTCGCCTTCGAATTTTGGCTTTTCGTTGATGTTTTGGGATTCTTCATCACCGCCGCCGCCACCGCAGCCGGCCAAGCCTAAAGACAAGGCGGCCATGCCTGCTAGAAAGATAAAACGACTTTTTTTAGTGTTCATATGTTGTTCCTCCAAACATATAAAAATGTCTTCGTGACAATATGATAATCAAAAAGCCGTTAGGATAAATATCATTAAAATTAATGATTAGGCGGGTGTTTCGTCCCTTTCGTCGTAGTCTGGCTCGTCTAACAAGGTGACATCGACGGTGATGGTTTGGAATATCAAATCGGTCAGGCTGCGCTTTTCATGCGTGAGTAGCATCACGATGCCGTTGATCGAGGATAACGCAAGCATGATCAAGGATAGATGCAATAAGGTGATGTCTAGGCTACCGAGAGAGAAATACGGGAGATAAAGGATCATCGATGCCCCATTAAACGGTGGGAGCAACGCGATCAAGAAGGCGATGAAGACGCAAGAAAGTGCGCCTAGGATGCTGCGCAGGGCAAGTTTCCAAATCTCGACTTCGGATTTATCGACGTTCATGACGCCTAAACGCATGAAGATCTTGCCGAAGGAGCGGCCGTCTTTGAAGATCATCTGCGGTAAGAACACCGCGATATAGTAGGCTAAAACGATGGAGATGATTAAGGTCGTGTTGGTCGCGACGATGATGGCTTGACGGTA